>ERZ791868.581-NODE-581-length-27930-cov-3.520000_pt1 | contig 27930 bp, 22 predicted proteins | sample MGYA00510281_ERZ791868 | MGnify/ENA primary metagenome ERZ791868 (study PRJEB30046, sample SAMN00792046) | human gut metagenome | study: EMG produced TPA metagenomics assembly of the A metagenome-wide association study of gut microbiota in type 2... | reverse complement strand
AGATCGCTTCCACGTCAAAGCCGAGGCTCAGCGCGGCCCCCGCGGCGCTCAGGAAATTGCTCACGTTAAAGCGACCGAACACCTTGGTGGCGACTTCATGGCACTTTCCTTGCCAGCACAACGTAAAGCGCATGCCGCTTTCGTCGTGCGTGATGCGCGCGGCGGTAAGCATTTCGCATCCGTCCACAACGCAATCTTCGTAGAGGCTCGTTGCAATGGTGCGCACGCCGCGCTCAAGCGTCCGGACGATGAAACGGCGACCGGCCGCATCGTCGGCGTTGATCACCGCGGTTTTCAGCCCCGGCCAGTCGAAGAGCACCGCTTTGGCCGCTTCATAGGCCTGCGTGGTCTTGTGGTAGTCCAGATGGTCGCGCGTGAGATTGGTAAAGACAGCCGTTTCAATGGCCGTGCCGTCAAGGCGATGACGCACGAGACCGATGGAACTTGCTTCGAGCGCAAAAGCTTGTGCTTGAGCGCTCTTGAGCTTTTTAAAGGTCAGTTGGAGTGTTGCCGCATCGGGCGTCGTAAGCCCTGCTTCCTCGATCTGCCTGCCGTCGAGAAATGTGCCGACCGTACCGATCGCCGCCGTGCTCATGCCCAGACGCGAAAGGAGCGCCGCCACCCAGTGGCTCGTGCTCGTCTTGCCATTGGTGCCCGTGATCGCGATGCCGTGCATGGTCTTTGAGGGCTCACCGTAGTAAAGCGACGCAATAGGCCCGAGCTTTGCGTGCAGATCCGGCACTTCGGCGTAGGGAAGCCCCGCGCACTTTTGCTGAACATCATCACGCTTTTCACACACGATACAGCTTGCGCGGCGGGCGGCCGCCACCGGAGCAAAACTCAAGCCGTCGGCCTTGGCGCCCCTGATTGCCACAAACACGTCGCCCGGCTCAAGTCTTCTCGAGTCCAGACAAAGGCGAGCCTCATCGCCCGCTGTGTAGTGAAGCCACTGCGCGCAAGAGGGCGCCGATACACACTCAGTCATTTCTCTGGCCTCTTACCAAAATGCCGGGAGCGGCACCGAAACCCGCCGCATCGGGATGCACGCCGATCAAGCGAAGGGCGCCAGCCGTGACTTCGTTGAAGACGGGCGCGGCAACAGCGCCGCCGTAGTAACTGCCGCGCGTGGGTTCGTCAATCATCACCGCTACGATCAGACGCGGCTGTCCGGCGGGAGCCATGCCCACGAAGCTGGCCACGTACTTGTCGACATACTGACCGTTTTCAATCTTGTTGGCCGTACCGGTTTTGCCCGCCACCGTATAGCCCTGCACGTTGACGCGGCGGGCGGTGCCGGCCTGCACGGTTTCGGCCATCATGGCGCGCATCTGGCGAGCAACTTCCGGTCGGAAGATCTGCTTGCCCACCGCTTCCTTGCTAGTGCGGCGGAAGGTCAAATCGATGACGTCGCCATTGCGGGCAAGCGCCGTGTAGGCGCGTACGAGCTGCATGAGCGAAACGGAAATGCCGTGACCGTAGCTGATGGTGGCCTGCTCAATCGGGCGCCAGCTTTTGGCAGGTCGCAGCCGACCGCCCGTGGCGCCGGGAAAGCCCGTTTGCGGCGGCGTACCGAACCCCAGGTCGTTGTACATCTGCCAGAGCGTCTGCGGCTGCATTTCCAGCGCGATCTTGGAAGTGCCGATGTTGGACGACTTGGAGACGACCTGGCTTACCGTGATCATGCCGAAGTCGTGCGTGTCGCCGATCGTTCTGTCGCCTATCGTGAGTTTTCCGGGAGCCGTTTGCACCAACGTGTCCGGACGCACGATACCGAGATCCAGCGCCTTGGCAATCGCAAAGGGCTTCATGGTGGAACCGGGCTCGAACGTATCGGTGAGCACGCGGTTGCGGATGTTTTCCATGCGCACGAAACGGCGGGAGTTGGGGGCGTACGTCGGCCAGTTGCTCATTGCAAGAATTTCGCCGGTACGCACGTCCACCACAACAACAGCGCCGGCCTTGGCCTGATGGCGTTCGACGGCGTTCTGAAGCGCCTTATGCGCGATGAACTGCAGACGCGAATCGATCGAGAGCACCACGTCGGTACCGACTTCACCCTCCTTCACCCAAACGTCTTCAACAATACGGCCGAGTCGGTCGCGAATGACGCGGCGAGAGCCCTGCTTGCCGGAAAGGATTTCGTTGTTGGCAAGCTCCACCCCCTCTCGGCCGTTGTTGTCCGAGTCGGTAAAGCCCACGACGTGCGCCGAAATCGGACCGTCGGGGTAATTGCGGCGCACTTCGTTGTTGACGTGAATGCCGGGCAATTGCAACGCACGTACCGCCTCCCCCTTTTCAACTTCAATCTGACGGTCAATGTAGACGAAGCTCTTATTCTTGCGGGCTTGAAGGCGCTCGCGAATGGCGGCGCCGGACTCATCCAGAAGAGCTCCCAGCTGGTCGAACTGAGCGTCCGTCAGCTTCAGCGCTTCTTCGGGCTCGGCCCAGACGCTGCGCGCCGGAATGGTGGAAGCCAGAACCACGCCGTTGCGATCGAAAATCTGACCGCGCTGTGCGGGCACGGGAAGCGTGCGGGCATAGCGCGCCTCTCCCTGCTTTTGCAGGAAGTCCGTCGAGATGCCGCACTGCAGCCAAAACGCCTTGCCGAGCACGGCAACCAAACCGACAAAAAAGAGGCAGAAAACAACCTTGCTGCGCGTGGCGGAAATTTCAGCGCTCAACAACGCCTCTTCGCCGCTGTCGGTGCGGCGCTTCTTGGGCGACGTATCTTCGCGCCAGAAAGCGAGAACGGCCGAACGAATGCGCTCAAAGAATGCAGAAGGCGTCATTTGCGCACCTCCATGTGTTCTTTGAGCAGCACCTGCGGCTCGACTTCAAACAAGACCGTGTTGGTGACGTCAGCGGCGATAAAGCCCATTTCACCGGCGCGGCGCGAGACGGCTACGGGCAGCGCGGCCTTCGAAAGGTCAAGCGCCAATTGGCTTGAGTCATCGGCCAATTTTCTGGCCATGTCGTTGGCGCGCTCGATTTCCACGAAAAGCAGACGCACTCGGTACTGCGTCGTCACCAAAGCGCCCGCGCTCAGAATCAAAACGATCGCCGAAACGAGCGCCACCACAAAAAGGAAACGCTCCGAAATAAACGCCAAGGTGTGCGAGCGAGTCATCGGCGCCCTCCCTTGCGTTTGTCGGCGTCCGTCGCGGGCTCGCTCCAGAGAGCCCCAGTGCGTAGCGCCGTACGCAAAACGGCGCTGCGGGCGCGCGGATTGGCTTCGCACTCTTCGACTGAGGGCTTGATGCGGCGCAAATCGGTCCAAAGCGCCGGCGCAAAGGCGTCCGCCGGCAAAGCGATTCGGGAGTCGACGGCCTTGTCCGGGTGCGCACCGGCATCCAAGAATCGCTTGACGATGCGGTCTTCAAGCGAATGAAAACTGATGACCGCCAGGACGCCATCGGGCGCCAGCAGGCTGCCGGCAGCCGACAACGCACGCTTGAGTTCGTCAAGTTCGCCGTTGACCTGGATGCGGATCGCCTGAAAACTGCGTGTGGCAGGATGCTGCGCCGAATCGTTCTTGTTTTTCGGAACCGTGCGGGCTATCAGCTCGGCCAATTGCGCCGTGCGCTCGATCGGGGTTTCTTCACGCGTACGGCAAATGGCGCGCGCGATCTTTCCGGCAAAGCGTTCTTCGCCGTAGTCACGCAAGACGCGGGCGATGTCGGGCTCAGATGCCTGTGCAAGCCAATGCGCGGCCGTCAATCCGCAGGTCGTATCCATGCGCATGTCGAGCGGCCCGTCCATGCGAAATGAAAACCCGCGGTCGGCTTCGTCGATTTGGGGGCTCGAGACGCCGATATCCATCAGAATGCCGTTGACTTGCGTGACGCCAAGTTCCGCAAGTTTTTCCTTCATTTCGGAAAAAGGCGCGTGCACGATCAAAAAACGGGGATCGTCGATCGCAGCGGCCGCCCGGATCGCTTCCGGGTCGCGGTCAAAGGCAATGAGGCGCGCATCCGGGGCGATGCGCGAAAGAACGGCGCGGCTGTGCCCGCCGCGGCCAAAGGTGGCGTCAATGAAAATGCCGTTGTGCGCGCGGCTGACTTCGTCGGCCGCTTCGGTAAGGAGTACGGTACGGTGAAGCGCTTGAGAATCGGTCATTTCGATCATGTTTGCCTACCCTCAAGCGTTAAAACTGAAAGTCGCCGGCGGCGGCTTCAAAACCAGCTGCCGCAGCCTCTTCTTCGAGCTTGGCAAGACGCTTGGCGTCCCAGAGCTCGAAGTGTTCGCCCATGCCGACAAGGGCCACTTCCTTTTCGAGACCTGCGAGAGTACGCAGGTCAGCAGGAATCAGCACGCGGCCTGCCTTGTCAACCGTGAGATCAACGGCGCTGCCGAGCACGATGCGCTGCAAAAAGCGTGCGCTGTAGGGAAGCGCGGCAATGGCTTCGCGCTTCTTTTCCCAGCGGTTGCGGGGATAAATCAACAGGCACCCGTCGGGGTGGCGCGTGACGGTCACTTCAAGCGCGCACGACAACGCCAAAGCCTCGCGGTGACGACTTGGCATCGTCATGCGACCCTTGGCATCGAGCGACAATAATGAAGTCCCCTGAAACACGGCACAAACCTGTACAAAAACGCACGAAAATCGTGCGTGACGAAGCCGCTTCGGGCAAAACTTCAAGAGAATCAAGCACTTGAAGAACCCCGCGGCCGATAGCGAGAAAAATCCCCACTTTTTCCCACTCTTTTACACCAACACTCTACCACAACGGCGCCGTTTTCGAGGTTTCTTCATCGCTCAAAATCTCGTCAAAGCCTTGTTTTCGCTTTTGTTTTTCACCTTTGAAAGTCCGCGTACCTCAGAAAAGATCGGCCGCGCGCACGTTTTTCAAATACCGCCGAACGGACGGGGTCTCCGGGTAAATGACGTTCACTTCCTCCCAAAAGGCTTTGGAGTGATCAAAATGCCGCAAGTGAACAAGCTCGTGCACGATGATGTAGTCAAAAACAGCGGACGGCAGACAGATCAAGCGCCAGGAGAGTCGAACCGATCCGTTTCGAGAGCAGCTTCCCCAAAGCGTCTTGGCGTTGCTTGCCGACACCTTCTTGGGCTGCAGGCCGGTTTTGTTCACCCAGTAGGAAACGCGCTCGGCCATGCGCTCCGCAAAGCGCGCCTTGAGCCACTTCTGCACAATGGCTGAAATGTCCTCGCCTCTTGCAGTTGCTGCAAGCTTGACGCAAAGTTCCTTGGCATCTTCAGAAATTCGCGTGCGGTCAATGTTGGGATCACATCGCAAGGTGAGCACGTTTCCTTCATAGGCAACGCGCCCTCCGTCGCAAAGCAGTGCACTCATGGGATTTGCCTTGCGACGGTTTTCGAGCATGATTTTTTGCAGATGCATCCAAGAAGCGACTTTCTCGAGATTGGCTTCGATAAAGCGAGTAAGTTCACTCTGGCTTACGCGAGTCGGACAAGAAACGCGCACGCGCCCCTCGCGCACCGATACGCGCAGGTACTTGAAGCGCCCGCGCACCACATTGCCCCAACAGCTGCGGCGTGCAAATTCCAGCAATTCTGCGCGGCGCTCAAGTCGGTCGGACGGCAGCATTTCGATTACTTGCCGGATTCGGACTCAAAGCGCTCAATTTCGGCTTCAATCCAGTTGCGCACTTCTTCGTTGAGTTCGTGCGCGGTCTTGCCTTCAGTCGCGATGACGGGACCGACGCTCACGGTAATCAGTCCCGGATGTTTGGCCACACTGTTACGCGGCCAGCAGCGGCCGGAATTGAGCGCAATGGGAACCACGGATGCACCCACGGAAATGGCAAAGCGCGCGCCGCCCGTTTTGTAGACCGTGTTTTTGTCGCCCGGCTTGGTGCGCGTGCCCTCAGGAAAAAGAAGCACCCACCAGCCGCGTTTGACAAACGCGCGGCCGCGCTCCAAAAAGAGCTGGTAAGCACTGCGACCTTCCTTGCGGTCAATGGCGATCATGCGCATGCTCTTTAAGGCCCAGCCGAAAAACGGAATCATGTGCAGGCTCTTTTTGTAGACAAAGCCCGCGGGATTGCCGAGAATCAGCGGCAAGAAGAGCGTTTCCCAGGCCGACTGGTGTTTGCTCAGAACCACCACGGGCACTTCGGACGGCTTGGGAAGGTTTTCCAAACCGATGACACGGTATTGAACACCGCAGATCGCACGCAGCGAATTGACCATCAGGCGGCACCACACCAAGGCCACTTTGTTGTAACGAAATTCTGCGCTCGCAAAGGGCCACAGCAGCAACACGGTCGTGGCCGCCGGAATCAACGTGATGGAAAACCAAAGATAAAAAATCCAGCCGCGAAGCGTATGCATAGCGTTTATTTCCGTTTTCTTCGTTTTTTGCTTCAAATGAGTGGTGACGTTACCGGGCGCCTTGATGACAAAACCGGCAGCACCTTCCGCAAAGAAGGCTCTCTGCCGGTTTTGTCCGCTCTAGGGCTCAGGGCCTCGTCAGATGGCCAGACGCGAGAGTTCGGCCACGCGGTTCATAAGCGAATAGAGGCGCTTTAGGAGTGCCAGGCGATTGAGACGCAGCTTTTCGTCTTCGCTGTTGACCATCACGTCGGCAAAGAAGGCGTCGACGGGGTCCTTCAAAGGCGTGAGCGTTGCGAGCATGCCTTCGTATTCGCCCTTCTCGTAGAAGAGCTTGGCGATGGGTTCATGATCGCCCAAAACGTCGTGCAGACGCTTTTCAGCCTCTTCAACCAACAGTTCCTTATCCACCTCACCGGTTTGGACATCGGCCGACTTCTTGAGAATGTTGGCGATGCGCTTGTTGGCGGCGGCAAGACTTGCGGATCCCGGCAGCTGCATGAACTTGTGCACGGCGGCAAGCTTCTTGGGCGTCTGAGCCAGATCGGTGTCATGCTTGGCAAGCACCGCATCGACTTCCTGAGCCGTGTAGCCGGCTTCGCGCATCATCACGCGCAAGCGATCAAAGAAGAAGTGCGTCAAAGCTTCGGAAGCGTCCGTCACACCCTCGACCTTCGTTTCTACCGCAAAAGCGATCGCCACAAGTTCGTCGAGCTTCACCGTGAGGTTCTTTTCGATCAGCATGCGCAACACGCCCAAAGCGTGACGGCGCAGCGCGAACGGATCCTTGTCGCCGGTAGGCATCTGACCGATGCCGAACATGCCGGCCAGGGTTTCAAGCTTGTCGGCAATGGCCAGTGCCGTGGCCACGGGGCCATCGGGGAGCACGTCGCCCGCAAAGCGCGGCAGATAGTGCTGAGAAACAGCCTGCGCCACTTCTTCGGCTTCGCCGTCGTGACGGGCATAGTATTCGCCCATGATGCCCTGCAGTTCGGGGAATTCGCCCACCATCAGAGTGCGAAGGTCAGCCTTGGCAAGTTCTGCGGCGCGTTCGGCCTTGACGGGGTCAGCACCGATCTTTTCGGCCACGGCGCGCGCAATGGCCTTGACGCGCAGCATGCGTTCGCCCTGGCTGCCGAGCTTGTTGTGGTACACGACGTGAGACAAACCGGGAACGCGGCTTTCGAGCGTCGTCTGGCAGTCCTGCTTATAGAAGAATTCAGCATCAGCCAAACGAGCGCGCACCACGCGAGCGTTGCCGGCGACGATTTCCTTGCCGCCGTCGGTCGCATGAATGTGCGAAACCAGGCAGAAGCGGTTCATGAGCTTGCCCTGAGCGTCACGCATCGGGAAGTACTTCTGATTGGTCTGCATCGTCAGAATCAAGCATTCTTCCGGAACAGCCAGGAATTTTTCTTCGAATTCGGAAACGTAAACCACCGGCCATTCGGTAAGCGAATTGGCCTCATCAATCAGATCTTCGGGCGCGATGAGCGTGCCGCCGGCTTTTTCTGCGGCTTCGTGCAGCAGTTTGACGAGCATTTCGCGGCGTGCGGCATAGTCGGCCATCACGTGGCCCTTTTCGCGCATCGTCTCTTCGTAGGTGTCGGCCGAAGCGATGTCGATTTCGCCTGCGCTTTCAAAGCGGTGGCCCATCGTGGTGCGACCGGCCTTAAGACCAAACATTTCAACGTCCACGATGTCTTCGCCATAGAGCGCCACCAAATGCTTGACGGGACGCACGAACTGAACCGTCGTCACACCGTCGGCGAGCTGATAGTTCATCACCTTCGGGATCGGCAAGGCCTTGACGGCGTCTTCAAGGGCCTTCTGCAGGGCGTCCTTGACGGCCACACCGGCACGAATGCCCGTGTATACCAGCTGTTCGTTCTTGCCGTCGTTGACGCGCTTGAGTTCAGAAACGTCCGCCGTGATGCCCAAGGCGGCCATCTTCTTTGTCAGAGCGGCCGTGGGCTTGCCTTCGGCGTCCAGCCCCACGCGCACCGGCACGAGACGCTGTTCAAATTCCTTATCCGGGCTCTTTTCGAGCACTTCAGTAATCAAAACGCCCATGCGGCGAGGTGCGCCGTAGGCCTTGACCGTACTTGCTTCAGTGAGCATCGACTGCGCGGCAAGCGACTTGTGTACGCCGGCGGCAAAGGCTTCGGACAACTTTTTGAGAGCCTTCGGCGGGAGCTCTTCGGTCTGCAGTTCAACAAATAAGCTCTTCATTTTTTATCTTCTCTCGCGACAAACTATTAAAGGACTTATGCCTTGAGCATCGGGAAGCCCAGGCGTTCGCGCGAGTCGTAGTAGCTCTGCGCCACAGCGCGACTGAAGTTACGAATACGGGCAATGTAGGCGGCGCGTTCGGTCACCGAAATGGCGCCGCGTGCGTCCAGCAGGTTAAACGTGTGACCGGCCTTGAGAACCATTTCATAAGCAGGAAGTGCCAATTCAAGTTCCATCAGGCGCTTGGCTTCGCTCTCGAAGTAGTCGAACTGCTTGAAGAGCTTTTCCGGGTCGCTCGCTTCGAAGTTGTACTTACTCTGTTCGACTTCGTTCTGGTGGAACACGTCGCCATATGTGAGCGTGTGTTCCTGACCGAGACCGTCCTTCCACTTGGTATAAACCAAGTCAAAGACGTTGTCGCAGTTTTGCAGGTACATGGTGAGGCGTTCCAGACCATAGGTGATTTCACCCGTGATCGGCTTGCATTCCAGACCGCCCACCTGCTGGAAGTACGTGAACTGCGTGACTTCCATGCCGTTCATCCAGATTTCCCAGCCCAGGCCCCAGGCGCCGAGCGTCGGATTTTCCCAGTTGTCTTCCACGAAGCGGATGTCGTTGACCGAAGTGTCGATACCCAACGCGCGAAGGCTGCCCAGATACAAGTCCACGATGTTGACGGGAGAGGGCTTGAGCACAACCTGATACTGATGATGCTGATGCAGACGGTTGGGGTTTTCGCCGTAGCGGGCATCCTTGGGACGACGAGACGGTTGCACATAGGCGGCGCGCCACGGTTCGGGACCGAGAGCACGCAGGAACGTGGCCGTGTGCGAGGTGCCTGCCCCGACTTCGATGTCAATCGGCTGCAACAGGGCACAGCCTTGTTTGTTCCAATACTCCTGCAGACGCAGGATCACTTCCTGAAAGGTAATCATGGTTCTAAAAAGTTGAAGCGCCCGGTCTCGACATGAGAACGCGAGGACGCGTCTGGACAAAAGAATTAGGGGATTTTAGTCGATTGAGGAGAGAGATGCTGCTGGCGACACTGAGTGCATGCCCCAGTTGTCAGAAAATTTCATGTGTCATTGCCTAACAAGATCACACTCGTTCCAAAGACTCGGCAGAGCACAAAGAGAGTGCCCACGACGTCCCATCAACTATGTCGACGGGTAAAGAACGGATCGATTCCCTCAGTAAGCAAGAATCTTCTCTACGCAATACTGTCATCGAAAAGCCGCCTGCGAGGCAAACTTCAGCAGTTTCTCTAGGAATTAGCTAAACCGCAAAAATCGCAAAACACATCGTTGGTCGCTTTGCTCACAACAATATGTGCATTAGAAGGTGTTTCTCTTCTCGCTTATCAAGGTAACTAATTACCGGCTCAACTCTTTCTAAAAAGTAACCATATAACTGTTGCGACTGATTCTGAAATTTATTGAGTGATTTCCTCTTAAGTTATCTTTCACGCGTCGATTTTTAGAGTGAGCAAGACGAATTCGACAAATATAACGAAAATATTAACTATGAAAGAAGATGGTTACATAACTGGCATCGATTATCGAATAATGCACAGAGAAACCTGATAAATTAACTTTCATTGAATATGATCTATCTGACTTATACCAACCCATTATACTCATATATAAAACTCTATGCTATCACACAGAAAATTAATTTTACTTAATTTTAAACTAAAATTTAGAATGTAGATTCTCGCCGATCCGTTTAACAAAGTGAGAATAAGTTACTTCGGTTACTGAAGAATATTCCGATGGAATTTCAGACAAAGAATAACCTCTGAGCACATCTCTTTCTAACAACTTTTCTTCCCCTCCAGATCTAAAATCAGTATATACAACAATCACGGGGCATTTCGCGTCAGACAAAAATTCAATAAGACCACACCTAACTGATACAATGACTCTAGCTAGCTTAGCAAGCTCGAACAATTCATCAACACTGAAGTCAAAAGTACTAACTACGAGGTTATTAGTTACGGAATATTTCTTTTTACAATTTATTAAAACACTTTGTCCATCATTCAATAATATATTGACAATTTTACAAACCACATCTTCATTAAAATCAGAGCACGACTTCGCTTCTGGAATCACTATAGCAAAATTAGATGTATCTAACCCTAACTGTAGAGCTTTTTTTAAAGCAGATTCAGATATAGAATCTCGCACTTTAACCTTTCGAAAATAGAAATTATCAGACTCAATTGAAAAGAATCGCATCATTGACCGAAAATAATGATCACATCCTTTTTTGATATCAGCATTCAGATTATCATAATATCTTCGATTGAAGACAACAATGCAATCTATACCACGATAGTTAAATCGCGAATCGCACTGTTCAACATTAAGTTTATTGGTATAGGCAATATTATCAATAGCCAGCGATCTAGCGATTGCAATTTGATTTAAGCTATTCGTAAGAATGAACGTTTTTAGACCATTTTCCTGGTTCCGCCTTTCCAATTCTGGAAAACAATATTTAAAAAATAAAAATGCCTCACCAATATTAGAATTCAACAAGTAAAGGACATTAGAATTTTTAATTACATCCTTACAGTCACGATAAGTATCCACGAATAAATTTCTCGACCAGAGTTTTAGAGAGCCTAAATAATAATTTTTTTTCTGTCCTACAACTTTTTTTACGATTCTGACTCTCAAAACCTTACTCAACAGGGACACCCTCTTTTCTGACATTGTTCACCTTAGATTCGAATTTGATTATCATCTACTTTCTTTAGCCATCGCAGGTTAAAGACAAAAATCACTCTTAAGCAATCTCTACATAACAAACCTAGACTAAATTAGACTCTATAGTCACTTGAGTATCTTATAGAATTTTTTACTAAATTTACATCAGAAGAATTTGAATCTTGTGCAGATTTCATCCTAACAACAGGAATGATGTTAAACAAGAGATACTCAGAAACACCGCCAGGCTTCTTTTTCATTTTCAGCAATGGTATCTTCCCAAACAATCGACAGTCTTTCACACTGAAATAATTAAATATCTTAAGAAAAGGGATCCCGCAAATATATATTTTTACAGTATCAATCAATTTATAATCAACAATTCGAATCTGCGGCTTAAAAAAATCTGGAAGAGTTTTAGCTACATCTCGATATAAATATGCATAAGGATGAATACATGAACTCCACCAAGGTTTATTAAAAATAAAATGAACAATAACAGCTTCGGTCACATGACAAAAACCAAACGATTCCATACACTCGTTTTTATCCCAGTGATATGAGAAATTATATCTGCAATCTAGTTGCAAAATTCTTCCATCTAAAACGTTATTAATAGAATCCTGATCAGGATACAGACATTTATCTAAGTTTCTACTGTAATAATTAAATAACTCATCAGAAATACTAAGATTTCTCCACTTTTTCAAATCAATCAGGCACACACCTGAATTAAAATAAGTCTGCCTTTTACTAGGGAATCTCCTCCTCTGTTTATTACACCAAATGTCAGGAACCATTCCAATGACGTTATTTCCCAGATCTAAAGAAAATAGCTCACAAACTGATTTACAAACAATAATATCTGAATCAAGATACAAAATTCTATCTAGGTGAGGCAATAATTCACCAATCCTGAGACGGTATGCTGCGGCTGTTCCCCAAGTATCATTTGAAAAGTCTTTAAAACCATCATCATCAACATTTACAAAATACACTGTAGCATTTTCATGACATGCAACAACAGATTCAATTTGATGTTTATTTTTATCCGTTATCCCCCCACCCAATATATATATATTTACAATAGATGACGCACAGTTGCTCAAACATAAAGACTGAATCGCAACAATGCACGGGACTACATATTTATTATCTAGTGCAAAACAAACATCTATACTCTTCATATGACTTTCTCAATCAAGCAGACTAAGACCTCATGATGCTTTTCAAAAATCATAGCACTCTTTGACTTATTAAATACAAAACTATATTCGTTCACAAATCCGGATATCATCCATTTATCTATCAAATAAACATCCATTAATATGCACCATTATAGGTTTTGATCAATTTCAACATCTATTTCCATTTTTGCATCTCTAATCTTATTTATAGCAAATGCAGTATTAAGACCCGAAGGCTTATTATCATTAATCAAAATTCGCTCTCCATGAGGTGCATTGGTTATAACATAATCAAAACGTAAACCTCGCTTAGACATAAGTTTTTTTAGTTGAGGAACATAAGCTTCATCTCTGGCCGTTAATAATATTACCAAGTCATTATCCGAAATATTTTCAAAGAATTCACTGACTCCCTCCAATAACTCATCTTCTCCATCTAACAAATATCCATTATGTTTTACCAAGGTTCCATCCACATCCAAAATCCACGTTTTGGGTAAAGCCGACAATACCAATTTCATACAACAAACCATTATAAAAAGTCTGCGGACTTAATTATTCCATTGTAGAAAGCTCCACAAATACTATCGTAATCCTCCCACGCGTATGTAGTCAATGACAACCATATTACCGCATGCAATCCTCTAATCTTTGTTTTTGAAACATTACCTATTTGTTCAAAAAAATACTCTTCCATGTCTGCCCAATTATTTGGTTTAACTGCCAGCTCAACCTCTTTTTCACTGATTGAAAGTGCGAATTTTTTCCTATTAAATTGATCATAATTACCCACTAGTGAGTAATAAACCTTTGCCCAATCATAGTCGACATCTCCAAACAATTTTGTTTGACCAAAATAGCCCCGAGGGTCTATAAAAAATACTTTCCCAAGAACTCTATCATATAACATATTAGAAAAGGTTGGATCACCATGTATCAAGTGAAACTCTGATGGGTAACGCTCTCTCAACGAGTTCGCTAATGAGTCACGATCATAAAATATATTTTTATAATATCTACCATTTATTCTAATATATTCATCCTTGGCAAATGGAACTAAATTTTCGACCTTTTTTAACCTGGTGAATGTTTTTGTTATGTAACTTTCTTCAAGATCCTCCAATCTTGCAGGTATTGCATTTTCTAATTCATGTAACTGCTTAAGCCCCTTAATTACAGCATCTATTACTCGCTTTTTCTCCGACATTGTAAGGCAATCGTACTCCCAAATATTTCTACCCTTTATGCGCTCCATCACAAATGGCTCAAAAGAATGTATTTTTGGTATTGCCTCAAATTTCAAAGACTGTACATGTTTGTACCATGATATCTCGTCAATAGCTATCTTACGCCCTTGTTCATCAATACCTCGTTTTTGCACTGTCTCTTCACTAAATATCACTTCATTGAATGGTCTACATACAGATGGTTTATTTAATGCTTCGAAAGCCTTTACGGTTCCAACTTCAGTAATATTTTCTAGATAAAAAACCTGAAATTTCATTCCAGACTCAGAAAGCCACGGCACCAAAGCACCATCTGACGGCACTCCGTTTAACTCATTCTTATTCTTAAATACAAAAAAACCAGCCACTCCAGCAGCTGAGGATGGTGAACGCTTGAATCTTCCACATTCAAATGACCATCGACAAGGAAATGTACCAGACAAACCAAGCAGGTTTTCCTGTAATGGAATATTTGTCATAATAGATGGCATTTGCCACTTTGGATTAAATAATAAATCACACCACAATATTACTATAGGTTCATTGTCATTGATTAGACTACAAGCTTTACCTATTCCCGAAGCAGTTCCCTTTCCTTCTGCCGAAATTACTCGAACATTATATCCCGCTCCAAATGATTCTAGATACTTTTCAAGCACTTCTTGCTTGTAGTCACAAATAACTACGATATCATGATCTTTAAAAGATTCAAATGTCCAAAAAATAAGAGGGCGATTGTTCACCGGTACCAAACATTTAGGACGGTTGCGAGTCAACCCTTCTAACCTGGTACCCTTTCCACCAGCTTGAATAATAATATGCATTTCTTCAGTTCCTTAACCTAAGTTTTGAAATTTAAATCTTTTATTCTAGCCTGCATTTAAATTACACGCACTAAACCAAGCTTATCGATATGCATCAATTTAGACTTACACTGTGTCAATAACAGCCAAAAGCCGCATGCCCCGAAAAAAAATCATAGTGAAGCCGCACTCACAGCTTAACCTTAAACTTCCCATATACAAAACGAGTGTCGACTCACTTCCAGCAAATTTATTCAGCCTTGTTACTTTAACAAAAAATGTTGAAATCAACATCTCTGTTAGATGTTACAGTTAGTCGCCAGTTAACCATTTTTCAGAAGATATATTCCACTTAATATAAAGGCATCACTGACACTCTTAGACATTATTTAACCATTTATACCTCAAATATAAACATTTAGAGCTAGCAAGACCCTTCTTTTTTTACCTCTTCTCCGACAGTTTTCGCGGTAGCCCATTCTTTTATATCTCTCTCCCCTCTCATCATCAATGACCTCTGGCACGATCTGAATAAGGATCCGCAAAACCTAAAGCTTGCATGATTTCGCGCTCGCGCGCTTCCATTTTCTCGGCTTCTTCATCCGTTTCGTGATCCCAGCCTTGCGCGTGCAAGGTTGAATGCACCAAAAGGTGAGCAAGGTGAGAACGGAATGTTTTGTTCTGTTCCTTCGCTTCGCGCCCCAATACCGGTGTGCAAATCACAATATCGGCTTCAGCCGTCGGTTCGTGTTGGTAGTCGAAGGTCAGAACATTTGTTGCGTAGTCTTTTCCTCTGTAGGTTTTATTAAGTTCTTGCCCCTCTTCCTGCCCCACAAAACGCACACAGAACTGTGCGGGGATAGACAGTGCAGCTAGAACCCACTGCGTCATCTCTGCTCTTGTAGGAAGGCGTTTTGACGTATCGTCCATTCGCTCGAATTCGATCTCAATCGTTATTTTCTTCTTTGCCATGTTTCACTTCCTTCGCAAGACCAGCTGACTCTCGACGCTCCCGAGCGGTAGCTTCCGCTGCTTTTTCTGCTTTCTCGTAGGCTCTCACAATCGCACCAACCAGCGGGTGTCGAACGACGTCTTCAGCCGTAAAACGCACGATCGAAATGCCTCGCACATCTTCAAGAACATTGCAGGCGTGTGTCAAACCGCTTTTGACTCCTTTGGGCAAATCCACCTGAGTCGCATCGCCCGTGATCACAGCCCGTGTTCCGAAGCCGATACGCGTAAGGAACATCTTCATCTGCTCAGGCGTTGTGTTTTGAGCTTCATCCAAAATCACAAAAGCATTGTTGAGCGTACGCCCGCGCATGAAGGCAAGCGGCGCAATCTCAATGATCTGTTTTTCAATCAGACGTTGCGTCTTTTCAAACCCGAAGAGATCAAATAGTGCGTCATAAAGCGGGCGCAAATACGGATCCACTTTCTGCACCAGATCGCCGGGTAAGAAACCAAGGCGCTCTCCTGCTTCGATAGCAGGACGCGTGAGGATGATGCGCTCGACCGCGTCACGCTCGTAGGCGTCTACTGCAGCTGCGACAGCCAGATACGTTTTCCCAGTACCTGCTGGCCCGACGCCGAAAACCACATCGGTCTGCATGATGGCTCGCAAATACTTTTTCTGGTTGGGAGTGCGCGGCTGGAGACCGGCTCGACGGGTTTTGAGCATGAATGCTTCATCGTCGTCAATGCTCGAACCCGTCTGTTCACTAAGCACAGCCATCTGAACGTCGTTAACGGAAATCTCTTCGCCCGCATGAACACGGGCCGCACAAACTTGTAACACCGCCAAAGCTCTCGGAGCTTCCGCTCCGGAAAGGCGGAAGTTATTTCCTCGGCGCGAGATTTTGGCATCGAATGCCGTTTCTATCTGGCGAAGATTTTCGTCAAGAGGTCCGACGAGCATGGCAAGTTCCCCAGCCGTCGCCTCAAAAACGTAGACAAAATCCTTTAAGTCTTTTTTCATGCTTCTTTTTGTCTTTAGACCAGCTCGCCGCCCAAAGTGTGCGGATAGACCTCGGTGATACGAATGTTGGCCATCTGACCGATGAGCGATTCGTCACCCTTGAAGTTCACGACACGATTGTTGTCCGTACGAGCGGACAATATTCCCTCTCCTTTCTTAGCCTTGCCGCACACGAGGCAACGCGCAACACGTCCAAGCATGGATTGGGAAATTTCCGTTGCCTTAGCATCAATCACAGACTGAAGATGTTGCAGGCGCTTAAGCTTGACACCTTGCGGGGTGTCATCTTTGTAAGATGCGGCAGGCGTACCAGGGCGCGCAGAATAGACAAATGAGAAGCTTGCGTCAAAGCCAACTTCGTTAATCAATCGCATCGTCTCGTTAAAGTCTTCATCTGTTTCACCCGGGAAGCCCACGATGAAGTCTGTTGCGATACTGATGTCCGGTCGTACGGCACGCAGTTTTGCAATTCGTCCAAGGTACCAATCGTGCGTGTAACCACGTTTCATGGCACTCAGGATTCGGTCTGAACCGCTTTGTACTGGCAAATGCACATGGTTAGCCAGTTTGGGCAGTCTTCCGTAGGCTTCGATCAAGCGATCCGAGAATTCCTTGGGATGACTTGTGGTGTAACGAATGCGCTCAATGCCGGGAATTTCGCTCACGTACTCCAGGAGCGCCGCGAAATCCACAGGATTACCATCTGCACCGCGACCACAATATGCGTTGACGTTTTGTCCCAATAACGTAATTTCCTTGACGCCTTGACTGGCCAGATGCGCGCATTCCACCAACACGTCCATCAGGGGACGGCTGATTTCTTCACCGCGCGTATAAGGCACCACGCAGTAAGAACAGTACTTGCTGCAACCTTCCATTACAGAAACGAAAGCCGTGGCTCCAGTAGCTGTTGGAGCCGGTAAGCAATCGAATTTCTCGATTTCAGGGAACTCGATATCTACCTGAGGTTTGCCTGTACGTTCTCGTTCAGCAAGAAGTTCAGGTAGGCGATGCAATGTCTGAGGACCAAAAACCACGTCAACCCAAGGCGAACGTGAAAGGATGCGTTTACCTTCTTGGCTGGCTACACAACCACCCACGGCAATACGCATGGACGGTTTTTCCTTTTTGAGTTCTCTCAGTCTGCCCAGATCCGAAAAGGTTTTCTCCTGAGCTTTTTCTCGGATGGAACAGGTAACCACAACCAAGAGGTCTGCGTCTTCAGGTTGAGCAGTACGTTCATAACCATGCTCGCGCATAAGATCAATGGTGCGAGCAGAGTCATAGTCATTCATTTGGCAGCCAAAGCTGCGGAGATAGATTTTTTTTGCGTTCACGGTTTATGTCCGGTGGCTAAAGGATTATTGAATACTGAGTTAACACTCAACAATATTTACCGCCAAGCCTCCACGGCTCGTTTCACGGTATTTTGATTGCATGTCTTTGCCTGTTTCAAACATGGTCTGCATGACTGCATCGAGACTTACAAAATGACTACCGTCCCCTGCAAGAGCTAAACGAGCGGCATTAACAGCCTTGACTGCTGCTACGGCATTGCGTTCGATACAGGGAATTTGCACTTGGCCTGCTACGGGGTCACATGTAAGACCCAGACAATGTTCCATGCCGATTTCTGCGGCATTTTCCACTTGTCTCGGATTAGCCCCTAATACTGCGGCTAACGCCCCGGCAGCCATTGAGCAGGCAACACCTACTTCACCTTGGCAACCGACTTCGGCACCTGAAATAGAGGCGTTGCTCTTGTAAAGAAGGCCAATGGCGCCTGCAGTGAGCAGAAACTCACGAATGCCGTCAGGATTGGCTCCCGGGATAAACGTACGGTAATAGCGAAGTACCGCAGGAATGACACCAGCAGCACCGTTGGTGGGACTCGTTACCACACGTCCACCGCAAGCGTTTTCTTCCCCTACGGCAAAAGCCCAGGCGTTGATCCAATCCAGAACACTCAAGGGATCAGAGGCCGAGTTGACGTTTTTCAACCGTTGCGCCAGATGCTTGGCACGACGCTTGACGGCAAACGGTCCGGGCATCGGGCCTTCAGTTTCCAAGCCTCGGTTGATGCAGTCGTTCATTGCATCCCAAACGGCATCAAGCTCTTTGTCAATCTCTTCATCTGTGTGATGCACGCGTTCGTTAGCGCGTGCAATCTGGGCAAACGACAGATTGTTTTTGATAGCCAGTTCGAGAAGTTCCGTACCATTGCGATATACGTAAGGTAACGGCTGAACTTTGCTCTTGGTAACAGCTACAGGTTCATTGGGTACGTCCGGATTGCACTCGCTACCGGCCACAATAAAACCGCCGCCCACGGAATAGTAACGGCGACACAGCAGGCAATTGCCTTGTTGGTCCAGGGCCGCCAAATCCATCGCGTTGGTATGAAATGCGCAAACCTTGTCAGCCGAAAAAATCATGTCTCGATCAGGATCAAAAGCAATGCCCTTGATTCCTGCGAGATTAAGCACATGATCTTCTTGGGCCTGTCGGGGAATCTCTATTGATTCTTTGCCGGTAACAGTTGCCGGAGCTTTGCCTGCCCAGCCGAGGATCACAGCCTTGTCGGTTGCATGGCCTCGCCCAGTTGCACCCAGGCTCCCCATCAACTCGCAAACTACGCGATCCGTTTTGAGCAAAAGTTCCTTTTTCTGGAGTTCCTGCACAAACAACAGCGCAGCTCGCATCGGTCCAACGGTGTGACTCGAGCTCGGACCAACTCCGAGCTTGAACATTTCAAAAACGCTGGCAGCCATATTGTTCATCTCGATTAGATCTGCTTGTCCACGACCAATGCTGCTTCACAGTGCGTGCGCGGGTCGGTTTTGACATCCACCGGCACACGATCGCCGATCTTCACTTCCTGAGGCAGACGCACCAACGCCACCGTGAAGGGACCTTCGGGAATACGAGCAATGGACGTGCATGGATATTGCGTACCGTTGAGTACAACGTAGGGAACTTCAACAAGCAACGCCGGATCAAAAGCCACATCAAAGGCCACCAACTGCATACGGTCATAGTTGCCAGCCTTAAACCGAGCTTCCGTCAGGGCTCGTCCGATAAAGATACGATCCGGATCGTCGAAATTCAGAGCACATTCAAGACCGGTTTCAAGCGGGCTGGAACTTTCGTCAAGTTCAAGGCCAGCGGCTGGTTCACGAGCAAAGATACGAAGCGCATCCCATCCGGTCTGTTCACCTTTCTTTGCTCCGGCCTTGATGAGGTTGTCGCTCAAGGCCTTGATATTGGCTTCGGGGCCAATCGCCAGACACATCCATCCCATATCAATGAAGCGAATGCCGAGACTTTCGACCATCAGTCCGGGCTGGAGAGAAATGCCGTCAATCGGAAGCTTGCCGACAAAGTAGAAACCTGCAAGCGATTCAACGCCAACATCGGCTTCAAAGGCAACGCTCACCTGACGAATCCAAGCTTGGAGAGCATCGGTCTCATCTCCAGCAAGAATGATTTCGTACGCGTCAGTTGCGCGGCGCGCTACCCAGGGCGTGCCCAACACACCACCGGTGGCGTTCATCGCCACCGAACGCTCCACTCCACCCACGGCAAGCTTCGTGACGTCACTCGTCAAAAGTCGAGCCAAAAACTTTTCTGCCCCCTGCACCTTGAGAATCGTCACAGGGGTTTCATTGAAAATCACCAGATCCAAAGCCATTTTTCTATTTTTCGTTAAGTGGGAGTTTTAGTAATCAGTCTTCGCGCACACAGTCAAGCATGTACTTAATCGTGCCGTCCGGCTGCTTGACCTTTACGAGACCGTGAACGTCGCTTTCAAAACCTGGGAAGCGGCGCGTGAAGTCGCGCGCAAAGCGCAAATATTCGACAATCTTGGAATTGACGCGCTCGCCCGGCACCAAGAGCGGGATTCCCGGCGGATAGGGAGTCAACAGCACAGCAGAGATACGCCCTTCCAAAGAGTCAATTGGCAAACGATCAATTTCGCCGTGTGCAAACTTAGCGTATGCATCGGTCGGACGCATCGCCGGGATCATCTCAGAGGTGTACATCTGCGTGGTCAAACGTGCCACGTCGTAGTCGCGGTATACCTCATGCACACTCTGACAGAGATCACGCAGTCCCATTCCTTCATAATGCGGGAACTCAGAAAGGAACCGCGGCATCACGCGGTAGAGCGGCGAGTTAGCGTCGTATGCGTCCTTGAACTGTTGCAGTTCCGTCACCATCGTGTTCCAACGCCCCTTCGTGATGCCGATCGTAAACATGATGAAGAACGAATAGAGTCCAGTCTTTTCAACAATGATGCCGTGCTCAGCCAGGTACTTCGTCACAACAGCCGCAGGAATACCCGTTTCGGAGAAGTCGCCTTCCACAGACAAGCCAGGCGTCACAATCGTTCCCTTGATAGGATCGAGCATGTTGAAGCCTTCTGCCACGGGTCCGAACCCATGCCAGCTTTCGTTGGCGTGCAACATCCAGTCTTTCTGGGTGCCGAAACCCTCGCTCGGCAACTTTTCCGGCCCCCACACAGTAAACCACCAGTCGTCGTAGTTTTTACCGACTTCTCGCATCGCTCGACGGAAATACACGGCTTCGGCAATGGACTCTTCAACAAGAGCCTTTCCTGCACGTCCCTCCATCATGGCTGCTGCCACGTCGCAGCTTGCAATAATCGCGTACTGCGGCGACGTCGACGTATGCATCATGAACGCTTCGTTAAAGCTCGAGCGATCAAGCTTCTCCGTTTCGGAATCCTGAATGCAAATTTGGCTTGCCTGGGAAATACCGGCTAAGAGCTTGTGCGTAGAGTGGGTCGCAAAGACCATGCTTTTCTTGGTGCGCGGCTTGTTGCGATCAATGGCGTGCATGTCGCTGTAAAAAGGCGAAAATGCCGCATGCGGCAACCAGGCCTCGTCAAAATGAAGGATGTCCACCTTGCCGTCGAGCTTTTCCTTGATCACTTCATCGTTATAGACAATGCCGTCGTACGTCGACTGCGTGATCGTCATGATGCGCGGCTTGGCATTCTTATTCTTGATCAGCGGATTCTTGGTGATTTTCTCTTGGATCGTTTCCCAATCGAATTCGGAACGCGGAATCGGTCCGATGATGCCGTAATGGTTGCGCGTGGGCATCAGGAACACAGGGATAGCTCCCGTCAGGGTGATCGCGTGCAAAATCGACTTGTGGCAGTTACGATCCACAATCACGATGTCGCCCGGCGCTACCGTGTAGTTCCAAACAATCTTGTTGGACGTGGAAGTACCGTTGGTTACAAAGAAGAGGTTGTCACAACCGAAAATGCGAGCGGCATTTTGTTCGGATTTTGCAACAGGCCCGGTATGGTCAAGTAGCTGACCGAGTTCTTCCACGGCGTTGCAAACGTCGGCACGAAGCATGTTTTCGCCGAAGAACTGGTGGAACATTTGACCAACAGGGCTCTTTAAGAAAGCCACACCTCCCGAGTGTCCGGGACAGTGCCATGAGTACGAACTGTCAGCCGCATAGTGCGTCAACGCTCGGAAGAACGGCGGCGGCAGACTTTCTAGATATTGACGAGCTTCACGAACGATGTAACGCGCCACAAACTCAGGCGTGTCTTCGAACATATGAATAAAGCCGTGCAGTTCACGCAACACATCGTTTGGGATCGAAGGCGCAGTCTTCGTTTCACCGTACAAGAAAATCGGAACGTCCGGATTCGAGCTTCTGACTTGATGCACGAAAGCTCGCAATTCTGCAATGGCTTCGTTTTCTTCACCGGTGTCGGAAAAATCGTCGTCATCAAGACTTACGATAAAGGCCGAAGTGCGACTTGCTTGACGCGCAAGACTCGAGAGATCAGAAAAAGTCGTAACGGCACTGACCTCCTGCCCTTGCGCTTCGATGGCTTGTGCAAGGTCGCGGATGCCAAGACCGGAGACGTTTTCCGAATGGTAATCCTCGTCAATGATGACGATCGGGAAGTGGTATTTCATAGCTGGAAACGCAAAGGAAGAAACCTCCCGCCAAAATCTGGTCTTGGCAAGAGATCACTATTAATGAAAAATAAGGCGCCATTTGCGAAAAAACGGGAAATTTCGCAAGCAGTGCAAGTATATCGGCATCGCTCTCGTTCTTGAATACGGCGTCCGTAAGCGCAACTGTTCTTCGTCCTGTCAGCAGCTAAAATACACCCACTTTCAGAAGGCGCTCAATCAATAGCCACTCTGCCGAATTTCACAGCATGGATCCCGCATTTATGTCTCACAGTCCCGTTCAGAAAAATACCGCTCACGCTGGTCGTCTCTTTATGGTTACTGCTCCCTCCGGAGCCGGCAAAAGCTCACTGGTTAAAGCGCTCCTCGAGCGCGACTCTGAAATTGAGCTGTCGATTTCCCACACTACGCGTGCTCCTCGTCCGGGTGAGGTGAACGGTCGTGAGTACCACTTTATTTCCGTCAATGAGTTTGAAGAGCGCAAGGCCCGAGGCGAATTCCTTGAATCTGCCCTTGTGCACGGCAACTATTACGGTACGAGTCGTGTTTGGATTGAGCAGCGAATGGCGGCCGGCAAAGACGTTCTGCTGGAAATTGACTGGCAGGGAGCCCGACAGGTACGTTCTCAATTTGAAGGAACCGTGGGCATCTTCATTCTGCCGCCTTCCATTGATGCACTTGAAGCGCGCCTGCATAAGCGCGGCACCGACAGCGAAGCCACCATCACGCGCCGTCTGATGGGAGCCGGAGCAGAAATTGCCCACGCTCCCGAATTTGAGTTCGTTATAATTAACGACAGCTTTGACGTTGCTTTGTCGCAACTGATCTCCGTAGTGACAGCTTCGCGCCTGAACTTCCAAAATCAGGTCGCGCGCCATCGCGAACAATTCATCTCGCTCGGCGTCCCTGTCTGATCTCTACCCCTCTGCAACGATTTCCTACTTTTACAGAAGAAAAATGGCACGCATTACTGTTGAAGATTGCATGAAGAAGATTCCGAACCGCTTTGAAATGGTTCTCTGCGCGGCGTACCGCGCTCGTCAGCTTAACGACGGTCACGCACCGCGCGTTGATGCCAAGGACAAGAACACCGTGATCGCTCTGCGTGAAATTGCGCAGGGTAGTGTGTCGCGTGAAATGCTTGAACGCGTTTCCTAATTTCTTGCTTCACTCGGGCAACGGACAACCGTTGCGTTGCCCGCAAGCGAAATCAAGCGCTGCCTATCCTATAAAACTATTTGGGCAGCGCTTTTTTATTTTTAATCATTTTTCGGAAAAGGTCCTATGCTGTTTACCGCCCCTCAAACAGCCCCGGCAACGACTCTGCCCGGCATCATTCGACCTCAACATCCTCATGTCGGCCAGTCCAACGAAGACGACTACGATGCTGCTTATCTAGACGCTCGTGCCGATGACATCGTCGGTCAAGAAGCTGACCTCCCTCTCTTTTCTCCTGTCGAGAAAGTCACCAAAGTCGTCACCTCTTCCGAACTACTCGCCCGTTGCAGTCAGTTTCTTTCTAAAGCGGACGTAGAACGCGTTCGTCAGGCATTCATGTACGCCGACGATGCGCATCTGGGGCAATTCCGTAAATCCGGCGAGCCGTACATCACGCATCCTCTGGCTGTGGCAAACATTCTGGCTGAGTGGCGTCTTGACTCCACCACCATTTGCGCAGGTCTCATGCATGACGTGCTTGAAGATACGCCTGTCGCCAAAATTGAAATGGTTGAGCGCTTCGGTGTGGAAGTAGCTGAACTCGTCGACGGCGTGAGCAAGCTTGACAAGTTGCGTTTTTCTTCCAACGAAATCGCTCAGGCTGAAAGCTTCCGCAAGATGTTGCTCGCCATGAGCCGCGATGTGCGCGTGATCTTCGTGAAGCTCGCCGACCGTCTGCACAACCTTCGCACGCTCGGCGTGATGCGCCCGGACAAACGTCGCCGCATCGCCAAGGAAACGCTGGAAATCTATGTGCCGATTGCGCACCGTCTAGGGCTCAATACCGTTTTCCGCGAACTGCAGGAGTTATCCTTCTTCAACCACTACCCGCGTCGTTACGAAATTCTTCGTGAAAACGTGATTCTCACACGCGGCAATCGTAAGGCTGTTCTAGAACGCATCCTGCGTGAAACGCGTTCAGCATTACCCAAATGCGGCATTGTGGCTCAAGTCCAGGGAAGAGATAAGACCATCTACGGTATATACAACCGCATGCGTGACACGCATGCTTCCTTCTCCGATGTTTTGGACATCTACGGCTTTCGTGTAATCGTTCGTACGCGCGAAGAGTGCTATCTCACTTTGTGCGCCTTACACCAGCTCTATAAACCTGTTCACAACCGCTTCAAAGACTTCATTGCGATCCCGAAAGCAAACGGTTACCGAAGTCTTCACACCACCGTCATCGGTCCCTACGGCACTCCTGTCGAGTACCAGATTCGTACGGAAGAAATGCACCGCATTGACGAGATGGGCATTCTTTCTCACTGGATCTACAACGACAGCATGGATACCAGCGGAATCCAGAACATGGTGAAATCCTGGCTGCAAAGTCTGATGGAAATTCAACGTACCAGTGCTGACAGCAGTGAGTTCCTTGAAAACATCAAGATCGACCTCTTCCCGGATCGCGTCTATGTCTTCACTCCGAGAAGCAAGATCGTGAGCTTGCCGCAAGGCTCTTGCCCTGTTGACTTTGCCTATCAGATTCACACCGATGTCGGCAACAAGGCAATCGGTTGTCGCATCAATGGAGAGCAGCAACCGTTGTCAACGCCGCTCAAAAACGGCGACATGGTCGAGATCATCACAGCGCCCGATGCAGAACCTGATCCTCAATGGATCAGCTTTGTACGCAGCGGTAAAGCCCGTGCAGAAGTCCGCCAGTATCTGCGCACGCGCAATCCTGAAGAATCGGAAGCTTTGGGGCGTAAAGTGCTCGCCAAGGCTGCCCAGGAAGCTCAGCTCAACCTTCAGGCCATTCCCGAGCCCATTTGGCGTGAAGTGCTTCGCGATGCATCTATCGGTACGCGCGAACAACTCTATATTGATATTGGTCTGGGGCATATGCCGGCAGCCGGCATCATCGGTCAAATCAGGACTCTGCTACAGGTAAAAAAACCGGAACATCCTGCAAGTGAAACCACGGTGACCATCCGAGGCACCGAAGGTATGGCCGTTCAGTTAGCGACCTGTTGCCATCCCGTACCCGGCGACAATATTTGGGGCTTCATGCGCAAAGGACATGGGCTTTCCGTACATCGCGCTGACTGCGAACACGTTGCGCGCGGACGGCAAAATGCCCCGCAGCGATGGATGCCGTTGGCGTGGCAAGCAGAAAGCGCCGAAGAGGCTCGTTTCTTTGTGCCGTTGGATCTGGAAATCACCGATGATCGGGCAACGTTGGCTTCAGTCGCCACAGAACTCAGTTCTGCTGGATCGGCTATTGTGGGGGTCAACGTTGAGCCTAATAAAGAAGGTAAAGAATCTTTGAACTTGATGATTCAGGTAAGAAGCCGACTGCACTTGATGCACATCATGCGTGCGCTCAAACGTATCCCGACCGTGTTGAGCGTAGCTAGACGCTTGGATGGCGACAAACGTATCTTCTTGCCGACTGAGGATCGATAGAGACAGAGCGGGCTCCTTTCGGAGCCCCTTTGCTTTATCAATTAAATTTTGCCGCCGTGATTTTTCAGGTAGTAGTACCGTACGTACTTGGCCATTGTGTAGAAGTAGTGGTTCATGGAGAAAATGAAGCCAAGCTTCCCATCCAAGAAACCGCGATTGATAAAGTAAACCTTGAAGAAGGCCCAGAGCGGTCTTAACACAACATCTCTGAAGAAGTAGCAATTCCTGCCTTCATCAAGATATTTGTCTGCGGCCAGTCTGCTGTAGAGATCTATTTTCCGGTAATACGCATCCCAGTTTCGGTATGTGAAATGGATCAGTCGCCCCTTGAGCTTTTGGCTCGGATAAGGAGTCACAATTGCCGGATGCACCTTACCGACAACACTGGCTCCCTCTCGGGGCATCAGCCGAAGAACCCAATCCGGTCGTAAGGCACCGTGCTTAACGACGCCAGAGGCAAAATGGTTTTCTCTTTGCACCATATAGGAATGCGTTTGACTGGCCCCCTCAACAACCATACGTATGGAGTCTCTCAACACGGAAGTGACCCGTTCATCAGCATCCAATAAGAAAACCCAAGGTTGGGTTGCTTGTTCGATGCCATACGTCTGCTGGGCCCCCCAGTCTCCATTCATAGAATGGGCAAATACCTTCGCTCCAAGTTCTGTGGCGATATCGACTGTTTTATCCGTACTCCCGTCATCAATCACGATAAGCTCTTTTGCAAAAGAGCAACTCTCGAGACAGTCACGAATATTTATTTCTTCATTCTTTGCCAGCAGAACGACACTAACGGGCAATTTGTTCTCAGCCATAACCAATCCTGATTGTCAATCCGTTCTTGAGCACATGCTACACATACTCGACCGATATGATTTCTAAGCTTTCCACACGGGCCGGATGATCAGTAGTTGCCGGCGTAGGCAACCGGACACAATCCCCTTCCCTTTGTTTCAGGAACACACGAGCAATCGGACTCACCCAGCTCACGTCACCATTTTCCGGATCCGCTTCATCAATTCCAACGATACGAATAGTGTGTTCAGTTCCTGTCGTCAGGTTCTCATAGGTAACCGTCGCGCCGAAAAACACCTGATCAGTAGGCGGACGTTTTGTAGGATCGACGACCTCCGCACTTTCGATTCGTTTATTCAGAAAACGTATGCGGCAGTCGATTTCGCGTAAACGCCTTTTTCCGTACTGGTAGTCTCCGTTTTCAGAACGATCTCCATTGCTTGCCGCCCAACTGACCACGTTTACAATGCTCGGTCGCTCAACGTTAACCAAATGCTCGCGCTCATCTAGCAGACGTCGGTAGCAAATTGGTGTCATGTAGTTTTTTGTGTTCGCCGGGAGTCCGGGAAGCTTGACTTCTTCACCGTCTTCATCTTCCATCAACATTTCAGTTGTCATTTGTCTAACCAACCCCGCACTATTGCCGATATTTACCGCGCATCTGCAGATAAGCCGGCACCCACTTTTTAAGTGGAGCCGCGTCAATCTCTTTCCAATCTTTAAGGCTGTGCCCTTCCAGTGCTCCGCTCATTTTGATGAGTAACACCTCGTCACCCGCTACGATAGCGTCCTCGTTGTAACTGCCGACAAAAAAGACTTCTCTTCCCTCGGGATCAAAAAGATCCTTACCTACACTAAAGTCTTCAATGGGATTTTGAACAGCCAATACTCTTTTCAACAGAGTGGTTCCCACATCGTATGCTGTTGTGCGATGGGTAATTTGTTGTGCAGGCATTCCTGGCCATGCAATCACAAGCGGAATTTTGATCTGAGCATCGGAAAAGTTTCCATTGTGCCCCCAGTAGTGGAACTGGGACGTGGGCGCGGAATTTCGAATCTCGATAAAAAAAGCCCGAATTA
>ERZ791868.567-NODE-567-length-28635-cov-4.033905_pt1 | contig 28635 bp, 28 predicted proteins | sample MGYA00510281_ERZ791868 | MGnify/ENA primary metagenome ERZ791868 (study PRJEB30046, sample SAMN00792046) | human gut metagenome | study: EMG produced TPA metagenomics assembly of the A metagenome-wide association study of gut microbiota in type 2... | reverse complement strand
TGAAGTAAATATTAATAAATATAAAAGTATACTAACTATTTGTTTATTGAACAGAAAAAGTTAAAAATATATAATATAGAAAAGTAAGAGAGCAATATATTGTATTATTGAAAGCTATATAGAGTGAAAGTATATGTGGGGGGGACATGCGTTTGCATGGAACTTTCATAGCCTACCTCTCTCAGATAATAATTCTGAGGGAGGTAGGCTTTTATTTTTACAAAAAGAAAGCGGACTTTACTGGTCTGGTTTAATGGGGGTGAATATGCAAATAAATGTTACTACCGATTATGCGATAAGAATAGTTTTGTATCTGGCTATACAAAACAAAGTCACTACCTCCAAAGATATCGCTATGGCAATGGGGATTCCTAAGAGCTATATTTTTAAAATTACTAATAAACTAATTGCAGCAGGGATTATCCAAAGAATCGTGGGTGCTAAAGGCGGTTTTATATTGGACAAGAGGGTTGAAGAGATATCCATGTATGAAATTTTCAAAGTTATGGAAGCGACGGTGAAGATAAACCGTTATTGGGAAGGAGATGATTACTGTAAATGCTTTGAAACACAAAACTGCTCGTTAAGAAAATTTTATTCCATGATGCAAAGTAGTTTGGAAAACATGTTGAAAGCAACAATGATTAAAGATGTATTGGACATAAACAAGTAAGAGGTGAGATATGCTGGGAAAAGAAACATATTTATTTTTAGAAAATACGAGTAAAAGATGGCATGAGCATCAAAATAAAGCTCTAAAAATGTTCTTGGTTCAGGCATTATGACGAAGTAAGGAATGAAAATAATGAAGTTAGAAGCATTTGAAGAATCAAGTGAAAGGGATAAATGTGGGCATTTAGGCGGATTGGTAATGACGTGCCCGATTTGTGGTAAGGAGTTTGGTTGTAATAAAGCTTACCATGTATATACAGCTTTAGTTAAACGCAGACGGCAGTATTATTGTAGCTACAGCTGTTATAAACAGCGGCCCAATCCAAAAGAAAAAAGGTGATGGAGGTAGATGAAATATGTTGGTTAAGGCATAAAGGTCAAGAAGTAGTTCGGGTTTATTTTATTCTAATAACTTGTAAGTAATAAATTAAACATTGAGTAAAAAAATTTGAAGGAGGGGTCACTTTGAGAAAGAAACTTGTTATTTTATCTGGTCTGATTGCTGTTAATAGTTTGAGTTATGCGTCTGGCTATGACTGGCAGACACCAACTGAAAACAACTGGCATGTTGTTATTGCCAATGGGGAGATGAATTACGCAGATGGAACGATCCTTGGTGGTAATGGTACAGCTGCAGCTCCAGAACCGTCCGTTATCTCTGCGGATAAGGGTGGCGTTGCAAAAATTATTTCCCCAGGGACTCTTAATTTAATAGTTCGTCCAAAACCTGGCATGACACACAGCTGGTTATATGGGGTATATGCCTATTCTTCCACGGGCGGAACTACGACCAGCCAGACGACAGAGTTGACTTTTGATACAAAACTTAATGTTGATATGGAAACTTCTGTTTCCCAAAATACTGGTGGAGAATCTCTAGGCGCAGCGCTAGATATTACGGCTCATGCGACAGATGGTACTGTACCTGGGGCAGGTGCTATTACTAAAGCTAATTTTAATGATGATGTAAATATTAAAGTTGTGAATAAGACGGAAACTACCGGAAGCGGCTGGAATCCTTCCTCTGTGGAAGGAATTTCGATGAGCAGTTTTTCCGGTGGCAGGAATGAAGTCGTATTCAATAAAAAACTTGATATTTCCGGTAGCGTGGATACTCAAAATAAACATATTTACGGTATCAGGTATGAGGATCAGGAAGAAAATGGCAAAGGTAGCCTGTTACTGTTAAAAGGAGATACTTCGATAAATGTTGAATCACTGCATGGTGGGCGTGCATGGGGGGTTATTTCCCAGGCGGCCGGGGGAACACAATCATTCGAAACGGAAAAGGGTACGGCTTTAAAAATCAGGACAGTACAAAAAGGTGGGCAAAACTATGCTGAGGCTCTTAAATTTAACGCTTTCAAGATGAATGAAGGGGTCGGTAGTCAGAATGTAAATATACAGGGCGCTGCTGATATAACTTCTGCGGGAGATTATTATGCTGTCTCCGTGGCAACTAATGTCATCGATAACAGCAGACAGAAGATAGTTTTTGGTGATGAGCTTGCGGCTACCGCTGCTTCAACAAAGTTTTGTTACGGACTGAGAATGGACAGTAAAAACGAGGGTGTTTCTGACATTACCGTTGCAAAGGATCTTCGTATAGAAGCTGCTTCGGGCTCAAATGCTTACGGTATTTATGGAACCTCTGAAGCTGCAGGGCATAACTCACTTGCAGTTAACGGTAAAGGTGATATCAAAACCTTAAGTGAAAGCTCATGGGCTTATGGCATATACAATTTTGCGAAGACCGGCGGGATAAGAAATATTGCTTTTAATGACGGGCTGATTATCAACGCTTCTTCAATCCAGGAAAGTGCGGTTGCCATTCGTGCGTTTACTGACGGCTATGAAGGCGGCATGAGTAAGGTAACGGCAGAAGGAAACATAGATATCAATGCTAATGACGGCATCAAAGGCTGGGCAGCCTGGAGCGACGGGAATGGTTCTGAGATTGCTCTTAACCAAGCAGGAAGAGGCCTGGTTAAGGGTGAAGGCATCAGTTTTGCTAATAATAGCGGCAGGATATTGTGGAACCTGAACAAATCCGGATCAGTGCTGAAGGGTAATTTGGGAGCGCAGAATAACGGGTTTGTTGAATTAAAAATGGAACAGGAAGGAACTGTTTATATCGGCGCGGCAACAAATAATCAAGGAAATGCATCAGGGAAAATAGACATTCGCGCAATCAATGGATCTGTATGGAAAATGACAGGTGATTCATCTGTTACAAATGTGGTTTTAAATAACGGTGCTTTAATAGACATGACTTATGCTTCCGGGTTCCAAAAAATTGAAACAGACGACCTTCAAGGTGTTGATGGAATGTTCAAACTTGACATAGATGCCAGCACAAATGTTGATAACAGTGACAGGATTTATGTGAAGGGAATGTTTACTGGCAGCCAGTATCTAGATTTAAATGAAGTTGGGCATGGGAATCTTGATGGTGCAGAGGGAACTGTGTTGGCAACAGTAAACAATAACAATGGTACCTTCTTGGCGAAAGATGGAGAAGGAACGCTCTATTGGAAGCGTTATGAACTTGATAAGCAGGTAACTGCTGATACGAGCGGAAACTATACTACGGACTGGTATCTGAAGAAAATTACAAATATAGAGAACCCTACTACCAGCACGGAGATCATAAATGCTTCCAATGGACTTAATTACCATACTTGGCGTACAGAAAATGACAAGCTGTTGCAGCGCATGGGTGAACTGCGTCATAATGGTGAAGAATCTAAAGGTGCTTGGTTCAGAGTGAAGGGCAGTAAGATTGGTCGTGGCGGCAAGTTTGGTTTTGACAATAAATATACTGCATATGAGTTGGGCTATGACGAAGTTGCCAAGCGTACAGTAGATAAAACCCGTTATCAAGGTGCAGCTATCAGCTATACTGATGGAAGCAGCAGTTACAGCAGAGGCAGCGGAGACAACAGCAGTAAGGCGATCAGTTTCTACAATACCGAGATCGGCAGCAAGGGCCATTATCTGGATTTGGTGTTAAAAATCAGCAATATGGATAACGATTTTACAGTGTATGACACTAACAGTAACAAGATCACTGGTGATTTTAACAATACCGGCGTAGCATTGAGTGCTGAATATGGAAGGAAAAATGCTTTAAAAAATGGCTGGTATATTGAGCCGCAGGCACAGTTCACACTGGGTTATTTAGGCGGTGACAGCTACACAGCCAGCAATGGTATTGAAGTAAACCAAAGTGGCATTAAAAGTACGGTTGGACGTGTTGGCTTCAATATTGGTAAAGAAATCGGAAGCAAAGGTATCTTCTATGCTAAAGCTAACCTGCTACATGAATTCGGTGGTAGCTATAATGTTACGATGACCGATAGTACTGGTCGCGTGAAGGTGAGTGACAGTTTCAACGATACCTGGTTTGAGTATGGCGTAGGTGCGGCTTTTGCATCTGGTAAAAACAGCCATGTTTATTTCGATGTAGAACGCAGCTCAGGAAGTGATTTTACAAAAGACTGGCAATGGAATATAGGCGCACGATGGAGTTTCTAAATTAAGTATAAAAAATAAGCTATCTACTTTATGTTGTAGATAGCTTATTTTTTATACTGTAAAACGCAATTGCACCCTCGTTGCACCCAAAGGCACACGGTTTTACTGCACCCGAGAAAATAAAAAAGACGCAGAACAAGTCTGCGTCTGTCTTTTCCATTGGTACGCCCGAGTGGAATCGAACCACCGCACACGGCTCCGGAGGCCGATGCTCTATCCACTGAGCTACGGGCGCATAGTGTTTGGTGCACAATGCACCATAGCGAATTATAGCATAACGGCAAGCTTCTTGCAAGTTTTATACGGGATTGATCAAATAAAAAATACAATAAAGACGCAGGAAGTGCAGTAAAATAAATATTAAATTTTTTCTAAGGGATTTACTTAGTTCTGCGTTTTATATATAATCAAATCATTAGATAATATTGGCGGAGGAAAGCTTTATGAGCTACTGCAGATTGTTATTGACGCCGCGAATGACGTTATTGATTGTTATCGGTTCTTTGATCTATTCTGTGGGTTTGAATCAGTTTATAGTGCCTGTTGGTCTGTATAATGGGGGATTTTTAGGTATTGCCCAGCTCATACGACACTTCATGGAAAGCTGGTTCGGTATCAGTTTTGGCAATACGAATATCGCCGGTATTTTATATTTTATTTTGAATATACCGTTGCTGGCTGTTTCCGTGAAACGTTTTGGGAAGGAATTTCTTGCTAAAACCATTTACTGTGTTTGCTGGTACAGCCTGTTTTTGACTGTAGTTCCTATTGCAGATCATTTACTGGTCGACGAACATTTGACGGCCTGTGTAGCAGGCGGTGTGATCTGCGGTATTGGTGCCGGAATGACTTTGCTTTCTGGTGGCAGCGGCGGCGGTGAAGAAATTTTGGGACTTTTGCTGATGCAGAAGCATTCAAATTTAAGTGTCGGTAAGGTTTCAGCGATGCTGAATATTTTTATTTTTGGGACCTGTGCGGTAATTTTCAGTATTTCCCAGGCAATTTATTCAGTTTTGTTTACGGGCATCGTTTATTATGTGCTGGATAAGGTACATTTTCAGAATATAATGCTGACGATGCTGATCATTACGAAAAAACAGGGATTGGAAAAGATAATCTTCGAGAAAGTCAATCGTGGCGTTACAAAATGGAATGCTTATGGTGCATATAGAAATGAAGAAAGAGAAATTTTGATGACCGTAGTTTCCAAAAGTGAATTTCTGCAGCTGCGGCGTTTGCTTTTGGCTGCCGATCCTGAAGTTTTTATAATTATAGAAGAAAATGTTTTTGTTGTTGGTAATTTTCAAAAGCGTGTCAATCAATAAAAAAACTCCTGCAAAGCAGGAGCTTTTTCTTTTACTATATTATTTGGGGACGATATCACCAACACCATTTAAAATATAACGGGGACGATAAGCAAAAACCTGCATATTTTCAAGGTCAGTAACACCTGAAAGTACCAGGACCGTAGTCAGGCCGCTTTCCATTCCTGCAACTATATCTGTGTCCATACGATCGCCTATCATGGCAGCTTCGTCTGAATGGACGCCAAGCATTCTCAGACCGGTACGCATCATCAGAGGATTGGGCTTGCCTACAAAGTACGCCTGTTTTCCTGTAGCAAGTTCGATAGGAGCAACCAAAGCACGGCAGGCGGGAATGATACCGGTCTCAGTGGGACCCGTCAGATCAGAGTTTGTAGCTACTAAACGTGCACCTTTTTGTAGGAGGCTTACTGCTTTTAAAATCATATCATAATTATAAGCACGGGTTTCGCCGACAACTACGTAGTCAGGATTAGTATCGTTCATCGTGATACCGGCATCATAAAGAGCATTGACAAGTCCTGGTGCGCCAATAACATAAACACTGCATTTTGGAGACTGACTTGCCAGAAATTTAGCAGTAGCCAAAGCGCTGGTATAAAAATGGCTTTCATCAACGTCAAGTCCCATTCGCGCTAATTTTTGCTGCAGTTCTTTGGGAGAACGCTCACTGGAGTTCGTCAGGAATAGGAATTCTTTTTCTTCTTTATAAAGCCAGTCGACAAATTCTTTTACTCCAGGCAGTAAACGGTTCCCGTGATAGATGACGCCGTCCATATCGCAGATAAAGCCCTTTTTAGCATAAAGTTCCTGTAAAGTATCTATGATGTTCACTCCCTTAATAATGAAAAATTTAATCTTATATTATAATTATCGACTATTAAAGCAATAATTTCAATGTTTTCAGCTGGTGAAATTCGTGTTTCAAAGTAAAATTTATGAAAATTTTTCATTAAAGAGATATTTTGTTATAATATTAAGCAAATATAAGACGTAAGTGAGGAGAAGATTATGCGTATCGCTGTGATAGATGGAATGGGCGGCGGACTTGCCGCACAGGTCGTAAACCAACTGACCGGCAAGCTGCCGGAACAGGTTGAGCTTATCGGTTTGGGCACTAATGCTTTGGCAACAGCAGCAATGCTCAAAGCAGGAGTCAAACGCGGAGCCACAGGAGAAAATGCGATCTGTATTTCGGCGGCTGCAGCAGATTTGATCGTCGGCCCTATCGGCATCATCATACCCAATGCTATGATGGGTGAGATCACTCCACGTATTGCGGAAGCGGTCGGCAGTGCTGCTGCTAAAAAAGTTCTTTTGCCTGTAAGCCAAAATCATTTTGAAATAGTTGGCGTGGAGCCTAAGTCACTAGCTTCGTTAGTGAAAGAAGCTGTAAGCAGAATTTTGACTTTGGTTGAAGCCTGAGGGTAAAAAGTGGTATAATATAAATTAGTTTTGTTTGAAGAAAGTAAGTAAAGGAGAAAGCCGAAATGATTGCTATCCGTGACCGGGTGCGTTTTGTAGAAACAGATATGATGGGCGTGGTGCATCATGCCAATTATCTGCGCTGGTTTGAAATGGGTCGTGTGGCTTATCTGCGTGCCGCAGGTGTTGAATTACTGGATTTAATGGCACACGGTATTATTTTTCCGATTACAGAAGTGCATGTGAAATATAAAAATTCCTGTACTTTTGATGATGAGTTTGAAGTACAGACGATAATGACTGAATTCAGCCGGGCTAAAATGGATTTTGTTTACAAGGTGATACGGCTTGCTGATGGCGTAGTGCTGGTTGAAGGCAGGACCCGTAATTTATTTACCAACCAGCAGGGAAAGATTATTCGTTTAGATGCCTGTTATTTTGATAAAATCAATGTGCTGTTTCAGCAGGAAACAGCCAAGGAGTGAGAAGATGGAAACAAAATTTGAAATCGTGCCGGTTCCGACACGTATCCTGACCCATCACGACGATATCGTAGAAGCCATTGTTGAATATGGCGGAGATAAGATAGGACCTGATGATGTAGTTTGTGTTGCTGAAAGCGTTGTGGCTATTACACAGGGCGGGGCCAAACGCAGTGAGGATTTTAAGCCAGGTTTGCTGGCAAAGGTTTTGTGCCGTTTATTTCCGTCCAAAGGCAGTATCTCTGGCTGGCATAGTATGCAGGCTCTGATCGATGCTGAAGGCGGAATGAGGGTTTTGATTGCTGTTATCTGTGGCTTTGCGGCAAAATGCGTGGGTGTTTCCGGTGTATTTTATCGTATGGCAGGAGAACAGGCACGTTTGATCGATGACGTTACGGGTACGATGCCTCCATATGACAAGCATATTGTTTACGGACCGCATAACCCCAGTAAAGTAGCCGAGGAAATTACCAGCGGCACAGGTGCTTTTGGAGCGGCAGTAGCGGATGTTAACGATTTGAAGCGTTCCTGTGTTCTGGGGGTTTCCAAGGGTGTTAATGCTGATGAAGTGGCACAGATTTTGATTGATAATCCTTTTGGTAATGGCAGTCAGAAAACACCGGTCGTTGTTATAAAAAACTATCGCAGGGCACGCTAAGGAGGCTAAAAAATGCTTTTCATTTTAAAAGTTATTGCAGCACTGATTTTATTGGCAGTTGTTGTAATCGGAATATATATCTTGCTTCAGGGCAAGGAAGAAATGTTTTTTGAAGTTACTCAGCGTACTAAAGCCAGACTGATTAAACGCAGCGAAAATAAGCTGGAGTTTGAAGTTGAGCTGCCGATGCATAACGATGGCAAAGAAGAAGGCATTATCTTGGATGCATTTATCCGTGTGTATCTGCCGCAGGAACAATATGCTGATGCCCAGCTGCGCGGACGCGTCAATTTAAAAGAAGCGCCGCGTGAAGATGACTATTTCGAAGCAATGCTGCTTGGACCTGGTGTAAAGAAGACGATGGTTGTAAAATTTGAGGTGGTGCCGGAACATGGCGTTACTTTGAAGCAGGCTGTCGAAGGCATGCCGGATGTGGACATTGCGCTGTTTCTGGATTGCCGTGGACGAACTGCGCTCTATACTGTCAAAAAAATTATTACTTTGCATAAAGATGAGCTGCAGGCTTTGCTGGCATAATATAAAAATTCAATTAAAACCGCCGGAAGGCGGTTTTTCTTTTTGGAATAATTTTTCTTTTTGGCAGGTTTTTTCAGTATGGATATGGAATTATAAAATGTTAATGAATGTACGGAAAAGCGGGGTGAGGATATGCTACTGGGAATTGACGTCGGCGGGACATTTACAGATGCCGTGCTGATAGGGGGAGGTACAATAATAGCACAGGCTAAATGCAGAACAACACATGAAGCAGTATTGCAAGGTATTTTAGAAGCTCTGGATGAGGTTTTGCAGGAGCAGGAAGTTTATAATATTGAACGGGTAGTGATTTCCAGCACAATCGTAACTAACGCTTTAACAGAAGGCCGCACTGATCCGGTATTTTTGGCTGTGATGACAGGACCGGGAATGAATGTTAGTAAGAGCTTTCCTGTAGAGCCTTATTATGTGAGCGGCTATGTCGATCATCGCGGTAAAATAACAGCTCGTATTGACTGGCAGAAGCATCAGGGCTTACTGTCTAAGGCAAAAAACAAAATGGCGGCTGTGTCCGGAAAATTTTCGGTACGTAATCCTGAAAATGAATATGCACTTGCAGGGGAACTGAAAGATTGCGGTTATGAGAAAATTTTTCTCGGTTCGGAGTTATCAGGCGAATTGAATTTTGTGCGGCGTACTAATTCTGCTTATTTTGCAGCTGCTGTTTATAAAACCTTTAAAAATTTTTGCCGTCAGGTACAAGACAGCCTGAAGGAACGCAATATTACTGCACCGGTACATGTGTTAAAGGCTGACGGGGGAACTTTGCCGTTAGATATAGCGTTGAAACAGCCTGTGGAAACTATTTTTACAGGACCGGCAGCCAGCGTTTTGGGTATAGAGGCCCTGGGCGCACCGCAGGTGAAAAGTATTTCGCTGGATGTAGGTGGGACGACTACTGATATTGCTTTTTGGGAAAATGGACTGCCTTTGCTAGCCAGACATGGAGCTAAAGTTGCCGGCTATCCGACAGCTGTACGTTCGTTCCATATGCGAAGCGTTGGCATTGGCGGTGATAGCCGTATCCGTCGGACAGAAACCGGTTTTGAGGTTGGCCCTGAACGTATTGGTCCGGCGATGGCAGTGGGAGGCTGTGAACCGACTTTGTCAGATGCTTTGATAGTAGCTGGGCGGGTTGGTTTTGGTGATAAGGCGGCGGCTCATAGGGGGATGCAGCAGCTGTGCCTGATGGGTGAGACAGCGGCTGAGGTTGCCAGGCAGGTTGTCGAAGCGGCAGTGTCTGTTATTGAAGCTACGATTAACGAAATGCTGCATGAATGGAGTATTCAGCCTGTTTACACTGTCAACGATGTTATTAAAGGGACTGAATTTGAGCCGGAGCTGCTTGTAGGCGTCGGCGGTGGCGCAGCAGGTTTGATTATGGCTTTGGGAGAACGTATGGGACTGCCTGTGGAAATACCGGCTGGCGCAACTGTTGCTAATGCAGTCGGAGCGGCACTGGCCCGGCCGACTTTAGCTGCCAGTCTGCGGGCCGATACTACGGAAGGGTATTATCTGATCCCGGAGAGCGGACAGCGTGAACGGCTGCCCAGTGGCTTCAGTATGAAAATGGCGGAAGAACTTTTGGCAGCATGGCTGCATGAGCAGGCTAAAGCCTGGCAGCTGCCGGGGCAGGAAGCTGAAGTGATCAGTAAAGAGTTTTTCAGAACTATCCATGGCTATTACGACAGTGGTGAAATTATTTCACTGAGGATGCAGTTGAAGCCTGGTATCCTGCAAACTGTCATTGGCAGGGAGGTGGTATTTTGAAATCGAAGCTTGGCTTGATATTTTTTCCGGCTTTTGACTGGATGATATCGCCTACACACCCGGAGCGGCAGGAGCGTTTGTTATATACGCGTGATCAACTGCTGGAAGAGGGGCTTTTTGATTTGCCGCAGATCAGAGAATACCGCCCCCGTTTGGCAGAAATCAATGATTTGCAGCGTGCACATATCGGTGTGCCGTCCATTGCACGTCTTATCACACCGGCGCACCTTACTTCTGCAGGCGGTTGTTTAGCCGCAGCTGATGCAGTAATGTCAGGTGAAGTAAAGCGGGCTTTTGCTTTAGTCAGGCCGCCTGGGCATCATGCAATGCGTGTAGTTCACGGAATCCGCGGTTTTTGCACTGTTAATATCGAAGCGGTGATGGTGGAGTATCTGCGCAGTGTTTATGGAATCAAAAAAATCGCTGTTGTCGATACTGACGTACATCATGGCGATGGTTCGCAGGATATTTTTTATCATGATCCTGATACTTTATATATTTCTTTTCATCAGGACGGCAGGACCTTGTATCCCGGTACGGGTTTTCCTGATGAAGCCGGCAGTCCGGCAGCCTGGGGTACAAATATCAACCTGCCGCTGCTGCCGGGAACAGGTGATGAGGGACTGCACAGATTATATGATGGTCTGATCCAGCATATTCTTGATGATTTTGAGCCGGAGCTGATCATTAATTCAGCAGGTCAGGATAATCATTTCAGTGATCCTCTGGCTTCAATGGCTGTAACAGCGCAGGGATATGCCAAATTAGCCGATAAATTGCAGGCTGATATTGCAGTACTGGAGGGCGGCTATTCTGTAGAGGCTGCGCTGCCCTATGTTAATACAGGTATCATTTTGGCAATGGCGGATATGGACTACAGCAAAGTGGTAGAGCCTGACCAAAGCGATTTGCGGCAGCAGGATGAGCGCTGTAATAAACGTGCCGATCAGCTGATTGCTGAAACAGGTGAATTGTGGCGCAGTCGGTTTAGCACCAGAAAAGAGCTGCTGGCAAAATGCGGTAATAGCTGGAGCAGGAAGAAAAGCATTTATTATGATGAAGAAGGGATCAGAGAAGAACAGATCGAGACCGCTCATTATTGCAGGCAATGCAGCGGTTATCTTACGATCAGGACTGCGGCTGCAGGAACACGCTTCGGAGATCAGAGCGCGTTTATCGTTTCGTTGAAACGCGATATCTGCAGTGAATGCCGGCAAACTGCTTATGACGAAGCACAGCTGGAAAAACGTAATGGCAAATGGCAGTATGTTTTAGTGCAGCACATAGCTGATGGTGAAATAGAAAGTTTGTAATTAAAATAGGCTGATGCCTTCAAAGATTAGGAAACGGAGTAAAGAAAACTAATGAAAGAAATTGTTATTGCAACACGTAATCTCGGGAAACTTGAAGAATTTAAAGTATTGATGAAAGATTTGGAGGTGGAATTACGTTCATTGGAAGAATGGTCGAATGTGCCTGAACCAGAAGAAACAGGGAAAACTTTTATGGCCAATGCCCGACTGAAGGCTGTTTATTATGCTAAAGAAACAGGGCTGCCATGTATCGCCGATGATTCAGGATTAGAAGTACTGGCACTGGAGGGGGCTCCAGGCGTGCGCAGTGCGCGTTATGCCGGCGAGGAAGCTACGGACGAAGAAAACAACAAACTGCTGCTGCAGACGATGAAATTTCAGGTAAAACGTACTTGCCGTTTCCGTTGTGCATTAGCCGTGGCAGCTCCTAACGGAAAAATTTTATTGGAAAGCGACGGCATTTGTGATGGTATGCTGCTGCATGAGCCGTTAGGGACAGAGGGATTTGGTTATGATCCTCTGTTTTGGTCAACAGAACTGCATAAGGGTATGGGCGAAGCTACGATGCAGGAGAAAAATAAAATCAGCCATCGCGGCAAAGCTATTAAAAAACTTGTTGCGAATTGGGGGAAAATGAAGTGAAAATCGGTATTACCGGCGATACTCACGGCAGCAAACAAGCCATCAGGCAGGTTCTGCATGCTGTGCCGCCTGTTGAATATTGGTTTCATACCGGAGATTACAGTCAGGATGGACGTTTTTTAGTTGCCGAAACCAAGCTGCCGTTACTGGCAGTATGCGGCAATACAGATCCCGGCGAAGGGAAAGCAAATGTAGACGAATTTATTACGTTGGCGGGGCAGCGTATCTGGCTGACGCATGGACATCGTTATCTGCATGGGTATCAGGTATCCGAACTGGCCTGGTGGGCACGTAAGCTGGAAGCTGATATTGTGGTTTTCGGACATACGCACGTACCTTTGGTAAAATGGTTTGGTGATGTACTGCTTGTTAATCCCGGCAGCCCTGTTTTACCACGCAGCGAAATGGGAGCTACGTTTGCTGTATTAACTGTTAAAGAAGGAGAACGCCCGGAAGCTGAGCTTTACAAATTATAGTGCCGTCGTGTCAGGCAAGCTTTTAATTTGTAAAAAAACTTAAAATTCTGACGCTTGCTACTTGAAAAAGCAGTATAATTCATTTACAATATTTAGTATATACTAAATTGAAATTACGGGGGTAATAATGTATGACATTACGTGACGATGCTTTGAAACTCCACTTAGAAAACCATGGCAAGCTTGCTGTTGTGAGCAAGGTTCCCATTAAAACCCGCGAAGATTTGGCCTTGGCATACACCCCTGGTGTTGCTGAACCATGTAAAGAAATCAAAGAAAATAAAGACTTGTCCTTTGAATATACCTGCCGCGGCAATATGGTCGCTATAGTCAGCGACGGTACCCGTGTACTCGGCCTGGGAGATATCGGACCGGAAGCAGCAATGCCAGTAATGGAAGGCAAGGCAGCACTATTTAAAACCTTTGGCGATGTAGATGCTGTACCTATCTGTATCGATACTAAAGATCCTGCTAAAATTATTGAAACTGTACGTTTCCTGCAGCCCAGCTTTGCCGGTATCAATTTGGAAGATATTTCCTCTCCTAAATGCTATGATATTGAATGCGAATTGAAGAAAATCTGCGATATCCCTGTTTTCCATGACGATCAGCACGGTACTGCAATTGCCTGTCTGGCAGCAGTTATCGGTGCTTTGCGCTTCGTGAAAAAAGATATGAAAACAGCTAAATTTGTTGTTAACGGCTGCGGCGCAGCAGGCTCTGCTATCGGCCGTCTGCTTATCAGCATGGGTGCTGAAAATGTAACCATGGTTGATCGTTTCGGCGCTTTGTATGAAGGTATTGACGCTAATCTTGACCGCATCCAGTCTTATCTGGCGACAGTCACTAATAAAGAACATAAAAAAGGCACTTTGGCGGATATCGCAAAAGGCGCTGACGTTTTGATCGGTGTTTCCGCTCCTAACGTCTTTACTAAAGAAATCATCGCCAGCATGGCAGATAAAGCTATAGTATTTGCACTTGCCAATCCGGTGCCGGAAACGTCTTATGCTGACGCTATCGAAGCTGGTGCTGCTGTTGCAGGTACCGGCCGCAGTGACAGTCCGAACCAGGTCAACAACGTCACTGTATTCCCGGGTGTGTTCCGCGGCGCTATTGATGTACGCGCTAAAGCAATCACTGAAGAAATGAAAGTAGCTGCTGTTTATGCAATTTCCGAACTGATCGACGAGAAAGACCTGCGTGCAGATTATGTTGTTCCGGATGCGTTTGATCCGCGTGTTGCGCCGGCAGTTGCAGCCGCAGTGGCCCGTGTTGCTATGGAAACAGGCATTGCCCGCATTAAAGTCGATCCAGAAGAAGTGCGTGCCAACACTATGAAACGTGTCGGCAGATAAGGAGGCTATCATGCGCGAGATAAAAGTTCAGGAGATAACTGCTGCTGTCAGTAAGCTTTGTAAAGATTCCTGCTATTACCTGCCGGAAGAGCTGCTGGAAAAATTAAAAGCATCTATCGCCACCGAAGAATCTCCTTTGGGGCAGGAAATATTGACGACTATCGTTGAGAATGCCGAACTAGCAAAAGCCAAAGACGTACCGATTTGTCAGGATACCGGTTTGACAGTTGTCTTTATGGAAATCGGACAGGAAGTACATTTTGTAGGCGGAGATCTTTATGAAGCGGTCAACGCCGGTATCGCCGATGGTTATGTTGGTGGTTATCTGCGTAAATCTTCTGTTGATGACCCTTTATTTGTACGTAAAAATACCGGTGATAATACGCCGGCAATCATTCATACAACGATAGTGCCCGGTGAAAAGGTCAAAATAACCGTATCGCCTAAAGGCTGCGGCAGTGAAAACATGGGCGCACTAAAAATGCTTAAACCGGCTGACGGCGTTGAAGGCGTTATCAAATTCGTTGTCGACACCGTGCGCAGTGCCGGCCCTAATCCCTGTCCGCCTGTTACCGTAGGTGTCGGTATTGGCGGTAATATGGAAAAAGCTGCACTTTTGGCAAAGTATTCTCTTACTCGTAAGGTAGGGGAGCACAATCCTAATCCTCAGTATGCAGAACTTGAAAAAGAACTGCTGAAACGTGTCAATATGACTGGCGTAGGTCCTTCCGGACTGGGCGGCAGCACTACTGCCGTAGCTGTTAATATTGAATATGCACCGACCCATATCGGCGGCCTGCCGATTGCCGTTAATCTGAACTGCCATGCTGCACGCCGTGCAGAAATGGTATTGTAAGGAGGGGTCTGAGATGAGTGAAGCGATTATCAAATATATCAATGCGCCGTTAAGCGCAGCTACGATCAAAGACCTGCACGCAGGTGATGTAGTACGTATCAGCGGTTACATCTATACTGCCCGTGATGCGGCACATAAGCGTATGACAGAAGCACTGGCCAAGGGAGAGCAATTGCCCTTCGATGTAAGGGATCAGGTGATTTATTACGTAGGTCCAAGCCCTACTAAACCCGGTGAAGTAGTTGGCAGTGCCGGACCGACGACCAGTGGGCGTATGGACAAATATACCCCGACGATGATCGAACAGGGTATGCGTGGGATGATCGGTAAAGGACTGCGGTCGCAGGAAGTTATTGATGCCTGCGTGGAGCATGGCGCTGTTTATTTTGCTGCTATTGGCGGAGCGGCAGCAGTTATTGCAAAATCTATCAAAGGCGAAGAAATGATTGCCTATGAAGATTTAGGGCCTGAAGCTATTCGCCGTTATGAAGTTAAAGATTTTCCTGCTATCGTCTGTATCGACAGCGAAGGCAACGATTTTTATAAAGTTGGCATTGCCAAATACAGTAAAGAGTAACAAATTTAACAAATCTTTAAGGAACTGCAGAAGCAGTTCCTTATTTTTTGCAAAAGTCTTGACAAGCTTATTTAGTTGAGCTATCATAATGCCAATCGAATAACACACTCTTATCGAGAGCGGTGGAGGGACAGGCCCTGTGAAACCCGGCAACCAAGCCTAGCTATGGTGCTAAATCCTGCAAGAACATTCTTGATAGATGAGAGGAAAGCAGAAGCAAGCGCTCTTTCCTCGGAAAGAGCTTTTTTGTTAGTCCGACCTAGCCAAGATAGGTACTGTGTTAAATTCATTTTAAAGGAGAGATTGTTTATGAAAAAGTTATTTCTGGCTTTGCTGGCAGTGTTCAGCATTGCATTAGTCGTTGCCGGCTGTGGCGGCGACAGCAAACCAGCCGCTAACAGCGGCGATAAAAAGGTGGTGCTGAAAGTAGGCGCAACGCCTGTACCGCATGCTGAAATTTTGAATCTGATCAAACCGCAACTGGCTAAAGAAGGCGTTGATCTGCAGATCATTGAATTCAGCGATTATGTTAAACCCAATTTGTCTTTGGCTGATAAAGAATTAGACGCCAACTTCTTCCAGCACACTCCGTATCTCGAGAAATTTGCTTCCGAAAGGAATCTGCCTCTGGTTGCTTATACCAAGGTACATATCGAACCAATGGGGGTTTATTCAAAAAAATTAAAAGACTTAAATAATGTTCCAAGCGGAGCTAAAGTTGCAATCCCGAATGATCCTACTAACGGCGGCCGTGCTCTGGCATTGCTGCAAAGCGCCAAGCTGCTCAAGCTGCGTGACGGTGTAGGTATTTCCGGTACGCCTGGCGATATTGTTGATAATCCTAAAAATCTGCAGATCGTGGAAATAGAAGCAGCTTTGCTGCCGCGTTCTATGGATGATGTTGATCTGTCTGTTATCAATTCCAATTTTGCTATGGAAGCACAGCTGAATCCAGTCAAAGATTCTCTCTTTACTGAACCGAAGGATTCTCCGTATGCCAATATCTTGGCAATACGTAAAGGCGACGATAAGCGTCCGGAACTGCAAAAACTGGACAAAGCTCTGACCAGCCCGGAAGTAAAAAAATTCATTGAAGAAAAGTATAAAGGCGCGGTTGTACCCGCATTTTAATGAAAGTTTTGTTTGATTTAAGCAGATAATGATTGTAAGATAGAAGATAAAAAATATTCCCCTCTCAGCGTAAGTTGAGAGGGGTTATTTTTTTGCCTGGCTCTATGGGAATAGAGTCAGGCTTTTTGTTGTTGTAGATCAGGTGCTGGCAAGTGAGATTGTAAATATTGCCGCACAGGTACGATGAAAATATAAGTAAGAGCAAAAATGAGACTGAAATATAAAATAAAACGTGCTTATGTCTTGCGGGGGGGTACAACCGTGGTACAATAATTATGAATTATAGGTGAAATATTTGATTTATTAAATATATAGATGAATAAATAGTGAAAAAACAGAGGTAATAAAAGAGATTATTAAATGTTTATGTAATATATTATTTGTCTAAATATAGAATAAATTCATGAGAGGATGCTGATTTGGGTATGGATGAAGGAATAGGAATCAAGGAAGTTTTGGAAGTGATAAAAGCTAAAAAAATAAATATTAGTGTAATTACGTTACTATTTACTTTTTTATCAATAATATATTGTTTGAAAATTGCGGTGCCCATATATGAATATAATGCTTTGATAAGAATACCTGAAAGTATCAAAAGTAAACAGGTTAATTCGCTAGTAGAAATCCTAAAAAATGATATAAAACCGGACTATATGCTGGAAGATAAATACAATAAATTGACAAAAGTCAATTTATTGCGTGATACATCTTTGATAGAAATTACATGGGAAGGTACTTCTCCAGAAAAGGCAGAGTATCAAGGTTTAATGTATGTAAATGATGCGATGGCAAGAATAGATAAAATTATAGTTTTAGATCAGAAGAAAGAATGGGAAAATTCAGTATTTTATATGGTTGAAAGAGATTTAGAAAATATCAAATATAATTTTGTAAATAGTAGTATAAATGAATATTTAACTTTTTTAGAAAATGAAATACAACTTCAGAAAAAAGAAGTGTTTTTCCAAAAGGCAGAATTGATAAAAAGCTCTTGTGTTTTTGATAAACCTGTAAGACCGAAAACATTATTTTTAGTAGTAGGAACATTTTTTCTGGGGTTAATTTTAAGCAGTACTTTTTTTATAAGTAAATATTACATTAAAAATAATATATAGAGTAGGTGTCCTAGTTTGAAAGTATCGCCATTTGTCAGAAAATTAATACTTGTATTTGGAGATATATGTTGTATATATTTTGCAAATAGTTTGGCAATAATGCCTATATTGGGGAATAGTGAATATAAATTTAATTTTGAATTTTTATCTATACTTATTTTATTAATGTTTTTTATGTTTAACGTTTATGGATTATTTAGCTTAGTTCGTAAGCGTTTAACAGACATTTTTCTTAATTTATTGGTAGCTACATTAAATATTTATATTGTATGTATAGCAATAACCTATTTAATAAATGAGCTAGATTATTCAAATATGACTATTTTAGTTTCTGCAGTATTATCTTTTGTATTATTAGGAGTGTGGCAGTATGTTTGCCATAAGTGGGAATGGAATAATTTTCCTAAACATCATGGTGTTTTGTTTGCAAAGGATAATGAAAAAAAGATATTAGAAAATAAATTATCTAAAACATATGGATTGGAAAATGTGCTGCAAGATGTTAGTCATGGATTGAACGATAATCTTTGGCAAAAAAAAATAGATGAAAATTATTATGTTTTTATTGGATCTAGCTTATATATTAACGAAAAAGAAGCTATTTTATGTTATGCACGGAGTAAGAAAAAACAAATTTTTTTAGTCCCAACGCTGTATGAACTAGCCTGTAAAAATACAGGTTTATTGTTAGTTGATGATATTCCAATGCAGCGAGTGACACGGCTGCTTTTGACAGATGAACAACGTACTTTAAAAAGATGTATAGATATTATTATCGCTATACTATCCATTATTTTATTGCTTCCAATAATGATACTTACTGCAATTATCATCAAAGTAAGCAGTAAGGGTCCAATAATTTATTCGCAGGAACGAGTTGGACTATATGGTAAAACTTTTTTTGTACATAAATTTCGTAGCATGAAACAGGATGCTGAAGCTAAATGTGGTCCGGTACTGGCAGCAGAAGATGACAATAGAATAACTAAATTTGGGAAGTTTATACGGGCTACTAGACTTGATGAACTGCCACAACTTTTTAATGTATTGAAAGGTGAAATGAGTATAGTTGGACCTAGGCCGGAAAGACCGTTTTTTGTGGAACAATTCGTTGCTCAGAATCCTGAATATGATTATCGGCATAATGTGAAGCCTGGTATTACTGGTTTAGCCCAGATTGCTGGTAAATATAATACTAATGCCTACGACAAACTGATTTATGACATTCTGTATATACAAGACGTTGGTGTGAAAACAGATCTGATTATTATGTTGCAAACTTTCAAAGTTTTACTGACCAAAAGCAGTACAGAAGGAGTACAGAATATTAAATGAATGATGAAAAATTAGTTTCTATAGTTATGCCTGCATATAATGCAGAAAAATATATAGAAGAATCCATAAAAAGTGTTTTGTATCAGACATATTCCAATTGGGAACTTATTATTGTTAATGACTGTTCGTTGGATAATACTTACGAAATTGCAAAAAAATATCAGGAAAAAGATTCTCGTATAAAGTTATATTCTTTGTTCAAAAATCAAGGCGTTGCAAATGCAAGAAACATTGCTATTAATAATGCAAAAGGTAAATATATAGCATTTTTAGATAGTGATGATATTTGGTTGCCTGAAAAACTAAATAATCAAATAAAATTCATGGAAGAGAACAAGTGCATTTTCACATTTCATGAATATAGTTATTTTGAAGAAAGTGATCGACCTAAAAAATTCATAAAAGTTCCAAGAATAGTCGATTACAAATCTGCATTAAAGGGAAATGATATGGGGTGTTTGACTGTTTGCATAGACCGAACACGAGTAAAAAAATTTGCTATGCCTAATGAAAAACATGAAGACTATATAACTTGGCTTCATATTTTAAAAGAAAATAATATCTCTGCATATGGTATTCAGGAAAATTTAGCAATGTATCGAATAAGCAATAATAATTCAATAAGTGGTAATAAATTTAAAAGTTGTTTGTGGACTTGGAATATTTATAGAAAAAATCAAAAAATAAATTTAGTATATTCAATTTATTGTTTTATAAATTATTTTGTAAAAGGGATATTAAAGCATTTGTGAGGAGTGAGTAATAATGGAGGTTTGTTTTATAAATCCGCCGTTTAAGTCAGAATTCGGAAAATTTTCCAGAGAATAGAGGAGCCCTGCTATCGGACATAGTGGAGTTTTATATGGTTGATTTACGCAGCAGCAGTTGTTGAAAAAGAAGGGTTTAAAGTTACATTTATAGATGCACCAGCACAGCAGATGAATGCTGACAAATGTCTTAGCGTTATAGTTGAAAAAGTAAGTGAAAAAAACAGTTTATAAATTTTTACGAATCTTTCAGATGATAATTTTATTGTTTCATCCTTTTGTGTAAGCAAGAGCATTTTTTAGAAAATAATTGGTGCACATAGATGATGAATAATGTTAAAGAATTTTGGCGATAAAAAGTAGCGGAAATGTTCGTAAAATTAAAGGAAAGGATTTTCTGAAGAGCGATATGAATAAATAGTTTATATAAAGCAAAACAATTAATTTTAGTTTTAGCAGCTCTAGTATCTAGGAATTTTCTTAAGATTTTCTATGTTTTTTCTATAGAAGAGAAAAAAATTTTGTTTTGTAGTCATCAGGGGAATGGGTATATATGCAATCCTAAATATATATATATGTATTTTAAAAGTAAATCTGAAAATAAATTTAAATATGTTTGGGTATTTAACAAACCACGTGAATTTTTAAGGATGGAAGATAGTGAAACGATCGTATTAAAAATTAATAGTTTAAAATTTTTTTATCATTTTCTTACTGCCAAATTTATTATAATCAATTCTTCAAATTTTCCTTATATTCCTAAAAGAAGAAAACAAATAATTATAAATACGTGGCATGGAGGAGGGGCCTACAAAAAAATTGGACAGGAAAATAATATAGATATGTATAAAAAAATTACCATTTGCGATTTTTCATATATGGTTTCTAGTTGTAGAAAATTTACTAATGTAATGTCTAAGGCTTTTACAAAAAATGATGAGAATAAGTTTCTTAATATTGGAATGCCTAGGAACGATATTTTTTTTAGAAATTATCAAGATATAATTCAAAGAACATTAGATAAATTACAACTTAGTGAATCTAAAAAATATATACTATGTGCACCAACTTGGAGATTAGAACAAGAAGATTACGATTTGAATTTTCAACAGTTGTTGGAAATTTGCAAACGTAAATTTGGTGGAGAATGGGTGGTATTATTTAGGAGTCATAAATATCATAAAATTAATACTTTGAAGAAACTGATTAATGAAGAATATGTGATTGATGTTTCTGAATATGATGATATGCAGGAGCTGATATGCATATCAAATATTTTGATTACGGATTATTCTTCATGTATGTGGGATATGTTGTTAACCAGAAAACCTTGTTTTATCTATGCTCAAGATATAGAAAGATACACAAGGTGCAATGGGTTTTATGTACCTCCATCAGCATGGCCGTTTTTAATTGCCAAAAATAATGAAGAACTTGAGCATAATATAATGCATTTTAAAGATGATATTTATCGAGAAAAAATTAAAATGCATTGTAAAGATTTAGGATGTTTTGAAAATGGCAATGCCACTAAAGCTATATATGATTTTCTAAAAGAGAAATTAATAAATAAAGGAACGAATTAATGGAATTTTGGTTATGGTTATATTTTTTGTCAGTGGTTATTTTTGTATGGCAATGGATCTTTCCCAAAATGAATTTTTCTAAATATTTAATGATATTTACAGGTCTATTATCTGGATTTCGATACGAGCTTGGAGATGATTATTTTAGATATGAAAAGTTATTTAATATTACTACACTTAATTACGATAATTTAAAATTAGAAATATTATTTCAGTTTTTATGTAATTTTTTTCGTGACATTGGTTTTAATGCACAGTCTATTTTTTTATTCTATGCAGTAATTACAAATATATTTATATATTTAGGTGTTAAAGGTCAATTTGATAAGAATTTGTATAGATGCATGTCATGTGTATTATTTATTATTGTGGGTTTTTATTTTCGCTCTATGGATATTATACGGCAAATGGCAGCTGTAAGTATTGTATTTTATAATTTAAATTTTTTGATTAAAAAAGAATATTTTAAATATTATCTAGGGGTGATTTTGGGAACATTTTTTCATTATAGTGCTATTATTGCATTTATATTTCCTGTAATTATGAAAATAAAATCAAAACAAATTATGTATACAGCTGTATTGCTTGCAGTTGTGTTTCATCTTATGAATATACCATTATTATTAATACCATTTTTAAGTGATGTCTCATATTATTCAAAATGGGTACGAGAAAGCGCTATATTGGAAAATGGTACAGGAATAGGAATGATAACTGAATTTTTAATATATTCCTTTATTATTTATAAATCAAATTATAAAACATGTCAGGAAGTAGTAATGGTAAATTCTTTGTGTGGTTATTTAATTATAAAGAATTTTTTTTATATAATTCCTCCATTGTTAAGGATCGGTATTTATTTTCATATTTTAATAGTGTTGATGATTCCATTATTGTATGACCAGTATAAAAGTATTGCTAATAAATGTATAATTTTTATTTTAATTGCTGCTTACTTTGTTTTTATTAGCATGAAAAATATATATACACTTGGGTATGGAGAAAAAATCAATAGTTTTATGGCAGATAATTGCGATAATATTGAATATAATTACAGATTGGATATTTTAAATTAAAGTAGGGTGATAACATGAAAAATATTGCTGTTATATTAGCTGGTGGAGTGGGCAATAGATTGGGGTTAAACAAACCAAAACAATTATTAAAAGTAGCTGGAAAAACTGTTATTGAACATACGATAGAGGTATTTCAAAAACATCTTTTAATTGATGAAATTATAATAGTAATGTATGAAAGTTATGTGCATGATATTGAAAAAATGGCATTAAAGAATAACTGGACTAAAGTAAAAAAAATTATTAATGGTGGAAATGAACGATATGAAAGTAGTCTTGCTGCTATAACTGCATCTAGTGGTGATAATGGAGAAGAGACAAATATTATTTTTCATGATTCTGTGAGACCACTTGTTAGTGAACGAATTATTAGTGATGTAATTAATGCATTAAATAAATATGAGGCCGTTGATGTTGCTATCCCAGCTGTTGATACGATTATAAAAGTGGATGAGCATAAAAAATTTATTTTTGATATACCAGACAGAAGTTATTTGAAAAGAGGCCAGACCCCTCAAGGATTTAGGTTGAATACTATAAAGAACGCTTATGCTTTAGCGTTAAAAGATAATAAATTTAACGCTAAAGATGATTGTGGAATTGTAAAAAAATATTTACCTCAAATTCCTATATTTGTAGTTGATGGAGAAGAGGGAAATATTAAGCTCACCTATCCTGAAGACATATATTTATTAGATAAATTATTCCAAATAAAGTCTGCTACATTAGACGATGGTATAAAACTTGAAAATTTAAATAATAAAGTTTTAATCATTTTTGGTGGTAATAGTGGTATTGGTCAAGATATGGTAAATATAGCTAAATCGTATAAAGCCAAAGTTTATTCTTTTTCTAGATCCCAAACAGGAACAGACATTTCTAGTAAAGAGGATATAGAAATGGCTTTAGATTTTGTATACAGCAAAGAAGGAAAAATTGATTTCGTAGTTAATACAGCTGCAATATTAAATAAAGAACCAATAATGCATTTAAAGCAGGAAGAGATAAAAAAAATCATTGATGTAAATTATTTAGGTATAGTCAACATAACAGTTAGTGCCTTTAAATATCTAAAGTTATCTAACGGACATATTTTACATTTTACATCTAGTTCATATACTAAAGGACGGGCTTTTTATTCATTGTATTCATCAACAAAAGCAGCGGTAGTAAATTTTGTACAGGCAATTGCAGAAGAATGGGATTTGTATGATATAAAAATAAATTGCATAAACCCTCAGAGAACGAAAACACCAATGAGAATTAAAAACTTTGGAATAGAAGATGATAACACATTGTTGAAATCAGAAGATGTGGCAAGTATTTCATTAAAGACGCTACTAAGTAATTTTACAGGCGAAGTAGTTGACATAAAATTAAGAAATGATTGGAGTAATCTTAAATGAGGGAATTAAATCTTGAAGAAGTACAGAAGATTAGTTTTGAAATATTTACAAAATTCGATGAAATATGTCGAAAGCATAATTTAAAATATTTTATGATGTATGGAACATTGTTGGGCGCAGTTCGGCATAAAGGCTTTATTCCATGGGATGATGACATTGATGTTTGGATGTTTAGAGAAGATTACAATAAATTGTGTGAAATATTGGAAAATGAAAATATAAATAATATGGAAATACTTAATGAAAAAAACACTAAATATTTTGCACCTATGATTAAAATTGCACGGAAGGGTACTTTAGCGATAAGAGAAAATTTCTATTTGATAAAAAAATTAGGCGTTTTTATAGATATATTTCCTATAGATAAAGTGCCAGATAATAAAAAAATATGTAAAATCATATTTAAAATACAAAAAATTATTTTTTATCTTTTATATATGAGTGTGAATATAAAATTCAAAATTTCTAAGAATAAATGTATTAAGTATAAGATTTTCAAAATAGTAATGTTTTTTATTGCAAAATTATTTACTTATAATTTTTGGATAATTATAGCAAATAAATATCGTTGTTTCATAAGCAATAGAAGTAAAAATAGTAAAAATGTCGCATTTATTTTTGATGGTAATATAAAAGATGTATATAATATTGAACTTTTTGAAAAGTGTATTGAATTAGATTTTGAAAACGGGAAATTTTTTGCAAGTCAGTATTATGACTGTATTTTAAAACAGTATTTTGGAGATTATATGGAATTACCTCCTGTAGAAGAACGAGTTGGGCATCCCACAAAATTCTATGAAGTGTGAGAATATGAATAGCCACTTAAAAAGATTGTTTAAAAATATAAAATGGCTTTTTTTATTACAATTATGTAGCTATATTTTTCCAATAATATCATTCCCTTATCTGGCACAAAAAATAGAGATTTCCCAATATGGAATATATGTATATATTTTAACGATTATGGGATATTACCAAGTTTTGTTAGATTTTGGTTTTACATTATCTGGAACTCAAAGGTGTGCGGAAAACAAAAATAATAAAGCGAAATTATCAATTATTTGTAGTTCTATAATTATTATTAAGCTTGGTTTATCATTTATTGGAATAGTATTTTTGTATGGATTGAAAAACTTAAGTATTATAGAAGAACAATTTGCTTTCTTTGTTTTAATGTATATTGCTTTTTGTATCAATGCTTTTCTTCCAGATTATTTATTCAGAGGGATGGAAAGTATGTCAGTGTTTGCTAAGAGAAATTTATTAACTAAGATTCTATTTATGATTATTTTAATATCATTTATTAAAAAAGAAGAAGATTTTTGCTATATTCCATTTGCATATTTGATTCCAAATATAATTGCTTTTTTGATTAGTTGGTATTTAGCGACAAAATATATGTTTTTTTCTTTTGTTATTCCAAATCTAGAAGAAATTTATGAAGAGTTTAAATGTTCTTTATTTTACTTTTTTTCAAGAGTAGCTAATCTGTTTACTTCGTCAATAAATATTATTGTATTGGGCATTGTTTATAATAATAGTGAAATTGCTATATTTGGTGTTGCAAGTAAAATGATTGATGTTATAAGATCATTATTTTCCCCAGTATCTGATGCTTTTTTTCCATATATGTTAACGAATAAAAATTTTAAATTACTAAAAAAAAGTGTTTTCGTTTCTTTTTTTATATCTTCTTTAATAGCAGGTGTGTTGTTTCTAGTTATTCCATGTATAATTAAAATATTTTTTGGAAATGAATATTTGGAAGCTGTTTATATCTTTAGATTGATGCTTCCACTCATTATTATAGCCTTGCCAATATATTTACTTGGGTATCCGACATTATGTACATTAAAAAAAGATAAATGGGCTAACATCAGTGTAATCTTTGAAGGTATCTTCCAAACAAGTGGTTTATTATTATTGTTTATTTACAATATGATAACGTTTACAAATATTATTTTTTTAACTATATGTTCGGAATTTTTAATTTTGGGCATACGTTCCTTTTTAGCTCGAGAAATATTATTCAAAAATGATAGGTGATTATAATGAAAAAAGTAATAACATATGGGACATATGATTTATTTCATAAGGGGCACTATAATCTGCTGAAGCGTGCTAAGGAACTTGGGGATTATTTGATTGTAGCTGTTACCTCTGAGGCTTTTGATAAAGCCCGGGGTAAATTAAATGTAAAAGATTCATTAGTACAAAGGATCAAAAATATTGAAAATACAGGTTTAGCTGATGAAATAATAGTAGAAGAATATTTTGGGCAAAAAATAGATGATATAAAAAAATATAATATAGATATTTTTACTGTAGGATCAGATTGGATAGGTTATTTTGATTATTTAAAAGAGTATTGCCAGGTTATTTATTTAGATAGGACAAAAGGTATATCCAGTACTGAGTTAAGAAATAGAAAGTCTGTTAATTTAGGTATAATTGGTGCTCATGATATTGTACATAGATTTAAAAATGAATTGAAATTTGTTGGAGGAATTAATTTAATAGGGATTTATGATGAAGATTATACTAAGTCAGAAAGACTGGCATTAAAAGAAAGCATTATATTATATAAGAATATAAAAATCTTATATTCTGAGGTTGATGCAGTATATATTTGTGTTCCTCCAAAAGAACATTATAAATATATAAAGAATGCTTTGTTAAGCGATAAACATGTTTTATGTGAATTTCCATTTTGTCTAAATGAAATAGAGGGGAAAGAGTTATTTGAAATTGCAGAGGAACGGAATTTAATTTTAATGGAAGCGTTGAAAACAGCGTATTGTCCTGCTTTTTGTAAAATTGTTCCAATTGTTAAAAGTGGATTAATAGGTAGTATTTTGTCCGTAGATGCGTGCTTTACTCAAGTCCATGGCAATAAAATTAACCATCAAATAGAATTAGCTTCGGGTGGTAGTGTTAATGCGTTAGCTTCATACCCATTATTAGCAATATTTAAAATATTAGGAACAGATTTTACAGATGTAAATTTTATTTCTAAATTTAATGCAGATAGAATTGATATATTTACAAAATTTAATATTTTGTTCAAAAATTCAGTCGGAACAGGAACGGTTGCAATTGATGCAAAAAATGAAGGGGATTTAACCGTTGTCGGAACTAAAGGATATCTATATGTTCCAGCACCATGGTGGAAAACTGATTATTTTGAAGTTAGATTTGAAGACATAAATAAAAATAATAAATACTTTTATAAATTTGATGGTGAGGGGTTACGATATGAAATAAATCATTTTTTAGAATGCATTAATAATAAAGTTAATTCGATGTATTGGACTAAAGAAGAAATTTTGGCAGTTGTTTCAGTTATTGATAAATTTGGCAATAGTAAGAATATTTTTGAAATATAGGTGATGAAATGAAATTATTTACTGTAGGACCAACTGAAATGTATGATGAAATAAAATTTGTAGGAGGGAGGCAGGTTCCTTATTTTAGGACAAAAGAATTTTCAGATGTAATGTTAAGTATAGATTGTTTGCTAAAAAAATATTTACATACATCAAGAGAGTCAAAAATAATTTATTTAACTGCATCTGGTACAGGAGCAATGGAAGCTACTGTAATGAATTGTTTGAATAATAAAGACAAAATATTGATTATAAATGGTGGGACTTTTGGTGAGCGATTTAAAAAAATTTGTGATTCATATTCCCTGAATAGTAGTGAAATTAAGTTAGGAACAAATGAAGCGTTAACTGAAACACATTTAGCTAGATATGATAACTGTGGATTTTCAGTTTTATTAGTTAATTTGCATGAAACTTCTACGGGTCAATTATATGATATAAAAATGATTTCTAAATTTTGTAAAAAAAATAATATGTATCTAATTGTTGATGCAATTAGTACGTTTTTATGCGATGCGTACCATATGGATGAAAATGATATTGATGTTACTATAATAAGTTCACAAAAGGGATTATGTGTTGCACCCGGAATGTCCATGGTAGCAATTAATTCAAGAATACTAAAAGAACGAGTAATGAATAATAATGTAAAGTCTGTATATTTTGATTTTAATAACTATATTAGTAATATAGAACGTGGACAAACACCTTTTACACCAGCTGTAGGCATATGTATGCAGATTTATCAAGCGCTTAAGATGATAGATAAATTAGGGCTAGAAATATATTTGGAAACAATAGAGAAAAAAGCAATAGATTTCAGAGCTCGTATTGGTAAATTGCCTTTAACTATACCGAAATATCCACTATCTAATGCGATAACACCAATTATTTTTAAAAAGCCAATAGCGATAGATATATTTGAAAGTTTAAAAAACGAATATGATATGATGGTTAATCCAACTGGTGGTGTTAATGAAGATTATATTTTACGTATTGCGCATATTGGAAGTAATGATTTTGAGGATCAGAAAAAGCTTGTAGAGTGTATTCGTAAAATATTAGTTAGATATGAATAATATTGAAAATTTGCTTTCCTAAATTTATTTTTAAAGGAAGATGCATTATGTATATCAAACGCCATTTGGAGACGACAATTGAAAAACTGAGCGGCTGTTGTA
>ERZ791868.566-NODE-566-length-28679-cov-4.608685_pt1 | contig 28679 bp, 19 predicted proteins | sample MGYA00510281_ERZ791868 | MGnify/ENA primary metagenome ERZ791868 (study PRJEB30046, sample SAMN00792046) | human gut metagenome | study: EMG produced TPA metagenomics assembly of the A metagenome-wide association study of gut microbiota in type 2... | reverse complement strand
AACAACGAACATGCCTGCGAAAAGTACTACTGTTGAATTAGAAAGGCCCGAAAAAACCTGTTTGGCCGGGATAAAACCCAAAAGGCCGCAGGCGATAGCGCCACTCATAGCAGTGATGGCCAAAGGAATAAGTTCAGTAATAAATAATAAAGCCACTATTGCCAGAACGATTAGACATTTTACTGCCGGTGTCATAAGACTCACCTCAATTCTCAAAATAGACTACATAAAATTTCTCCTTCGCTTTTGAAAGCTATTGCTTTCTTAACCTTTATTGTAAAGATTTTTTTCAACTTATGCCGAAGTTAATTGTTAACAAATCTGTTACAATATTGCTGATAATATTTGAATTAAATTAAACAAATGTTCAACTTTTTTGTTGCTGAGGCAACATATGTTCGCAGATTAGCTACTGAAGCCATTCTCCAGCCTCATATATTCCACTTTATTTTAAAGTATACAAAAACATTTTTACGTTGTATTTTAATCGCCCTGCTATTTTTATTTAAAAATTCGCTTGCATTTATTAATAAAATAAAAACGCCAATATCCGTAAAAGGATATTGGCATTTTTGTATAATTATTTTTTTAAAGCATGCAAATATTCAGCACATTCAACAGCCGCATTACGACCTTCTGCAAAAGCCCATTCCACAACACCTTGCCCACGCCGAGCATCGCCTGCTGCAAATACACCGGCACGTGAAGTATCAAAATAGCCGCTTCCTTTAGCGATCGTGCCAACAGGAGTTTTATTAAAAGCAAAAGTACTGAACACAGCAGGCTCCGGTCCTGTAAAACCAGTAGCAAGCAGCAAAAGCTGCGCCGGGATTTCTGACTCCGAGCCTTCGATCAACTGTGGTTTAGGCAAGCTGCCCGAAGCGGAGCTTATCCATTCTACCTTAGCGATGCGAACCCCTTTTACAAAGCCATTATCATCATATAAAACATCCTGAAGTATAGTGCCGTATGATAATGTAGGATCACTGCTGACCAACTCACAGAAACCGTCCTGCGTTTTTCCGGTCATCTCACATTCCCTCAGCTCCAGCTGAAGGATACTACGGGCCCCTTGGGCAAAAGCCACTGCAGCGCAGTCGATACCAGTATCTCCTCCGCCTATAATCACTACATCCTTACCTGCCGTATCAGCGGGAACAGATGTGTTTTGCTCCAACATTTCCTTCGTTACATAAGTCAGAAAATCTTTAGCATAGTAAACACCTTTAGCATCATCGCGGACCATTTTCAAACGTCGCGGTGAAGTACTGCCAACACAAACAATAATCGCAGCAAATTCCTTTTGCAGATCGGCAAAAGTTACCTGCTTGCCTATTTCTGTCTGCAGACGAAATTCCACTCCTGCATCCTGCAGCGCTTCTATCTTCTGCATGACGATATTTTTAGGAAGCTTAATATTAGGTACGCCATACATCAGAAGCCCGCCCGGACGATCGTCACGCTCAAAAACCGTCACTTTAAAACCTAACCGAGTCAATTCGTCAGCACTGCCTAAACCAGCAGGACCTGAACCAACGACGGCAATTTTCACCTCACCATCTGCACGCGCCACAGAACTGGGAATAGGATTAATCATAAACGCTTTCTTTACAAGAAAATCTTCAAGCTCTCTATCTTCACCCCATAGCTTTAAACGAGGCGGTAAATCTGGCAGTGTCAAAAAAGTCTCTCTGTCAAATACTGCTTGCTTCCTCAGCATCAGCTTCACCTTCTTTTACAACCGTCGCAGAAGTTTCAATAACATCGGCTTCACTATTCAGCAAACGCATAAACTCCTCGCCGGTAATCGTTTCACGTTCCAGCAGAAAGGCTGCCAGCTCGTGTAATTTTTCTTTATTTTCTTCCAGAATCTCACGCGCTTTCTGATGAGCTTCTTTGATAATTTCCAAAACCTTGGCATCAATTTTACTGGCTGTTTCGTCAGAACAGTTCAACGAAGGATCTCCGCCCAGATAAATATTAGTCATTGTTTCGGTAGCCATCATATCGAATTCTTCCGTCATTCCCAGGCGGGTAACCATAGCACGCGCCAGCTTGGTAGCCTGCTCAATGTCATTGGAAGCACCGGAAGTAATAGAATTGAAAATAACTTCCTCTGCTGAACGGCCACCGGTAATAGTAACGATCTTATTGAAAAGTTCTTCTTTGCTCATCAATACATTATCAGTTTCAGAAACCTGCATAGTATAACCCAAGGCTCCAGACGTACGAGGGATAATCGTAATTTTATGAACCGGAGCTGATTTTTTCTGCAAAGCAGCTACCAGTGCATGTCCAATTTCGTGATAAGCAACTATTTTCTTTTCTTCCGGCGGAATTACAGCGCCTTTACGCTGATAACCGGCAATAACTACTTCAACAGATTCCTCTAGATCGCTTTGGCTTACACAGGTACGGTTCATTTTGACAGCACGCAGGGCAGCCTCATTGACAATATTCGCTAATTCAGCACCAGAAGCACCCGCAGTAGCTCTTGCTACCGTCAAATAATCAATATCATCGCAGGTTTTAATTGCCTTCGCATGCACTTTCAGAATTGCTTCACGTCCCTGTAAATCAGGCAGCTCAACAGGTATACGGCGGTCAAAACGACCTGGACGCAAAAGCGCTTTATCCAATGATTCCGGACGGTTAGTTGCAGCTAGGATCACAACACCTTTACTGCCATCAAAGCCATCCATCTCTGAAAGCAGCTGATTCAAAGTCTGCTCACGTTCATCATTGCCACCAAATTGTCCGCTGTCACGACGCTTACCAATAGCATCTATCTCATCAATAAATACGATACAAGGAGCTTTTTCCTGAGCCTGCTTGAACAGATCACGGACACGCGCCGCACCCATACCAACAAACATCTCAATAAATTCACTGCCGGAAATACTGAAAAACGGGACTTTCGCCTCACCTGCTACAGCTTTAGCCAGCAGAGTTTTACCTGTACCAGGAGGACCAACCAGCAAGGCACCTTTTGGCATATTAGCTCCGATAGCCTGATATTTTGCAGGATTATGTAAAAAATCCACTAATTCCATCAATGCTTCTTTAGCCTCATCCTGCCCGGCTACATCGGCAAAACTTTTACCAGTCTGTGCTTCTACATACACCTTGGCATTACTCTTGCCAAAACTCATTGCATTGCCACCGCCCAGCTTGCTGCCCATATAACGCATAAAAAGCTGGCCTAATGCGAAGAATACCATGATCGGTAAGACCCAGTTCATAAAGAAATTGACGAGCGGGGAATTTTCCTTTGGAATAACCTGCGAAAATTCTACTTTGCTCTTCATTAAGCGGTTAACCAAATCGGGGTCTTCTACCCTGCCTGTTACATAAATTACTTTGTTATCACTGTCTTTCGCAAGAACGGCGATCTTATTATTAGTGATCTCTACTTTTGCAACCTTACCATCGTCTACCATCTGTAAAAAGTTACCATAGGAAATCTCTTTGACCTGCGGGCTGAAAAACGTTGGTACGATAACAGTATTGATCAATAAAATTATTGCCAAAGCCAAAATATAATAGTAATAAAGCGGCTTTTTAGGGGGAGCTTTTTTCTCTGGCATATCCGAACCTCCAAATATGTACATATATTGTACTTACATTATTATTCTATATTAAATGATAACCGTTCTTCGATAATTAAACAAGCAAAAAATCTGTGAAAGTCGGCAATAATACTTTCTTTTTCATTAAATAAAGTATCGAAATAATTTCTAAAAATCCTAATAACTGTTCTGCCCTGATTTTCCTGCCAGGAAACAGTCCTGCAAATTTTATGCATATATCGAAAAAATTTACACTAAAAAACCACAACTTAGTCGGTGTTTCAAAAAATGTATACAAAGTGCAGTACAAGAATTATGTATACATGCACTTTTGATGTTGCCAGAAGTACTTTTTTCTTATACAATGGATACGGTCTCAACCAAAGGAGGGTTTACCATGAAAAAAATTAAAACAGTTCTAGTTGCTAACCGCGGCGAAATCGCAATCCGCGTTTTTCGTGCTTGTAATGAATTAGGCATCCGTACTGTAGCAATATACTCTAAGGAAGACACTTTATCTCTGCATCGTAACCGTGCCGATGAGGCTTATCTGGTCGGTGAAGGCAAAGGCCCCATAGACGCTTATCTTGATATTGAAGATATCATGCGTATTGCACGTGAACACGATGTCGACGCCATCCATCCCGGCTATGGCTTTTTATCAGAAAACAGCCAACTGGCTAAACGCTGCGCGGAAGAAGGATTCATCTTTATCGGCCCGCGCCTTGAACACCTGATAATGTTCGGTGATAAGATCAATGCCCGCACGCAGGCTGAACTGGCTGGTATTCCAATGATTCCCGGCTCTACCGGCACAGTCAGCAGCGTAGAAGAAGTACGTGCTTTTGCGGACAAACACGGTTTCCCGATCATTATCAAGGCTGTTAACGGCGGCGGCGGACGCGGCATGCGTATGGTAGCTTCCATGGGCGAGCTGGAACAGGCTTACAGCCTTGCCAAATCAGAAGCACTCAAAGCCTTCGGCAGTGACGAGATCTACCTTGAAAAATATCTGCAAAACCCTAAACATATCGAAGTACAGATCATCGGTGATACCCACGGTAACATTGTACATCTGCACGAACGTGACTGTTCCGTACAGCGCCGGCATCAAAAACTGGTCGAAGTTGCTCCTGCTTTCTCTCTGCCTCAGCAGCTGCGCAGCCGTATTTGCGAAGCAGCCGTTAAATTGATGAAAAATGTTGATTATATCAGTGCTGGCACAGTTGAATTTTTAGCAACACCGGACAATAATTTCTACTTTATTGAAGTTAATCCAAGAATTCAGGTTGAACATACAGTTACCGAAGAAATCACCGGTATCGATATTGTACAAACACAAATTAAAATTGCTGAAGGCTATTCCATCCATGATCCTGAAATAGCGATCCCCGAACAAAAGGACATCATTACCCATGGCCATGCTATCCAATGCCGTATCACTACGGAGGATCCGGCCAACAATTTTATGCCAGATACCGGTAAACTGATCGCTTATCGCAGCGGCGGCGGCTTTGGCGTACGCCTGGACGGAGGTAATGCGTTTACTGGTTCCGTCATCACCCCATACTACGATTCTCTGCTCGTTAAAGCAACCACCTGGGGACTGACACACCAAATAGCTATCAGTAAAATGCTGCGCTGTCTGAAGGAGTTCCGTATACGCGGCGTTAAAACCAATATTCTTTTTTTGGAAAATGTACTGCAGCATCCACAATTCACTGATGGCAGCTACAGCACTAAATTTGTTGATGACAACACCGACCTGTTTATTTTCCCTAAAACACATGACCGCGGTACTAAACTGCTCAATTATATTGCCGATATCTCTATCAATGGCTATTCTAACGTAGGTGTACAGCCAAAACCGGAATTTGCCCCCCTGAATATGCCCAAGCCCTTTATCGGTAAGATTCCAGATGGCAGCAAACAGGTTCTTGATGCCCATGGCCCTGCAGGATTAGCGAAATGGGTACAGGCCCAAAGTGAAGTACTAATCACTGATACCACTTTCCGCGACGCACATCAGTCCTTGTTTGCGACTCGTCTGCGTACAAACGATATGATGAGAGTGGCAGCTGCTACAGCAGGAAAACTGCCAAACCTTTTCTCATTCGAATGCTGGGGCGGCGCTACCTTTGACGTTGCTTACCGTTTTCTCGACGAAAGTCCCTGGGATCGTCTGCAGCAATTCCGCATAAAAGCCCCTAATATTTTACTGCAAATGCTGTTGCGCGGAGCCAATGCAGTTGGCTATACCAGCTATCCTGATAATGTCGTCAAGGAATTTATTCATCTGGCCGCAAAAAACGGTGTCGATGTTTTTCGCATCTTTGACAGCCTCAACGGACTTGATAATATGCGTCTTTCCATAGATACTGTGCGGGAATGCAATAAAGTTGCCGAAGCGGCACTGTGCTATACCGGCGATATTCTGGACTCCCGCCGGGATAAATATGATCTGAAATATTATGTGGATATGGCTAAAGAGCTGGCAGCCGCCGGTGCCAATATTATTGCAATCAAAGATATGGCCGGACTGTTAAAACCTGAGGCGTCTTACCGCCTTGTCAGTGCTCTTAAAGACGCTGTTGACCTGCCGATACATCTGCACACACATGAAGGCAGCGGCAATGCTATCTACACTTACGCCCGTGCCGTCGATGCCGGTGTTGATATTGTTGATACAGCGATGTCCGCTATGAGCTGCGGCACTTCTCAGCCCAGCGGCAGCAGTCTCTATTATGCGCTCAGCGGTCATCCGCGCCAGCCGCGTGTAGACGTCGATGCTATGAACGAACTATCCCGTTATTGGGAAACCGTACGTCCATATTATAAAGCCGCTGACCAGACCGAACTGTTTCCAAACCCGGAAGTATATGTACACGAGATGCCGGGCGGCCAATACACCAACCTTAAACAGCAGGCAACCGCTCTCGGTCTTATCGAACGTTGGGAAGAAGTCAAAGATATGTATCACCGCGTCTCAATGATGTTCGGTGATTTAATCAAGGTAACTCCTTCTTCTAAAATAGTCGGTGATATGGCTCTCTTCATGGTACAAAACGATCTCAGCGAAGAAGATATCTATGCTAAAGGTGACGTACTCGATTTCCCTGCTTCTGTAGTGGAATTTTTTGAAGGCCGTATCGGCGTTCCTTATCAAGGCTTCCCTCAAAAACTGCAGCAAATAGTTCTCAAAGGACGTAAACCTTTAGAAGGCCGTCCCGGCGATACTTTGCCGCCTGTTAATTTTGAGGAAATAAAAGCTAAACTTGCAGAACTGGAAGCACCTATTACAGAAGAAGCCGTCAGCTCTTACTGTCTCTATCCAAAAGTCTTTACTGACTGGGTCAAACGCGTACATGATTTCGGAGATGTTTCTGTACTTGATACACCAACCTTCTTCTTCGGCATGAAAATAGGCGAAGAAATCAAAGTAGAAATCGAACAAGGCAAGATGCTGGTCATTAAGCTTGTACATATCGGCGAAGCCAATGCCGATGGTATTCGTACAGTATCCTTCGAATTCAACGGTCTGCCCAGGGAAATCGATATCAAAGACAGAAATGTCAAAGCTACCAATATCAGCCGCAAAAAAGCTGATAAAGCCAATCAGGGTGAGATCGGCGCTACTTTATCAGGTTCCGTTGTTAAAGTACTGGTGGAAAAAGGACAAGCAGTAACTAAAGGCACCCCGCTTGTAGTTACCGAAGCTATGAAAATGGAAACAACTATCGCCGCCCCAATCAGCGGTATCGTAGCCCAGATCCACGTAACAGCAGGTAACCGTATCGAAAGCGGCGACTGCCTGCTGGAAATCGAATTAAAAGCTTAAATAATAACCGATTAAAGCCCCTGTTCTTATTGAACAGGGGCTTTAGCTTTTCTAATTTTAAGTACGTTTTTTCATCGCTCTCATCATTGTCAAAGCCGACTACCTTCCCGCAACTCTGGCAACTCCAACCCTGTAGGAAAATTACTCCGACCAGCTTTAAATTGATTCCCCACTATTTTCTAAAAATTCCTATGCCTTTTATTTATAAAACTTATCATAAAAAGCAATAAATTTTTGAATATACGCACCTGCTGCTTCCAAGTCAGCTTCATCAGGATGGGTGCTGGCATCCTTCCAACGTTTTTTACTTTCTTCTGTTGGTGCGTGCGGATGACCTTCAGGCATTTTCATCATTGCTTCAACAAGTTTGGGATCTATAGCACCGCGAACAGATAAAGTCCCTACCACTTTACAGCTGGTACTTAAATATCTGCCAGCATTAGCCAAGGCACTTACACCATGATCAGAATATGCTTCCGCTCCTAAAGTTTGAAAAAGCACAACTTTTTTGTTATATAAAACCTGCAAAAACTCCTGCATATCTTTATCTGGTTCACCTTTATCGACCCAGTAACCAGCAAAAATAACCTTGTAATCATCCACTGCCGGCACCTGCTTCACTGCTGCAAGGTCACAGCGTTCTCCTCCCGCTTCATAAAATTTCTTTGCGACCTTCTCGGTATTGCCAGTTTTACTGGAATAAACTATCAAAAAGTCTTTCATAATAATTTCATTCCTTTCATAATTACGTCTGCTGATACAATATCATTTTAAAGTTAGCAAGAACTTACCAGCGTTGTCATTATAAACCATAATTCAAATCCTGCCAAACCAATTTTTCTATCCTATCCACTAAATTTATTCTGCTACAAACAAAAACACCGCTTGTTTAAACAAACGGTGTTTTATTCTCACTACTTAATATTCATCGAACATTCTTTGAATTTCCTCTGGACTTTTCGTTCTAAGCAGCGCCAATTGCAGAAGTATTCTGGCTTTCTGCGGATTAAGACTGTCCGCAGCTATAAATTTGTTATCAGTATCGTCTGCACTCCGGCTTACGATACCATTACCGACCCTCGTACTGCGTACTACAGGAATACCACTTCGAGCAGTCTTGATCAGGGCAGGCTTTATATTGATATGCAGATTCCCGTGACCAAAGGCTGCAATAACTATTCCCTGCGCCCCAGCCGAAACTGCCGCTCTTACTAAAATATCATCACAGTTTACGTGCAGATAGACGATATCCACTCGCGGCAGAGCAGTTACTTTACTGATATCAAACTCAGCAGCTGCCGTATGCCGACGCAGACTTGCTTTATAAAAAATAGGTTTCCCATTTTGAAAATAGCCTAAATATCCCAGTTCCCACGATTTAAATGTTTCCACGTGTGTAGTATTGGTTTTAGTTGCATCACGAGCCCCATTAATTTGATCATTCATTGCAATCAATACGCCCTTGCCAATCGCCTCTTGCGAACCAGCTAAAGTAACTGCATTCAGCAGATTGACAGGACCATCGGCACTCATCGCTGTTGCCGGACGCATAGCACCAACTAAAACCACCGGTTTCTCACTTTTAACAGTTAAATTTAGAAAATATGCTGTTTCTTCCAGCGTATCTGTACCATGTGTAATAACAATACCATCGACTTCCGGCTGTTGCAGAAGTTCACTGACCCTACGGCTTAATCTCAGCCAGATATCATCAATCATATCAAAACTGCCGATATTGCAGAACTGTTCACCAGTTACATCCGCAACTTCAAGCATTTCCGGAACAGCATTTATCAAGGTTTGGATACCGATTTCACCAGCCTGATAGCCTGTCATTTCTGTATTAGAGCCTGCTTTTCCGGCAATAGTTCCACCAGTTCCAAGAATTACGACTTTTGGTTTCCTCATCATTTACACCTGCCTCAATACCATTTTTCTAAAAGGATATATGAAACTATAAGTGTCAATACACAACCTACGGCCCAAACTGTTAGCATCGGACTTGCCCACAACATTTTTCATCACATCCTTTACTTTTGATCACATTTCTGTTATTCGCTGTTTCTTTTTATTAGAAGACAGTAGCCACATTACCGCAAAACTGACTATCAACCCCCAGGCACCGGCTGCCATAACGCTTTTTTCAATATTAGTAAACAGATAAACAACCATGTAAGTTGCTTCTCCTGCAATCGCTCCCCAAATAGCGGCAGTAGCATTAATACGTTCAGGCCAGATAATATCAATCAGCATCGGTGCTAATGTAGCTGAAGCGACACCGGAAATGCCAATCCAGACCATGACTCCCATAAATTGCGGTGGATGCAGTGTCATCAAAACACAAATAATCCCAAAAACTGCCGGCAATATCTTCGTCATCATAAATGCGATCCTCTGAGCTTTTTCCTGCGGAATATCTATGATTTTACGTTTAACCAACGTTTTAATAAAAAGATCATTAGCAATACAGGTTGTCATAACCAAAAGCAAACCACAGGCTGTCGACATCAATGCCGCTACAATCGAAACCGCCAGCAGCGTGCTGATAATGGGATGAAAATATGCTCTAACATATTCTACTACCGCATAGTCAGGCTGCTGCAGATCAGGATTCAGTGCCAGCATATACAAACCGCCAAAAATTACCAACATACAGCAGAATGAGGCAACAATCCAAGTCCAGATCATTTTTTTCATATCTTTAGGATCTTTTAATGCTAAAATTTTTGTCAGCAGCTGCGGTTGTCCAGAAAAAGCAAATTCAATCAAAATAACACCGAAAACAGTAGCGTAGCTGTACATATGTAATGATTTAGGATTAATGACCGCAGTCAAAAGTGGATCACGCGCAGCAATGATCGTACTGACTTCTGTAATACCACCCTTGAAGAAAAAGAATCCTGACAAGAAAACAATCACACCAGCAAACATCATCAAACAAGTCTGACCAATACTTGTATAAACATCCGCAAACAAACCACCTAAAGTGACATAAACAATAGTAACCACAGTTACCGCAATAACGGCAGTACTGTAATCAATATCCAAAAGGCCTGATAAAAGCGTACCTCCTGCCGATAATTGACCAGCCACATAAAACATCTGAATCATAACGATAATAGAAACCAACGCCCTCAAAAAGTCACTTTTATACATTTCCCCCAGCCAGTCCGGCAATGATAAAGCTTTAATTTTAGTGTTACTGTCACGCACACCTTTTGCAATAACGATAAACCCTAATGTAGACCCGCCAAAAATAGCTAAAAATATCCATAAAGCGGAAGCTCCCCAGGCGTAAGCGTATCCGACATACCCCAGAAAAGTAGCAGCACTAAAGAAAGATGCGGCAAAAGCCAATCCTAATGATATCGGTCCCATACTTTCGCTGGCAACCGCAAAATCACTTAACCCTTTTATTTTTTTAGAGCCAATAAAACCCACATAAACAACAAATATCGTATAAAGAGCAAACCCAACATAAAGACACGTTTTCAAATCCATAATAAATTTCTCCTTTCGCGCTTATTAGCTACTATCCCCCTTCCATAATAGAATGGATGCATTTCTTGTATGTATAACTAAAGTTTTATATAATGGACTTAATCTGATAAATTCAACCAAATTCCTATTTCTTAAATTTAAAATAACATAAAATGCAACTTTTAGGATAGAAATGAAACCAAGATGACAAAATCTGCAATAAGATGCATGATTTTGCCTTTATAAGGAGCAATTCATGCTGAACTTTCTTTACCAAACAATGAGTCATTTATGGTTTGGACTAGCAGTATTTTTGATTATTTTCTTTATCTGCAGCCGAACCGCATTTTTTCAAACAACCTTATTTCAACAGAATTATTCGTTAAAAAACAAGCTACATATTATTGCGTTTTTTTCGTTGCTAGGCATCCTCAATACTTACTGGTCTTTATATGGCGAAAGCTGGCTCATCAACACCAGTTCCATCTTTATTATCGTAGCTGGTCTAGTCAGCGGTCCTTTAATCGGTTTCTGTACAAGTCTACTCATCTCTGTTCACTATGTTTTGTTTATCCATACCAAAGCTGCTCTCGTGAGCGGCTGCTTTTTCCTAGTAGAAGGGCTACTGGCAGGACTTTTATCACACTGGTTCAAACAAAAAAAGAACTGCTGCCTCACGCTATCGGCGTAAGTTTTATTTTCGCTTCCAGCCATATCATTTTACTCGCCTTATTTTGTTATCCCCACACATTTACACCATCAATTGAAGATTGTGCTCTCCAGGTAATGATCACGACAGCTTTAGGTACCGGTTGTTTTATCGGTCTTATCATGGACAGTTATAAACAGAAGGATATTCTTGAAGGGCTGGCGGCAAAAATTGCACTGAATGTTACTAATAGTTCAATTTCTATTTTGCAGAATGGTTTCGATCAAAATGCCGCCCAAAAAATTACGGAAAGCATCCTGCAAAACGTCAAATCCTTTGACGTTGTCTGTATTACCTCTAACTATCAGCTGCTTGGCTGCGCAGCCTGTGAACAAGAACAGCCATTTCTTGACTACCTGCAGAGAGACCTGGAAACACTGCTATCAGAAAAATTTTGCCTGAACAATAAAAAGCTTACTGTACTTACTTCTTATCAGGCTTTGCCGCTGGCAAACGATACTGCCACGATTGGTTATCTTTGTGTGGGACATATCGTTGCAGAAAAAATGACTGCCTTTGAAACAAAGCTGGCTGAAGGTATCGCAACAATGCTTTCTACGCATATCGAAATCAATCAGATCAAAGAACGTACTAAACTGCTGGCCAATGCTGAAATAAAAGCTCTGCAAGCACAGATCAATCCGCATTTTTTATTCAATGCCCTAAATACGATCAGCTATTATTGCAGCGTACAGCCTCAGACAGCTAAAAAACTTATCAATTATCTGGCTGATTATTACCGCCAAAACCTTGCTGATCCAAATACATTGATTTCCCTGCGGCAGGAACTGCAGCACATCAATGCCTATATTAATATTGAAATAGCACGTTTTGGCGACAAACTAAAAATAAATTATGAAATTGATGACACAGCCTTTTTTAAGGTTCCAGCCCTGATTTTACAACCAATAATTGAAAATTCTGTAAAACATGGTCTACGGTCAAAATTAGATGGCGGCACTATCACTATAACAGTCAGCCAAGATACAGAATATTTTTTTATATCCGTGCATGACGATGGTATTGGCATTCCTGAAGTAAAACTGGCTTCGCTGCTTCTTGATATCCCTGGCCGTAAATCCATTGGCCTGACTAATATACATAAACGTCTAATGGCAATTTACGGCCCGGACAACGGCCTTCATATAGACAGCACATATGGTACAGGTACTACCGTCAGTTTTAAAATACCAAAGCAAGAGGAGGATTGAAATGCTAAAAATAGTTATCGCAGACGATGAATTTCCGGCCCGCCAAGAACTGCGAGCCTTACTGGAAACTAACAGCAATTTAGAGATCATTGCTGAATGTGAACATGGACAGGCAGTACTTGATTATTTTTCGAACAATACTGCTGACGCTGTTTTTTTAGATATTGAAATGCCAGTATTAGACGGACTGACCGTTGGCGAGAAACTTAAAACTTTGCCCAAACCTCCGAAAATAATTTTTTCCACAGGCTTCGATCAATTCGCAGTACGCGCCTTCGAACTTGAAGCTTTCGATTACATTCTTAAGCCCTATACTAAGACACGCCTGCAGGCAACTGTTATAAAATTGCAAAAAGTTTTGCAGAATCAATCTCAGCAGCAGTTGCCATACCGCTGTAATTTTCCTATCAAGCTCTCTATTTGGAACAACAATAAACTTTTAGTCTTTAATCCCAAAGAAGAAATTTATCTTATCAAAACAGATACTAGTAAAAAAATACTGATCTATACCAATAAAGGTATTATGGAATCAAACCTGCCTTTAAAAACCTTGGAAGAAAAACTACGTCCCTGCGGTTTTTTGAGAACTCACAAAAGCTATATTGTCAATATGAATAAAGTACGCGAAATCATTCCCTGGTTCAATGACACTTATATACTGACCGTTGAAAACTGCCTGGAAAAGGAAATTCCCGTATCACGGCACTTTATTCAAAGTTTTAAAACTTTCCTCAATTTATAGCCATTTGGGTTCCCAACTCCATTTACTAAATGTTTCCTTAAATTTACAATTATTTAACTTTTTATATTCCTACTAACCTTGTAGAATTTAGTTAAAATGTTATAATGAAAGTATCAAGGCAAATTATTTTAGGAGGTGTCAAGCTATGGCACGATTTACTTTACCACGTGACATTTATTATGGCTCGGGTGCAATCGACGAATTAAAAAATCTGAAAGGCTACAAAAAGGCAATGATCATCACCGGCGGCAATTCTATGAAACGGGGCGGTTTTTTGCAGAAGGTCGAAGATATCCTGCATGAAATCGGTGTGGAAACCCAGCTTTTTGAAGGTATCGAACCAGATCCGTCTATCGAGACCGTCTTTAAGGGTGCCGCAGCCATGCGCAAATTCCTGCCTGACGTTATCATCGCTATCGGCGGCGGTTCACCTATAGATGCGGCGAAAGCCATGTGGGTCTTTTACGAGCACCCCGAAGCAACCTTTGAAGAAATCAAGAAACCTTTTAATATACCCAAACTCAGGAATAAAGCTATTTTCATAGCAATTCCTTCTACCAGCGGTACGGCAACAGAAGTAACTGCGTTCTCGGTCATTACTGATTATTCTACTAATATAAAATATCCGCTGGCAGATTTTGAAATCACGCCGGACATTGCTATTTTGGATACCGATATCCCTCTGACCATGCCGAAAACTTTGACCGCTCATACAGGTATGGATGCTTTGACCCATGCAATCGAAGCTTATGTAGCGTCTGCACGCAGCGATTTCTCTGACCCGCTGGCACTTAAAGCTATTAGTGATATTTATGACAGTTTGATTGACAGCTATTATGGTGATAAAGACGCCCGCGGCAAAATGCATATTGCTCAATGCCTGGCTGGGATGGCTTTTTCGAATGCACTTTTAGGTATAGCCCACAGCCTGGCCCATAAAACCGGTGCGATGTTCGATATCCCGCACGGCTGCTGTAATGCGATCCTGCTGCCGTCTGTTATCCAATATAATGCCAAAGTTTGTGCTGACAGATATGCAACTATAGCGCGTATGCTGGGACTTACCGGTAATACAGATAAACAGCTGACTGATGCACTTATCGATTCAATCAAAGAATTGAACAAAAAACTTGGTATCGCCCAAACCTATAAAGAAAACGGCGTCAGTGAAGAATTATTTAAACAACATATAGATGAAATCGCCGCCAATGCAGTATTGGATCCCTGCACTGGTTCTAATCCGAGAAAAATTGATGCTGAAGGTATGAAGAAGGTTCTGACCTGTGCTTATTACGGTGAACCCGTAACATTCTAAAAGTAAACAGTAAAATGCCCTGCTCAGGCAGGGCATTTTTTTCTGTCAAGAATAGCCTTATATGGTATAATAGGCATAATTTTAAAATTAAGGGATGAACTTTATGGATAAAAATGAACACAGTATCTTTGCTTATGTAATGGATCAGCTAGATGAAAATGGTATTTATCAAGGTGGTGCCTTGATAGATGATCCGACTCCGTCATTACCACGGCCATTAGGAAGCGATGATGCCTATATCTATACTGCCGAAATGCCGCCTGACTTGACAGGCGCTGAAGCCGTCTGCAGTATGCTGCTGGCTTATGCTGATGAACCTTCTGCTACTGCAAAAGCGGTCCTTGAAGAAGCGTTGATAAAAATTTTATGTGTCAGCGTTTGTGATCCGCTTGTAGAACTGTTGTCAGAAGACGAAGTTCCCGAACCACTGCTTGCTTTAGCCGAAGACTGGCTGTATACAGCGCATAAACGTGAGCTTGTTAAATATGCAATCGTCATCTTAGCAGTCTTTGGACTGGAGAAGCTGCGCAAAGAACATTCCGAAAACCTTTGGGGTGATTTAGTCGATCTTTGCCGCTGTGAAGAATTCACTTTTTTCCTTACCTTTGCCTACCGTATCAATAATATTGCACCACAGGACGAGCTATGGGAACTTGTTCGCTCTACCAGAGGCTGGGGACGTATATTCACCCTCTATGATCTTGAATGCACTACAGAAGAAGAAGAAATTTGGCTGCTTCGGCACGGTTGTGAAATCGAAATCGATTATGCTCCGATTTGTCTGGTAGTAATGCGTAAGGGACAGTTATTACACCATTTGCATAAAGAGCAGCTGGACTATAAAACTTACCGTGGCTGTCTTTTGATCATTAATAATTTTATTATGATGCTTGACCGTTACTATATTGGAAACAGTGATCCAACTTATATTGATATCAGCGGTATCGATTCTAAGACTCTGATCAGCGAGCTTCTGCGCCATGCTGAACGCTATGATAAAACTCCTGCTGACCTGATCGGAATAATAAACATTTCCATTGGACTGCAAAAGCTTATCACCGACAGCAACTGGGCAGCATTACCTTCTAACGCCAGCCACGAACTGGTAAGCCGCTGTGAAAAACTGATTTACAGCCGCGACTGGTATGAGGAAGTGCAAGCACAATTATTCAAAGAAGATGGCAGCGTAAATTACACTACTGCTGAATTTGCCTTTGAACTGGATATTGATATATGGGAACGTCTTTTCGATTATCTTAAGCAGCACCCTCTGGAAAGTGCTTTATTTCCTTATCTTCTAGGCTTTGAAAATGATGAACGTCCCCAGAAAGTATTGGCTTTTATCGAAAAAAACATCAATACCTATACACAATCAGAAACAGCGCTTTTGATCCCGCTGAAATACCTGGAAACGCACCCTGGTACTGGAATTCCTATAGTAACAGCCGCTTTGACCTCTATTTACGATTGGCCGCGCGGCGCTGCTTCTATCATTCTTGAAGAATGGGGACACGAGCAGCTTACACCAGCATTGCGTGCGGCACTTATCACAGCACGCAGGCTCAGCCAGCATCCATTGATCACTATGCGCATAGATGCCTTACTGGAAAACAAACCGTTCAGCGTTGCTACCATGCTGGAGCAACTGGGCAATAAAAACTGACATATTAACAATTAAAACGGTTCAGCTAAGCTGAACCGTTTTAATTTATACCGCATCATTATTTTATTGCAAACTAACATATAGAAGATACAGATTGAGCGCTGTAACAATAAATCCTACCACATAAAGCAGAACTTTAGTAAAAGGCTTATTAGCATAAGTCCCCATTACTTTTGGTGAAGAAGTGAGCCAAATCTGCATAAATACAGTCAACGGAAGCTGCACACTAAGCAGCATCTGGCTGACGATCAGTCCCCAGAAGGGATCATTGATGAAATATAAAACGATAACAGCAGGAACAAATGTCAGCAGCAAACCAACACGTGAATGAATGTCCTTCATATCGTAAGATTCACCGAACATACCTGAAAAAATAGTAACACCTGCCATACCCGCCGTTGTTGTAGAAGCAATCCCTGCAAAAAGCAGTGCTATTGCAAAAATATGTGCCGCATTCTCACCTAAAAGCGGCACCAGCAGCTCCTGAGCCTGCTGTAATTCACTGACACTAACTCCATGAACAAAAAATGTTGCAGCGGCAAGCAAAATCATGGCACTGTTGATCGCCCAACCGATACTCATAGAAAATAAAGTATCGACAAATTCAAAACGCAGCTGTTTTTCCATCAATGCCCTATCTTCCAGGTTCCAATGCCTGCTTTGAATAATTTCAGAATGCAGAAATAAATTATGCGGCATAATTACAGCACCTAAAATACTCATTACCACCAGCATCGAGCCTGCTGGAATATTAGGCACAGTCCAGCTGACAACGGCCTGCGGCCAATCAACATGTACCATTGAAATTTCAAATAAATAAGACATAGCAATAACAGAAACAAAACCCGCTATCCATGTTTCCAAACGACTGTAGGAATTTGTCCACAACATCAGCGTGCAAACGACAGCGGTAATCACAGCACCAGCCATAATTGGAATGCCAAACAACATATTAAGTGCAATCGCCGCACCCAAAATTTCAGCTAAAGCAGTTGCCTGTGCCGCCATAATAGCAGTAACCAGAATTGGACGTGAAATACGCTTAGGTAAAAATCTTGTCGCCGCTTCCGATAAACATTCACCTGTGACGATGCCCAGATGAGCTACATTATGCTGCAGCAAAATCAACATCAGAGTTGATAACGTTACGACCCACAGCAAAGCATACCCGTAATCGGCGCCGGCCGCCAAATTGGCAGCCCAGTTTCCTGGATCGATAAATCCCACCGTTACCAAAATACCAGGTCCGATAAAACGCAAAAGTTCTTTCGCTTCTTTACTTTGCTTGTGAATCTGTGAAAGTTTATTTTTAAACACATTTAACATCCACTTCACTCCACATCGAAACCAAAATTAAAATTATTATCTATTGATAATATTATAAAGCCATTTAATTGAAGAGACAAGCTACCCAAATTATATATTTTAATTATTTAGTTACGATATCATACAAAAACCCCTCCCACATTTTCATATGTAGAAAGGGTTTTAATTTTAATAGGCTTCTGACCATAAAACCAGTTCATCACCATACAACGATTTTTTTAAATCAATAACGCGCTGGTTAGAACTGCCTCGAAAACGCAGATTGGGATTTTTTAAATCGAGCTTAAATTCGCCGTCTACTAAAACGTCTATATAAGAAAGCATCTCCTCAGTCACCGACCAATCACATAAACGACCCGTAAGAAGATCCTGTTCAAAATCATACCCGGTATAGCACCAGATCGTTTTTTCAGGATAAGCCTTACGTACCTTACGCAGCAACGGCAAAAGTGCCTGTTGATTAGACGGTTCAAAAGGTTCACCGCCCAAAAGCGAAAGCCCGCGGATAAACCATGGCTCCAATCCTTTGACGATTGCATCTTCCTCTGTTTTTGTAAAAGGAGCACCATAATTAAAGTCCCATGCTTCGGGGTTAAAACACCCTTTGCACTGGTGAGTGCAGCCGCTGACGAACAGCGACACACGCACTCCCGGCCCATTGGCGGTATCATGGGTCTTGATCGTAGCGTAATTCATTTATAACGCCTCCCGCTTACAGATGCAGGACGCGGGATTTGATTTCTTTAGTCTTACCCACGTTCCAGAAATTTTCACCTAAATAGCCACAAGTACGGCGAGTAACATTCATTAAAGTCTGATTTTTATTGCCGCAGTTAGGACATTCCCATTCCAGATCATCGTTAATGATGATCTCACCATCAAACCCGCACACATGGCAGTAATCTGATTTAGTGTTAAATTCAGCATATTGAATGTTGTCATAAATAAAGCGAACAACATCTTCCATTGCTTCCAGGTTATGGCGCATATTAGGAATTTCGACATAGGAAATAGCGCCGCCTGAAGAAATACGCTGGAACTGGCTTTCAAAATTGAATTTACTGAAGGCGTCGATATCCTCACGAACATCTACATGGTAAGAATTAGTATAATAGCCTTTATCCGTTACATCGGCAATAGTACCAAACCGTTCTTTGTCAATACGGGCAAAACGATAACACAATGATTCAGCAGGCGTACCGTATAAGGCAAAACCTAACCCTGTTTCTTTTTTCCATTTATCACAGGCAGCACGCAGATATTTCATCACGCGCAAAGCAAATTCTTCCCCTTCAGGTGTTGTGTGGCTGACATCTTTCATTAACTTGGTCATTTCGTACAAACCAATATAACCGAGTGAAATAGTAGAATAGCCTTTTTCCAGATATTTATCAATAACTTCGCCTTTTTCCAAGCGTGCAATCGCGCCATACTGCCAATGTACAGGGCTGACGTCACTGCGAATACCCTTTAATGAGTTATGACGGCACATCAAAGCTTCATAACAAAGCTGTAAGCGTTCATCCAGCAATGGCCAGAATTTTTCTTCGTCGCCATGTGCCAAAATAGCCACCTGAGGCAAATTCAAAGATACAACGCCCTGATTGAAACGGCCTTCGAATTTGTAATTACCTTCATCATCCTTCCAGGCAGCCAAAAAACTACGGCAGCCCATCGGTGCGAAAACATTTCCTTCATAATTCTCACGCATTTTTTTAGCAGAGATATAATCAGGATATAAACGTTTAGCGCTGCATTTTACAGCCAGCTTAGTAATATAATCATACTTGCCGCCCTTCAGGCAGTTATGTTCATCAAGCACATAAACCAGCTTCGGGAAAGCAGGCGTTACAAAAACGCCTTTATCATTTTTAATGCCTTCCAACCGTTGCCGCAGAATCTCTTCTACTATCATTGCATTTTCTTCCAGATATTCATCGTCCGCCTGCAGATTAAGGAAGATAGTGACAAACGGAGATTGTCCGTTTGTTGTCATCAAAGTATTAATCTGGTATTGAATTGTCTGCACACCGCTGCGCAGCTCATCCTGTAAACGTCTTTTTGTAAGGCGCTCTACAACTTCATCAGCAACACTGTCACCGACCTCAGCTTTGATCGTCAGTTTGAATTTTTCATAGCTGCGGCGCAGATATTTGCCTAAATGACGAATATCTACAGACTGCCCACCATACTGGCTGCTGGCTACTGAAGCGATGATCTGAGTCATTACTGTACAAGCCACCTGAAAACTTTTCGGGCTTTCGATCAGTTTGCCGTTCATTACAGTGCCGTTATCCAGCATATCGCCAACATTGATCAGGCAACAGTTGAAAATAGGCTGTACGAAGTAATCAGCATCGTGAAAATGGATAGCGCCCTCATCATGGGCTTTAGAAATCTTTTCCGGCAGGATCAGACGGCGAGTCAGGTCCTTGGAAACCTCACCGGCAATCAGATCACGCTGGGTAGAAGCCATAACGGCATTTTTATTGGAATTTTCTTCCATAACATCTTTATTACTGTTACGGATCAGCGACAAAATAGATTCATCAGTCGTGTTAGCCTTACGAACTAAAGCACGAGTATAGCGGTAAATAATATAGGACTTGGCCAGGTTGAATTTACCCTCGTCCATAAGCTGATGCTCTACCATATCCTGTATATCTTCCACCAAAAGACGCATACGGTTTTTACTTTCCACATAATGAGCGATAGCTTCGATACGTTCCTGATCAATACGGTCTTCCGGTTCGACTACCTGATTGGCTTTCTGGATAGCAACTATAATCTTGCTGCTGTCAAAATCGGCAGTGCTGCCATCACGTTTGATTACTTTCATAACTGACGCCTTCTTTCATAATTTCTTATCGTTAACGCCAAACAAAAATTATTATTTATGCGTAAAATTTACATTATCATCATAGCACAGCGTATTGTTAATGTAAAGCCAAAAATTACTAGATGTTGTGCTTTATTTTGTACATGCAACCATATTTGGTAGAAAACTTTCTTTTACAATATTTAAAGAAGGTCTCAAAAATACTACTTTCGGTATCGAAATAAACACAAAAAAGGCGGCTTAAGCCGCCTTTTTTTAGAAAATCATAGCAAACTGTACACTCTTATAAAATTGCCTTCTACTACTGCCCAAACAGCAATATTTAACTGCAACGACACAACAGCCGAATAATACTCCCTGCTCTTATTACCATTTTTCAGGAATCCCAGCGAATGTATCCACTACAATCATCGCCGCTGTAGCCTTAGCCACCAGGGTATCATTATCCAAATCGCGCACTTCGATATTGATGGTTACCAATCTGTCGTCAGCGTGCGTTATCCGTGAAGTAGCGCTGATCGTCGTCCCAACCGGTGCGCCTTTGATAAAATCTGTAGCAATAGTTGATGTCACTACCCTTTTACCTATCGTTGCACCTGCAATGCCTGTAGCATTATCAGCCAGCGTTGCCACCAATCCTCCATGCGCCATACCATTAAGATTGGCATGCCGCTCAGGGTCTACTTTTACTGCAACTGTAGCGCTGCCGCAAGACATATCTACGATGTAAATGCCGCACTCCTGCATAAAATTGTTATGCGAATAAATTTCGCTGACCTTTGCTTTGATCTTTTCCGCTTCAACCACAGGGAGTTCCTCCTTAACGCCGTCTTATGCCAGACATTCAGCCAGGTCTGCTGCAAAATCTGCGCTTGCTTCCAGATTATCGATAAGCCCGCACAGCTTGGCTGTTTTTTCTTCGCCGTAAACAGGAGCAGCCAAAGACATAAATTTTGCAACACTTTCATCCCAGCTCATCGGATTAGGCGGATCTCCTTTCGGAAAATCTACCTGTAACTCCAATACTCGCCCATCTTTACAGCGAACGATAAGCTTTGATGCCAGTTTTGCAGCATCAGCAGCATGTACCGCCTCGATCGCAGCATCACGCATGACCTTGGTCTTCGCCATCAAGCTACGGACTTCAGCATCACCAATAACTTCCGTCAGGAAGCGATCAACACCCATATCGCCGTATTTGAGCATCCCGGCAACACAATATTGGATACTGAACTTGCAGCCATACGGATTTTCAGGCTGAGGATTATTGATCAGAAAATCAGTGATCTCATTGACTAAAATCTCTATCGCTTCAACATCATCAGGCTTCAATCCGTGCTCAGTACGCAGCACCTGCATCGCATACAGTGCGGCATGAGAATGTTTACAGCAGGCATAAGGTTTGAACGAATTATTATCAATCTTATATATACCATCATTCAGCCCATCCGTCAATTTTTCCAAATGCGGCTCTGTGACCATAGCCCGGCAAAAGCCTTTTTCTCCTTCCAATATCTTTGTCGCACCAGTAAAACCAGCACGGGCCAGATATGCTGAAAGTACGCCGGCATATGAACTTTTACCGGCATGCAGAGTTTTGCTCATTGCGCCCTCTTTCAAAAATTCCCACAACCCTGCCGCCTGTGTACCAGCACTGCCAAGACATTGCAGCGTCGCAGCCGCATCAAGCCCTAAAACCTTCGCTGCCGAAGCGGCAGCGCCTAAGGTACCTGCTGTACCAGTAGTATGCCAGAAGAAATAGGACTCAGGGATAACGGATTCGCCCACGCGACCGCCGACTTCATATCCTGCTACTACAGCTGACAACATATCTTTACCGCTTTTATGCTCTGCCTCAGCAATGGCAAATACCGGCGGTACAACTACTGTAGCCAGATGTATGATAGATGGATTATGAAGGTCATCAAAATCAAGGGAATGGGAAGCGCTTCCATTACAAAATGCAGCATTTAAAGCAGTAGTTTGTTCCGTCTGTCCAGCCAAAACTGTAGCCTGTGCCTTACCACCACCGTCAAGCAGCAACTTACGAATGATTTGGATAGGTTTTTCCTGCGAACCGCGAATACAGACCCCCAGCCAATCTAAAATACACTGCTTTGTAATCCGAACTGTTTCCGGACTCAATTTATCATATTGTACGCTTGCCACAAAATCAGCCAATGCTTTCGTTGTCATAACAATCAACTCCGTTCTTCCACTCACAACCTGTCGGTCAGATCAGAACATGGAACCGTCCTGTCTATATTCTCCGAATATTTCTTTCATCACGCCGCATATTTCTCCCAAAGTGGCATAAGTTTTAACAGCGTCAATCAGATAAGGCATCAAATTTTCTTCGCCGGCGCAAGCTTGCTTCAACGCCGTTAAAGCAGCATCGACGGCTTTCTGATCACGTCCGTCTTTCATCTTTTCGACTTTGGCAATCTGGCGTTCGGCAACACTAAGGTCAGCAGTCAGAACATCCTGTTCCGCCAGTTTTTTATTATCAACAAACTTATTAACACCGACAACTATAGACCGTTTAGTTTCGATATCGCGTTGATCTTCATAAGCATGAGCCGACATTTCCCCTTGCATATAGCCTTGCTCGATAGCAGCTACAGCACCGCCCATAGCATCAATTTTCTTGATATATTCATAAGCTTCTGCTTCCATCCTATCCGTCAGGGCTTCTACATAATAGGAACCTGCCAGCGGATCAATAGTATCGGTAATACCACTTTCATAAGCCAGCATCTGTTGAGTACGCAGTGCCAGAGTAGCCGATTCTTCAGTTGGCAAAGCAATCGCTTCATCATAAGCACAGCAGGCCATAGACTGAATACCGCCTAAAACAGCGGATAATGCCTGCCAGGTAATACGGGCTACGTTATTAAGCGGCTGCTGCGCCGTCAGAACACTGCCGGCAGTATGTACATGCACACGCAGCATCTGTGCTTTCGGTACTGTAGCACCATAACGTTCTTTCATAATGCGCGCCCACAAACGGCGTGCCGCACGGAATTTAGCAACTTCCTCAAACATATTAAGTCCTGCAGTAAAGATCCAGGAAATACCAGGAGCAAAATCATCTACCTTCTGCCCGGCCTTGATTGCCGCATCAATATAAGCCATCGCATTAGCAAATGCAAAAGCGATTTCTTGTACACAGGAAGCACCGGCTTCACGAATATGATAAGCGCCTACACTGATCGTATTCCATTTCGGAATACTCTTGGAGCAATATTCAAAAGTATCGGTAATCAGCCGCATCGAAGGACGCGGTGGGAAAATATAGGTGCCACGGGCAATATATTCTTTTAAAATATCATTTTGAATGGTACCTTTTAATTGTTCCGGCTTAACACCCTGCTGTTCGGCAACAGCAACATACATCGCCAAAAGCACTGCAGCCGGGCCGTTAATAGTCATAGAAGTACTGACTTTATCCAAAGGAATACCTTCAAAAAGCTTTTCCATATCAGCCAGCGAATCAATAGCCACGCCAACTTTACCAACTTCACCATGCGAAAGCTCTGCATCGGAATCAAGTCCGATCTGTGTCGGCAGGTCCATAGCTACCGACAGGCCGGTTTGACCTGCTTCCAGCAAATATTTATAACGGGCATTGGTTTCCTCAGCTGTAGCAAAACCTGCATAAGCGCGCATCGTCCACAACCGCCCACGATACATAGTCGGCTGTACGCCGCGTGTAAAAGGGTATTGTCCAGGGAACCCGCTTTTAGAGCAGTAATCAAAACCTTCTAAATCCAGAGGAGTATACACGTGTTTTTCTTTAAACTCTTTTCTTTCAGGAAATTTGGCATTGGCTTTAGCAACCTTTGCTTCATAATCCGCCAGTCCCTGTTTGATTTCTTCATAATTAGTCATGTCATTGACCCCTTTCTCATTCCGCTTCGCTGTTTACAGCATAGTGCCGGTTTCATAAAATTTTTTCTGCATATCGAAACAATGTGCCAAATCAATTGGCATATGGGCGTTTTTTTGTTGTGCAAACCTCAGATATTCCAAAAGCTGCGGCCGAAAATCAGGATGTGCACAGTTATTTATGATAGCTTTAGCACGTTTGACGGGACTTAAACCACGGATGTCGGCCACACCCTGTTCAGTAATAAAGACCATCGTGTCATGTTCAGTATGGTCTGCATGAGTGACCATAGGTACTACACTGGAAATCGATCCGCATTTAGCTGTAGACGGCGTTGAAAAAATCGTCAGGAAACCGTTACGCATATAATCACCGCTGCCGCCGATACCATTCATCATCGTACAGCCCATAACATGCGTCGAATTAGCCTGCCCGTAGATATCAAATTCCAACGGCGTATTCATGGCAATAACTCCCAAACGCCTGATAACCTCGGGGTGATTACTGATATCAAGTGGCCTTAAAACAATACTTTTACGATACAGATCCGGCTCTTCCTTGTACATCTCCCAAACCGAAGGTGAAGGAGTGAACGCGCAGCCTGAGGCTTTGGCGATCTTGCCCAGCTTGATCAGACGGAATACGGAATCCTGCAAAATCTCGGAATACATTTCCAGATTTTCGAATCTGGATTTGCTCAGTCCTAAAAGAACCGCATTGGCAATACTGCCGACACCGGACTGCAAAGGCAGCATTTTCTCCGGCAACCGTCCCATCTTTTGTTCATATTCTAAAAATTCCACCAAATTTTCAGCAATTTTGATGCTTGCTGCATCAGGAGCAGTCAAATCACGCACATGATCCAGAATATCAGACTCCACGATACAATCGATACGGTCGATACCGCATTCTACATAAGGTTTGCCTATCCTGTCCCCCGCATGATAAATGGGTATCTCAGTTCTATTTGGCGGTATCGCCGGAATATAGATATCATGCATACCTTCCAGATTCAAAGGAATCGAAGTATTGACTTCGACAATGATTTTCTTGGCATGCTTCACAAAAATCGGCGCATTACCAACACCAGGCCCTAAAATAATATTGCCTTCTGCAGTAATTGCCGTAGCTTCAATGATCGCTACATCTACATCACCAAAAAAACCATAATCTACCTGCTGTCCGAAATGGCTCAAATGTTGGTCCACATATTCAATCTTGCCTTCATTAATGCCCTTTTTCATGCTTTTGTTAGACGCGGCATAATACGGCATCCTTCCTTTTATAGCGCCAACTGCAGCCAATTCCTCTTCAATTTCCGGACCAACAGAAGCGCCGCTCCAGATATTGATACGGCAGCGTTTACCTTCTTTGATAGCTTTAGCCAAAGCTATCGTTGTTTTTTTAGGATAGCCGGATGGGGTAAAACCACTGACGCCCACATTCATTCCATCAGTAATCAGCGCCGCAGCTTCTTCCGGAGTAACGATTTTGTCAAACAACTGCGGATTTCTTAATCTCGTGCTGTCTAACATTTTCATCCCTTCTTTCCCAACTTTAAATTTCTCATACACCTTTGTTCACCTTCAGTATAATTCCGGAAACTTATAACGTAAAATACCAAAAAGCAATAGAAAATATCAATTTATTTGATATGTCTAAATTTGGTTTTCGTTCTTAAAATTACATTTTTCTTGATTTCTATTCATAAAATACAATTTATGCAATATTACCTTTATAAAAAAAAATCATTCTGACAACATTTGCCATTTTCATTGACAACATCTATCTTTAAACATCAAAATAATTGATATAATTTATAAGCTTTGTTTATATGCTTATCTAAAGTTATAAAAAATTTTTCAGAAAAACATAGGTTTAAGCTGCTTTATCATCTATAATGTAGTTAAAAGTATAAACAAACTACAGTTAACTTAAACTTAAATCTATATTGCCAGTAAGAGGAGGAGAGCAGACTATGGACATGGAATATTACCGCAATTTTATTGCCATTGTCGAAGCAGGAAGCCTTTCAGCAGCATCCAAGCGCGTACACGTTGCCCAGCCAGCCCTCAGTAATCAGCTAAAGCTGCTGCAGAAAAAATTCGGCACTCAGCTAGTCAATATCCGTCGCGGCGTACATAATATAGAATTGACCAATGCCGGCTGCATTCTTTATAACAAAGCTAAATATCTCTGTTCGCTGGAAGATGATACCCAACGGGAAATATCGGACTGCGTCAACGGCTATACAGGTACTCTGCGAGTCAGCCTGTCGCCTTCGATGTCGATTTCCTTTATTCAAACTTACCTCAGCAAATTTTCCAAAGAATATCCGCAGATCAACTATGAACTGTACGAAGTTTCCATCTTGGAGCAAATCAATCAGATGCTGACCGGGAAAACGGAGATCGGCGTTGCCAATGCTCCGCTGACACAGGAAAGCCGGTTTGATACTATCTATACCAAGCAGGAGCGTCTTGTTGCAGTAATGCACAAAGACAATCCCTGGCTGCCTGCAGACGACAAAGCTCTGCTTTTGGCACATATGGAAGATATACCTATCTGCCTGTCACGCGGCTGTTCAACTTTATTTTTAAACGTCTGTTCCGATTCCATGATCTTCCCGCAGATCCTGAGCATTAATTCCACTAAACTGTCTACAATAGCCTGGGCAAAAGAAAATGCCGGCATCGCCGTCGTACCGGCTTCACCGGGTGAAATTTTTGACAACGATCTGATTTGCAAGATCATCCGTGATGACAGACTATTCCTGAATAAAACGCTATCTATTGTTAAAGGACGCCCACTTTCCAATGTCGCCCAACTGTTTTTAAACTATTTTTCACAGCATTCCTAAGCTTCAAAAATTGTTTAAGAAGGTGAAATTATGATTACCATTACCAACAAAACCGACTGCTGCGGCTGCGGAGCCTGTGCCAGTCGCTGCATGACCTCCTGCATCACTATGGCACCAGACGAAGAAGGCTTCAATTATCCACTGGTCGATACTGACAAATGTATCCACTGCGGTTTGTGTGAACGCGTTTGTCCACTGCTGCACAAACCCCAACCTCATGAGATTTTAGCTGTCATCGGCTGTAAAAATAAAAACGAAGCCGTTCGCTTTGTCAGTTCCAGCGGCGGTTTTTTCTCCCTGGCTGCTGAAAAAATCCTGTGTCGTCATGGTACAGTTTTCGGTGCGGCCTTTGACGACAACTGGCACGTTAGACATATCGCTGTCACAAGCGGCAATGCACTGAATAAATTACGCGGTTCCAAATATGTACAAAGCGATATCAGCACTACCTACCAGGACGCCGAAAAACTGCTTCAGGCAGGCCATACTGTTTTATTCAGCGGTACGCCGTGCCAGATCGGAGGCTTGAAAGGATATCTGCGTAAAGACTATGAAAGGCTTTATACCATTGACGTAGTCTGCCATGGGGTTCCCAGTCCCAAAGTCTACCAGAAACGACTGGACGAAGTCACCGAGCTTTCGTCATCACCGGTAATAAAAGTCAATTTCCGCGATAAAACTCCCGGTTGGAAACGCTTTAATATCGTTTTTCAAACTGAAAACAATATCTTTGCAACACATAAACGCCGCGGTCCATATATGCGTTTATTCCTGAATAATGTCAGTACTCGCCCTTCCTGTTCCGACTGCGCTTTTAACAATAAACACAGCCTGGCTGATCTGACGATAGCCGACTATTGGGGCGTCAATAAGCATTTCCCGCTTTTCGACGACGATAAAGGTGTTACGCTGGTCCTCGTCAATACAAAAAAAGGCGCCGGACTTTTTGCAGACTGCCGAAGCGAGCTGGAATGCCAGCAAACAGACTTTAAGCGCGGTGCCGAATACAACGCCGCTTTGGCCGGAAAAATGGCACCTCATCCTTCCCGACAATTGTTCTTTGCCGAGTTGGATCACAAAAGCCTGTCCGCCTTAGCCAATGAAATATTAGGTACTGCTGAAAATTAAGACAAACTCCCTGAGTAAATATGCTCAGGGAGTTTGTCTTAATTATAATAATTATCATAACATTTGTTTCACTTTATTATATTTTTATATTATAATTGATTTATAAATTT
>ERZ791868.563-NODE-563-length-28757-cov-2.875444_pt1 | contig 28757 bp, 26 predicted proteins | sample MGYA00510281_ERZ791868 | MGnify/ENA primary metagenome ERZ791868 (study PRJEB30046, sample SAMN00792046) | human gut metagenome | study: EMG produced TPA metagenomics assembly of the A metagenome-wide association study of gut microbiota in type 2... | reverse complement strand
CGTGTAGAAGGGGTGGCTTTCAGAAGACGTATCGAGCTTGACGAGCGGATAGGTCACGCCGTCGATTTCAACCGTTTCTTTGGTTTGAGCGGTTGACTTGATGATGAACGTCTTGTTGATGGACAAATCGCAGAAGGCCACTTCGCGATATTCGGGGTGAATACCTTGTTTCATTTGTAAAGTTTTCCTAAAAAATCATCGGCCGCCCTGAGAGCCTTGCGCACGAGCCCGGTTAACCAAGGTCTTACCGCGGGCATGCGTCTCCACGTTCCGACAGAGAAGCGGAATTATCCAATAAATTCCTATAAATATCAAATTTTTGCAAAACTGTTAAGGCGCCTAAACAAAGAAATCTCAAAACAGTCCCAATACTCCCAGCAAGGGATTCTGAAGTTCTTTTCATCATCTCAAAACGCTGAGAACCAGTTAATCAAACAAGTCCCCTGCGTTCGTCACTGTCGACTAATTCTTTGATTTGCTAATGTAAGTTCCGGAGAGCGCTGAATCTCATCGATTAATATAGGTACGGGGTATTGTTGAAAAAAAATCTTGCGCATCATTGTTGCTATCTCTAAGGCTCTACGATTGTCAAGTGTTACGTAAGAGCGATCGGCAATATGTTTTAAGAAGATTATTAAAAAATAAAAGTCAACCTTTATGTCTATTTTTTCTTTGAGCATCTTTCTATAATCTGCGCCTGTATTAAATTCAAAGAAAGGAAAGCGCCATGGCTCAACAAAAAGAGGCGGGTGCTCTCAAACTCTGGGCTCCGGTAGCAGGCCTTACCTTATCGGCTTTTATCTTTAACACGTCTGAATTCATTCCAATTGGTCTTTTAAGCGACATTGCCCGTGATTTTCAAATCACAGAATCTCAGGCCGGTATGATCATCACTGTCTACGCTTGGATTGTGACGGTTTTATCTCTACCTTTGATGCTTTTAGCCTCAAAAGTTGAATTTAAAAAATTGCTTTTGGGCATTCTTGGCTTATTCGTCGTGAGTCATTTTTTGTCAGCGGTTGCGCCAAGTTTTATTACGCTGATGCTTTCAAGAGCGGGCGTTGCCTTCTCGCACTCTATTTTCTGGTCTATCGCTTCTCCATTGGCTGTGCGCGTTGCCCCTCAGGGCAAACGTGCCACCGCGTTAAGCCTCGTTGTAACGGGGACGGCTGTTGCCATGATTGCCGGTCTTCCTTTGGGGCGTATGGTCGGTCTTTACATGGGCTGGCGGGCCACCTTTTTCTCAATCGGTTTAGTGGCTTTGGCAGTGGCCATATTTTTGTTATTTATTTTTCCGCGCGTGCCCGCTAATACCCAGGGTTCTTCAGTGGCAAAGTTACCGGGTATTTTGAAAAATCCGGCTTTAATCGGAGTATACGTCCTGACAGCGTTGATCTTTACGGCTAACTTTACCGGGTACAGTTATATTGAACCATTCATGGCGCAGGTCGCGCATATGCCTGAGAGCGAAATCACCTTCTCGTTGACTTTGTTTGGAGTGGCAGGGATTATTGCCAGTATTTTCTTTTCTCGTTGCTATGAGCGACATCCCAAATTCTTTTTTGCAACCGGTACGTTTGGTGTCGGCATTTTTCTGGCGTTAATGCAGTTGTCTTCGGCACACATCTGGTCTGCCATGCTTTTGTGTGTTTTTTGGGGGATTGCCTTCACAATTTTTGGTTTGGTCTTTCAGTCTGTTGTGATTCGGTTAGAACCGCAATCCACACCTATCGCCATGTCAATTTATTCAGGCATTGCCAATGTCGGGATCGGTAGCGGTGCGCTGGTGGGCGGCTGGGTCTGCGCAGTCCCGGCTATTGAATGGATCGGTTATGCGGGCGCGGCCTTTGCTTTTTTGGGCGGAATCATTTGCTTTGCAATGATTAGGCGTTTTCTTGGTTGAGGTTAAAAAAAAACGGCTCTCCGGTTGATTGGGAGAGCCGTTTTCACAAGTTTTATTAAGTTTAGCCGCCACGACGCATTAAGTCGAAGAAGTCGGCATTGCTCTTGGTTGCTTTTAAGCGTTCGAGCAAGAATTCCATCGCTTCGACTTCGTCCATGTCGCTCAAAAGTTTTCTCAAGATCCAGACCTTTTGTAAAACATCCGGCTTCAAAAGCAGTTCTTCGCGGCGGGTGCCGGAGCGCAGAACATTGATAGCCGGGTAAATGCGTTTTTCTGCCAAACGACGTTCCAAATGCACTTCCATGTTGCCGGTGCCTTTGAATTCTTCATAAATCACATCGTCCATACGGCTACCGGTATCGACCAAGGCGGTGGCGATAATCGTCAGAGAGCCGCCTTCCTCAAGATTGCGGGCAGCACCGAAAACGCGCTTGGGGCGATGCAGGGCGTTAGCGTCCACGCCGCCGGAGAGCACGCGGCCGGAGGTGGGCATCACGTTGTTATACGCACGTGCCAAGCGAGTGATGGAGTCGAGCAAAATCACCACATCTTTCTTGCTTTCGGCCAAACGTTTAGCTTTTTCGATAACCATTTCGGTTACTTGCACGTGGCGAGAAGCCGGTTCATCAAAGGTACTGGCGACCACTTCTCCCTTAACCGTGCGCTGCATTTCAGTGACTTCTTCAGGGCGCTCGTCAATGAGTAGCACAAAAAGCACGCAGTCGGGATGGTTTGCTGTGATGGCGTGGGCGATGTGTTGCATCAGGACGGTTTTACCGCTCTTGGGCGAAGCGACAATCAAGGCACGCTGACCTTTACCGATCGGGGCGATCATGTCAATGACGCGGCCGGTTAAATTCTCATCTCCTCTGATATCACGCTCAAGCACCAGGTGTTCATTCGGAAAGAGCGGAGTGAGGTTTTCAAAAAGCATGCGATGCTTTAAGTTTTCCGGCGGTTGACCGTTTACCTTTTCAACTTTGACAAGGGCGAAATAACGTTCGCCTTCTTTCGGAGTGCGCACTTCACCTTCAATGGAGTCACCAGTGTGCAGGTTAAAACGTCTGATTTGTGAAGGAGAAATGTAAATATCGTCGGTGCTGGCAAGGTAAGAGGTTTCCGGGCTACGGAGAAAACCAAAGCCGTCGGGGAGAATTTCCAACGTCCCATCACCGAAAATTTGTTCACCGTCCTTGGCGCGTTTTTTCAAAATGGAGAACATGAGTTCTTGCTTACGCATGCGGTTGGCGTTTTCGACACCAAGGTCAATAGCCCAGTCCAAGAGCTTGGAGACATGCAACGATTTGAGTTCAGAAAGATGCATTTGAATTTTTGAAATTGTGTATTGAAAAGGCAGGGGAAGGCAGACAAGCTTTCACCGCTGTTCTGATCGTTAGGTATAAAAAGGATTTAATCAAAAGATTCCGTTCCGGACAATGAGCACCGGAACGGATTCGGAGGGCATTTTAAACAAATTGATTTAAAAAATCTTCCAACTGGGATTGACCCATGGAGCCAACGTGCTGTTGGATGGGTTTGCCGTCTTCGTAAACGATTAAGGTCGGAATGGAGCGGATGCCGAGTTTGGCAGCATATTCATTGGCTTCGTCAACGTTATATTTGGCAATGCGAAGCTTGCCGTCAAACTTTTGAGCAGCGGCTTCCAAATGCGGAGCAAGCGCACGGCAAGGGCCACACCAGGGAGCCCAGAAATCCACAACAACAACGCCTTGTGCCGTTTCGGTTTCGTAGTTGGAGTCATTTAAGTGAACGATATCGCTCATGATTTCACCTTTATTCAATAAAAAATAGAAACTGTCCTGACAGTGATGTCACTTTGTCTGATGAGACGAGCATAACGGATTTTTCAGCGATTGGGAATTTGAAATTGTCTATTTTGGTAATAGTTTTCAAGGAACTTTTTCGTATACAAAAAAAGTCGCCCGAAATTTCAGGCGACTTCGAACGAAAGATTCGTGATTAAGCTTCTTCTTGAGCCTGGACTTGACCGGCCATGGCTTGGAAACCTGCGTCCACGTAAAGCGTTTCAGCCGTAATACCCAAAGCATAGTCAGACAGCAAGAATGCAGTCGACCGACCTACATCTTCAATAGTTACGGTTTGACGCAACGGCGAGATATCGCGAGCGTGGGCAAGCATCTTTTGGAAATCCTTAATGCCGCTTGCCGCCAGGGTACGGATCGGACCGCTCGATAAGGCGTTAACACGGATACCCTTGGGGCCGAGATCGGCGGCCATATAACGGGTGACCGCTTCAAGGGCGGCTTTGGCAACACCCATCGTGTTGTAATTGGGAACAACCTTTTCAGCGCCCAAGAAAGAAAGCGTCACAAGAGAGGCTTTTCTTCCTTCAAGCTGCGGCAAGAAGGCTTTAGCCAAGGCGGCAAAAGAATAGGCAGAAATATTGATCGCCGCCATGAACCCTTCACGGGAAAGGCCTTCTAAGAATGAACCTTCAATGGCTTCACGCGGAGCCCAGGCAATGGAATGCACAAAACCGTCAAAACCTTCTGGCCACACTTCCTTGACACGGGCGGCCGCGGCTTCAATGCTTTCATCGCTTGCAACGTTTAATTGAATAACAGCGGCGGCGCCGAAATCGTTTGCAAAACGTTCAAGACGATCGCGGAAACGTTCATTGTTATAAGTCAGAATCAGTTCGGCTCCTTCTTCCTTACATGCTTTTGCGATACCGTAGGCGATGGAGCGATTGGAAGAGATGCCGGTAATCAGCAGCTTCTTGCCCGTTAATAAAGCCATTTTTAAGTTCCTGAAAGTTTAAATTCAATTTAATTTACTGAAAATAAGTGGCTTGTCAAGGGGGATTACCTTAGGGGAATGTCCTAATTTTTTTGTTACGGTTTTTACAAACTGGACTGCCATACTTTTCGGATAGTAATTTTTATCCACGAGGATAGTCTCTGATGAACGCTTTAAGTGATGTCTGTCTGAAGGACCTGCGAATTCGTCTGAAAGATAAAGAGTATGTTCCGCTCATGGTCGGCGGTATGGGGGTGAACATTTCCACGGCTGAAATGGTTCTCGCCGTGGAGAAATTGGGTGGCATTGCTCACATTTCCGATGCCATGCAAATGGATTTGTCCGACCGTCTTTATGGAACTGATTTCACGGCTAAGAAAGTTAAGCGCTATTACGGATGCCAAAAAAATCCGGACAAGTCTGACAATCATTTTGATTTAAATGATGTGCGTGAAGCCACGTTGCGTTATGTGGGCGATGTGATGAGCCGTGCCACGGGTAAAGGCCTGGTATTTCTCAATTGCATGGAAAAGCTGACCTATAACGCCCCTCATGAATCGTTAGGCGTTCGACTCAACGCCGCGTTGGATGCGGGCATTGACGGTATTACGCTTTCGGCTGGCCTGCATTTGTCAAGCTTTAAGCTCATGAGTGAAAACAAACGCTTTAACGACGCTTTACTTGGCATTGTTGTTTCGTCTGTCCGCGCTTTGAATCTTTTCTTAAATCGCAACCGTCGCCTTAATCGTTTGCCCGATTATATTGTGGTGGAAGGCCCGCTGGCTGGAGGCCATTTGGGCTTTGGTGAAGATTGGAGAGAATTTTCTCTTGAAGAGATTGTCAGAGAAGTAAAGACGTACCTGGCAGACAATCATCTTAATATTCCGGTGTTTGCCGCCGGCGGTATTTTTACCGGTGGCGAAGCCGTCAGGATGATTAAAGAGGTTGGCGCCGATGGCGTGCAGGTGGCCACGCGCTTTACAATCAGTAAAGAATGCGGCTTGCCCGATGCGGTCAAGACCGCTTACCTCAACGCCAAGGAAGATGACATCGAGGTCAATCACCTCTCGGCGACAGGTTATTTGATGCGTATGCTGAAGTCGTCTCCGGCCATTAAGATGCGTGTTCCGCCCAACTGTGAACCGTACGGCTATATGCTCAAAGATGGTAAGTGTCCATATTTGACCCAGTGGTGGGACATGATGACAAAGAAGGCTATGCCTAAACCTGAAGAGATGAAGTGCTGTTTATGTACACACATGAAGCTCTATAACGTCTGGACGTGCGGCGCGAAGACATTCCGACTTAAGGAAACGACTGTGAAGCTTCCGAATGGTCAGTGGTACTTCCCGAGTGCTGAAGAAATTTATAACGACTACATCACAAGTACCGGTGATCAAATTCAGTTGCCCAACCCGCTCTAAGTCATTAAAACTTTAAAAGAAGGCGGCCTGCGAGTGTTTTTCGTAGGCCGTTTTTCTATAAAAAATCCTGAAATTTAAGGGGAAATTTGATAAACTGCGCTCCCGGCGGGTCCCCTCGCATGCATTCGTCGTGAACCTGGTCAGGCCGGGAACGGAGCAGCCACAGCGAAGTGAATGTAGTGCCGAGGATAAGGCTCGCCATTTCTTTTTGTTCCCCCACTATCAAACCGCGGTACGCGGCATGGTGAAAGTTATAGCGTTGCCAATTGCGTTCATTGAGATCTCGGCAAACGTAGTCAACTAAAAATTGCGGGCATTACGGCTCATAGGCCAGGTCTTGTGCAACTCCTGAGCCGCATCCTCATCCATTTTCAGTTTGATGCATGTGTTTGTCACCACTTCTTTCGCTTTAAGACCTAGACGCAAAAATTCCGATGCGTTTTGATTCGGCGGCTCTTGGTTGAAGTGTGACCGTGCCTCGACAATCTTTGCACAACGGTCTCGTTAGCCCCGATCCGTTAAATCTCTGAAATCCGCCATTTGACACTCCTTTGTTGATTAAAAGGTGTCAACATCTTTGGTTAAAACAACCGAAAGAAATTAGAACTGCCAAGACAAGTCTAAGCCTATGTTCATGCCTGTGTAATTTTGGCGGAAAAACTCGCCCCCTACGTCCAATTGGGCCGTGAAATCTTTATTATTTGAGAGTGTGAATCCCGCCTGTAAAAGCAGACTGTCTCTGCCGGGTAGATCGGAGTCCGATTCAAAGCGCGGAGCGCCATAGCCGATAAATGAGGCAGAGGTGGCAAAGGAGGAATCGAGGAGTTCATGGCGCCAAGCCGCCATAACATCACACTTAAGATGATTACCACTGGGCAGAATCGTTTGCCAGCCTGCGTGGAGTCCAAGATTCATGAGCAGAGAATCGTACGTGGTATCGTCCACATCCAAATTAGCTGCGCCGCCCTTGTCCTCGTCCAGTGATGGACGGTGCAAGAAGGCATACTCGACAAAGGCCAGAGGTCCCATCGTGAAACGGCCCGGCTCAAAGTCAAAGCGTGCGTCCCAACCCAGACCTGCTTGCAATGATCCGGCCAAACCGGTCCAACGACTTTCGGCCTGTCTGTTGTAGCCGTTGATGGAAATGGTTCTATCCATCTTACCGTTTTCAACACCAATGCGACCTTGCCCCGTAAGGTACAGCCCATTCCAAGAGTCTGGGGCATAAATAGCCTGTAGACCAAAGAAAGCGGAGGTTGTGTCGGCCAAAGCTTTCTCGTTGTCTTTCACATGAGTGCGTCGAGTGGCCACGGCCACATGAAAACCGACATCCAGATCGGATTGTAAATGACGGTCTGCGCCAACAATCAGGCCCACACCTTTGCTCTTCCAGGAAGAAATGTTTTTGTGACTGTCCTGAAAAGAGCTGCCACCGTAAGGTGTGACCCAGAATTGCCAAGTGTCGGTGTTTTTGGTTTCACGCTGGCTGCCGGACAAGTGAGAGCCTTCGTCGTTCCGACCGACCAAGAGGCCATGCTCGGCCCGGACACTATCAGTCTGCGTTGCCATCAGTCGACGTAAAACAAGCAGATTAATTTCGTTTTGCTGGATCAACGAGGCTCTGGCTGCCGCGTCATAGGCTCCCAGCCCAAGCCGCTTCAGCGCATTCGCTACATCACTGCCGTCGGCTGCCGACCAATCCAGAGCTTCCAGAAGATCCTGCATGTCTCCGTGAGCCTTATCGGCAATGAAATCCAACGCATGCCCCGTTGATCTGGAAGCGCTATCAAGAGCATATTGACTGTAGGCATTATTAGATCTGCTGGCAAATACAGAAGGTATTGAACCATTATCTGTAAAACTGTCCCCTTTCATAGCAAAGGACAGAGTAGGCGAGTCGATCTGTTGGGCCAGAGCCACCGTCATGTTTGCCGTAAAATCGCCCGATCCCTGAATATCCACAGGGGACTGAAGCTCAATGGTGTCTTCAGATGCATAGAAATCACGCACCGGTCGTATGAGGAGGGTTCCTTCAAGGTCCGCGGAGCCGGCCTGTATGCTGTTAACATGACCGTCGGCATCAAAACTCGTCTCAAGTGTCGCTTCCTGGGTATTGATAAATTTGTCCACCACAGTGACTTGATGCGTGCTCACATCTTGGCCGGTTAAAGTCAGAAAAGCCTCATTTTGCAAGGAGTGGACATTGATCTTTCCTGATAGGGTGAGATCGCCGGCCTTATGAGTCATATTAATGGAGGGGCCGTCAATATTTCCGGCATAGTTCAGAGAGAAATCAGAATCCACCGCCGAAGCGGCAGAGCCATCATCCGAGACGGCATAACCAAAGGTAAGAGACGTGTATAGATCTTCAGACTTAGGATCAGAGGAATAGATCTTGGGATTGTTGGGATCCCACTTGGAGATAATGTCCCCCTCGAGCTTAGCTCCGGAAAGAATATTAATTTTTTCAACAAAGGCGCTTTCGTCAATATATATGGCTGCCTCACGGCCCCTGAGGCTTCCGGATACATTGAAGACCTTGACCAAAGGACCGTTAATCTTGGACAGTATCACACCATCAGTCGCATAACCACCCTGCCACAACCAAGATCCTCGATATTCTCGGTCATTGCCGAGGATATTGTCGCCAAAGTCAAATCGCGCGGCGATACCCTGCTCGCCCAGAGCAGAAACGTCCCCCTCAAGATTGATCGTATGATCCCGACCGTATGAAACAAGCAAAGCGGCCCCCCTGGGACCGTCAGACTTAATGCTTATATTTTTATCAATGGTGAGGTGGTTTTCCACGCCTTCTACACGAATACCCACCGCATCTTCGCCCACAGTGAGTATGTCGGCGGCCTGAGTAACTTTGTTGTAGCTTCCGTAGATGTGTAAACCGATACCCAGAGGGGTTTCGTTGGGCGTTCCCACGAGCCACTGTTCATTTTCTCTGGCGTAGTAGCCATTTGTATTAGTAAGCTCGTTGAGCTTACCTTCCGAGCCACTGGCGTAGATGGAATAGCCAAAAAGCTGCTTTCTGTCGAACTTGAGACCCACATCTTGCAAAGCTGCCAGTTCTGCCTCCATGGGTATAGTCCAGTTGCGCCAATTTTGATGGCTCAAGAGGCCATTTTGCAACTCAATGTGGGAAAGTTCTGGGAAAAACATACCCGTTTCGAAATTAAATTCCGCTCCGTTCACAGGGAGTCCCGGAACTAGTTTTTCATATGGCTCAATGCCGGTTTCCGGAAAAGAAAGTCTTGTCCCCTCTCCCAGAACTTCCTGAACATGATCGCCTGTAAAATAGACCCCGGAATATGGGGTGTCATTCTCTAAAACAAAATCTTCTTGATAGCCTGTGTTACCGATGGAAATTGTCATTCCGCCTTCTGCTGGCTTCCCGTTGCAATCACGCAGTCCCCGGCTCCAGAGGCCAAAATAATCGCTCATAAAAGCATACTGGCCGTTCGGAGTTTTTGAGACTTGTGTCAAGACGCCCAGAGCATGGGTAAGCTCATGCACAATCGTTGCTGGCAGGTGGAACCCATCGCCATTGTCAGGAAGGGCATGGAGCGGCTCGTGTGACCAGTCAAAAGTACCTATTCGTATGGCGGCTGTTTTGAAATCGTCAAAAGATACCCATTCATCCTCCGGCAGGCTGGCCAGGTAGTTTTGCAACCGCGATTCATAGTCTTCATGAGTGAGAGCTGACGCTAAAAAAGTCAGATCACCGAAATCTACAGTAGAAGCGCTCAGCGCCGCGGCACCTTCTACGTCAAATGGGAAAATAAGTATGGGAATGGGGTTAGTATTGGCTGCCTGAGGAGCCAGTATCCGAGCCCAATAATCGAGCCCCTCGTAGATGCTGTTGATTTCATTCTTATCGACCGTCCCTTGCGCAGCGGCCCCCCAGAAATTATCGGATTCGCCTTGTTCAAGAATGTGCAATCGAAATAAGTCAGTGTCTTCAGGGAAAAAGAGATCATAACTAGCCCAGGAGATCTGAGAGCAAACTCCAAGAATGCCAAGAACAGGGATTTGCCAAAAAAAGCGTTTCATGGTCGTAATCTGCGGTAGTTGGGCGCTCAGTAGATTTTAACGCTGTCTTTAAGATAAAGAGCCAACGCACTGATGATTGACGGCTATCGTATTGATGTTTTAGTGGAAGAAAATAAATGGCTAAAGATTTCTTTATTCCACAGATGGCGATTCCTTTTATTGGTGACGTTGCCGCTGGATGTGATGAAAAGGCGTTCGAAATACTCTTGGTCATTTAAGTTGGTTGCGAAGTTAGCTGAGATTGAACCTAATGACCGACAAAGACTTAAATGACTGGCTAAACGGCCGGATATTGTTTCGCTCAAGAGACCGGCAAGATCTCCTCAGGCCAGTTTATTTTGACCTAAGGAGTGAAATGAAGATTGTGGCTTTTGGGGCATCAGTTTTGTTAATTAATTTTTGCTAAAAGCACAGTAGCCGCCAACACAATAAAAATACAGGCACTTACTTTATTTAGAATGTACTGCATACGAGGACTAAGGAGTCTTTCGGCCAAGCTTCCCGCACACCACGCCAACACTGAAAAAATAACTAAAGTTAGTCCCATAAATGTCAAACCCATAATGAACATCTGAATCATTACATCAAAATCAGACGTCCCTTCACGAATAAATTGAGGGAAAAAAGCCAGGAAAAAAATCAGCACTTTGGGATTGGTGATATTCATTAAAACACCACGGCGCCAATATTGAAAAGAAGATAATTGCTCAGTTCCCTTTCCACCAGTCTCTTTTTTATCTACCGGAGCGTGCCAAGCTCCCCAAGCTAAATAGAGCAAATACGAAGCGCCTAGACACTGAATTAAGAAAAGTAATACCGGCGAAGTGGCAACAACAGTCGCGACACCTAAAGAAACTAAACAAGTGTGAAAACAAACACCGACACATAAACCCAACGTCACAAAAATTCCGGCGCAAGGCCCATAAATCGCTGATTGCAAGGTAACGAAAATATTATCCGGTCCCGGAGCAACTACCAAAATGGCTGCTGCGATGAAAAAGCTTATCCACAAATCAAATGGCATTATTTTTTCTCCAAAATGAAGTTAATATTTGATTGAGCCATTTTATGGTTCTAGTGGTTGGTCATCTATTACTTTAAATTCAAGAAAAACAAGTTTTAGAATTACTAAAAATCGCACAGGCTTGAGGTCCTGAAATGAATAGTGCTTTAACGGCTTTACGAAAAAATCAGACTGTTTTCTTAAGATTAGCCGAAATGCGTTCTGTCTCAGATACCGCCATCGTTCTTGGTGTGACACCGGGAGCCATTAGTCAGTCTTTAAAAAAATTGGAAATATCTCTAGGCCTGGTTCTTTTTGATCGTCAATGTCGCCCTTTGAAGTTAACGCGAGAGGGAGCAGAGCTCAGGAAAATTTTGTTAAGCACTGAATCGCAACTTTCCAACGCTTTGCTCGAATTACAACAAAAAAGTCGTACGAATCCTACAGTTGGTATAGGTTTAGTGGAATCATTTATGGAATCTGTAGGCGATGTTTTAGCCAAAGAACTTTTTTCTTTGTCCTATCGCGTTCGTTTGACTTCCGGAACTCCCGTGGCACTTGAACAACAACTTATCGATGGATTAATTGATGTTGCGTATACCTGGGAAGTCCCTGTTGACAAGGTTAATTTTTCAAGCAGAGTTTTTTTACAACAACCTTTTGTTTTGGTTTTACCCAGGGTTTTTGCGAATCAGATGAATCTTTTTGCCTGGCGTGATGATATTTGGAAAATACTTTACGAATCTAATCTTCCTCTAATTGAAGCTCCAAGAATCGCTGACTCAGTTTCAGAACCAACCGTAGATTTTCTTAAAACAACCGGTTTTAATTACCCTTCAAATTTTGAAATTGAGGACAATAGCAATCAAGTAATGCTTGTGTCTCAAAATGTCGGATGGGCTTTGTTGCAACCTTTATGTTTGTTGGATTCCCGTCTGCCTTTAAATAGACTCGTGTTAATAGAAGTCCCTAGGCATTGCTTTCAGATATACAAAATTATTCGTTCAAACGAAGAAAATCCTATTCCGGCGATGGTAGACCGCATAGTCAGCCCTTTAATTGAACAACAACTGGAAAATGGTTTAAAGCTTTTAAAACAATATTAAATAGTCACACCAACTGTCAGGTATCCTCATACTTTGTTTGTCAAAAGTGATCAATCGCTTTACGACAACACTGGCTTTTGCTGTCTCATCGTGAAGCGATGCCTTTCAAAGCCGTAGAAGTCAAAGTTTTTTTATGGGAAGTTATAGATGAAGACTGACGGCGAGCCAAAAATGCAGCACAAAATCCGACCGGAATAGTCAATAAAACAATAAAAATCCCGCCACAGTGATCTCTACTGCAGCGGGATTTCCTGATCATAAGACTATCGACAAAAGACTATGCCGGGTTCTGAAATGGATCAATACAAGCCAATAACTTTCCACCATCCCATGCCGACAGCGAATGTGATAAGTACGCTGAGCGTGACAAGAACAAAATTGATCTTGTAGAAGCGTGGACGTTCAAAATAACCTTGACCGAAATAGATCGGGCCTGGACCGCCGGCGTATTCCGTGATGCCCCACATTGTGTTAGAGAAAATGGCAAAGCAAATCGCAACCATCATCGGAGGCGCGCCTGCGCCAATTGCCACTGCGGCAAACGGAACATACATGGCAGCCACGTGACCCGAGGCCGTCGCAAAAATGTAATGCAGATAAATGTAGGCAAAACCCAGAATCAAGAAGGCCGTCATCCAATCAAAGCCGACAAGCATAGATGTAAAGCCAGCGGACATCCATTTCACGAAACCGAGTTTAGTCAAACCGGTAGCAAGAGAAATAATGACACCAAACCAAATCACCGTATCCCAGGCAGCCTTGTCACTTAAAACTTCTTTCCATTTAACCGCGCCCGTCACAAAGAGAAAGGCAGCCAACGCAATACCGATCGCGTTAGCGTTCAAACCGGTGAGCATTGTGGTTCCCCAACCTAACAATGCGAGTAAAAAGCCCACAGCCACCCATTTTTCACGCGAACTCATCGGGCCCATTTTGGCAAGCTCTTGCTTGCCCATCGCTTTAGCTTGAGGTGTTTTTTTCAGTTCAGGATTAAAAATCTTGTAGGAAACAAGCGGCATTACAAAAAAGCAAACCATGGCCGGAACCACCGCCGCCCAGAACCAACCGACCCAACTGATCTCTAAACCAAGACCACTTGCGGCCAATTGAGCGCACAACGGGTTGGCCGCCATACCGGTCATGAACATGGCGCCGGTAATCGGTGTGAATTGGAAACATGTCATCACAAGAAATTCACCGATTCTTCCTTGTTTAGGACCGGGCTGAGAGTCAAGAACCATATTGATGGACTTGGCGACCGGAAGCACGATACCGCCGGAGCGGGCTGTCACACTGGGCATGGCCGGAGCCAAAATCAAGTCGGCAACACCGAGACTGAAGGCAATACCCAAAGAAGAGCCTCCAAACATTGAGAGCATCTTATAAGCAATGCGACGGCCCAGGCCGGATCCCACAAAGCCCAGAGAAAGCACGTAGGCGGAGAAAATCATCCAGACAGTGCCGGAAGCCAGACCCGAAAGAGCGGCGCTAAAGCTTAACGTATTGGTGAAAATTGTGACCGCAAGTGCGATAAACATCAAAGCGCCGGATGCGATCGGGGCACATAAAATACCAATAATTGTGGCAACAAAAATTGCAAACATATGCCAGGCCTGAGCGGTCAGACCTTCGGGAGTTGGACTCATCCAAATACCCAATAACAGAGCGATCGGAATGGCCCATTGCCACCATTTCACTTGTTTTTCTGCCATGACAAAAATTCCTTTGACTTGATAGGCGAGAAGCAAAAGTCGCGCAAACGTTGCGACTGCTTACTTTCTTTATTCAAAAGGCTCTCGCCTAAGCAGAGAGCCTTTATTGTTCGCAGTTTTAACAACGGCTTTCCCACTTGGCGACCACGCGGTCGACAAATTCAGGAGCCAAGCCGATGTAGCTGTGCGGATTGAGCATGTGATCGATTTCGTCTTCAGTAAAGGCCTCGGTCACTTCGGGCGTTTGCATCAAAACGTCTTTGAGATGCGCTTCCTGTTCATAAGCCTTCATGCAGCTCTTGTAGACAATTTCGTGGGCGGTGAGGCGACCCAACTTGCGAGCCAAATGCATCATCACGCATTCGCTCATCATCAAGCCTTTTTGAACATTGAGATTACGTTCCATGTGTTTTTCATACACGATGAGGTTTTCAAGGATGTATTTGGACTTTTGAAGAGCGCAGCCAAGCATGTGGCAAGCGCGCGGAATGGCTTCCCATTCAGAAAGGAAGCAACCCCAGTCGCGTTCGTTTTCACTGACCATCGACTCAACGATGGACGGAGCAATACTGCGAACATTGCGGCACAAAGCGAGCACGTTTTCCAGGACAGCCGGATTGCGTTTGTGAGGCATCGTGGAGGAACCCACCTTACCCATAAAGAACGGTTCTTCAAGTTCAAGGATTTCTGTGTGTTGCAACGAGAAAATCTCGTGATTGATGCGGCCGATTGTGCCGGCGCAAATGGCCAGTGTCGTTACGAATTCGGCCTGGTTATCGCGAGCCACGTGCCAGGCAATTGTGGGCACATTCAGACCCAAAATTTCCATCATGCGCTTTTGAGTCTCAAGTCCTTTTTCCGGCTGAGATGCCAATGTGCCGACCGCCCCAGCCATCTCGCCTACAAAAACACGATCTTTCATGGCTTCGAGACGTTCAATATCGCGGCCGAGTTCGTCGGCCCAAACGGCGGCTTTATAACCGAAAGTGATGGGAATCGCATGAACAACGTGAGTGCGGCCGGCTTGAGCGGTATTGCGATACTTCTTTGCAAGGTTCAAGCAATGCTTCAAACATTCTTTCATGTCACGCAAAATCACGTTGTAAGCGTCGCGTTCAAGCAGCACCAAACCGGTATCAACAATGTCCTGACTGGTGGCACCCCAGTGGACAAATTCTCCGGCGTTGTCAGGAAGCACTTTTTTGAAAGCTTTCAGAAGCGGAACAATTGTGATGGAGCTCTTGTAGTACTCGCCGATTGAGGGAAGATCCAAAAGATTAGCATCGGCATACTTATTGATGATATCCGCTTTTTCTTTGGGAATAACGCCAAGTTCGCCCTGCGCTTTAGCAAGAGCGGCTTCCGTATCAAGCCACTTCTGAGCCCAGGACTTGTCACTGAAAATTTCGCGCATTTCATCTGTGCTAAAAAGGAAGCCGTGAATAACGCTGTCGACAGCAGAGGATGCCATAGTATCTCTCCTAAAATATTGCCTTTATGATTGTGAAGAATTGCCGGCCATCGGCGCCGGGTACGTGAGAATTGTCTAAAGGGTGTTTTTTTCGATCAATTGAAAGAACAAAATGATTTAATCAATATCAATTTGTTCTCTGACATCAGAAATAAAAGTGTTTAAAAACAAAAAGTTATTATTTGTACCACTTTTATTTGTTCCTTAATGAGGATAGAACAAATAATAAATTAATCTTATAAATTAATAACTTACATTGATTATGGAAGGAGTTTTCACTATCATTAAAGAGAACAAATGTATTAGCTGGAGTTTTGGTTTTTCAGCTGGTTTCTCTATGGATTTTTTGTTTTTTTAATCACTATGAGAAAACCTCTTCTTTGGCAAAAACTCGCCAATAGGCTTGCTCAAAGAATCGCCTCGGGGCGTTATCCTTTGGGCAGTTTGTTACCCACAGAGCTTGCCCTGGCGCAAAGTGAGCAGGTCTCAAGAAACACGGTCCGTGCCGCACTCAATGAGCTCAAAGCTCGAGGTCTAATTGATCGACAGCCGCACAATGGCACTCGTGTGATTTCAATCGGTGGAGCAAAAAATTTTCATCAGAAGTTATCAACGATCAGAGACCTTGACGAATTCGGTCACAATTACGGTCGTCGTGTCACCGACATCGACTTCGTAACAGCCGACAAACGATTGGCAAACGCCATCAATTGCCCGATCGGCACTACTTTTCTGAGATTTGTGAATACACGCACAAGCAGCGACCCCGAAGACCCCGCGGTTGTCTGCACTAAGGTTTTCATTAACAGCACCTACGGTAAGGTGGTTTCTCAAGCAAGAGAACATCCTGAAACACTCATCATCACCTTTATTGAAGAACTATTTAATAAACACTGCGTTCAAGTTAAGCAATCCATACAAGCAGTAGCCCTTCCCGAAAGCGTGGCTAACCTTCTGGGGGCCACCGCGGGAGAACCGGCCCTGCGTATTCTGAGACATTATTTGGATAACAAGGGAAAAGTGTTGGAGATTTCAGTGAGCTACCATCCCGGACGACGCTACGCCTTCAATATGACGCTCGGGAAAGGTCCTGGATAGTGCTAGGTCTAAAGCACTCATAGGAAGGCAACTATTCTTTAGAGAACGGTAGCGGCTAGGGATAAGGCAGCCGCTACTGAATTGTATTTTTCGTTTCTTAAATGCAGTGACTTAAAAGTCCAATTTTCAGCGAAGGGATTGAACCCATATTTGAAAGGATTTACACTAAATGACCTTCAGAGACAGATTTCCTGACACTCCCTTTGTTCTCTTAAAACTTCAAGGTGGAGAAGTCGAACAAATTATGGTTGAGAAGCTTTGATCGTTTGGAAAATCTTTAAGGCGGAACATGCTCAATACTTCGCTTTTTACCTTATTTTTAATTACATCGGCTTTGACCGTGGCAACTCCGGGGCCGGGTGTTTTGATGACACTGACGAGTTCCATTCGCTATGGCCTTCGTACCGCGCTCTATGTGATTTTAGGCACCTCTACCGGGACGGTTGTCATGGCGGCTATTTCGTCAACAGGACTCGGCTTATTAATTGCGACTTCCCCAGCGGCCTACGAAGCGATCAAGGGATTGGGTGCTTTATACATGGTCTATCTTGGCCTTAAACTCTTTAGGGCTAAACCCTTTAGTTTTGATTTGGCGGCTAAGGAAAAACCGGTGGGAATTACTGTCAAGCAAAAAAGTGTTCTGTGGCTTCAAGGGGTGACGCTTCAGATGACCAACCCCATGTTGATCATGTTTTTCATCTCGCTTTTTCCTCAGTTTATTGACCATCAATTGCCATTCCTACCTCAAGTTTGTGTGATGACGGTGACGTACTTTTGTACGGTCTTTCTAATTCACTGCGGATACGGTTGGATTGCTTCCAACTTCCGGCGGCTCTTATCGACGCCTAAAGCGGCAAAAGTGATCAATTGTGTGGGAGGCGCGTTCTTTTTGTTTTTAGCTTCCCGAGTTTTCTACGATATGTTTTTGGAAATAGGCGCTTAATCGAAAGGTTTTTCGCTAAACTACATCTGTTTAAAAAAAAACTCAACGAGTAAGAGAAATGTTTGAAATTCGTCCCGCAGAAGAAAAAGACTGCGAATTGGTTTTAAGTTTTATTAAAAAATTAGCCGACTACGAAAAACTATTGGATCAGGTAACTGCGACGGTTGACGATGTGCGCCGTGAATTATTCGGTGAATCGGTGACTGCGCATGCGGTGATTGCCTATGAGGATGACACCCCGGTTGGTTTTGCGCTTTACTTCCATAATTTTTCAACCTTTTTGACTCGCAAAGGCTTATATCTTGAGGACATATTCATCGATCCGGCCTATCGCGGAAAGGGCTATGGGAAAGCGCTTATGCGTTACTTAGCCGCCTTGGCGGTTAAGGAAAAATGCGGTCGTTTTGAGTGGGTTGTTTTGGAATGGAATACGCCGGCGATCGGATTTTATGAAAAGGTCGGCGCAACGGTTTTGCCCGACTGGAGATTGTGTCGTTTAACGGGTGAGGCGCTGGAGCGTTTTGCCAAAGGTTCATAGGTTGATTATGGCTTCTCAGGTTTTGGCCCGTAAATGGCGTCCTCATGATTTTGAAAGTGTGGTGGGACAAGAACCGGTGGTTCAAGCGCTCACACACGCTTTGCGTGAAAATAGACTTCATCATGCTTACCTGTTTACCGGCACTCGTGGTGTCGGTAAGACAACGCTTTCGCGTATCTTGGCTAAAAGCCTCAATTGCGTGGGACCGGACGGTAAAGGCGGGGTGACGGACCATCCCTGTGGAGTTTGTGAAGCGTGCCGAGCCATTGATGAAGGCCGCTTTGTTGACTACATTGAAATGGACGCGGCCAGTAACCGCTCGGTTGAGGAGATGACCGCGTTGCTTGAGCAGGCGATGTACGCGCCCACCAATGCCCGTTACAAAGTCTACATGATCGACGAAGTGCATCAGCTCACTTCCCACGCTTTCAACGCCATGTTGAAAACACTTGAAGAGCCGCCTGAGTATGTGAAATTTATTTTGGCAACGACCGATCCTCAGAAAGTACCGGTTACGGTGCTGTCACGCTGCTTGCAGTTTAATTTGAAGAATGTTTCGCCGCAGACTGTTGCTGAACATATGGCACACATTCTGAAGCAAGAAAATATTCAGGCCGAACCCGCCGCTTTGAAGCTTTTAGGTGTGGGAGCCCGAGGCTCCATGCGTGACGGTTTAAGTCTGCTTGATCAAGCCATCGCTTTTGCGGGTGATAAACCGATTACTCTCGAGAGTGTGCGGGAAATGCTCGGCATGATGGACAGCGACGTGCTCATTAAGCTTTTGGGTTATTTGGCTGAAGGAAAAGCCCATGAGATGATGCAAGTAGCCGAGCAGATGTCCATGCGCAGTCTCTCGTTTAGCCAGGCAATCCGAGACTTGGCCTCCATTTTGCACAAAATTGCTTTGGCTCAATTTGATGTGGCGAGCATCGCAACCGATGACATGGATCGGGAGGCGATTTTGACGTTAGCTCGAACCTTCACGCCACAAGAAGTTCAGCTCTATTATCAAATTGCCTTAAATGCCAGGGCAGATATGAATTTGGCGCCCGATGAGTATGCCGGGTTCACCATGGCGCTGTTGCGAATGCTTGCCTTTAAACCGGCAGGCACAGTGCAGGTCAAATTACCTGAACGGTTTAAGCCCCAAAGCGCTAAGGAGACTGAACAAAGTGCGGCTCAGATGCCGCCATCACAACCGTCAGCGCCACCTCAGGAGCAAAAGATCGCTCCTGAGACTGAAAAAAAAGTTGACGCAGAGCCAGCCCCGTGGGAGGAAGCATCCCTGGGGGAGTCTGACCGGAGTAGTCGCCCCGAGCCGACTCCTCCGCCAAAAGAAGAGAAAACAGCCACGGAGTCAAGCGTCATAGAGGAAGACGATCCTCCGTTTGTGGATGACTACGATGAGTATGCTTCTCAGATGGAGCCTTCGATTGAAGACTACGGCTACGAATCAACTTCCATAGAACCTTCTGTGGCGGATGCGCAAACCGCTGAGGACGAGTCTTTTGCCGATCAGTATGATTACGCCGAGGATTATGATCAGATTCCCGAATTTACTGAAGTCGGCAAGCTTTGGTACGAGAAACTTCGCTACACCTATCCAGCAACCTATGCCAAGGATATTTTGGAGCGCAGTGAGTGTGTTTCGATAGAAGGCGATCTGATCAAGCTGCGTATAGATCCGCTCTATGAAAACCGACTGAAAAACCAAAAAGCGATGCTTTCGGTTCAACGAATTGTCGATCCGCTTTTTGGTCGCCGAATGCGTTTTGAGTTTGAGTTGGAAACGCCGCGCTCACGCACGATCAGCCAGGAGCGGGCCAGGTTGAAAAAAGAGCAGAAAAAAGCTCAAGAGGCTGAGCGTAAAAAAAATAAATTTGTCACAATAACCGACGAGGCCGAGCGCAAGGAAGCGATTGAAGCGCTTAAGCAGACGCCGTTAGCGAGAACAATCATGCGGCGTTTTAACGCTCGCATTGATCCGATGTCGGTAAAAAAGAAAGTTTCTTAACCTATTGATAAAAAGAAAGGAAAGATTATGCGTGGAAACATGGGAGCGCTTTTAAAACAAGCCGCACGAGTACAGGAAAATATCAAGCGTTTGCAGCATGAACTGGAGCACCTTGAAGTGACAGGTAGCGCAAGCGGCAATCTCGTTCAGGTGACGATGACCTGTAAGCACGCACTGAAGTCGGTGAAAGTGGATCCGAGTTTATTGCAAGAAGACGTGGACATGGTTGAAGATTTAATCTTCATGGCCACAAAAGATTGCTTGGATCAGATTGAAAAAATCACCAAGGAAAAAATGGCAGCGGCAACGGCCGGAATGCCCCTTCCTCCGGGAATGTCCTTTTAAGGATGAATGATGCCAACGCTAAGTCCCACATTGGATGACCTTGTGGATGCGCTTAAGCGTCTGCCCGGTTTGGGGCCGCGTTCGGCTTCCCGTATCGCCGAACAACTCCTGTCGGATGACAGACGACAAGCGGCGAAACTTTTAAAAACGCTTGAACGAGCTGTTAAAACCGTCAAGCATTGTGAACTCTGCAACACACTTACCGATGAGGTGGTTTGTCCGATTTGCGCGGATGCGTCTCGGGATCGTACGAAGATTTGCATCGTAGAGACGCCGGCAGATCAGCGGGTGATTGAAGAAACCATGGCGTACCGGGGACTTTACTTCGTTCTGATGGGCCTAATTTCTCCTGTAAAAGGCATTGGGGCAGAGGACATCAATATGCAAAAGCTTCTGGAGCGCGTAAAAAAAGATAAACTCGTGCGTGAGGTACTCATAGCAACACCCTTTACCCCGGAAGGGGATGCTACGGCACACTTTATCGCCAAAGCGATGGCTTCAGTTGCTCCCCAAATTCGGGTTACTCGCTTGGCCAGAGGTATTCCGGCAGGAGTTGAGCTGGAGTACACGGATGCCAACACCATTGCCGGAGCTATTTTTGGCCGCCGGTAAAAAATGAGGCAAAGAGGATAGAGATTATGGCTAAAGAACATGTCAAAGCGGCACTTTTAGAGGCGCGGTCTGCGCTAGATGCTTTAATTGAAGCCGATCAGACTCAAGAGGCCATTGTTCGCGCCTCCGAATTAATGGTTGAGGCGATCCGCAGTGGCGGGAAAATTTTGTCCTGCGGCAACGGGGGTTCCTTGTGTGATGCTATGCACTTTGCCGAAGAAATGACCGGGCGCTTTAGAAGTGATCGTCCGGGTTATGCAGCCATAGCTATCTCTGATCCGTCTCATATGAGCTGCGTGGGAAACGACTACGGCTATCGTGCTGTTTTTTCCCGCTATGTTCAGGCGGTGGGTCAAAAAGGAGATGTGCTTTTAGCCATCACAACTTCCGGCACAAGCGGCAACGTTCTTGATGCCGTTGAGGCAGCTCACGAAAAAGGAATGAAAGTGATCGGTTTAACCGGCAAGCTCGATAGTCCCTTGGCTCAAAGGGCGGATGTGGCCATTGTGACGCCGGCAGGCCGTTGGGCTGATCGTGTGCAGGAATTGCATATCAAGACGATTCATATCATGATCGAGTTGGTCGAACGTCAATTAGCTCCACAAAACTATATCTAAGCTGAGCCTTTATTTTTTGAGTCGGTTATTTTTTGGGTTTGAGAAGCCACGGGGCGATCTTTTTGAGTTCAGGCGTAATTTCGTTATTGAAGATCTCTCGCGAGACTTCTCCAACCCGGGATATCAGACGTTGAGATTCATCGGGTCGGGCGACCAAATAAAGTGGGCGAGAGAGCTCCGGTGCAGGCAACGGTAAAACGATAACGTCTTTTGCTTTTTCAGGGTTTTGCAAAATGGCTAACGCTCTCGTAATGGTCCATCCGATACCATTAGCGACGAGTGAAAGCATAGTACTGGTGGAATCAACTTCAATTCGAGCCGGGATATCCAGGTGCAGCAGACTGAGATAAGTGTCATTCAGGCGTCCTGCGCCACCATCACGAAAGTATTGCAAATAGGGAAGACCGCAAAGTTGGATTTCATCCCAAGTCCATTTTTTGGAATGACCGGCAGCAAATTTGGCTGGCATTAATAATACAGAACGTTCCTCAAAAACTTTAAGTCGCGTTAAGCCCTGCATTTCAGAAAAAAGATCACTGACAAAAGCAAAATCAATTTCTCGATGCTGTAGCGCACTGATAAGTGTTTGGGAAGTGCCTGTGACGGCTAAGACACGGGAGGCCTCTTGTCTGACATTCGCAATGAAGGACGGCAAAAAACACTTTGCCAGGCTTTCAATAGTTCCAACCCGAAATTCCGGTCGTAAGAAAGCACCTTCTCGAATTTCGCCGGCCGTTCTCTCCAAAGCTTCACGGGCAAGCTTTGCTTGATGCATCAAAACGGCCCCTTCTTTTGTCAGATCGATCGGTCTTTTACTTCTATCAAAGAGATCCACACCGAGATTGTTTTCAAGTCTCTGAATCTTTTTTGTGATTGCTGACTGCGTCAAGGTTAATTTTTGAGCGGCCAGTGAAAAACTACGGGTATCACACAGTGTCAAAAAAACATCGAGATCATTATGAAGTAAGGACATATTTCTTTGCGATTATTTATTCCTAGGTGGAATAAATAATAATACAGTCAAGAATGTAATTGGCGAGTCTAAAGATTAATAAAGACAATGACTATACAAAGATGGAGATAAGCCAATGAGTATGAAACACATTATTGAACTTCAGGATTTATTGGATGATCCTGCGGTAAACGGGCAGACAGTTGCCGAGTATCTTCGCTCATACGGAGCGGAAAATATTCAGATTAAAACGTTGACCGGAGAGAAAGGTTCAACTGATTTTGTCAAAGTTTTAATCCCTGGCTCTCGAGGAAAATCCTCGGGTGGAGATTTTCCCACGCTAGGAATTGTCGGACGACTCGGTGGACTGGGGGCAAGGCCTGAGCGTATCGGTTTTACTAGTGATGGCGATGGAGCATTGGCCGCCATGTCAGCGGCTGCAAAATTGGCTCAAATGCATGCCAGAAAAGACGTACTTGAATGTGACGTGATTGTCACAACACACATTTGTCCGCATGCACCGACTCGTCCTCATGATCCTGTGCCTTTTATGGATTCGCCTGTGACAAGCCAAGAATGCAACACCGTTGAAGTTGATGAAGCAATGGATGCCATTCTTTGTGTGGATACTACCAAGGGCAATCGCATCGTTAACGTAAGCGGTTTTGCACTGACACCTACGGTTAAGGAAGGTTACATTTTACGTACAAGTGAAAAACTCCTTTCTTTGATGGAAATCGCTACAGGGCGCTTGCCGGTAGTACTGCCGCTTACGCAACAAGACATTACGCCATATGGCAACGGTATTTATCATTTGAATTCCATTTTGCAGCCCAGTGTTGCAACCTCTTCACCTTGTGTCGGTGTGGCCATTACAACGCAAACGCAAGTTCCTGGTTGCGCCACAGGGGCAACGCATCTATGTGATATCGATGACACTGTGAGATTTTTGATCGAGGTAGCAAAGGTCTACGGTCCCGATCAGAGTCTGTTTTATGACTCTGAAGAGTATCAGCGATTAGTTTCAATGTACGGTTCGCTGAAACAATTTCAAACTTTTGGAGAGCGCTCATGACATTCTCAATGATTGGTGCGACCGTTATTGTTATTTTGACGGTTGCTGCATTGCTCAAACGCTATGAGACTCGGCTAGTCCTCATTACGGCCGGTCTTGCTATGGGCATCATCAGTTTTGCTCCGCATATTGCGCTAGCAAATATGATGAAAAATATGACCAACGCATCCATGATTTTGGCTATTTGCTCCTCGTTGGGTTTTGCGGCGGTTGTATCAATGACTCGTTGCGACGTGCATTTTGTGGCTTTATTGGTTAAACCTTTAAGAAAGTTAGGCTTTTTCTTATTGCCGTTTTGCATGCTTATTGCCTCATGCGTTGCTATCGCCATTCCGTCTGCCGCGGGCTGCGCAGCTGCATTAGGTCCTACCATGATTCCTTTGATGGTAAGAGCGGGCTTTAAGCCCGCCATTGCCGGCGCGGCCATTATTGGCTCCATTATTCCTTCGGCTTTATCGCCTGGATCGAGTCACAATGTTTGGGTAGCAAAGATTTCCAACATGGAAGTGATGGATCTTATCGTTCAATTCGCACCGAAAATCCTCACTCTTTGTGCTTTAAACATCATCATGGTGACGGCTATGATTTTTGTTTTCCGTGATTTTAAAAAACGCACGGAAGAACAAAATGATGAAGTGTTTGAAGTGGCTAGCGACTCTCGCGGTGAATTGCCCGATCGCGTCAATATTCTCTATGCGATCGCCCCGATTCTTCCGATCGTCATTTTGATGCTTGGGGCGACCTGTGTTCCGGCTCTGAAAATGGGCGTGGCCGAAGCGATGATTTACGGCACGATCTACACGTTGATTGTGACGCGTGCCAATCCGGAAAAAATTACCAAAGAGTTCTTCGGCGGTATGGGTAAGGGTTATGCCAACATTCTCGGCATTATCGTTGCAGCTGGCTGCTTTGCCGGTGGCTTACAGGCCGCTGGTGTGATCGATGCGTTAATCGTTCAATTGAAAGACTCTAAAGAAATCGCCGCCTTGGCTGCCAATTTTGGTCCGTTCCTTATGGGGGTGTTAACGGGGTCGGGTGACGCTGCGGGACACGCATTTAATCAGGCGGTTACTCCCTATGCGGCAGAATTTGGCATGAAGGTACCGAATCTTGGTGTTGTTGCCTCTTTGTCTGGCGCCTTAGGTCGCATGTGTTCTCCGATTGCGGGTGCAACACTGGTTGTTGCCGGCATGATTAAGGCCAGTCCCCTTGAAGTCTCCAAACGCATGGCAATCCCAATGATTGTCAACGTGATTTTGTTGGGCTTTATCTTTGAACTTTAGACAGGATTTGGAAAATGAGTGAACATCATTACAAAGATCAAATGATCAAAGACCGCCGTTGGCTTCATGAACATCCAGAAGAAGGGTGGTGTGAATTTGAAACAACGTACTTTATCGTAAAGCGTATCGAAGAGTTGGGGCTTAAAGCACTCTGTGGTATCGAGGTAATTGAGCCAACAGCGGTTATGGGTAGAAATGAAGAAACGGTTCAAGCCACACAAGCTCGTGCGCAAGAGCATGGTGTGCCTGCTGAATTTTTAAAACGTCTTGGCGGTTACACGGGAGCGATGGCTGTTTTGGAAACGGGGCGTCCAGGACCCGTGACGGCTATTCGTGTGGATATTGACTGTTTGCCGATTGAAGAAACAAATGATCCAAAGCACGAAGCCAATCAAGGTCATTACCGTTCAATCTATCCCGGTTTTTCCCATGCTTGTGGCCACGATGGACACACGGCTGTAGGGTTGGGTGTGGTTGCATGGCTAGCGGATAACAAAGAACACTTGAATGGGACGGTTAAAGTTCTGTTTCAACCGGCAGAAGAAGGGGTTCGCGGTGCGGCAGCGATGGCAGCTAAGGGCATCGTTGATGATGTTGATTGGTTTGCCGGGGCTCACATCGGATGCTCAGCTCGTTTAGGGCAAGTTGGTGTTTCACACCACGGCTACCTAGCTACAACCAAGTTCGACTTGGAATACGATGGCATTCAGGCTGCAGCGGGTTCTCCGGAAAACGGCAGAAGTGCTCTGATGTGTGCGGCAGCAACGTGTATGTCTTTAGGGTCTCTTCCGGGTCACAGTAAAGGCATTACACGAGTGCAAATCGGTAAGTTGATTTCTGGTGTCGGTCGCAATATTGTGGCGCCTCATGCCTATATGCAGTTGGAAGTTCGTGGTGAAAGCACGGAAATCAACGACTATATGGCCGCTAATGTTGAGATGACGGTTAAGGGAATGGCAGCCGCCTACGGAGTGCAATACCGCTTAACCCGCATGGGTGAGGCTGTGACCTACAAAGGTGACGAAGAAGCGGTGGAGGCCGTTAAGCAGGCTGCTCGCGCTGTCGAGGGTGTCGACTCTGTGGTTGATATGAATGCGAAGGTTGGGAGTGAAGATTGCACCATGCTTATTCGTCGAGTTCAACAGCACGGCGGTAAGGCAGTCTTTTTCTACTACGGTTGTAACCATCCGGGACACCACCGGGGGGATTTCTGTATTCAGGATGAAGTATCCTTGCCCATCGGTTGGGGAGTGTTTACGGGATTCATTAAAGGTCGAAACAGCTAATGTGACCTAATTGACAACGATCCTCCTCGGCGTAACGCCGAGGATTTTCCACTAGCCGACATGCGCTGCCCACGACCCGAACGATAATGACCGGTGCAGTCATTATCATTAATGTGAACTTTTATTCACATTTTGGTTGAAATTGCTAAAAATTGAAGTAAACTACACATTATTGATAATTTGTCAATAATGTTGTACTTTACTTCAATTTTTTTGTGCTATGAAAAATTTTGTCCATGCCAACGCATTAAAACTTGAAGAGATTGGAGAGCGTATCCGCCTTCGTCGCAAAAAATTGAAATATACATTAGAAGATATCGAGAAAGCGACAGGTATAAGTCGTAAGACGTTGATTAAGTTAGAAAAGGGAGGGGATGTCCGCTTTTCTACACTGACAACAGTTCTCAGCATTTTAGGTTTGACATTGGATTGGTCAGATCAAACTAAGCATATGTTTAGTGATCGGCTTGGAGACAGAAATGACGGTTGGTACTAAATGCTTTTTGTGGATGGGGGAAAAAGGTAGGAGAGTTTGTATGTAAATTGACCTTGCCTGAAATTGGTTGACAGCTTTTAGAGCTATGACTAATTTAGTTGACAAGTTTTCTCTTTTGCCTAATTCTCTTTACAGCAAAAGATCTAAAACCTAATTAAGTTGACACTTTGGAGATCATTTCCTTAGTGTCTTTTTCATTTTAACCATTTTATTTTCCCTCCTTGTTGTTGGTCCAAGCATGGCGGCAGCCCTCTATAACGTTCTTTCTTGGTTTGCCTTTTTCCTTTCACTGTACGTTTTCCAATGGCGCACAGGAACTGCTCCAAAATCATGCACCTCAGTCGGTGTTTGATAATCCAAACTCATGTGGGGCCGCAGATTGTTATAAGCCATGACCGCTTGCGACACTCGTTCATAACAATCGGCATAGTCTTTGATTTTCACTCCATAAAGCCATTCACTTTTGATGATCCCATTGACTCTCTCTGCCACAGCGTTTTCCAACGGATCCCCGCTTTCCGTCATCGAAATTTCAATTCCGTGTGACTTTAAACCGTTCACGTAGCCGTAGCTGCAGTACTGACAACCTCGATCAGAATGGTGAATGAGCCCCTTAGAGTCTTCCGGAGCGTGCAGTGTCTCCAGAGCCATTTCTAAAGCTCTTTGACAATAAATCGTCTGCAGCGTTGTTCCCAAAGCCACCCTACAATTTCCCTCGAATATAAGTCCGTGATTAACGACAAATAGCACACACCATCAGTCGTCTCAACATAGGTAATGTCACTGGCCCAGGCTTGATTAGGAGCACTAAAGACCCTATCACGGATCAAATTGGGATAACGCTTAAAGGGATGATTGGAGTCTGTGGTTTTGTAGTGCCTACGACGTTTAATTCGCAGTAATAATCCTTGCTCGAGAGCAAGTCCAGGAACTTATCTCTGCCTGGAAATTTCGGTTGAGATCCGAATTCACGTTGGATGAGAACATAAAGCTTACGTGAGCCGATACGAGGCATTCGTTGCCTATAAGCACGAACGGATTGAATGATCAACTCGTTGAGAGCCTGTCCGGCAAAGTCGTTTTCCTCAACGTGCTTGTAATAAGACTGTCGGCTATAACCAAACAGCGCACAGCATTTACCCAGACCAAAATGGGGATAAACGCTATGCAGCCAGCTTACTGTTTGGTGCCAGATTTTTTTCGGATCGGGATGTTGAATTGTTGCTCGGCCAACTCAATCATATGGTTGTAGGCCTCGCTGCGAATCTTTTCCAGCTCAAGAGCTTTTTTCAAGCGTTTAAGCTCTTGGAGCTGCTCTTGGGGAGTCATCGCCTTGAACTCTTCATCCGTAAGCTCTTTCGTTTTATGCATGATTTGAGTCTCCTCGATGTAGCGCCCAACCCATTGATACAAAACTTGCGCACCACTGAGACCATAGTGATGGGCAACTTCTTTGGCGTTGAGCCCTTCAGAGAGGAATTCTCTTACAATTCGATCACGGTCATGCTGAGAAAATCGATTTTGAAGGCCAACAATTTTTGCACAATACTCTCGATAAGCTGACTCCGTCGAGTCTCTGAAATATGTCATCTGACACTCCTTTACTAATCAAAAAGTGTCAACTTTTTTCAGGACAAGACACAGCCGATACATTGAAGGCAAAGCGAAAAATATCACCGTCATTCGCAAAGCCGATGGTTGGTACGTCTCCATTCAAACAGAATACGAAAAAGAAGTTCCCGTACACCAAGGCGATGAAGTTGGGATGGATATGGGGGTGGTGTGGTTTTGCACGCTCACGGACGGAACACAGATTTCGCCTTGCAACGCGTTGAAAAAACATTTGAAAAAATTAGTGCAATTGCAAAGAGCATTGTCCCGAAAGGAGAAATTCAGCAGTAATTGGAGAAAGGCTCAAAGGGAAGTTGCGAAACTGCATCAACGGATCGGCAACAAACGTCAGGACTTTATTAATAAAGTCGCGTTGGATTTAAGCAAAAAACACGCGGTGATCTATCGTGAAGACTTGAGAATAA
>ERZ791868.561-NODE-561-length-28848-cov-5.955684_pt1 | contig 28848 bp, 42 predicted proteins | sample MGYA00510281_ERZ791868 | MGnify/ENA primary metagenome ERZ791868 (study PRJEB30046, sample SAMN00792046) | human gut metagenome | study: EMG produced TPA metagenomics assembly of the A metagenome-wide association study of gut microbiota in type 2... | reverse complement strand
TCCTCCTACCATCTGCGACCATCAACAGGTTCAAAGCGATTCTGGTCGAGCCAATTTTGCAAAACGGATTTTCGCCGCGTCCGCATCAATCAGCCTTGCCATTATCAGCCCTCCGGTTCCATGCTTCGATTGCTTCTTGTACATACGGTTCAAACATTTTCGTTTCTTTTTTGCATCGTTCCGATTTTTCGAAAAAACAGTTTCCCCATTTGCTAACGTATGGATTTGGATTCACAAGGCCGGGCGTTATAATCGGCTTGCCACGACTTCGACATTTATTGCAGATTATTTGCACACGGTACATCACTTTTTTGTCTCCAATTCCGTTATATCCGATAAAGCGATAATCCTTGAATGATATTTTTGCATTTCTACCACAGAACGGGCACGGCTTCAAGTCAGTCATTGTCATTCCCTCCGTCTTTATCTGCCTCTTTCCAAACTTGGTATAAAGCGTAGGCCATTGGATTTCTTACAAATTCAAGATTTTTTGTTCTTTCGTATTCTTTCTGAATTTTATTTATGGCTGTCTCAATTTTCATCGTCATTCCCTCCATTCATCTTGGCGCCGCAGTTGGGGCAGAAGTTGTGTCTAACTGCTGTACCTTTCCTGCATACGCTGCACCTAAAAAACTTTTTTGGAATCCATCTTGGTTCTCCGTACTCATCATTTCCGTTATATGAACTTGTTTCGTATCCTATCCACTCACCATGCACCACCGGAGCGGCATCAACTGCAGGCATACCTGCCAAAATACTTTCTAAAATATATACATCTACTATTCCCTCTTGAAATTCCACATTGTGCTCTGCCGCTTCCAGCAGCGCCTTTCGGCTTATCAAATCGTCCATTTTCTTTCTCTCCAATCACATCGGCTCTACGCCCATCTTTTCATATGCAACCGATATCGCATGTTTCATTTCCTCTGAAAATGTATCTCTTCCGCCTCACTTTTCCCGATTTTAAACAAGCTCTACGGTCGGTGTCGGAATTTCTTGTTCAATGGGTCTCCATAAATGCAGACAATATTGATGCTGGTCTACATACTGCGATTGTGCCGGATGAAACTGAATCACCGTTTCCTCAGGCTCAAAAAACAGATTTTTCACCGCGCACATTTCTTCCCATGTAGGACATCTTTTCTGATTCTTCGGCGACACGCTTACGTGCTCCCAGCCTCTACCGTTTGAGGCGATACAGAATAGCGCTCGGCCATTCACAAAAATCTTAAAAGCCCCATTCTTATCGTCGCCATTGCTCCCGCAGTATTTGCGCACATCCAGACGCCATTTATCCAATGCATGTAGATCTCTCATTCGCTTATCATCCTCCATGGCTTGCTGCCTTTTGCTTTTAACGGCCTCTCCATTTGCTCTTGCCTTCGTGACTCACTGCTTCCACGCAAGAGACCCCGCAGCCCCAACCGCTACCCGGGATTATGTGTTTTTTAGTTCAGATACTCTCCTTGGTCTTCACCGGGAGAACCAGCGCGCGGTATCCGTCTTTTTCCATCTGCGCCGGACGGAGACGCCCCGCAAAGTAGATCGTCAAATCGTCTGAATCAAAATGCTTGATTGCATCTATCAGATAAAGGCTGTTGAATGCAATGTCAAATCCGTTCAACTTCTCAAAACCACCTGCAATGTCTTCCGCATAGTTCCCCGTTGCGGATTTAGCCGAGATCGTACACTTGTCTGTGTCGAACCTCAACATAATGATGCACTTGTCCTGATTCGTGGCCAGCAAGGCACGCCGCAAAGCGTCCATCGTTTCTTTTTTAGGGAGCCGGGCACACATCGGTGGCTGTGAAAGGAACGCTCTTTTGTAGTCCATAAAAGAATCCGCAATGAGCCGCGTCACCATCATGTATTCTCCGATCTCGATATACGCCGCTGATGCACTGGCTTCAATTTTTACTGCCTCAGCCTCGCCCAGTGACATGATTGCCTTTGCTGCCACCATTGGCAATATAAAATGGAACTCGCCCTCATGCGGGATTGTTGTCCACACAGAACGGTATCCGTCACAAGCAACGATATTCAACGTCGCACCGTCTGCGTCGAAAAATATCCCACCAAATGCAGGCTTTTTATCTTCACGGCTTACGGCATAAAGCACATTCGAAATCGCGTTAAACAACGCCTCGGCGGGAATCTCTAAGGCGTGATTTGGACTCTTAGGACGCTGATGAAGCACCATTTTACTGGCGTCAAGCCCCTCCTGTTTGCTTGTGATCGTGCCCGCGCCTATCGTTACCATATCTTTTTCGTCTGACTCAATCGAAATCATCCCATCCGGCAGGCTCTCAATAAGTGCGACTGTCTTTGCTGCCAGCACCGTCGGATGCTCCATAGATGCCGGCAATTTCGCCGAAATCTGCATAATTTCATTGACAGCTGTAACGGTATCGCCGTCAATCAGCATTCCCGCTGGTATCGCTCCCTGCTTGCTGCACGGCACCGCGCCGCGCAGATTTGCGAGTTTTGGGGCGATTTCATATTTTTCGATATACATTTTGAGTCCTCCTATAAAATTCTATATTCCGCCGTGCAGCTGCTCCGGCGTTCGTTTTCTTATGCCTTTTGGCGTGCCGTCATCTCTTCGATGATTGCGTCCAATGTATCAGCGCCGCCCCATATCTGCGCGTGATGCTCCAGGCACGGCCTGTGAACGTACCACAGGCGCCGGGGCGCTGTACGGCCCACACGTACCATCAGCGCCAACATCTCCCTTGTAGGGCTTTCCTGGCCGCATATAGGGCACCGTCCATAGTGGTACGCGCGATATTCGTCGCTGGTGTTGGCATTCTCCCGCAGCAGCTCTGCCGGATATTCCTGCGGTGCGCCGGGGAGCCACTGATCGCGCAGATTGTTGCGGACAAATACCGGCGTACCATTCGCCGCGGCTATTTCAACGATTTCTTTTGCCCACACGGCTTGCATTTTTTCATTGATTGCCGCTCTTCCACTTTCTGCACTAAGTACCACCCACGAAACGTTTCGGAGCTGCGTATGCCCTGCCGGATTCGCAAATGAGCCGGACACAGGTTCGATCAGAGCGAAGCTGTTCACGCCGTGCGCATTGAACGCCGTATCCTGCGAATTCTCAAGCACCGTGCCATACCAATAGTTCGAGCGCACCGGGAGTTTCCCCGCCCGCCATAACGCTTCGTACCGCCACGGCGTTTTTGTGATAAACATATACCGATGATATGGATACCTTGCGCAGCTCTCAAATACTTCTTCAATCCATTTGTCAGGCACCCACTCCCCGAACATATCTCCCATATGCCCAACCAGAAATCTGCGGCTGACTTTTATAAGGCCCGGGTTATCATCCCTGTAACGGTGGCGCGTCGGAAAAAATCCAAACGGTAGCGCAATTATGTTTCTACCCGAGGAAAAGGGTTCTTCGAGTTCAAATAATCGGGCGTCCTTATCACCTTTGCAGCGCGGATCTGTGATATGATGGCGCACATCTATTGATGCACAAAACGCACGTTTACGCGGCACACATGCCGTGCATTCCCGCATACAGCCCGTAATAGGTGCCCATGCGAAGTCCGCCCACTCCAACCGGCTTCTGTTCATTACCTGTACTCCTTTCCCGTCTTGATATCTCGCAGGTGAATGCGGTTCTGCACTTCGAGGCCCAAACCGTCGGCCAGTGCTTTTACGATGTGGATGTAGTCCTGCACCACTTTCTCCCGGTCAGCAGATTCTCGCGCTATTCCTTTCAACGCCTTGTATGCCGTGGGATCTGGACACCCGCTGGCATTCAGTTTAGGATTTTTTATCATCAAGCATTTCCGCCTTTATGTAATAGTCATATGCTCCGCTCGCTTTCCCGGCGCGGTGCCGCCGTGTCATTTGCACGGTATATCCTGCCTTGAGCAGCATTCGCCCGAGGTCGAGCCGCTCTGGCGCGGTCAGATTGTTCACTTGAATTTCCATACCATCACCCGCACTTGTTTTCTATCAGATCGGCTATCAGCTCTTCCACCAGCAGTTTTCCCGCCAGCTTCCCGTTGCGTATAACAGTCTGTTTTTCTTTGAGTTCTGCGAATTCTGCAAGCCTTAATCCCCTTGCGCGCTGCGCCAGCATCTTTTCGTCATCACCAATACGAGAAGCTACAACACGCTGCCATTCCTCCAAGAAGGGCGCGGCCTCTTTCAAGTCGTCGTACTGCTCGTTCCCGTAGCTTCTCTTTTGCCGAATCGTCCCTCCGGGTTCTACTTCGAGCGTGTACCACGGTACGTCTGGTTTCTCTGCCCGCCGTAAGAACATGATATAGCTCTCACGTTCTGAGATTCGCTCATAATATCTATCGCTTCGGGGCACGCAATGGTCCAGGAATTCTCCATCTGAAATAATATCTGCGGCGCCCTCAGGGACGCAGATGCAGAAGGTGTCTCCGGCGTACTCGTACAGTTTTTTTGCTTTTCGCATGATTTTTTTGATGGAGAATTTTTCTTCAAGCGCCTGCGCCCGTGCCTCGATAGCGGCTTTTCTTTGGCTCGCTCTGGCCATTGCCTGCTGTTCTTTCACTTGGCTTGCCAGTTCATTGTGCCGGCGTTTAAGGTCCAGCGGGAAACGGACGATATCAAGCTCGAGCTGCAGCCCCAGCTTTTCCGCCATTCTGATATAGTCGATCCAATCGGACGTGATGTGCGAATCAATCACTTTTCCATTTCCGCCGTTTCTTCGCGTACACTGTCTGAGATATTTCAGCACTTTCCCGGTACCAAAGCGTTTGCCGAGCCGTTGAACTTCTGCGGGAGACCATATCTCTTTCACCATCTTCAAATTTTCTTCAGTAATTGCCAAGCCGGAAGTTTTCCAGTTGTACGCGCGTTCCACGGCTTGCAGATCGTGCGTTTTCCCCGCAATCCGCATTTCCTGCCGATTCAAGCCGAATACACCATAGTAGGTTTTGCTCTTGAGATTCAGCCATGTATGCCGACACGCCCCGTAGAACAGCTTCAGGAACTCATTGCACCATCCCGTTTTTATAAGCGATTCCAGCATGGGGACAGTCTTTATTTTTCGCCACAAAAGACATATATCCATGATGTCGGCCGACTTATAGTAGCGTTTCACCCAACTCATACCAAGGTGTTTTTCTACTTGTTTTTCGAGTCCTTCGTCCATGTAGACCATAGCGCTTCCCGAATACATACCTTGTGAACAAACGAACATTTTTTCGAGGGCAGCGCTCTGTGCCATCACATACTCCGAGCGTTTTTCTTGCCATCTGTACTCACTTTTCCAGTGGATGGCTTTTCTTTTCGTGTCAATGAGGTAAATATCTCTGTTGTAAACTTCCAGATTTGCTTTCTTCTCGTGGAAACTGAAGAACACCAAAAATCTCCGAAGCCATAGACCGTCTGGCGTCTCCTGCGCCATTACAAAAGTGCGGGCTTGCTCTTTCCGCTTCGCGCCATATCTTGTATTGTGTGCAAGCATCGGTTTTCCGCACGCCGCACACTTCGTCATGCCAAGGTGTGATAGCGATTCTGCTTCCGTTGTGTATTCCCCGCCGCAGCTGTCACATCGCACATCCTGCACCCACATATTGCCCGGTTCTCCTCCCGGCAAAATCGTTTTCACTTTTCGATTTTTGAACCACAGGAACACCGCGTCGCTGCAACTCTTCAGGATGCGTTTTTCAAAATCGTCAGGCAACGGCGGGAGGCGGTTCATATATTGACGCGTTTCCTCTGCTTGGCGCTGGTTTCTTTCGCTCCGCAAGCGTCGCGACCGAGCGTTTTGTGCCTTATAAATCAGTTCCATCGGGGAGATCTTATCGGTGCATCCGAAATATTCCCGCAAGAGGCGTTCCTCCTCCTGCATAATGGAAACCTCGCGGTATCGCAGGCTACCGCCGTGCCGAGCGGGTTCAACCCATTCCACACGCAAATCCCTTCGATCTGCAGCCTTATTTCCCCGCAGTGTGCCGGTCCACTCTTCTCCGTAGAAGTACCACACAACCAAAGGTGACTTAGCTCTATCCCATACGGCAACCGTCAGCACATCACCTTTGATGTATCGGCCCGCCGCAACTCCTGTTGCGACTGTTGCCCGAAGCGGCCCGGAGCAGGAAACCGGAGAAGCTTTCGGCTGTGGACACAATGCCAAGAATTCTTCCGTCTTTGTCATGCCTGCACCGCCTCTCTCAATTCGGACATGCCGTATTCGTGACCCGCACGCACCTTTACTCCATCAACTTGCGCGATCACATATTCTCTAACTTCGCCCATCTCTTCCCGGGCCAACAGTATCCAGGAATTCATTTTTCCCGTCGCCCGTGGCTCCTTATCACGGCACACATGGAACGGGCCTTGGTCTACGACCTTATTTCTCGTGCGCTCCGGATGCTGCATCATGTATGCCACAGCCGCCATCAGATAGCGTTCTTCGTCCAGCTTCGCAAGCGTCGTCAGTTCCGTGCAGCTGATACGGGTATCTACGCCGTCTTCGTCGATATCCCCGCCTGCCTCCACAATCCAGAATTCGTTCTTGCCATTCCATTGGTAATAGCAAAGGCAGTCGAGAGGATCCTCCGCACAATGAAAACCACCGGCGGCACATTTCGCTTTATCCGTCACGTTACGGCCTTTCTCAAATTGATAGTTCCTGCATACGAGTCCCGGGCCGAATGCCTTGTACGCGATCATTCTCCGTCCGCCCCCTCTCCAAACAATGAGATCTGAATGGCTCCTGTCTCTTGCGGCTGCACGCGCTTTGCCTTCTCCTTTTTTGCGGGCGCCGCTTTTTTCACTTCCGGCTGCTTTTCCTTGTTCGTCTGGCCCACCGGGTCTCCCTTCTCTGGGATCTCGCCCAGCATCGGTTCTTCCCCGGTTGTTATTTCCATCCAAAACTGCACCCTTGCATTTGGGAAATAGAATTGTGCTGCGCGGCGATATACCTCAATATCTGAGATGGAGTATCCCGCGTTTTTCAGCACTTCTGCGCAGCAGGCTTCCAATGAGCCGCCCGACGTCACCGCTTGGGCAAATTGTGTATCTTTTGAAAATTCCTTTAAGGCCCTTGCCACATGCCCGGCAATCGCCTGTGCGTTCCGCTCTCCTGTGAAAGACGCCAATTCCGAGTCGATTTTCATTCGCGCCAGGCGTGTGATATCCGTGTTGATGCCCAGCGCTTCCGTTTCCTCGTTCCAAAACGCCTCCCTCTCTGCTGCCGCCACTGCGTGCGCATCGCAGAGTTGGTCGTATTTTTCCCGGTTGCCGAACATGCGGCAAGCCAACGCATCGTTGGTGATTTCAAGATTGTGTGTGGTGGGTTCCATAGTCTTTCCTCCTGTCAAAATAGGCTCATTTGCCCGTTTTTTCTTACGAACAGCTCCGCTTCGGGCACCGTCCGGGGCAGTTCTGGTTCCACGATCTCCGGCCGCGTTTCCTCTGGCCCGCTTTTCTCTTCCAAAGGCTCCTGCTTTTTGCCAGCGATCATTGCCATGCAGGAAAGCAACGTCCATTCCACCGGGTGCAGCGTGGCTATAAGCGCCCGGTCATCTTCAGCGCCGTCTGCCGTGGTGATTCCTATGCGTTCCCGCAAAAGCCATCCGTTCCACAGGTATACTGGCGTGTACCAGCGGGAAAAGACTTCACATGTAAGAGTATTCGCGTGTTCGACCACTGCCGGGATGCCGTAAAGTGATAGCTGGATATATGCCATACAGGTGCATTTAAAGTCCAAGTCGCACGCCAGCGCCACCATGTTCGCAGCTGGGCTTTTTTTCTCCTTCAGCAGCACTTTCGCCGCCGAGATCACCATCACGCCGCTGCCGCAGGTCGGTTCGCACAGCATGATGTAATTCTTTCCTTCTGGCGGTTCCTGGACTCCGCTTATTTGTGCCATCATGTCTGCAATGCTCTGCGGGGTAAAAAACTGCCCCTTGTACTTGTTGTGCAACTCCAAGTCGTGAAACACTGTCCCCAAGATATCTTTGGGGCCTTCCGTCGCCATCGCTTGGTCTGCCGCCTGTACCAGAACCGTGAACATCTCTGGAAATACTGATTGCTCATCTTTCCGGTAATGGGCAATCGCCTCCATATAGAGCTTTTCCCGTTCTTCCCGGTGTACCGGGTCAACCGCATTGCTGATGGCTGTTGCTGCCATAGTTAAGAAATCGTTGAATACACTCCATGTGCTGTACTTTTCACCCAAGCCTTGAATCATCTTTACCAGCTTTTTCTGGTGTTCGTTCAGCATTACTACCTCCTGTATCTCTGTGTCAGATGCGGCAAATCCCTTTCGCATTCAATCCCGAGCATCGCGTCCAATTCGTCCGGCGCATTGTACAGACAAGTCATGAGATATGCCACCGGGTTCGCAATGTCTTTATCAGCTGCATTCAGCCTGTCCAGCGCCAGCTTTACGGCGTCTGTATCAAGGCGTTTGAGCTGGGATATAACCTGTGTCCTCGGGAGTCTTTCTCCGCGTATCTGCGTGCTCTGGTTGCGTACCATGCGCCGTAGAGCATCTTTCAACGTGTGTCTCCATGGCTTTTCTATCTCATTCCAGTCGATTTGTTCGCAAATCAGAGTGTATTTGCTTTGCAATGCTATCTCTTCTTCCGATGCCGGCGCAGCGCGCGGCTGTGGCGTATATCCTTGCTTCTGAGTTTCTGGCACGAACGGGATGATGCGATATATCGTGGGTTTTCTTCCGCCTTGCTCGAAATATTCGATTCGCTTGCAATCTGCGAGCTGTTGGCGCGCACCGTAAATCGTATCCTTCCCATATCTTGTACGCGTTTTGAGAAGATCCATAGATGCAGGAAACACATCCGGCCACATCGCCTTGTTAGATGTCATCATGAGCGCATGCCAGAGAGAAATAGCGGCGGGTGACAAAGTGTTGCTCTCCAACCAAGCATAAAAAGCATTGATTTCCGCGATATAGTTCAGGCGCTCACCCCCTCCGGCGCACCATTGACCGTTCTATTCCGTCCGGCGTGCCTCCTGATGTTGGTGCAGGTAGATATACTCGCCGCCGCGCCGGATATTACGGTATATGAATTCGTCGGCCTGCTGCCGTGACAGATGCGTTTCCATTGCGCGCCGCTCATATGTGTATTCTCCTGCAAATTTCTTCGCTGCTACCGCCTTGCGGATCTCTTCCTCATCGTGATTTGCTTCGACCAGATACAGGTCATACCCCGGCGCGGAGATTTCCCGCAAACTGCCCGTGTCCGTGGCGTAGAACGCGCGCTCTCCATCTTCGAACCGCAATTTATATCCACAGTTCGGCACGTCGTGCCAAAGTCGTACCGGCTCCACCGTAACCGCTCCGTAATCGTAAACGTGTCCTGGTTCAACGACGTCGATATTTTCCGCAGGTACAAGCCGCGCCAGCTCTGGCACAAGCCAACTTCCCGCGCCGAATCGGAGCGTCGGCCGTTCATGCGCCAGCGCGGCCAGCGTAGTGCGGTTGAAGTGGTCTCCGTGGATGTGTGTCAGCAGCACCAGCCGTAGGGCCGGGTATGCCCCGGCCAGCGCCTTGAAGGGCACGCCGCAATCTACCAGCAGCCAGTAGTTGAGCAGCACCGCATTGCCCTTGCTGCCTGTGGATATAACATCACATGCGATCATTGCCCCGTTTCCTCCTACAAATCGTCCATGCTCACCATGACCGGCTCTTTCTCCGGCATACGGATAGCGTCTGCGACCGTCTCACGCCGCTGCCCCTCGCCGAGCGCGGCAGGTTCTCTCACCGTTGCCGCTTCCGGCTGTAACTCCGGCATGTCTTCCCTTTCCGGGAGAAGTTCTGCATTGATTTCCTTTCCGTCCGCTTCATAGGCCCTTTGGAATTCCGTGCTCATGCTTCCCCAATGGCTGATAAGCTGGCGCAGCATGGTCTTTTTTCCCATAGCGTCGAAGTCCTTATACCAGAAGCTGCTGTACTTCCGCATGTCTTTCTCCGCCACCTCGCCGCGCTGTATCGCATGATACGCTTCCACATTAAACGCGGGACTGTATCGGTCGGCATGCTCCATCATTTGTTCAATGCTCCAGTACATGGCTTTCATAAAGCCGTTCAGCTCTTCGAAAAAGGCATAGTACCCGATTGTCGGAAGCTCACGTCGCTTCTCCCAATTCAAAATTGGATGTACCTTGATTTCTTCCGTGAAAGGATTATAGCTCTCCAATTCGCCCGCTTTGACCTCAATGACGTTGATATGTCTGTACACGCCGGAACGCTTTGCCAGTTGAATATAGCCTTTGTACCCGAGGACGAATTGCGCCTTGGTTTCAGTCTGACACATCCATTTTCCCTTGCTGTCTTTGAGATGCTCACCATTCTCATCGTACAGCCACAGTTTTTTGCCGTCCGGCCCTTTCAACGCGTTTTCAAAGGGGATCATGTAAAACTGGCCAAGCTGCGGGCTGGGCGAAAGGTTCAGCGCTTCTCCCAGCAGCGCCGCGGTAAGGACGGAACCGGCATCACAATCCTGCAAGCCCGGGTTGACGGCTACAACGGATGAAATGCTCGCGATGAACCGGTTCGCCCGCGCAGGATCGTTCAGGGTGTTGTGTATAAGGTTCTGATAATCTTGCTGGGTGATTGCTACCGACCACTTCGGTTTTTTACGGGTCACTACCTGATTACTCAAAATCGTATCCTCCCTCAGTCAAAAATTGCTTCAGTGCACGCAGCTCCGTGCGCGTGCCGCGCACCGTAAACGTCAACTGTAAAATCTCCCTGTTGGATGGGACAGGCTCTTTCTGTGCCGCGGGCGGCGCCATCTCCACCGATTCATCCATCCTTTGCTGGACCGTTGTTTCTGTCGGTGGTTTAAATGCGGGCGGGGCCGGGTTTGCCTGCGGCGGGTTTTGTTCGGCACACTCCGCGCTGACCTTGGCCGCAGCCGCTGCTTTCAGCGCCTTTTCCGCCGCGATGCGCTCTTTTTTCTCCTTCTCCTTTTGAAGCGCCTCATATCGTCTTTGTATCAGCCTTATGGAGTCCGCCAGAAGCAAAGTTTGCTTGTACTCGACCATGATTTCATCGGCGTGCTCCTGCGTCTCTATAAGGCCGATTTCCGACGATATGCGGGATACAAAGCTCTTTGCCTTTTCCTTGAGACTCTTTTCACTGGCCGAGAGCGTCACGGTTATCTCTGCCTGCTCGTACTTGAGCCAGTCGATATTCGCCGCCACGCAGCATTCTTCAAAATAGGCTTTAACCTTTTCCTTTTTTGCTTCTTTCAAGCCGTTCTCAACATCTGCAATCTTGCTGCCCAATTGCTCGTTTGCCGGACCATACACATCCGTAACGCAGGTCTTATAAATCGCTTCCAGCTTCTCATACGGCTCCATTACAGCTTTCTTTGCGGCGATGCGCGACTGTTCCAAAGCGCTGAACTCGCTGTTTAGTTCGGCCCGAACCTTTTTCACCGTTTTAACGGTCTCCTCCGAAACGACCATTTGCATGGCGTCGGCCACACGCTTTTCAGCTTCTTCCTTTATCAGGTGTAGATGCTCCTCAAACTCCGGGAGCTGCTTCACGATTATCAAGCGTTTCTCGTTTGCCTCTTCCACAATATTCTCCTTTCAGACTTCTGCTGCGCATACGCAGTATCCCATCAGCGCCAGCAGTTCCGTTGTGCTCATACGTTCAATGCATTCCAGGTGATACAGATCCCCGTCTATGTCCACCACTTCTTCCCCGGGATAAATTGGCTGCGCACAGTCTGTACATGTCCCGGCCCGCGCGCGCTCCCGCGCGTTCGGACAACCAGTCAAGCATGGCACATGCCCGCACTCACAACACATCTTCCTCTCCCTCGCATTCTCCGGGCTGCGGATATGCTCCGCAGGTCTGCACCTGCAAGAATATGTACGTTTCCAATCCCCGGTTTTTTATCTGGCTGGCATTCTTCATGATCGTGGCCGATTGTCCAGTTTCCTGTGTGAGATAGCCGTAACGCCTGCACAGCTCTATGACTTCCTCCCACTGCTCATCCCTGCGCGCCGCCAGTTCATTGATGCCCTGTTCCGTCATCCGCAGTCCCTCCCGAATAAAGAAGTGCCGCCGGCGTATTGCTCCGGCTCAGGCAGCGGTGTGCGGCGCGGATCGCGCCGCCTGTACTCTGCCGGCCGGACATGCCCGAAGGCTGCCAGCGGGTAAAAAGCTTTCATAATATTCGCCTCCACAGTTGATTTTTTCGGAAACCGTGGTACAATAAGGATGTGTGGTGGGTCCTACTGCTTCGGCGGTGGGGCCTTTCCTTTTGTACAGGCGTTGGCTCAGGCCAGCGCCTTTTTCGTTTCCAGCCATGTAATAATGTCCTCTCGCTTGATCGTGCCGCCCTCGCGCGGCATCACTGTTATAAAGTCCTGCTTGAATTGCTGGTGCAGCTCGTATGCCGTCCGTTCTTCCACATAGAGGGAAAGGATATTGAGCGCCAGGTCCGCCGGGCCGCTCCCGCCATATCCCCACTCGATTCCGGACGGGCTGTGATAGTGAATCCGCTGCGGAATATTAACATGCGCTTTCCCGTCCGCATCCCGGCTGCATGTCACATCTGCGGCCAGCAATGGCATCGGCTCTATCTTCTTCCGCCTTACAGCCTGCGGCATGCGCATTCTTGGTCTCGGTGACGAACCTGCCGAGCGTGTTTCCTTTGAGGTCGAGTACAACGACTTCCCGAACTCCTTGGCGTAACATACCGGCCCGTACCCCGCCTCCACCGCCGCTGGCATCGTAAGTATCCTGTGGCATTTTCTGCACCTTGCCGGCATTACGCACACCTCCAAAAAACATGTGGTTTGTGGCCCAAAGAGCGAACAGCGCCGCGCCGGCCGTCAATATCCATTCCCCGCCTACGGCCCAATAACCGCGCTCTGCATACGCATAGGGAATTGCCCAGCGTGCTACCGCCCAGCCTGCCAGTACCGTTACCAGCAGCTCCACGGCGACGATAAGCGCATATGCCAGTGCCAGCCGCCTATTCTTCCTGTGTCTCATATGGCCACTCTCTTTCACACTGAAATTTCTGTACCACGGCCCATTCTTCATTCGGGAGCACGACACCGTGGAAGTCCTGCATTGCTTCATCCCTTCCGCATCCGTCACAAACCGTGATGCCTTTGAAATGCCGTGACGCCGCATTGGTGTGCAATCGCTGTTTCATGCGGTACCTGCCGCAGCGCGGACATGGGATAAGGTCGGCGCGACCAGCGTTGGCATTCTGCATGTCCGCATATCGCCTCAAGAAAAGCTCTGTTGAATCGTCAAGAGACGAACGCTCCTTTTGACAGTCACATCCCGGGTCTAAATGGGCACCGCACTCTGCGCAAGTGTTGTATTGCACAACAAAACCTCCTCTACCTGATCTTCATCCACGAAATACTTTTTGCAGAAGAACCTGGACGGGACGCAGCCGCGGCGCGTCATATAGCCTTGTTTCTTCAGCTCCCGGTTCAGCTCCGAGATAATCAAATATGCCTGCGACCTGCTGTACCCCGTTATCGCCATCACATCATCCGATGTAAGGAACGGTCTCATTTTCCATCACCTCAATCCGCAAATTTCACGGCCATAATAGCGGCCGAAACATCGTCAAGTTCTTTCAGCACCCTTTCCCAGCGAGGCCGCTCTTCGGGCGAAATTACGCCATCACAAGTGATATCCAGCACCTCTTCACGGCACTTTAGAAAGTCGTTCAGCTCCTTCTGGAGCCGCAAAATAGCCGTCGGGAGATCCTGCAATTTCACATCCGGCAGGAATGATGCGCACGCCTCGCTCGACCTGAGATGGGACACTGCAAGGTACTGGCAGTTGTAAAGGTCCATCATGCGCACAACCACTTCACCCGGCGGCACGCGCCTCCCTGTTTCATATGCGCGCAAGCTCTCCACTGATATGTCCAGTAGTTCAGCTGCACGCTCCTGGGAATAACCGGCTATTTCGCGCGGCTTTTTATAGATATTTCGGTTTTCCGTCTGCATGGTGAATTTTCCTCTCTGGCGGTAAAATAGTAATGGCTCAGGTTTTATCCGCCGCGTCTATGATCTTCGCCGCTTTTGTCAGCACTTCGCGGGCGCAGCCGACAACATAATTCCCTGACAGGATGCTGGAAAGCGTGGATTCCGAAAGGTCCGGGAAACCGTCTTTGCGAAGTTCTCCCAAAAGCCACCGCTGCGTGCTTGGCTTTCCCTGTTTTTTCAGGATCTTCAGCTTGATGCCGATATCCAGTGCGTCTACTCCCATGTTTCTCTCCTTCCGTCGTTAAAAAGTTATTGCGCAAAACCGCTTTGAATGGTATCATTTGAGTGGGTATACAAATGCTTTTTTGGATGTACGTCCATAAGGCTTATTTTGTTATGGCCATTTCCCCTTTCTTTTGGCCGAAGCAGCCTTTCAAGCGTACCCCGCCGGGAGGGATGGTCACCGCGCGAAAGGCGAGCGCGGCATCCGCCAGGATACGCTTGAAGCGCCGCTCCGGCGCCGTGTTTCAAAAAGGCATTTCTGTCAGCGCCTTAGAAAAGCTCTTCCACGGTGCTACCCAATGCCTTGGCTATCAGCTTGGCGGTATCCGCTTTGGGAATGCGGTCGCCTGCTTCGTATCGCTGGTAGCAAATTGGCGTTACTCTGACCTTTTGAGCAACTTCCACTTGCGTTAGGCCCGCTCTTTTCCGTGCTTCTATAAGCTTTGTATTCTTCATCACATCCTCGCTTTCCGGCCTTAACTTATCCATTTGGTTAAGTTGTGCCCTTATTATATATTAACCATTTGGTTAAGTCAAGTCTTTTTTCAAAATTATGGGAGGGCATATTTTGGCTTCTTTTACAGAACGAATTCAAGAATTGCAAAAAACATCTGGTGCGCTCAAAAAGGATATTGCCGCATCTGCTGGGCTATCAATAATGGGCTACTACCGATATGAGCAAGGAGAACGCCAGCCAACACTTCCCGTTCTTATCGCCTTGGCCGATTACTTTGACGTATCTCTGGATTACCTCTGCGGGCGCTCGGACGACCCTGCACGCCACTGAAACGTTTTTGACCAAGATAAACTGGATGTGCCATAATAAAAGCATAGGAGGTGTCCGTTATGGCAAACGTGTTTGATGTCGCAAAATATATTTTGGAAAAGCAAGGCTGTATCTCCACATGGAAACTTCAGAAGCTTTGCTACTATTCGCAGGCGTGGTCTCTTGCTTGGACTGGGGAGCCTTTATTCCAAGAAGATTTTGAAGCATGGTCGAACGGGCCTGTCTGCCCCGAATTATTTAAGGTCCATCGCGGAAAATTCGTTGTCTGTCCGGAAGATATACCTGACGGGGTTTCCTCTTCTCTTAGCATCGATCAGATTGATACAATCGATCATGTTTTAGAACATTACGGAGACTGGGAGCCTTTCGCCTTGCGTGAACAAACTCATGGTGAAAAACCATGGAAAGACGCCAGAGGGGACTTGCCGGAAGGAAGCCCTTCCAGTGTCATTATCACAAAGGACAGCATGGGAGAATACTACGGAGCATTATAGCGATGGCCAAGAAGAAAGTAATCGGGGGGGCCCATCCCTCCGGAAAGAAGAGCACAGAAGAAAAACGATATAGTTCCGATGGAGCAAAATTGGTCTGGTGCTTTGATCGGGTTGATCGTACAGGGAAATTTGCTTTTAACCCAGATAGAGTTGATTTTAACCATAAAGAAATAATTGATAAGCTCATCTCTTATGGGGCTATGTCATGGTCTGACTTGAAACGTCAAACCCACGACAAAGGAAAATCAAAGCACCATTTCTTGAAATTGGATGCTCTCAGTCGTGAAGCTAGTATTCGCGTTAGAGCCCTTTTACCAGAGGAAGAATATGATTCTGTCTTCTCTCTCGCTTTGCAAAATACATTTCGCGTTATTGGAGTTCGAAAAGACGAAAAATTCTACGTCATATGGTACGACCCCCATCATGAATTTTGCCCTAGCCACAGGTAGTGACTACCATTGTTGTAGTTCCCATTCTTTGAGCGATTTATGACCGCATTGACGTCTGTAAGCCTTAGTCGTCAGAAACGGTCGTTCTCCGTTCAACACAGAAATCAAAGTGCACTGCTTCAGAAAGGTTCTGTTTCGCCTGCTCTGAAAGATAGACCATTTTGGCGACAGACGGATCTTGCTTGTCCAATTCGTTTCTTATCGCAACGACCGTATGATAAGACAGCCGAATGAGTTCTTCCAGCTCGGATATATTGATTACCCGTTCGCTTACGTACTTCATGGTTTTCTCCTTTTAACCCGTTGTGGTTGCTCACCGTTGTTGTCTCTTCGGCCGCGCCGAAGATCCATTGTGGCATCGAGGTATCGTTTCCTCATCTTCTGAGAGATGCCCCTGCCGGAAACTTCTAACTGCTTCGTTAAACCGAAACATCTTTTCGAGTTCCAGGCCCAGCGCTCTGCTGTGAAGCGTCATAAGCTGTTTGGTGGTTTCACTGAGCACATCTTCTCCCGTGTAATAGTCGCAGCGCAGATCAACGTACTGGCGAAATAAATTGCGGTATATTATGCAATCATTCTCGGGACATGTGATTTCAAGCACACCGCCTACCGCGGCAACTTTGCATGGGATGCGATAGAATTCCATGATGGTTCCTCCTTGTGTGGTGTTCGTGCTCACCGTTCAGCACGCCCCGCTATTAAATCGCCGCCCTATGGGCAAATTCATAGTGAGTGAGGTGCATTTGCATTGAACAAACTTTTGAGTTTACCCGTTCCAATACACAGACCAAGCAGCCACTGGCGCGCGCGCCACTAAGCTGCGGGTAAACACCACCTGTGTGCCGCCGGCTAAGGGTAGTCCGCTCAACGAGCGGACTGGTGGAACCGGAACCACCTAAGCGGCGGCGTGACCATCTTGTCCTATCTTGCTTGTCGGACACCCGGCGGGTTATGACGCCTCAGATGCGCCGAAAAACACCGCGGCCGGAACGGTCATTGAGGTAAACAACTTCGGGGGTTCCGCCCCTTCGTAGCAAGCGCAAGGGGCGGGGTTCTGTTCATTGCAGCGGAACGCGCTGAACGGTGAGCACGATTATTTCTATTGTTTTGCTTCCTCCCATTCGATAACCCGGTGACAGTATCTTCCACGGTTTCCTTTTTCTTCGAATCCGGCCGCGTCAAACTGATCTTCGGTATAATAGTCGGAGCAGTTCAAACCCCCGTCAATTCTATCAGGATAGTAGCGGCGAAATGCTTTGCATGCAGCATCAATATTCGGCGCCTTTACTTCTACCCAGCCGCCGTAAAACGGAAACGCTTCATGCGAGCCGAACGTAAAATAAAAACTTGGCATGATTTTTCCTCCTTTACTCCTCGGCCACGCTCTCCAGATAGCCGATGGCTTCCTGCAATGCTTCCTCGGCGGATTCCATGCTCTCGCTGGCTTCCTCCGATTGCTCGTACCTCTCAGAATTCTGGAGGCTCTCCGGCATGTTGTCCCGAGCATCGTCCTCTTCCTCGCGGATGCTCTCCAAGCGGTCTTTGAGGTTGCTGAGTTCCTCCATCAGGTCCGAGATTTTTTCGCGTCGTTTGTTGTTCATGTGTGGTGTTTCCTTTCTTTTAAAAAGTTTTTGTCTGTGGTTATATAATAATCCACCTTTTGTTTAGTTTCAAGTCGATATTCTCAATTTTTAGTTGATTTTAAGTTTTTCACAAAAGGAGGCTCCAACATTTGTTTAGTTTTGATAGATTTGATGCCCTCATTAAAGAGCAGGGGATCTCAAAGGCTTTCTTAGCTGAAAAAATCGGCCGTCACAAAACAATATTCTATGACTGGCAAAAAGGGAATTCTGCGCCAAAGAAAGAATATCTCGACATTATTGCCGATATTCTCGGAACTACTCCCGCTTATCTCACCGGCGAAAGCGATGACCCCGGCCATGCGCCGGAACCTCCTGAAAAGCAAAAAAAACTGCTCGCCGAAGCGAACAGCCTGTCCGACGCCGAGCTCGAAAAGGCGTTGGAGTATATCCAGTTTTTGAAAAGCCAGCGGAAGAAATAGTCGAAATTCTGCCGCATCAAAAAAGGAGGCTTTTGTATGGGCATAATGGATAAGCTTTCACGGTTATTTACAGGTGCCTTTAAGCACACTTCCGCTCCGCAATCCAGCTTTGATTCCAACGCACCATTCGACTCGGACAAATATCTAGCCGCTAACCAAGAATATACCGATGCGTTTTGCCGCACTTTCGATTTGACTTCTATCGAGGGCATTCGCTCTATTGATGCTGCACAGCTCGATGAATGGAAGAAAAATGCTCCGGGCGTTCCGTCCACCCCTGTACAAATTCTTAGCAAGCAGGCTAGCAGTTATCACAGCAGCAAGCAGATGGATCTCGCTATTGAGTGCTTGAGAAAAGTTAACGAGCTTTACGATTATGATAAATTTCCATACCGCCAGAATGACTATCTGCGTTTGGTTCGATATCTGCGGGATGCAAAACGTTTTGATGAAGCCCGGGAGGAAGAAGCAAAAATCCAAGCACGATTCGGGCATAAAGATGAAACCCTTCCCAAAGACTCTTTTTATATCAATTATATGGAAGATTTGATACGTACTGCAAACGTCCTGAATACCGACCTCGTTCAGGCAAGCACGGCTCCTAATTGTTGTGAGCTTTGCGGCAAGTATCGTGGTCGCATCTTCAGTTTGACCGGACGCGACAAACGTTTCCCCAAACTGCCAGATGATTTCCATTTGACTTGCGGGCTTGGTTTATATGCTTTTGTATATGGCGCAAGCACCCCGCTCTATGTGAAAGGAGATCTTTTAACAGAAAGCAAAAAACCTTTTGTTGATAGCCGCACCCCTGAAGAACGTGAAGCCTATGCGCAACGGCAACAGCAAAAGACCATCGACGCCACTGATCGTGACGATTATGCATGGTTACAAGAATTCTTGCCTGATTTAGCGCCGAAATCATTTGGCGGATATCGCAGAATGAAAAATCTGGACTCAAATAATTACAAAACCCTCAAGGTTCGCGCTGCTGAAATGGGGCATCCTATCGGTGGCGAACAAGCGGAAACTTGAGCAGGACTATCCGCTTTGTCGCAGAGCACGGATATAGTCCATCAGCTGCTCCAGCTCCACGGGCGATAGATCCTCAACTGCTTTCCCAAAGCGCCGAAGAAGCTCGGCGCGATACTCTGCATCCATGATGTCGCTCCCCTTTCCCCGGCGCGGCCGGCATCTTCATATACCCACCATAACGCCGCTATAAGGCGCTTGTCCCGTCTCCGGCACATTATGACGGTCTGCGTCATTCCGCCCGAAATAATACGCACAAGGCTGGTGATAACATGGATGTTTCTCTGGTAAATGCCACGCTGGAAAACATGGAGCTTCTTGCGGGTGTCTCTATCCCGCAGCAGCAAAACCAATATGTCAACTTCGAGCTTTCGGCCGTCGGGTACGAAATCGCCGGGAATCCATGGGCATTCATCATCCTGGCTGACGGGTGCGTCGCCGGATACCTGTGCTGCGACGAATTGCAAGGCGGCGAGCTGATGATAAAGAAATTCGTGGTCGGCGCCGAGTTTCAACGACGCGGCATCGGCTCTGCGGCTCTTGAGCTTCTGCGCGCGGCCGCGCGGGAGGCCGGTTGCCGTGAAATTTATTTGAGCGTCGCAGCAGACAATTCCCCGGCGCAGGAATTCTATACCCGGCGTGGTTTCTCCTTGGATGAAAGCGGATGTGCGGAGCAAGGTTGCTGGCTCTGCCGTGATATTCTTTTCGACTGAGCAACCACTATATATTCTTACGGAATCCGTCATAATATTCCACTATACGACAGACCCCGGCCAAACGGCCGGGGCCTCTGTTATAATAGGGGTATTCGGATATTCCTTGTGCTTACACGCGGTATCACACTGTTATCTATTACAGGATAGATAGATATTATATCTATCTATCGTTTAGTTTATATAAAATAAGGTGTCGGCCCGTTTTGTGTCTGTATAGCAGAGGCAAACATCGACACAAACAAATTTTGTGTCTGATATACAGACGCAAATATAGACACAAAAACAATGGCTTTTGTTGAAACTTGAATCTGCATTTGTGTCTGATATACAGACACATAAAGCAATAACGCTCTGATTTTGCTCTGCTTGGCAGTTGCAAAAAACATATAGCAACCACAATATATTGTGGTGAGCATGGAGGTGCAAAATGCCGGTTTATAAAGACGAAAAGCGCGGCACATGGTGGGTATCGGTCCGCTATACCAACTGGGCCGGGCAGCCGGACAGGAAAGTAAAGCGGGGATTTTCCCGCGAGCGCGATGCCAAAGCATGGGAACGGGACTTCCTGTTTCAGCAGTCCAGAAGCTGTGATATGACCGTATCCGCTTTGTGGGAGCTGTACCGCGAAGATGATAGGGCCCGGCTGCGTGAAAGCACGCGCGACAGCAAGGATTCCCTGTATAGAACGCATATCGAACCCTACTGGAAAGACACTCCTGTGAACACGATCACGCCGGCCGATGTGCGGAAATGGCAGAACACGCTTGTTTCAGCACGGAAGCCTGATGGGGAGCCGTACAAGCCTACTTATCTCCGCTCTATACATTCCCGTTTCAGCGCCTTGATGAACTATGCTGTTAATTTTTATCACCTGCCGGCCAACCCGTGCCGGGCTTCCGGCTCCATCGGCGCCAAGAAACGAAAAGAATTCAGCTTCTGGACGCTCGACCAGTTCAACCAGGCTATCGCCTACGTTGATGCGCCCGCCAAGCACCTGGCCCTTATGATTCTGTTTTGGCTGGGGCTGCGCGAGGGCGAGTGTCTTGCATTGACCGCGGCCGATCTTGGTGATGACGGTTATTTCAGCATTTCCAAGACCTTTCACCGCCGAAAAGGGCGTGAATTCTTCGGCCCTCCGAAAAGCGACAACGGCATTCGTTACCTGGCCGCACCGAATTTCCTCATTGACGAATTCCGCAAGTACTGCGGTTCGCTGTATGACCTGAAGCCCAGCGACCGCATATTCTACTTTGGAAAAAGCACTCTCGGCCGGGAGCTTGATCGCGCTGCTGCGTGCGCCGGGATTCCGCGCATCCGCCTGCACGATCTGCGGCACTCAAATGCGTCTCTGCTTATCAAGATGGGATATGATATTCCGATGCTGGCGGCACGCCTTGGAGACTCAATGAAAGTTGTAAGCGAAACATATGCCCATCTGTACCCAAAGGCACAGGACCATGTAGCCGCTCAGATGGATGCGGTGCGTTTCGGCATGGTCGACACACCGCCCCGCTCGATTGCAGAAATCCCGTCGAATGTGATACCGTGGCCGCTTGCAAAATAAAAAGCGCCCCTACCTGAAAACCAATCAGGTAGGGGCGTGCTGCTGTCAGGGTATCACTTTGGTATCACGCATTTGCAAAGACAGGCAAAAAACGGCGGTGCAAAGCCATTTTTCCGGGAAATGTCGTTATTCGAATTCCACCGTCGCGGGCGGCTTTCCCGTACAGTCGTACAGCACACGATTGATGTGCGGCACCTCGTTCACGATCCGGCTGGTAACCGTGTCGATGACCTCCCAGGGCAAGTGCGCGGCTTCTGCCGTCATAAAATCTGCCGTAGTAACAGCACGCAGCGCAACAGCATAGTCATAGGTACGTTCGTCGCCCATCACGCCAACGCTGCGCATGTTTGTCAGTGCCGCAAAATACTGGCCAAGGCCCTGCGCCACGCCTGCCTTTGCGACTTCCTCGCGGTAAATGGCGTCCGCATCCTGCAAAATTGCGATTTTCTCCGGTGTCACCGCGCCGATGATGCGGATGGCAAGGCCTGGTCCGGGGAAGGGCTGGCGGCTGACCAAATGCTCCGGGATTCCCAGCTCGCGGCCCGCGTTGCGCACTTCGTCCTTGAACAGGTCGCGCAGCGGTTCGATAATCTCTTTGAAGTCCACATAGTCCGGCAGACCGCCTACGTTATGGTGGCTCTTGATGACCGTGGATTCACCGCCCAGGCCGCTTTCCACCACATCCGGGTAGATTGTTCCCTGTACCAAAAAATCCACTGTTCCGATTTTTTTCGCTTCCTCTTCAAATACGCGGATGAACTCTTCGCCGATGATCTTTCGTTTTTGCTCCGGTTCCTCCACGCCCGCCAGCTTGTCATAAAAACGCTGCCGCGCGTTTACACACACAAAGTTCAAATCGTACGGTCCCTCCGGGCCGAACACCGCGCACACTTCCTCACTTTCATTTTTTCTCATGAGGCCGTGATCCACGAACACACAGGTAAGCTGCTTGCCCACAGCTTTTGCCAGCATGACGGCCGCAACAGAAGAATCCACGCCGCCCGAAAGTGCACACAGCACGCGCCCGTCTCCGATTTTTTCCCGCAACATGCGAATGGACTGTTCCACGAAAGAATCCATTTTCCAATCGCCCGTACAGCCGCACACATTATAAATGAAATTCGAGAGCATCTTTGTACCCTCCTGCGTGTGCAGGACCTCGGGATGAAACTGCAGCGCATACAGACGCTTTTCCGGCTGCTCCATCGCCGCGGCCGGGCAATTTGCACTGTGTGCAGAGATAACAAAGCCCGGAGCAACCGATTCGATATAATCCGTGTGGCTCATCCAGCATACTGTGCTGGATGAAATATCCGCGAAGAGCTTGGACGCAGGATCGACAAACACCTCTGTTTTGCCGTATTCACGCACAGGTGCTTTACACACATGGCCGCCCAACAGATGCATCATAAGCTGGGCGCCGTAGCAGATACCCAGTACAGGGATGCCCAAATCAAACACCTCTGTGCTGATGGCAGGAGCCCCATCTTCATAGGCGCTGTTGGGTCCGCCTGTAAAGATAATTCCCCGCGGTCGCTTCGCTTTTATAACATCCAACGCTTTCGTATAAGGAACGATTTCGCTGTACACATGGCACTCGCGCACGCGCCGCGCGATCAACTGATTGTACTGGCCGCCAAAATCGACGACGATCACTGATTCGGACATAAATTCCTCCCCCAAAATTCTTCCCACTCTGTACAATGTTTTTTCTTAGTATAGCACATCAGGCATGAAATTGCGTGCAGAAAATAACCGCGTTTCCCACCGGATTCCTAGTTATTTTACCAAATCTCACGCAGCTTCATCCGTCATTCAAACTCAAAAAGCGATTCAATGGGCGCACGCACGGCACGCGAGATCTCAATAGCCAACTTCAGAGATGGATTGTACTTTCCGGCTTCCAGACGAATGATCGTTTCTCTCCTGACATGCACACGGAATGCCAACTCCTCTTGCGTCATTCCCGCAAGCTGGCGGTACTTTTTCAAATTACAAACAAAGCCGTCCACGGTTCACGCCTTCCTGTCCAGGTAATAAGTAAGAGCTGGAGCCGCCACAGAGCACACCGAATACCCCAAAGCCCCGAACAAAAGCACCGTATCCCGGCCAATCCCCTGCCTGTCCAGCAAAAACAGAAGCAAAAAACTGAGCAGTGCAAACAGGCCTCCCACAATACGCATAGCGCGCGTTTCATTTTCCACAAGGCGCTCATCTGCCGGCTCTTTATACAGCAATCCCCAGAAAAACCAGGCAAAAAATGCGAAGAAAACAAAAAACAGATAATTCCGTCCGCCCCCGTGCTTCGGCAAGAAGCCGAGGAAGCCCAAAAAACCCATGCAGCCCATCCAGGGCTTGACTTGAAAATTGCGGTGTGCCTTTTTCATTTCAACTTCCCCCTAAAAGTGATATATTTGTACCTTTCAGTGATAAATATATCACTTTTTCATTGAAAAAGCAAGCCGCTGAAATAAAAACTCCCCGGTGGTTTTTCTACAATAAAAAAGCGCCCGCTTCTCAGCAGGCGCTTTTTTCAGAGATAATTACTCGTTGATCTTCGTAACAACGCCGGAGCCAACGGTACGGCCGCCTTCGCGGATAGCGAAACGGAGACCTTCCTCGATAGCGATCGGGGTGATCAGCTCAACATCCATGGAGACGTTGTCGCCGGGCATGCACATCTCGGTGCCTTCCGGCAGCGTGATGACACCGGTCACGTCCGTAGTGCGGAAATAGAACTGCGGGCGATAGTTGTTGAAGAACGGAGTGTGACGGCCGCCCTCTTCCTTTTTCAGGATATAGACCTGGCCGGCAAACTTGGTGTGCGGATGAATGGAACCGGGCTTGGACAGAACCTGGCCGCGCTCGATCTCATTGCGCTGGATGCCGCGGAGCAGAGCACCCACGTTGTCGCCAGCCTGAGCGAAGTCCAGCAGCTTGCGGAACATCTCAAGGCCGGTAACGGTGGTCTTACGCTTCTCTTCGACGAGACCGACGATCTCGACTTCCTCGCCAACCTTGATGACGCCACGCTCCACACGACCGGTAGCAACAGTGCCGCGGCCGGTGATGGTGAACACGTCCTCAACAGGCATCAGGAACGGCATATCCTCTTTGCGGTCGGGAGTGGGGATATAGCTGTCCACAGCCTCCATCAAATCGAGGATGCACTTGTACTCGGGGGCGTTGATGTCCGTGGAGCTGGACTCCAGAACCTGCAGAGCAGAACCGCGGATGATGGGCGTGTCGTCGCCGGGGAACTCATACTCGGTCAGCAGCTCACGGATCTCCATCTCGACGAGATCCAGCAGCTCTTCGTCGTCCACCTGGTCGCACTTGTTCATGAACACGACGATATAGGGAACGCCGACCTGACGGGAGAGCAGGATGTGCTCACGGGTCTGGGGCATGGGGCCGTCGGAAGCAGACACGACCAGAATCGCGCCGTCCATCTGAGCAGCGCCGGTGATCATGTTCTTCACATAGTCGGCGTGGCCCGGGCAGTCAACATGGGCATAGTGACGGTTGTCCGTCTCGTACTCCACGTGAGAGGTGTTGATCGTGATGCCGCGCTCGCGCTCCTCGGGAGCCTTATCGATGTTGGCATAATCGGTGAACTCGGCGTCGCCCTTCATGGCCAGCACCTTCGTGATGGCAGCGGTCAGGGTCGTCTTGCCATGGTCAACGTGACCAATGGTGCCGATGTTGATATGCGGTTTGTTACGCTCAAATTTCGCTTTCGCCATTGTTATTGTCCTCCTTTGTTTTGAGACCGTTTCTTAAGGCCATTGTACTAAATGCACCCTAAAAAATCAAGTGTTTTATTTGTTTGCCAGAGGCTGGCGGAAAAAGGCTTAGCCCTCTTTCTTTGCACGGCCCGCCATGATGCTCTCGGCGATGCTCTTGGGCACGTCGATGTAGTGGCTGGGCTCCATGGAATACTGGCCGCGGCCCTGCGTTTTGCTGCGCAGGTCGGTGGCGTAACCGAACATATTGGACAGCGGAACGAGCGCATCGATCTGCTGCGTGCCGCTGCGGGACTCGGTGCCCTGGATCTGGCCGCGCCGGGCATTGATATCGCCGATAACGTCGCCCATATACTCGTCGGGCACGATGACGGCAACCTTCATAATCGGCTCCAAAATAACGGGATCCGCCTTACGCATAGCCTCTTTGAAGGCCATGGAACCGGCGATCTTAAACGCCATTTCGGAGGAGTCGACCTCATGGTAGGAACCATCGTACAGCGTGACCTTGACGTCCACAACGGGATAGCCTGCAAGCACGCCGGCCTGCATGGCGCCCTGGATGCCCTGGTCGATGGGGCCGATGAACTCTTTCGGGATGGCGCCGCCAACGATGGCGTTGACAAACTCATAGCCCTTACCTGCTTCGTTCGGCTCGATTTTGATCTTGACGTGACCGTACTGGCCTTTACCGCCGGACTGACGCGCGTACTTGGTGTCCTGGTCGGCGGGACGGCGGATGGTCTCGCGGTAGGCAACCTGCGGGGCGCCCACGTTGGCCTCCACCTTGAATTCACGCAGCAGGCGGTCGACGATGATCTCCAGATGGAGCTCGCCCATGCCCGCGATGATGGTCTGGCCGGTCTCTTCGTCGGTATAGGTTCGGAACGTGGGGTCCTCCTCAGCCAGCTTTGCCAGCGCGATGCCCATTTTTTCCTGGCCGGCCTTGGTTTTCGGCTCAATGGCCACACGGATAACGGGCTCGGGGAACTCCATGCTCTCCAGGATAACCGGATGCTTTTCGTCGCACAGCGTGTCGCCCGTGGTCGTGTTCTTCAGGCCCACAGCCGCCGCGATGTCGCCGGCGTAGCAGATATCGATATCCTGACGGTGGTTGGCGTGCATCTGAAGGATGCGGCCCATGCGCTCGCGGTTGTCCTTCACGGAGTTGTACACCGTGCTGCCGGCTTCGACAACACCGGAGTAAACGCGGAAGAAACAAAGCTTACCCACGAACGGGTCGGTCGCGATCTTGAACGCCAGCGCCGCGAAAGGAGCATTGTCGTCGGAAGGACGGGTCTCCTCTTCCTCGGTGTCGGGGTTTACGCCCTTGATGTCCTCGATGTCGGTCGGAGCCGGCATGTAGTCCACGATGGCGTCGAGCAGCTTCTGCACGCCCTTGTTTTTATAGGAAGTGCCGCACACGACCGGAACGATCGTATTGGCGATGGTCTCCTTGCGGATGGCCGCTTTCATCTCGGGGATGGTGAGCTCCTCACCGTCGAGATATTTCATCATCAGCTCTTCGTCGTTTTCGGCGATGGCTTCGATCAGTTCGCTGCGGTATTTCTCAGCCAGCTCCTGCATATCCTCGGGGATCTCCTCCACGCGGATATCCTTGCCCAGGTCATCGTAATAGACGTAGGCTTTCATCTCAAGCAGGTCGATAATGCCCTTGAACGTCTCCTCCTTGCCGATGGGAAGCTGCAGGGGGATGGCGTTCGCCTTCAGGCGGTCCTTGATCATGTCCAGCACGTGATAGAAATCCGCGCCCATGATGTCCATCTTATTGACGTAGATCATGCGGGGAACATGATACTTGTTGGCCTGATGCCACACGGTCTCAGACTGAGGCTCAACACCACCTTTTGCGCACATAACGGTAACGCTGCCGTCCAGTACACGCAGGGAGCGTTCCACCTCAACGGTGAAGTCCACGTGGCCCGGGGTGTCGATGATGTTGATTCTGTGTCTGTTCTTTTTGGCAAGGGCCGGGTCGTTCTGATACTCGGTATGGCTCCAATAGCATGTGGTGGCAGCGGAAGTGATCGTGATGCCACGCTCCTGCTCCTGCGCCATCCAGTCCATCGTCGCAGCGCCGTCGTGCGTCTCACCGATTTTGTGGTTGATGCCTGTATAGAACAGGATGCGCTCGGTGGTCGTGGTCTTGCCTGCGTCGATATGGGCCATAATGCCGATGTTTCTGGTCATTTCCAGAGAAACGTCTCTTGGCATAGTTTCCTCCTAAAAGTTAAGACACAGATTAATATCTGTAATGAGCAAACGCCTTGTTGGCCTCTGCCATCTTGTGGGTATCCTCACGCTTTTTGCAAGCGTTGCCGTTGCCGTTGACGGCGTCCATGATCTCGCCGGCCAGACGCTCACGCATGGTGCGCTCGCTACGGGCACGGGCATAAGTGGTGAGCCAGCGCAGGCCCAGTGTCTCGCGGCGCTCGGGGCGCACTTCCATCGGCACCTGGTAGGTGGAACCACCCACACGGCGCGCCTTGACCTCAAGCACCGGCATGATGTTCTCCAGGGCTTTTTCAAAGCTCTCGAGCGGGTCGTTACCGGTCTTTTCCTTCACGATATCGAACGCATCGTAAACGATTTTCTGCGCGACGCCCTTTTTGCCGTCGTACATGATGTTGTTGATCAGACGTGTCACCATTTTGGAATTATACAAAGGATCCGCCAAAACGTCACGCTTTGCAATATTACCTCTTCTGGACATCTTTCTTCCCTCCTTCATAAAATGATATCATCGGTACTCGAAAGTAATAAAACTCCCGTACTGTCCCGCGAAAAGGTTACTCTATATGAATAAGCCTTCAAGGGGCATTGTACATTTCAGTGTTTTTTACTTTTTCGCGGCACCGGCCTTGGGGCGCTTCGCACCATACTTGGAACGGGCCTGGCCACGGTTGGCAACACCCTGGGTATCGAGCGTACCGCGGATGATGTGGTAACGCACGCCCGGGAGGTCCTTAACACGGCCGCCACGAATCAGTACGACGCTGTGCTCCTGCAGGTTGTGGCCGATACCCGGAATGTACGAAGTAACTTCGATACCATTGGAGAGACGAACACGAGCGACCTTACGAAGAGCAGAGTTCGGCTTTTTCGGGGTCATGGTACGAACGGCGGTGCAAACGCCACGCTTTTGCGGGGAGTTCTGGTCCGTGTAAGCCTTCTTCTGGGAATTGTAGCCTTTCAGAAGGGCAGGAGCCGTCGATTTCTTCACCAAGACCTCGCGGCCTTTGCGCACGAGCTGGTTAAAAGTAGGCATGATTTTCCTCCTTTCAAAAAATAATATCCGGGGAAAAAACTTCCCCTGTATGTGAAAGCGGCAAACCGCTTACCACCAAGGTTTCGGGGCGTCCAGGCTCGACAAAACGCGCCTGCGGCGCAACATTTACATTTTACACGGTTTGGATGGTCCTGTCAACAGAAAGCACCGGTGAAACTCAGCATTTTGCATGATTTTTACACGTTTTTTTCTGCATGTCCCCTTTTGCGCCTCAGATAAGGTAATTTTACCACATGCCGTCCCCCCGCTGCAATACTCTGTGACAGTGTTGCCGAAAAAAACGCGCACCAAACATACTGTCTCCGTTTGCCGCGCCGCTTTTTGGGCAACCTATGAAACAGAAGGAGGCATTCCCATGCTAAAAAAGATCAGCCGGGCGCGGCTAGACGCCCTGCGGCAGGGCTGGCTGGAAAGCCGCCGCCACCTGCCCACCGCCCGTTTCGGCCCCCTTACTGC
>ERZ791868.558-NODE-558-length-28914-cov-2.989085_pt1 | contig 28914 bp, 19 predicted proteins | sample MGYA00510281_ERZ791868 | MGnify/ENA primary metagenome ERZ791868 (study PRJEB30046, sample SAMN00792046) | human gut metagenome | study: EMG produced TPA metagenomics assembly of the A metagenome-wide association study of gut microbiota in type 2... | reverse complement strand
AATCTGATCGACACAAACCTTTCTTCTGCATTTTACTGCTGCAGAGAAGCTATCCCTCATATGGTATCTGAAAAATGCGGGAAAATCATCAATATTTCTTCCATGTGGGGAACGGCGGGCGCTTCCTGTGAAGCCGCTTATTCTGCTTCCAAATCAGGACTCCACGGCCTGACAAAAGCTTTGGCAAAAGAGCTTGCGCCAAGCGGCATTTCGGTAAACGCCGTTGCCTGCGGCGTCATTGACACAGATATGAACTCCCGCTTAAATGAAGAAGAAAAAAATATGCTTTGCGAAGAAATTCCCGCCGGCAGATTCGGAACTTGTGAAGAAGTTGCAAGGACAGTCCTTGCCCTTGCCGAAAGTCCCGCCTATCTCACCGCACAGATTATAGGCATTGACGGCGGATTTTTATAAACAAAGCACAAAATGGATCAATCCCGAAAGTACCAAAAGGCACATTCCGGGATTGATCCATTTTGTAACATTACTTATCTGAGCGCATATTTTATATAGATCAGATAAAAAATTCAGGAGGATATTACTTTGCCGTACTCAATCATGCTTGACGCCGGACATGGGGGACGCGATCCGGGAGCTGTATACAACGGAAGACAGGAAAAGATCGATACACTTTCTCTTACACTTGCCATCGGACAGATTCTGCAGGAGCGGGGAATCGATGTTCTCTATACACGCACGACAGATATTTACGAGTCGCCTTATCAAAAGGCAATGGAAGCAAATGAAGCCGGAGTCGATTTTTTCATCTCTATCCATCGTAATTCTTTTCCGCAAGATAACGCTGTCTCGGGAGTCGAATCTCTTGTCTACGACAAATCCGGCATTAAACTGGAGATGGCGGAAAATATAAACGAACAACTTGAGGGGATCGGTTTTGTAAATCTCGGAGTAAAAGCCCGCCCCGGGCTCGTTGTCCTCCGACGCACAAAAATGCCTGCGGTTCTTGTCGAAGTCGGATTTATCAATTCTGACACGGACAACATGCTCTTTGACGATAACTTCAGCGATATCGCCCTTGCCATAGCTGAAGGCATCCTCGATACACTCGGCATCAATACCCCTGTTGTTCCTCTTCCGGATGAAAATGAAGCTCCGGTCGCTCCGCTGCCTGATGAAAACACATATCCTGATGATGCCTTTCCTAATGAAGACAACGTTCCTGTCGTTCCTCTTCCGCCTCGCTACACAGTTCAAACAGGCGCATTTCGTAATCCCCTGTATGCCGAACGACTCCGCCGGGAGTTGTCCGAACTTGACTTTCCTGCCTCTGTCGTCGAGGGAAACGGATTATACCGAGTCATGGTAGGCGTTTTCCCCACACTTCACGATGCGGCAGAAACAGAACGTCGGCTGCGAAGCGCCGGTTATCAAACAGTCATCGTCAGCCAATAAATAAAACTAAAACGTACCCTAATGATCCGACACGCTTCTTGATATGCGTTTTCTTTTATTAGGGTACGTTTTATATTTCATATTATCAGGTATCTATCATTCCCCATCCGGCTCTTCTGCTAATGCCTGCTCATATTTTTCTAAAATCATAGACTGAATCCGTTCTCTCGTATTAGAATTGATCGGATGTGCAATATCTCTGTACTCACCGTCCATTGCTTTTTTACTTGGCATGGCAATGAACATTCCTTTCTCTCCTTCTATAACTTTAATGTCATGAACAACAAATTCATCGTCGATCGTAATGGATACAACCGCTTTTAATTTTCCCTCTTTCGCAACTTTCCGCACTCGTACATCTGTGATCTGCATAGGTTCAGATCTCCTTTCTTTTCTGCCTTTTCGGAGTATTACGCCGCTTTTTTACAATGCGTAACGCTCATTTTTCTCTACTACAACTTTTACGCCGTTTTCTCCGACGTATCTTGTATTCGCTCTTATTGTATCCCTGCTCTCTACGATACAATTTTCGATATATGTATTATCTCCCAGATATACATCATTCAATATAATTGAATTTTTGATCACACAATTATTTCCAACATAAACTTTCTTAAAAATAACCGAATTTTCAATCGTACCATTGATAATACTACCACTTCCTACAAGACTATTTTTAACTACTGCTCCAGGATTATACTTCGCCGGTGGCAAGTCACTTACCTTAGAATATATCTCCGGTAACTGTTTAAAGAAATAGTCTCTGACTTCTGGTTTTAAGAAGTCCATATTTGTCTTGTAATATGCATCTACTGTTGAAATATTACTCCAGTAGTTGCTGATTTTATATCCATAAATCTTCTTCAGATTTTTGTAACGAATTAAAATATCATTTACAAAATCGTGACGTTCTTCTTCTGCACAACGTTCGATCAAATCGATAAGCTGTCTTCTTCTCATCACATAAATTCCTGTAGAAACTGTCTGAGAATGAGCAATCATCGGCTTCTCTTCAAATTCTTCGATTCTTGCAGATTCATTCATCCGTACTGTACCATAACGTGTTGCATCTTCATTCTCGCTCAGTTCTTTAACGACCACTGTGATATCTGCTTTTTTAGCAATATGATATTCCAATACTTTGTTATAATCCAACTTGTATACTGCATCTCCTGATGTAATAACAACATATGGTTCGTGACATTTTTTCAGAAAATCTAAGTTCTGATAAATTGCATCTGCTGTTCCACGATACCAATATCCATTATCTGATGTGATTGTCGGCGTAAACACATACAATCCGCCTTGTTTTCTTCCAAAATTCCACCATTTTGATGAATTCAAATGTTCATTCAATGATCTTGCATTATACTGTGTCAATACGGCAACTTTCTGTATTTTGGAATTTGTCATATTACTCAATGCAAAATCAATTGCACGGTAACTGGTTGCGATCGGCATAGCAGCCACTGCACGTTTTTCTGTCAGTTCCTGCATCTTTCTACTGTTTCCGCCTGCCAGAATAATTCCTACTGCTCTCATACTCGCTCACCTGCCTTTATTAATGTCTCTCCACTTGCAAGCACTCCATCACTGTAATCTTCTATGGATGTCACACCACTAACGGCGGTATTCTTTCCGATCTGAACATTTGACGGAATCTTTGATTTTTCTCCGATCGTGGCAAGCCCGCCACTATAAATATTGGGTTTTTCTTTGTTTGGAACTTCACTTCCAACACCAATGACTACATTATTACCGATTTCTGTATCTTCAGCTATAATGGCTTTCTCAATCACACAATTCTCGCCAATCATAACATCTCTCATAATAATAGAGTCACGAACCACGCTGCCTTTTCCGATTGTTACTCCGGCTCCCAGCACAGAATTATGTACCTCGCCATATACCTCTGTTCCATTACTAATAATACAACGGTCCACAACAGCGTCATTTGAAATATACTGCGGTGGAATGTTAGAACTATTTGTGTAAATCTTCCAGAATTCTTCGTAAAGATTAAATTCAGGAATAATATCAATCAACTCCATATTTGCTTCCCAATATGAACTTAATGTACCGACATCTTTCCAGTAGCCATTATATTCATAAGCAAAAAGCCTGTCTCCTTTTTCATGACAATATGGAATGATATGTTTACCAAAATCACAATTCGGCTGCTCTGATAATTTAATCAAAGCATCTCTTAACACCGGCCAACTGAATATGTAAATACCCATAGATGCAAGATTGCTGCTTGGATGCTCCGGCTTTTCTTCAAATTCTTTGATTCTTCCGTCATCATCTGTCACTACAATACCGAAACGGCTTGCCTCTTCCATTGGAACCGGCATAGCTGCAATTGTTACATCTGCTTTATTCGCCTTGTGATAATCCAACATAACCTCATAGTCCATCTTGTATATATGATCACCTGAAAGGATTAATACATAGTCCGGATTATAAGACTCCATGTACTCTAAGTTCTGATATATCGCGTTTGCAGTACCGGTATACCACTCACTGTTTGTACTCTTTTCATACGGCGGTAAAATTGATACGCCTCCTACATTTCGATCCAAATCCCAAGGAATACCAATACCAATATGTGTATTCAAACGTAATGGCTGATACTGTGTCAACACACCTACTGTGTCTACACCCGAATTAATACAGTTACTTAACGGGAAATCAATAATTCGGTACTTGCCGCCAAAAGCAACTGCTGGTTTTGCTACTTTCGCTGTAAGAACCCCCAATCGACTGCCTTGTCCACCCGCAAGGAGCATGGCAATCATTTCCTTTTTAATCATGTAGTCACCTCATTTCTAGTTAGATGCACTTATTATATCATACTTTTTATTTCATGTGCACGTTTTTTACAAATTCACAAAGGAAATTTAACTCTTTTTATTTATTTTCACCAAAAAGAACTTCTTTAAATTTTCTCCATATATAGTATAATATAATGGATAGAGTCTTTTTATGACTCTTTTTGAAAAAAAGTAAAAGAAGGTACCTAATTTATGTATAAGATCGATTTTGAAAAACCAATTCACATCCATTTCATCGGAATTGGCGGTATCAGTATGAGCGGTCTCGCAGAGATTTTACTGGAAGAAGGATTTACTGTTACTGGTTCTGATTCAAAAGAGTCTCCGCTTACCCGCCAGCTCGAAGAACATGGTGCGCACATTTTCTACGGTCAGAAGGCGGAGAATATTATCGATGGTATTCAGTGTGTTGTTTACACTGCTGCGATCAACAAGGCCAACCCAGAATTAATGGAAGCTGTTGCCCGCAAGATTCCTATGCTGACTCGTGCGGAATTACTTGGCCAGTTAATGAAAAACTATGATACATCTATCGCTGTATCCGGTACACATGGCAAAACTACAACGACATCTATGATTTCTCATATTTTATTGGAAGGAGATGTTGACCCTACGATTTCTGTAGGCGGTATTCTTCAGGCTATCGGAGGTAATATCCGTGTAGGAAAATCTGAAACATTTATCACAGAAGCCTGTGAGTACACGAATAGTTTTCTTCATTTCTTCCCGACAATCGGAATCATTCTGAACATTGAAGAAGATCATTTGGACTTCTTCAAAGACCTGGAAGATATTCGTCATTCTTTCCATCAGTTTGCAGCACTTTTGCCGGAAGATGGAACTTTGATCATCAACCATGACATTCAGAATTATGAAGAAATTTTTGCCGGGTTATCTTGTAATGTGATTACTTACGGTTCTTCCGCCGATGCAGATTATAGTTTTCAGAATGTCAGCTACAACGAAAAAGGCTGTGTTGCATTTGACCTTGTAGAGAAAGGAACTATCACAGACCATATCCAGCTTTCTGTAACCGGAGACCATAATGTTTCAAATGCTTTAGCTGCGATTGCAACTGCAAAGCTTCTGAACATTTCAATGCCTGTTATTGAAAAAGGACTGCTCTCATTCTCCGGAACAGACCGTCGTTTTGAATACAAGGGCACTTTGGACGGCATTACAATTGTTGATGACTATGCACATCATCCAACAGAGATTAAAGCAACTTTAAAGGCTGCAAAGCATTACCCACACAACGAACTGTGGTGTGTGTTCCAGCCTCATACTTACACACGTACAAAAGCGTTTTTCAATGAATTTGCAGAAGCACTTTCTCACGCAGACCATCTGGTACTTGCTGATATTTATGCCGCACGTGAGACGGACAACCTTGGTGTTTCTTCCAAGGCTCTTGCAGAAGAAGTGAAAAAGCTTGGCACAGACGCTTACTACTTCCCAAGTTTTGCAGAGATTGAAGATTTCTTAAAAGAGCACTGCTCTGCGGGTGATCTCCTGATCACAATGGGTGCCGGAGATGTTGTAAATATCGGAGAAGATTTGTTAAAATGATGAATGCAATAAAATTATCCAATCATTTTCAAAGCAATGCCACTCTTGTCTCTAATTATTTTATTGACAATTATATGGCTACCGCAAATGGTGAGTTTGTAAAAGTTTATCTTTTTTTGCTAAGGCATATGGAGGATTCTTCTATGAACCTTACTATTTCCGGCATTGCGGATTGTTTGAATAATACGGAGAATGATATTTTGCGTGCTTTCCGCTATTGGGAAAGTAATGGACTGCTAAAGCTCGAGTACGATTGCGAACATACAATTTCCGGAATCGAACTCCTGCAGACAGGACAATCTCCGGCAAACAATATCAGCAAAGAAAGTATTCCTGCGATCGCAACTACATCCAAGGAAGCTTCCATCACATCTGTATATAGCGAAGAGACTCATGCAGAAACTAAAGTACCTAAACAAGAATCTTCAACAGCACCTAGCGATACTGTACCGAACAAGAATAAACACACTTCTGATTCTTCGATGGAAAAGAAAGAGTTAAGATCACTTTTATTCATAGCAGAACAGTATCTTGGAAAAACTTTATCTCATACAGATGTCGAAGCAATTACATATTTTTATAAAGATCTAGGTATGTCAGCCAGACTGATTGAATACCTGATTGAATCTTGTGTAGAAAGCGGACATAAAAGTATCCATTACATTCAAAAGGTTGCTTTATCGTGGGCTGATGAAGGTATTGCAAGTGTAGAACAGGCACGGCGTAATTCTGCTAATTATAATAAAAACTGCTATACTGTATTAAATGCATTTGGCATCAAAAATCGTGGACCGGCCGACTCTGAGCTTGTCTATATCAAAAAATGGACAGATGAGATGGGATTTTCTCTTGATATTGTTCAGGAGGCTTGCCGACGTACAATTTCCGCTACACATCAGCCAAGTTTTGAATATACAGATACAATTTTAGAACGTTGGCAGCAGAACAATGTACACCACTTAAATGACATTACTGCATTGGATACCGTGTTCCAAAAAGAAAAACAGGCGCGAAGAAACGTATCAAAATCTAAGCCGGTCACAAAAAACCTGAATAATTTTGAGCGACGTACTTATGATATGGATTCATTAGAAGAACAATTATTAAACAGTAATTAGAAGGAGTAGTATCGTGGGACTAACGAATTCACAATACCAGACAATCATGCGTGAATATGAGCAAAAGCAGCTTAAAAGCCATGACATTCTCACGCAACATTATGAAGATGTATATAAGAAATTACCGGAATTCAAATCACTGGATGAATCAATTTCAATTATGTCAGTCCAATATGGCAGACGACTGCTCGACGGTGATGAGGGTGCTTTAGATTCTTTAAAAGAGGAGCTTAGCATCTTGCGAAGCAGCAAACAACAACTGCTTACCTCTGCCGGTTTTCCTGCTGATTACCTTGAACCAGTATATGAATGTCCTGACTGCAAGGATACCGGTTATATTGGAAATACAAAGTGCCGTTGCTTTAAACGTGCCATCACAAAACTGCTTTATGAACAATCTAACTTGAAGGGCATTCTGGAATCCGAGAATTTTGATACATTTTGTCTTGATTATTATTCTGACCGACAGGTGGATCCAAAAACAGGGAAAACATCTCGTGCTATTATGGAGCACGCTTATCAGACTTGTAAAAATTTTGTTCAGAATTTTGGACATACATCCGACAATATTTTTCTTTACGGAGATGTCGGTGTCGGAAAGACTTTTCTTTCCAATTGCATCGCCAGAGATTTAATCGATGCCGGGTACTCTGTTCTCTATTATTCGGCGCCAAATTTATTCAACATTCTGGCTCAGGGAACATTTGATCATAATGATTATGAATCAAAGCAAATGCAGCAATATGTTTATGATTGCGATTTACTGATCGTAGACGATTTAGGAACCGAGCTTGCCAATGCATTTACGGCTTCTCAGTTCTTTACCTGCATTAATGAAAGACTTTTAAACATGAAATCGACCGTTGTCTCAACGAACCTTTCACTGGATTCGTTGGCAGACCTATACACAGAACGTTCTTTTTCACGAATCACCAGTAACTATATCTTGCTGAAATTATTCGGCGATGATATTAGAATAATTAAAAAAATACGCGCTAATAGGGAGGGCAAATAATGCTGCACAGAAGTGAACTCAATTTAGAAAATATTCCAGTAGGAGCCTTAGGAATCATTCCTGTTACAGGATGCGAAGCTCTTGGTAACAAAGTCAATGATTATCTTGTAAAATGGAGAAAAGAGAGTGCTCATCAATACAAAGATGATGTTGCATTTACAGGATATGAAAAAGATTCATTTATCATCAATGCCAAAGTACCTCGTTTTGGTTCTGGAGAAGCAAAAGGTATTATCAACGAATCTGTACGTGGTAAAGACCTTTATCTGATGGTAGATGTATGTAATTACAGCTTAACTTATTCATTGACAGGAAACATTAACCACATGTCTCCTGATGATCATTATCAGAACCTGAAACGTGTTATCGCTGCTGTTGGTGGAAAGGGTCGTCGTATCAACGTAATCATGCCTTTCTTATACGAAAGCCGTCAGCACAAAAGAACAGGACGTGAGTCTCTTGACTGTGCTCTTGCACTTCAGGAGCTTGTACGTATGGGCGTTGACAACATCATCACATTTGATGCACATGATCCACGTGTCCAGAACGCAATCCCACTTAGCGGATTTGAAACAGTTTCACCAACATACCAGTTTATCAAAGGTCTTCTGCGCACAGTAAAAGATCTTAAAATCGACAGCGAACACATGATGGCAATCAGCCCGGATGAAGGTGGTACAAACCGTGCCGTTTATCTTGCCAACGTACTTGGTCTTGATATGGGTATGTTCTACAAGAGAAGAGATTATACCAAAATCGTAGACGGACGTAATCCTATCGTTGCCCACGAATTCCTTGGTTCTTCTGTAGAAGGAAAAGATGTAATCATCATTGATGATATGATTTCTTCCGGAGACAGTATCATCGAAGTTGCTACTGAACTGAAACGCAGAAAAGCTAACCGCATCTATGCTGCTGCAACATTTGGTCTTTTCACAAATGGACTGGCTAAATTCGATGAAGCATATGAAAAAGGAATCATCCATGGTATCTTGACAACAAACCTGATTTATCAGACACCTGAGTTATTGTCAAAACCTTATTATATCAACTGTGACATGAGCAAATATATTGCTTTGATTATCGACACTTTGAACCATGACGGTTCACTTAGCTCTATTCTGAGTCCTAATGAAAGAATTCAGGAAGTACTTCGCAAATACAACAATGGCGAAGAGATCTAATATCTCTTTTCTATAAACTGTTGCTGATTAAAAAAGCAACAAAACATTTACTTTTTACAAGATAGAATCTTGTATCTCTAACAGCAAACATAGGAGACAGTTCTATTAAATCAGACAGCTTCAGCATGACTGATTTAATAGAACTGTCTCCCATTAAAAATTATTACTTTCGGCATTCTTTTCTGTATTTTGTCGGCGAAGTTCCATAAAATTCACTAAATACCCTATAAAAATGGTCTGAACTGTTATATCCAACCTTAGTAGCAATTTCTTCAATTGAGCTGTCTGTTTTTTCTAGTAGATCTGTTGCAATTTTCATCTTTAATTTCTTTACAATAACCGAAAAAGTTGAACCCGTATTTTCCTTTATTATTTTAGATAAATAAGGAACAGAATAATGGAATATTCTGGAAAGTTCAGGTAAAGTAACTGTAGTATAATGACTTTGAATATAACGCAGAATAGGAGCATAATCCAAACCATTATCATAGCTGGAAAACTGACTGTATGTCTGATAATTACGTAATATACTTACAAAAAGAAGATTCAACCAATGTATATTGCTTTGATTTACATATTTATCGTATTGAAAATTTTCTAAAAATAATTCTTTTACAATAAATCTTACTTCTGGAAAACTGCTTGTGTGAAAAAGAAGATAATTTGGTTTTTCTGCATCAGACAAAATCTTCCTAAAAAATGTAGATAAAATATCGTCATTAGAGAGCAATGAGAAAAACGCTTTACTAAAAGTCTGTTGTTTTACTAATATAGGAAAAATCTGTGATTCTCTGCTAAGCAGTCTGGTTGAATGCTTGGTAAAGGGTGACAGAATACAAAAATCTCCTTCTTTTAATATTCTTTTCTCATCTAGAAAGACAAGTTCACATTCTCCTTTAAAGATATAGTTAATTTCAAAGCAATCATGAACATGCATAAAATTTTGAAGTTGCCAAAACTGACTTATAACTGTTAAGTCTGCATTCACAGGAACAATATCAAACCCTGTTTTCTGGGTTAATACTTTATCTGGAAACCGAAAATATAAAGTGCGAATTTTTTTAAGAAATTTGTCATCATCCAACATGGCAAGACCATTGATAGTCGGAAGTTCTGATTCCGAACTAATAAATTTTCTATCTTGATACAATTCCTGAAGTATTTCAAGAAAAGTTGGATAATTGTCATGCGTCTCATTATAAAAGTCAATTCTATCCTGAATATCTCCAATCGAAACATAAAAATTCATAGCAATATTACCTCCTTTTCTTTCAGTATATCGAATTGTCCGAAAAATGCAAATTAAAAAAGGTATGAAATTCTATATAATCAACAGAAGGTTTGCTTAACTATTAATATTAAATGTTAAAAAACGTAGGAAAATTAATATATTGTTTAGAATATTACGGAGAAATTTAAAGAGCGATATGCTATGATTCATTCATCATAAATAACTACTTGTATAAGGAGGAGATGTAGATGAATAAATTTCGTTTGGCAATACCGGTATGGGGAAAAGGTATTTCCAGTAATTACAACCAATTTCTTGGATTTCATACAATAATCGATACAAAAGAAGGCAGTCAGATTACTTTGAGAATCGCTGCGAGAAGTTATTACCGACTATATCTTAATGGAAAAATATGTGCATGTGGACCGGCAAGAACAGCCCGGCATTACTGTAGAATTGATCAACATACATTTCATGTAGTAGGCAGAGTACATATTGCCATAGAAGTAGCCGCTTATAACAAACCTGAAAAATACTGCAACGATTGTACTCTTGAGTCCGGAATGCTGACCGCTGAGATTACAGACAGTAACGGAACAATTCTTGCTGCAACTGGAAAAGAAGGATTTTTGTATACAGAATTGAATTATCGAAAGCCAAATGTTGAAACAATGAGTCATTCACGAGGAATACTCGAATGGTATAAATTAGATGAAAAGAGTCTACAGTGGGTATATGGTAGCAGTCATTTCCAATGGAACATGCCAACCCTTCTTGAAGAAAAGATAGGGTGGCTTCCAAGGAGAGCACCATATGCTTCTTTACAGCCAATTCCTATGTCACATATTGGAGGAATCTGCGATATGATTTCTGATGAAACAGATGATCCTGGATTTGTACTCTCAATTGCCAGAGCATTTAATAAAACATGGTATGAAAACTTGCAGGAAGAAGATCAATTTCTCCAGAAACTACGCGGCTATAAAGAAACACTTTTTACCGGAACATATCAGCTTTCTCAACAACAAAAAAACAACACAGAACTATCAAATACAAAAAGAAAACTTCTTTATCTTGCACCCGGAGAACATCCAGCTTCTGTTATTTTTGAGAACAGAAAAACAGAACTTGGTTTTATAGATTTTGAAATATCGGTTGAAGCTAAAACTGTTGTAGATGTGATCAATAGCGACCACTTATCTGTATATGGCGAACTGCGTGCTAACAGTTATGTTACACGATATGAATTGGAACCTGGAAATTATCATCTGACTACATTTGAACCGAAACTTGTCCGATATATCCGAATGATTTTTACAACAACAGGAAAAATCGAGCTAACATTTCCTCAATTGCTGGATGACAGTTATCCAGATGAAGGAATTTCTTATTTTAGTAGCAGCGACGGAGAACTAAATCAAATCTATGATGGTGCAAGAAGAACGCTTCGTCTAAGCACTCTTGATATTTTCATGGACTGCCCTCAACGCGAAAGAGGTGGATGGTTATGTGACTCACATTTTTCTGCCCAGGCAGCATGGCAGATGTTTGGTAATCTTGGTACAGAAAAAGATTTTATCGAAAATTTCATGAAGACAACAGATATGTGGAAAGGATTTTTCCCAGAAGTTTATCCAGGAAGCAAGTCAGATACGAGCGATCCTGGATTCATCAACTGGTCTTATTGGCTTTTAACAGAATTATGTGATTATTATGATAGATCCGGAGATTTCATCTTTATTGAAAACTGCAGAGAAAGAGTTGAAGAATTTGTATCTGGACTGCTTTCGCTTCAAGGTGACAGCGGTTTGATTGAGACAGAACGTGCTGAATTTGTAGACTGGTCTCTTGCTAATCGTAATTTTGCTTTGAAACCAATCAGCATCCCGAACAACTGTCTTGCTGTCTATATGTTGGAACGCCTCGCAGAACTTTATGGATATGAGGAATGGAAAAAGACTGCCGATGATATGCGGCAAATCATTAATAAACTGGATACAGAAGCAGGAATCTTTGGTGGAGGTGGAGATGGCGCTTCTTTCAAAGATGGAAAGCTGACACGTACAGACTGTCCAACTGAAGGCGGTCAGGCACTTGAATTGTGGAGTAATTTTCATCGTAATGATACAAATTATATTAAGAATTTTGTTCATATGATGGGGCCTTGTCCCGAATATCGCTCCAATCCTAATATCGGAAAAGCAAATCTTTTCATAGGCTTGATGATCCGATTTGATGTACTTGCTAAATTAGGATATGTCCAAGAACTTGTTCGAGAACTAAAAGATATTTATCTTGAAGAATTAAAACTCGGATCAGGTACATTCTTTGAAAATATCAATGCATTTTCCGGATGCCATGGATTTAATGGTATGGCAGGAGCTCTGCTCACTGAAAAGGTATTAGGACTTGGACAACCGATACAAAGACGAAAAACTATTATAATTGAACCTCATCCTGGAAACCTTAGATGGGCAGAAGGAGCAGCCAAATGTGAAGATGGAATTATATTTCTTAAATGGTCTGCAGATGCAGATTTACACAAACTGAGGATTAGCCTAACACTTCCAGAAGGATGGACGGCCGATTTCCACCGGGCATTTGAGTTGTCAGGATGGCAGATAGAAATGAACGGAACACTCTTATAAGTATATTAGAAATAAAATATCAGTATCTTTATACAAAATAGATTCAGTAAAAAAGGGCGGATATCCCGATCGGATATCCGCCCTTTTTACATCTCATCTTATATTCGAACTACAGAAGTCCTCCGATTGAAAGGAACAGTGGAGCAAATACAAGTGATACTACTGTCATAAGTTTGATCAGGATGTTAATAGATGGACCTGATGTATCTTTGAATGGGTCACCTACTGTATCACCAACTACTGCTGCTTTGTGAGCCTCACTACCTTTTCCGCCATGATGTCCTTCTTCGATGTATTTCTTAGCGTTGTCCCATGCACCACCGGCATTTGACATAAAGATAGCCATCAGAACACCTGTTACAAGAGCTCCTGCAAGAAGTCCTCCAAGAGACTCAACACCAAGAACGATACCAACTAACAATGGTACGATAACTGCCATCAATCCTGGAAGAAGCATTTCGTGAAGAGCTGCTGATGTAGAGATAGATACACATGATGTATAATCTGGTTTATCCTCACCCTTCATGATGCCTGGTTTCTCACGGAACTGACGTCTAACTTCCTCGATCATCTTGTATGCAGCCTTAGATACAGACTCCATAGTAAATGCTGAGAAAAGGAATGTCAGCATACCACCGATAAAGATACCGATGATTACTTTATAGCTAAGTAAGTCGATTGAATCAAGCTTTACTGCCTGTGCATAAGATACAAACAAAGCTAAAGCTGTAAGAGCTGCAGATCCGATAGCGAATCCTTTACCCATAGCTGCTGTTGTGTTACCAACTGAATCAAGTTTATCTGTAATCTCACGAACAGAATCATCCAGACCTGACATCTCTGCGATACCACCTGCATTATCTGCGATTGGGCCATAAGCATCAACGGCAACTGTGATACCTGTTGTAGAAAGCATACCTACCGCTGCAAGAGCAATACCATACAGTCCATCAACTTTGTAAGAGATAAAGATTGCTACACAGATCAAAAGCAGAGGAATAGCTGTTGACTGCATACCTACTGCAAGACCACTGATGATTGTTGTAGCTGCACCTGTTTCAGACTGCTCACCGATTTTCTTAACCGGATTGTAATCTGCAGATGTGTAATATTCTGTAACATTACCAATGATAACACCAACGATCAGACCAGCAATTACTGCGATTGCTGCTTCGAATCCGTCGAATAATACTTTACTTAATACAACAGAAGCGATTACTACGATGATAGCAGAAGCATAGTCACCTTTTGTAAGTGCTTTCTGTGGGTTTGCATTCTCTCCACCTTTAACGAAGAATGTTCCGAGAATAGAAGCGATCAAACCACAAGCTGCAATTGCAAGTGGGAATAATACACCAGAAACTGTTGCTGTCACTGCTCCAAGAGTCAATGCTGAAACAAGTGATCCAACATAAGACTCGAATAAGTCAGCTCCCATACCAGCAACGTCACCTACGTTGTCACCTACGTTATCAGCGATAACTGCTGGGTTACGTGGGTCATCTTCTGGGATACCAGCTTCAACTTTACCTACAAGGTCAGCACCAACGTCTGCTGCTTTTGTATAGATACCACCACCTACACGAGCAAACAGAGCAATTGAAGAAGCTCCTAAACTGAATCCTGACAATACGTCAACATTCTTTGTTACGATATAAACGATACTTACACCAAGCGCTCCAAGACCTGCTACACACATACCCATAACAGCTCCACCAGAGAAAGCAATTGAAAGTGCTTTATTCATTCCACTTGTTCTTGCTGCATTAGCTGTTCTTACGTTAGCTTTTGTAGCAACTGTCATACCACAGTATCCTGCGATTGTTGAGAACAGAGCTCCGACAACGAAGCATACTGCTGTCACCCAGCTGATTCCAAATCCGATTAATACGAACAATACTGCCACGAAGATAACCAGGATCTTGTACTCAGCCATCAAGAAGGCACGAGCGCCTTCAGCGATTGCATCTGCAATCTCTTTCATTCTGTCTGTTCCGACATCTTCTTTGCTTACTTTTGCTGCAAGGTAAGCTGCAAACAACAGTGCAAGTACTGCTGCTACCGGAACAAGAAACATCATGTTTTCCATTGTTTCATCCTCCCTAAAAAATAAATAATCCCTATCGACATACCCTTTTTCCTATATATTCTGTACGCCGCAGTGAAAAATCCACAACACAGTAAATTTTTCAGCTTTTATAATTATACCTTTTTACACTTTTTATTGCAAGTATTTCTTTCTAATCTTGCAAATGCTTACACAATTTGTACATTTTCTACAAACCAATTTCCTATAATGCGCATTTTTTACACTTTTTTGTTCTGCACCTAAATTTTTTTATGCATATCTAATGAATTTTTAGTATAAATATAATTCACATTATGCAAATATCCGATGAATAATGAATAGAAATATAACTTTCTTCGGTTATGCAAATTCGACAAATCATACAATTTTTCACAAAAAAGAGGTTCTGTGTCCGTCTCTTCAACTTTCACAAAACCTCTTTTATAATCCATAAATTATGAAATCTTATTCTTCAGAATCTTCTTCTGTTATTACATCAGCTTCTGTATCTGTTACTTCTTCAACAGCATTATCCTCTGTTGGAAGTTCATCAGCAAAATCTATATCCTCATCAAAGTCAATGTCTTCATCAACTTTTACATCTGTATTCAGATGTACTTCACGATATTTTTCCATACCTGTACCTGCCGGAATATGTTTACCAATGATAACATTTTCCTTCAATCCTACAAGGTGGTCAACTTTTCCTTTGATAGCAGCTTCTGTTAAGACTTTTGTTGTCTCCTGGAATGATGCTGCTGACATAAATGAATCTGTTGCAAGAGATGCTTTTGTAATACCAAGCATGATCTGCTCTCCTGTTGCAGCTTCTTTTCCTTCTGCTACCATCTGCTCGTTTACATCCTCAAATTCAAGCACATTTACCATACTTCCCGGAAGGAATGAAGTATCTCCATTTTCCTCGATGCGAATCTTCTTCAACATCTGACGTACAATAACCTCGATATGCTTATCATTGATTTCTACACCCTGCAGACGATATACTCGCTGTACTTCGCGAAGGAGATAATCCTGAGCGGCACGTAAACCTTTGATCTTCAGGATATCATGTGGATTAACGCTACCTTCTGTCAGCTCATCACCGGCTTCAAGCACCTGTCCATCCTGTACCTTAATACGAGAACCATATGGAATCAAGTATGCTTTTGATTCACCTGTCTCATCATTTGTTACAATAACTTCACGTTTTTTCTTTGTATCACTAATGTTTGCAACACCTGCAAATTCTGTGATGATAGCAAGACCCTTAGGTTTTCTTGCCTCGAAAAGCTCCTCGACACGAGGAAGACCCTGTGTGATATCGTCTCCGGCTACACCACCACTATGGAATGTACGCATAGTAAGCTGTGTACCTGGCTCTCCGATTGACTGAGCAGCGATAATACCAACAGCCTCACCTACCTGAACGGCTTCTCCTGTTGCCATGTTTGCACCGTAACACTTCGTACAAACACCATTCTTACACTTACATGTAAGGATTGTACGGATCTTCACTTCTTCAAGTGGTTTCCCATTTCTGTCTACACCCTTCTTCATAACTTTTTCAGCACGAAGTGGTGTAATCATATGATTCTTCTTAACGATGACATTGCCATCTTTATCTTTGATATCTTCGCAAGAGAAACGTCCTGTGATACGTTCCTGCAAGCTTTCGATTTCTTCATTACCATCCATAAATGCTTTTACATACATTCCTGGAATTTCTCTTCCTGTTCCTTCTACACAGTCGCTGTCATGAATAATCAATTCCTGTGATACGTCAACAAGACGTCTTGTAAGGTAACCTGAATCGGCTGTACGAAGAGCTGTATCTGACATACCTTTTCGAGCTCCATGTGCTGACATGAAGTACTCCAATACGTCCAGACCTTCACGGAAGTTTGATTTGATAGGCAACTCGATTGTACGACCTGTTGTATCAGCCATCAATCCACGCATACCTGCAAGCTGTTTGATCTGTTTATCAGAACCACGGGCTCCTGAGTCTGCCATCATGAAGATGTTGTTATATTTATCCAGACCTGTAAGCAGAGCCTCTGTCAGCTTATCATCACTGTTTTTCCATGTTTCTACAACTTCTTTGTAACGCTCTTCTTCTGTAATAAGACCACGCTTATAGTTCTTCGTAATCTTATCAACTGTATTCTGTGCCTCTTCGATAATCTGTGGTTTCTCAGGTGGCACTGTCATATCTGAAATAGATACTGTCATAGCAGCTCTTGTTGAATATTTGTAACCGATTGCTTTTACATCATCAAGTACTTCTGCTGTCTGAGTAGCACCGTGTGTATTGATTACTTTCTCAAGAATCTGTTTTAACTGTTTCTTTCCTACGTGGAAATCAACTTCCAGTAACAATTCATTACCTTCTACTTCACGATCTACGAATCCAAGATCCTGTGGAATAATCTCATTGAATAACATACGTCCCAATGTTGCATGGATAATACCAGTTACTTCTCTTCCATCTGCCATTGTCTTATGCACACGCACTTTAATCTTAGAGTGTAATGTCACATATCCATTTTCATATGCAAGGATTGCTTCATTCAAATCTTTGAAGAACATTCCCTCGCCCTTAGAACCTGGTCTTTCCTGTGTCAGATAGTAAATACCAAGTACCATATCCTGTGAAGGAACGGCTACCGGTCCACCATCAGATGGTTTCAACAGGTTGTTTGGTGAAAGCAAGAGGAAACGGCATTCTGCCTGTGCTTCCTGTGACAACGGTACATGGACCGCCATCTGGTCTCCATCGAAGTCGGCATTGAAGGCTGTACATACCAATGGATGCAGCTTAATAGCTTTACCTTCTACAAGGATTGGCTCGAACGCCTGAATACCAAGTCTGTGAAGTGTAGGGGCACGGTTCAACATAACCGGATGCTCTTTGATTACTTCTTCCAGAATATCCCATACTTCCGGCTGAAGTCTTTCTACCATTTTCTTCGCATTTTTAATATTATGTGCTGTTCCCTTTGCTACAAGCTCTTTCATAACAAATGGTTTAAACAGCTCGATTGCCATCTCTTTTGGAAGACCACACTGATAAATCTTAAGTTCAGGTCCTACTACGATAACGGAACGTCCAGAGTAGTCTACACGTTTACCAAGCAGGTTCTGACGGAAACGTCCTGATTTACCTTTCAGCATGTCAGAGAGAGATTTCAGTGCTCTGTTTCCAGGTCCTGTAACCGGACGGCCACGACGACCATTGTCGATCAACGCATCTACCGCTTCCTGAAGCATTCTCTTTTCGTTGCGGACGATGATATCCGGAGCTCCGAGTTCGAGAAGTCTCTTCAGACGGTTATTTCTATTGATAATTCTTCTATATAAGTCATTTAAGTCAGATGTTGCAAAACGTCCACCATCCAGCTGTACCATTGGACGTAAGTCTGGTGGGATAACCGGAATTGCTGTTAAGATCATCCACTCTGGTCTGTTTCCAGACTCGCGGAATGCTTCTACAACTTCCAGACGTTTCACGATTCTTGCACGTTTCTGTCCTGAAGCATTCTCAAGAGAAGCCTGCAGCTCTGCATACTCTTTCTCAAGATCAATTGCTTCCAATAATTCTTTAATGGATTCAGCACCCATACCTACACGGAATGATTTGCCCCATTTTTCTTTTGCTTCCTGATATTCAGACTCAGAAAGAATCTGTTTGTACTGAAGATCTGTCTCTCCTTTATCAAGTACGATATAAGATGCAAAATACAGTACTCTCTCCAATGTTCTTGGTGAGATGTCCAGAATCAATCCCATACGGCTAGGAATTCCCTTGAAATACCAGATATGAGAAACCGGAGCTGCCAGGGCAATATGTCCCATACGCTCACGACGGACGGAGGCCTTTGTGACCTCAACGCCGCATCGATCGCAGACAACACCTTTATAACGAATCTTTTTGTATTTACCGCAATGGCATTCCCAGTCCTTGCTAGGTCCGAAAATACGCTCGCAGAAAAGACCGTCTTTCTCAGGTTTCAATGTTCTATAGTTAATTGTTTCCGGCTTTGTAACTTCGCCTTTTGACCATTCTAAGATTGTTTCCGGTGAAGCCAGACCGATTTTGATTGCATCAAACGATAACTGCTGGTTTTCCTGTTCATTATTTGTTGGCATAAAGTTGGCTCCTCCTATTCTTCGTCCATAAATTCATCGAAATCAATAATTTCGTTTTCATCGAAATCTTCTGGTTCCTCTTCCTGCTCTACATTCTCAAGTTCTCCGTCTACGAATTCCTGTTCTGTATAGCCATGATCTTTATAAGACTCCTCATCACGATATCTTCTGTCGCCTTCGATAATTGCATTCAGGTTTGTATTACCGTAATCAACAGATTCCATCATCTTGACTTCTTCGAATTCATTCTCTCCAGTTTCACGAAGCACACGAACATCCAGAGCAAGTGACTGCAACTCTTTGAGCAGTACTTTGAATGATTCCGGTACTCCTGGTTCAGGGATATTCTCTCCCTTGATAATTGCTTCGTATGTCTTCACACGTCCTACAACGTCATCTGATTTTACAGTCAGGATTTCCTGAAGTGTATAAGATGCACCATAAGCTTCCAGTGCCCATACCTCCATCTCTCCGAAACGCTGTCCACCGAACTGAGCTTTACCACCCAATGGCTGCTGTGTAACCAATGAGTAAGGACCAGTTGAACGTGCGTGGATCTTATCATCAACCAAGTGATGCAGTTTCAAGTAGTGCATGTGTCCGATTGTTACCGGGCTGTCGAAATATTCTCCTGTACGGCCATCTCTCAGACGAACTTTTCCGTCACGAGAAAGCGGTACACCCTTCCAGAGTTTTCTGTGTTCTCTGTTATCTGACAGATACTGCAGTACTTCCGGAAGTAACTCTTCTCCATGCTTCTTCTCGAACTCATCCCATTCTAAGTTTACATAATCATTTGCCAGGTCGAGTGTATCCATGATATCGTTCTCGTTTGCACCATCAAATACTGGTGTAGCTACGTTGAATCCAAGTGCTTTTGCAGCAAGACTCAAGTGGATCTCCAATACCTGTCCGATATTCATACGAGAAGGTACACCCAATGGGTTCAATACGATATCCAGTGGACGTCCGTTTGGAAGATATGGCATATCTTCTACAGGAAGTACACGGGAAACAACACCCTTGTTACCATGACGACCAGCCATTTTATCTCCTACAGAAATCTTTCTCTTCTGTGCGATATAGATACGTACAGACTGGTTAACTCCCGGAGATAATTCATCTCCGTTCTCTCTTGTAAATACTTTCGCATCTACAATGATTCCATATTCTCCGTGAGGTACTTTCAGAGATGTATCTCTTACTTCACGTGCTTTCTCACCAAAGATTGCTCTTAACAAACGCTCTTCTGCTGTCAGCTCTGTCTCTCCCTTAGGAGTTACTTTACCAACAAGGATATCCCCTGCACGAACCTCGGCACCAATACGGATAATACCTCTTTCATCCAGATCTTTAAGTGCATCATCACCAACACCCGGAATGTCTCTTGTAATTTCTTCTGGTCCTAATTTTGTATCACGTGCTTCTGCTTCATACTCTTCGATATGAACAGATGTGTATACATCATCCTGTACCAGTCTTTCACTAAGAAGAACAGCATCCTCGTAGTTGTAACCTTCCCATGTCATAAATCCGATCAATGGGTTTTTACCAAGAGCCATCTCTCCATTCGATGTAGAAGGACCATCTGCGATAACCTGTCCTTTTTCTACTCTTTCGCCCTTGTCTACGATTGGAATCTGATTGTAACAGTTACTCTGGTTACTTCTCAGATACTTGATTAATTTATATGTTTTCTTACTTCCATCATCGTGACGGATTGTAATATCTGTAGATGTTGAACGCTCTACAACACCTGCCTCGTCTGCAACAACACATACACCTGAGTCAACTGCAGATTTCACCTCAAGTCCTGTACCTACTACCGGTGCTTCTGTAGAAAGAAGCGGTACTGCCTGACGCTGCATGTTGGATCCCATCAGGGCACGGTTAGCATCATCATTCTGAAGGAATGGAATCAATGCTGTAGCAACAGAGAATACCATCTTAGGTGATACATCCATGTAATCGAATTTATTTCTCTCATACTCCTGTGTCTCTTCGCGGTAACGACCAGATACATTCTTATGAATGAAATGTCCTTCTTCATCCAAAGGCTCATTCGCCTGTGCTACATGGTAATTATCTTCTTCATCTGCTGTCATATATACAACTTCATCTGTTACGATCGGATTTACCGGATCTGTTTTATCAATCTTACGATATGGAGCTTCTACAAAACCATATTCGTTAATTCTTGCATAACATGCAAGTGAGTTGATCAGACCGATGTTAGGTCCTTCAGGTGTCTCTACAGGACACATTCTTCCATAATGAGAATAGTGTACATCTCGTACCTCGAATCCGGCACGGTCTCTTGACAAACCACCTGGTCCTAACGCAGACAGACGTCTTTTATGTGTCAACTCTCCCAATGGGTTGTTCTGATCCATGAACTGTGACAACTGTGAAGAACCAAAGAATTCTTTAACAGCTGCTGTAACCGGTTTAATGTTGATCAGTGACTGTGGTGATACACCATCCTGATCCTGAGTTGTCATACGTTCACGAACAACTCTCTCTAAACGTGAAAGTCCGATTCTGTACTGATTCTGGAGAAGTTCTCCGACAGCACGAATACGACGGTTACCCAAATGGTCGATATCATCATCATTACCCATACCATATTCCAGATGCATATTGTAGTTAATAGAAGCCATGATATCTTCTTTTGTAATATGCTTTGGAATCAAATCGTGAATATCTCTGCGGATAGATTCTTTTAATTCATCAATATCTCCTGCAGACTCTTCAATCAGTCCTGCCAATACAGGATAATATACCTGCTCTGTAACGCCAACTTCCTCTGGATCGATATCTACTACTGCCTGCAGATCAACCATCATATTAGAAAGAATCTTGATATTACGTGATGTATCTTCTCCTTCTACCCAAATGTATGGTGCTGCTGCATTCTGAATCTCTTTTGCAAGTTCTCTTGTAATTTTTGTTCCTTTTTCAGCAACAACTTCACCTGTGATCTGGCTTACTACATCTTCTGCCAGAACCTGTCCTGTTACACGATTCTTCAGAGCCAGTTTCTTATTAAATTTATAACGTCCTACTTTTGCAAGGTCATAACGTCTTGCATCGAAGAACATGCTTGTGATCAAACTTTCAGCACTATCTACTGCAAGTGGCTCACCCGGACGAATCTTCTTATATAATTCCAAAAGACCTTCCTGATAACTCTCAGAAGTATCTTTTCCAAAACTTGCAAGAATCTTAGGTTCCTCACCGAACAACTCTACGATCTCTGCATTTGTACCAACGCCAAGAGCACGAATCAACACTGTGATTGGCACTTTTCTTGTACGGTCAACACGTACATAGAAAACGTCATTGGAGTCTGTCTCATATTCCAACCATGCTCCACGGTTTGGAATTACTGTAGATGAATATAATTCTTTTCCGAGTTTATCATGAGCAATACCATAATAAATTCCTGGGGAACGAACGAGCTGACTTACGATAACACGCTCAGCACCATTGATTACAAATGTTCCTGTCTTTGTCATCAGCGGAAGATCTCCCATGAAAATTTCATGCTCATTGATCTCATCAGTCTCTTTGTTGTAAAGTCTTACTCTTACTTTCAGAGGTGCAGCATATGTTGCATCACGTTCTCTACACTCTTCAATTGTGTACTTCACTTCATCCTCGCAGAGTCTGAAATCAACAAATTCCAGGCTGAAATGACCGCTATAATCAGCGATTGGTGAAATATCATCAAATACCTCTTTCAGACCAGACTCCAGAAACCACTCATAAGAGTTCTTCTGAACTTCGATAAGATTCGGCATCTCTAATACTTCTTTTTGTCTGGAATAGCTCATACGTGAACTTTTTCCGTTTGTGATGGGACGAATTCTGTTTTTCTCCATTGACGTTTCACTCCTCATATATTTTTTTGCGGGCTCCAATTGCCCAGTTAATACTCCACTTTTCTATTATCGGTAAAACAAGGCTTCGTTTTTTACAATCTACAACGCCTAGCTTTCCACAATAGCGCATTTTCTACTATAGCACATCTTCCATTTGAATGTCAACATGTTTTTCAAAATTTTCTTGACATTTTTATGTTTTTGTGGTATATAAGCGAAACAAAAAGCGGCAGCTACGTCCAAGAATTGTCTCTTGGACATAGCTGCCGCTCTATAACACTCTCTAATTGTATAAGAACAACAATTATTTAAGGTTAACTTCAGCACCTTCAGCTTCAAGTTTAGCTTTGATATCTTCAGCTTCTGCTTTAGAAACAGCTTCTTTAACTACCTTTGGAGCTCCGTCTACAAGCTCTTTAGCTTCTTTCAGTCCAAGACCTGTGATCTCACGAACTGCTTTGATAACTTTAACTTTTGCTGATCCAGCAGATACAAGTTCTACGTCGAACTCATCTTTCTCTGCTGCAGCTGCTCCAGCATCTCCTGCTGCTGCAACTACAACACCTGCTGCTGCAGATACACCAAATTCTTCTTCACATGCTTTTACTAATTCATTTAACTCTAATACTGATAACTCTTTGATCGCTTCGATCATTTCAGCTGTTGTCATTTTAGCCATTTTTGATATCCTCCATTATTTTCATATTATAGGTTTATAAATATCATTCTTCCGAATCATATCATACACAGTGTATTCATCTCAAACCACCATGTTTTGGATGTCTTACTCCTCTGTTGCTGTTTCTTCAGCTGGGGCTTCTGTAGCTGTTTCAGCTTCACCATCCTGCTCTGCAATCTGTTTGATAACACGAGCGAAGTTTGTAATAGGTGACTGCATACTTCCAAGTAATCTTGAAAGAAGTACTTCTCTTGAAGGGATCTTTGCAAGTTCTGTTAATCCTGCAACATCATATACTGTTCCTTCAACTACACCTGCTTTCAGTTCAAGCTTATCTGCTTCTTTAGCGAAGTTACAGATAATTCTTGCTGGAGCTGTTGCGTCATCTTTAGAAATAGCGATTGCGCTTGGTCCTTCCAAAAATTCATCCAGACCTGCAAACTCTGTTCCTTCAAACGCTCTCTTCATCATAGTGTTTTTACATACTTTGTAAATAACACCTGCTTCTCTAAGCTGTTTACGAAGCTCTGTATCCTGTGCTACTGTAAGTCCACGGTAGTCAACAAGTACGATTGACTGAGCGTCTTTAATGTCTTCAGCGATAGCTGCTACGATTGGTTGTTTTAATTCAACTTTTGCCACGTTCCGGTGCACCTCCTTATTAGATTTGTATGACTGCTAGAAGGTTGCTTTAAGCAAATAAAAACCTCCATGCCCAAAGACACAGAGGTTTACAAATTTCATCTTCATTCGAAATCTTGTCTTCCTCGGCAGGCGTCATCATACTTACGCTTTACAGCACCTGCTGTCTTCGGCAGTCAATTGCTATATTAGATTAGCATTAATTTAGCAAGATGTCAAGTGTTTTTTCTTTTATTTTTTACTTTTTTCACTCATGTATGCGAAAAGTTCATATCCTCAATTCAAACGATATATATTCCTTTTGATCCACCTCAACATTCTCCAATATCAGTTTCCCATCATATTCTTTCACCATTCTGTTCAGTTTGTACAATCCGATTCCATGGCATCCTTCACCATCTTTCTTTGTTGAATATCCCTTTTTGAAAATATTCTTACAAAATTTCGGTGTAAGATGTGGTCCAGGATTTTTGATTTCAAATACCGCCTTATCATCTTGTGAACCAATCTTCGCAAATATTGTTTCTCCTTCATTCGTTGCTTCGATTGCATTGTCAATCAAGATTCCTAAGTATTCAATCACTTCATATTCTGTACAAGCTGTTCTGATTACATATTGTTCAATATCCAAATGCAGTTCTTTTCCTTCTTTATCTGCCTGGCGAATTTTACTGAACAAAAAACCACTTACCAAATGCATATTCAATTTTAACAAATTCATTTCGAAATCAGGAAGCATATCATGCTCCGTTGTTTCCAACAAAGCCCCCTTTAACGATTCAAAATCTTCATATACATACGCAAGAGCATGAATACTCTGCAACTTATTGTGATAATCGTGCTGTCTGATTCGTACTTGTTCGATTAACCCTTCAACGATTGGAAGATATTCTTCGTAAGTTTTCATCCGCTTCAACTGTTCCGGTTGTTTAAAATAGCGATAAATCTCACTCCCATTAACTATTACAAGAATCAACATAACTCCAACGATAATCAGGTAATTCGAAAAGAACTTTTCTGTTCTTAACCGGGCATACACAACCACAGCAAATAGAACTAAAAAGCTATCAACAGCTATTAATAAAATCCCCAAATTTCTTTTTATAATTATTTCATATATTTTATTCAAGTGAAAATAACGATAACCTATCCCAGCAAATACCAATACAATCAGCATTCCGACTATTGGTGCCGCTCCCCGAAACGCTCCTGCAGAAGTCAAATTCCAAAAAGGCACTTGAACAATCTCAGCAATCATAACCATACCATAAATCAGTACATACACTATAAACATTTGAATCAACGCTAAATGTACAAGATATTCCAAACATGCAAACAAGATTATATGTGTTATTATCAAGTGTATCTGCGATTGAACTCCCATAAAATTAAGAATACTGCTCGCAAGTGCCGGAATAATACCTATATACCAGAAAGACTTTCTACTTCTTATCGAACACGCCAAAACTGCACATAAAAATATGTAAAAAATTAAGTACTCCATATATGCTGTCACAAAATCTGCTATATAAATGTACACTTTTATAATACCCTCCATATATTTTCAAATGCTTCCTTATATTTACGGCCTACCGGTATCTCTGTATCTCCAATATAAAGCAAACGATTACTCCTGTCATATTCCGAAATGCATTTTAAATTTACAATATATTTCCGATGACATCGAAAGAATCCATATCTAAGTATGTTTTCCACCTGCTCCATCGTGTAACTTATAGTTTCATAGCATCCATCTTTTGTATAAATCTGTACCCTTCTATTTATCCCAGGACAAATATAAATAATCAAACGCTCTGGAATACGAATTTCTCCACCCCAAAAATTCTGAAAAGAAAATGTTTCCGGTGCTACTAACGGAGAATGCAGCACATCATCCAGGCACTTATTAATATTTTCTGCTGTATATGGTTTTAAAATGTATCGGAAACACCCCGTATCAGACAATGCCGCCTGAATTTTTTCTGGAACAGAAGTAATATAGATAATCGGTGTATATTTATAAGGAATAATCGAGCGTATATAATTCCCAAGTTGTAGCCCACCCTCATCGCCATCCTTCTCATCCAACTTCATATCAAGCAAAAATACATCATACTTCTTTCCGGCACAAAATATCTTCGCTTTTTCTAATGTTGTACAAATATCTGCAACTATATTTTCTTTTCGTCTTTCCAATATTATTTTCAATGCTTCGCACTGTTCTGCTTCATCATCTACAATTAATATGTTGTACATTATCCGTTTCCCCTTCTTTGCTTTTCAATAATCACTTTCATTATATCTTTATCTTTCCAATTCAGCAACGAAACATCTTTGTCATTCACGCTCAATAATTAGCTGTTCATGTTTAAGTTATCTGAAAATTATAGTTTTATTTCTTGATTGATGATACGATTAGTCCATGGAAAAGTTAAATAATTTTATTATTACACAAACAATTTCTTGGTTAACAACAAATCGTACCTTAGAGCATTTATCAAAAATAAAAGTAGAATATAGCCTTCTCATCATTCTCTCTGAATTTGAGAAACTTTTAGCACTCGCCATCATATTCGCTTTAACTAATCATTTTACTGAGTTCCTACAAATTTTATTTTGTTTAACTTTAACGAAACATTTTCTTGGTGGAATTCACTTGAAAACGGTATTGCAATGTTTTGGCTTAACACTAATAGTATTAGAATGTATTATTCATTTGGGAAATTGTATTCAGTTTGCGTATAGCACCAAATTCCTTATTTACATTTTAGAAGTGCTTTTGGTTATTTTATTTGCGCCAATACAATCTGAAAACAAAAATGACATAAGTTTTTCTGAACGAATTAAATTTAAATTCAAAGGAATAATTTCTATTCTTTTTATAATTTCTATATCTAATATATTACAAGTGGGGAAGGAGAGTTACATGTTATGTACACTTTTAGTAGTAGAAATTGAAACCATTATTGCTTTATCATTTTCAGTTCGAAAGAAAGAGAGGAACAAAACAGATGAAAAATCACCAGAAAGACAATAAGCCACTAAAAAATCTCACCATTAAATATTTAGAGCAATTTGCAACAAAATTTGCAAAACAAAGCTCATGCGTCTCCTTATGGGGCGAAGTTACACTGCCCAAAGAATTAAGAAACAGCACTACTCACAATTAACAATTTAATTATCATCTAAATTTTAGGAGGTGTATTATGAAAACTCTTAAGAAATGGCTCTTATTTTTTCTTCTAATTATAGTATTTACTTCTGGTTGTAGTAAATCAACCACAGAAGATAATGGCAAAAAAATCATCAAAGACTTTTTCTCCAACAGTTATGAATACACCGCCACATACTACCGAACAAATGAAGCAAATAAAAAAAGTAAACTCTGTGTATATGAAGGCATGCTAATTCCAAACCCATATCAACAATATGAAAATTTAATCGAAGACTCCAGCCATTCAACTTCATTATTAGCATCCTATAGTTATACATCAAATAATGTAACTTATCGTCGCATGAAACTCCGCAACGAAAACGATACATTTTGGACAACTGAGCAAATCAGCGAACGTCAAGACGCCATTTATAATCGTCAAAATCTTGTTCTTCGCCTTAAGAAAAAGGAGAAAAATCTTGCAACTTTTTATACAGAATATACAGATACTTTACATTATGATCCAGATGGAAGAAATATAGAAGTACCTTATATCAACCAATTAGAATATATCGTTGATTTAAAAGAACAAGAAATCAAAAAAATTGTAATCAACACCGAAGAGTCCGAAAAAGCTGTTGCAATTGCTTCGCTCATGCAAAATGGTTTTTCAAAAGATGAGGCCGAAAGTAATGTAGTATTGGGAAAAGACTATTTTCACTCAGAAATCATCTTTGAAATCACTAAAGTAAATAACGACTTAGATATTCCAACACCTATACAATAAGAGGTATCACTATGAAAAAATTATTCAGTATTATCCTCACGCTAACTCTTTTCTTAAGTTCATCCATTACAATTTGTGCCGCAGAACGCCAAACCGTTACTCCCCCACAAGATGAACTCATTTCCTTCGAAACCTTACAAGCTCTTTTTCCTGATGTTTCATTAAACAAAAACGGATATGTAGATGATTACAATAACAATTCAGCCACGTTTTTCACTCAAAAAGCTGCTGATTTTTTGTCTAATCCTGTAGAAACACATACCGCTGAATATAATGGTGGCATCTGCAATTTAAACGTATATGCAAACGGAGCATATGGAGCATATGGTTTCGAAAAGATTTCATCCGATGTTACTCCTTATGACGCTGGCTACAACATAACAGGCTCTACTTATCGTGCTTATTATACAATGATGGCTTCACAAGGTTTTTCTTACACATTTACAGTTTCATCCGGTTCAGGCTATAGTACAATTTCACAATTATCTGGCGTTTCTACACAATATGGAATTCCTCAGTCATATTTTAGTGCTAGATCT
>ERZ791868.534-NODE-534-length-29874-cov-21.882525_pt1 | contig 29874 bp, 24 predicted proteins | sample MGYA00510281_ERZ791868 | MGnify/ENA primary metagenome ERZ791868 (study PRJEB30046, sample SAMN00792046) | human gut metagenome | study: EMG produced TPA metagenomics assembly of the A metagenome-wide association study of gut microbiota in type 2... | reverse complement strand
TCTTGCCGGACTGGAACAGGACGATGAGGATCAGGGCCAGCGCCACCAGCAGCTGCACCACGGTGATGATGATAAGAACAGCGTTCATAACGGAACTCCCTCCAAATAATTCAGCCCTCTGGGGGCACTTTTCTCATAGTACGCATTATACTACCACACCCGGGCCGGAATTTCAAGAGGAAAACCGTGATTTTTTACAGGGGTGGCGGAAATGAGACGAAAAAATCATCGAACATCTGTTGCAAACCGGATTTGAGTATGATATAATGTAGAAAATATCCGGTAAAGGAGCGGACGTCATGGCCCAGCTGACCAAAATGCAGCAGAAGATCTACGACTACATCGCCCAGGCCATTCAGGACCAGGGGTATCCCCCCTCGGTGCGGGAGATCGGCGAGGCCGTGGGTCTGAAATCCCCGTCCACGGTGCATTTTCACCTGAAGCATCTGGAGGAGCTGGGAGTCATCGGCAAGCAGGCCGGCAAGGGCCGGGCCCTGACGCTGACGGAGGCGTCCCGGGAGAGCCAGGCGCCTGAAAGCCAGCCGCCCGAAAATCAGGTGCCCATTGTGGGCAATGTGGCCGCCGGATCGCCCATCCTGGCCCAGGAATGCATCGAGGATTACCTGACCTTTGATACCGGCGGACGGGACGGGGAATATTTTGCCCTGCGGGTCCGGGGCGAGTCCATGCTGGGCGCGGGCATCCTGCCGGATGACCTGGTGGTGGTGCACCAGCAGCCTGCCGCCAACAACGGAGAGATCGTGGTGGCCCTGCTGGGGGACGAGGCCACGGTGAAACGGCTGAAGCGCCAGGGCGGCCAGGTGTGGCTGATGCCGGAGAACGAAGCGTACAGCCCCATCGACGGCCGGGAGGCCCAGATCCTGGGCAAGGTAGCCGCCGTGATCCGCCGGTATTGACACGCCGGGCGGGAACCGCTATAATAAAGGGAAATCGAACAGCGCGACGATCGGAAAGAGTATGCCGCGCAGCTCCGGCAAGAGAGGGACGGTCACCGGCTGCAAGCCGTCCTGCGGGGTGCGGCAGAAGGTGCGTCCGGGAGCGCGCGGGATGTGGAAGCCCGCCGCATTGGCCTGCGTCACAGGCTGCAAGTGATAAACGAGAGTGGAACCGCGAAATATCGCCTCTCATGCCCCCAGGGCATGAGAGGCTTTTTGTTTGCAGAGCGAAAATTGACCATAGAAGGAGAAAACGCCATGTATCTGTATAATTCCGCCACCCATAAAAAAGAGGAGTTCCGGACCCATACCCCCGGCCATGTGGAAATGTACACCTGCGGCCCCACGGTGTACCACTTTGCCCACATCGGCAACCTCCGCAGCTATATCATGGAGGACGTGCTGGAGAAGTACCTGCGCTACGCCGGGTACAGCGTCAACCGGGTCATGAACATCACCGACGTGGGCCACCTGACCAGCGACGCCGACCAGGGCGAGGACAAGATGCTCAAGGGCGCCCGCCGGGAGCACAAGACCGTTATGGAGATCGCCCAGTATTACACCGACGCGTTCTTTGAGGACTGCCGGAAGCTGAACATCAAGCGGCCCGACGTGGTGCAGCCGGCCACGGGCCTCATCGACGACTATATCAAGATCATCACCAAGCTCCTGGACACCGGCTACGCCTATGTGGCCGGGGGCAACGTGTATTTCGACACCAGCAAGCTGGAGCGGTACTATATCTTCAACGACCACAACGAGGAGGATCTGGCCGTGGGCGTCCGGGAGGGCGTGGAGGAGGATACCAACAAGCGCAATCGCAACGACTTCGTGCTGTGGTTTACCAAGTCCAAATTCGAGGATCAGGCTCTGAAATGGGACTCCCCCTGGGGCGTAGGCTATCCCGGCTGGCACATTGAATGCTCCGGCATTTCCATGAAGTATAACGGCGAATATCTGGACCTGCACTGCGGCGGCGTGGACAACGCCTTCCCCCACCACACCAACGAAATCGCCCAGTCAGAGAGCTATCTGGGCCATCCCTGGTGCCCCCAGTGGTGCCATGTGGCCCACCTGAACACCGAGGGCGGCAAAATGTCCAAGTCTAAGGGCGAATTCCTGACGGTGTCGCTGCTGGAGGAGAAGGGCTATGACCCCCTGGCGTATCGGTTCTTCTGCCTGCAGAGCCATTATCGTAAGAGCCTAGTATTCACCTGGGAGAACCTGGACAACGCCGTGGCGGCCTACAACAAGCTGCTCTCTAAAATCGCAGCCCTGACCCCCGGCAAGGGAGAGGTGGACCCGGCGGTCCTGGATGAGCTGAAGGCCCGGTTTACCAAGGCCATGGACAACGACCTGAATACCTCCATGGCAGTGACGGTGCTGTATGATGTGCTGAAGGCCAAAACCACCGACACCACCAAGCTGGCTGCCCTGGACAGCTTTGACCAGGTGCTGGGGCTGAAGCTGACGGAGAAGGCGGCGGCTCTGCGCAAGGCCCAGGAAGCGGCCCCCGCCGCAGGCGGCTTCACCGTTGTCAGCGAGGACGGCCGGGAGGATCCCCAGGTGGAAGCCCTGATCCGGGCCCGGGCCGATGCCAAGAAGGCGAAAAACTTCGCCGAGGCGGATCGCATCCGGGATGAGCTGAAGGCCCAGGGAGTGGAGATCACCGACGTTCCCGGCGGCGTGAAGTGGAAGCGTGCCTGAGCATAGAGTATGAAAAACGGATCCCCGTGGGCCAGAAGGCTCACGGAGATCCGTTTTTGTGGAAACTTATAAGCATGCTGTCCCTATAACGGAGCCTATGAAATGCTATGCGGATCTGTTTCCCGTGACAAGAGGGCAACCGTCTCCACATGCGTGTCATTTTAAGACATATCCCCACAAATCAACAGAAAAAATATAATTATCTTTATAATATGAATAGCAGTAATCAATAACCTACTACATTTATCCTTAATGTTTAATCAAAAAATCTGACTTATTCTCTTCATAACTCTTAAGAATACTTATAAAATGATTGCTTTTAATTGCATCGTAGTTATTCATTTTCTTTAATTCTAAATAATTTTTCTCCGCAATTTCCATGCTGGTATGGCTTATGTAACATGCTGTATATTCACTAATAGATGGAACGGCCCAAAGATATTTCTCTGATTTTACTACTTTGTTATCTTCATCATATATAATCGATAATGTTAAGTAATAAATCGTAACCATACGCGTTTCTGCTATAGAACTTGCAAGCTTCACCTGAAATCTATCGACTTCATTTGCACCTATACTTTGTGAAACATTAAATACTTGTTGTTTCTCTTTCCCTAAAACCACATCATAAGTATGAGAGGATTCTACCAATCGATAATGGGTCATTTGCGGATTGATCATATTATAGTAATCTAATATATCGAATGATATCTCTTTTATATAGGCTACTTGGTCTCCAATGTTTCTCAATTTTATATCAACAATAAATTCTTTATCTTCATTTAAAGAGATATCTACTATTTTTATATTTGATTGTTGTTTTTCTTCTGTAAGATTTGTTTTTAATATTGCAAAGAAAGCTGATATAATAGCTATACCTAAGCCGCTAAATATCCATTCTTTATTACTTATAATCCATTCTACCATGTCAATATTCTCCTTTGTTTTTTTATTTACCAGCTTTTCTCTACAACCGTCCTATTTATCTGATATTTTAAAATACAACATCCATTCCGTTTGTGTAATAGACTACTGCATAAACAACATTTAATACAGCATAGGAGGTTTCCCTTTGTTATCCACAACTTTTCTGACATAACCTTCCCACTTTTGAATTATTTGTATCCATTCTTTAGATTTCACTGAATCATTTAATAGATTTCTAATTATCTCTTTAGATGTTCTTATATGCCGGTATAGCCCGTTATTCCGGGCTTTTCCGGCACTTTTCATATCGGAAGAACCTCACAAATCTTTTTATTACCCCTTATGTTTTCGCTCTCAAAAGTAGTAAAAGCAGTAGTAAATTCTGCGTACTACTTATGCCGCCTTGGTTTCCTCGGCGCTTTCCGCCGCAGGCTCCGGCTTGGCCTCTGCGGTGGTTTTTGCCTTGGCTTGCAGCCGTTCCATTTCCTCCTGTGCGGAATGGAAAGTAGCGTGGGCGTAATAGTTCAGCGTCATTACAATGTTGGCGTGTCCCATGATGTACTGCAATGCCTTGGGGTTCATGCCCGCGTTTGCCATTCTGGTACAGAATGTATGCCGCATGGTGTGCGGCGTCATCACATCGGGCAGCGGCTCCTTGTGGCACTTGTTGTACTTCTTGGCAAGGCACTTGAACATGGCGTCATAGTTGACGGCGGTTTTGGGCAGGCCGTCCCGGTTCAGGAACAGGAAGTCCTTATAACCGTCAACCTCAATGCACCTGCCGTCCCTGCGCTTCTTCAACACGCGCTCAAACGCTTCATAGGCGGCTGCGCTCATAGGCACTTGACGGAATCCGCTTTCTGTTTTTGGCGCTTCGGTATAGTAACCGTCCTCGGTGCTTCTCAAAAGCTGGTGGTCTACATTCACAAAGCGCTTCTCAAAATTCAGGTCGGCTGGCGTCAGGCCGCAGAGTTCGGAAATACGAAGCCCGGTTTCCAGCAGGATCACCACCTCGTCATAATACTTGGCATAGACGGGATCGTTCTGCATGAAGTCCAAAAGCTCGTTTTCCTGTGTAGGGGTAAGCGGCACCTTTGGTACGGTATCGTCGTTGATAACCTCATTGATCTGGAAGTCAAAGGGATTCTTGCGGAGGCAATCGTCCTGTACGGCCATATAAAAGATGGCTTTTAAGGAACGCTTGCTGTTGCAGATGGTGTTGTAGGCAACGCCCTTTTCCTGCATACGCAAGGCCCATTCTTTCGCGTCAGACAGCTTCACGCTGTCAATGCTGGCCGCGCCCAGCTTATCTTCGGACAGAAGTTTCATCAACTGCTGGCGGCTCTTTTGGGTTCCTTTCCGCACATTCCCGCGCTGCCGGGTGTACTTTTCATAAAGCTGGCACACGGTCATTTTCTTGCCGATGGTGTCTATCCCGTCGTCAAGGTCTTTCTGTATCTGCTTGATTTTCTCGCGCAGGGAAAGACAGGGCCGTTTCCCGGCAGGTACTTTGTCGGTGGGTACTAACTTCCATGAGTAAACAAACTGGGGTTCTCCAAAGGTGTTAATGTATTTGTAAGCGTATCTTCCATCTGATCGCTGGCTCTCTCCAGACTTCAAAAGGCGGCCTTTGTTGTCCCGTCTTTTTTCATCTCGTTCTTTTCTTGGCATTTCGTCATGCTCCTTTCCATGACGGAAAGAGCCTTGACACGCTTATAACCTATTATAACACGCGCAAGGCCCTTTTTCACTATATTGTGTCAAGGGAATCAATGATTTTTTCAAACTGCTTCCGCTTGATCTGGATGCGGTTGCCGTTCAGGATCACCCAGCCAGCGGTGGGGTTTTCCTCGGAAAGCCGACGCAGTTTGTTTTCCCCAATCCGAAAATATTTGGACGCTTCCTCAATGGTAAGCGTGTATTTTTCCCAAATAGGCACATCGTTATTACTCATAACAAGGCCCCCTTTCTTTTCAAAACAAAGGTTGTTTTTGTGAAAGTGGGCAGAAAAGAACGGACGGCTGCTGGCACAGCTCCACGGGAATCTCACCCCCGCGTGGTTCTCACGCGGCCCTGCTCGTTGCCTGCGACGCTTCAAACGCTCGGACTACGACGGCAAGGGAGTATCATTGTCCTATCTGCGCGTCGTCGCCCGCAGGCTGCCACACCTGCTTTACGGCACGGTAAAATCGCTCCGCTTACCCCAATGAGGGAAAGCCTCTTGGCGCACCTGCCGCCCGGCTCGGCACAGACAGAATGTATCCGTCTGCCCTATGTCTGGCGGCAGATTTCAGGACGATTACAAGCGGATTGGGAAAAAGGCTATATAAAAATCTCAAAAAACAAAAGCGGGAGCAATCAGAACCAATACAGTGTCCAGTATCTGCCAAGCGGAGTTATCAAGAAAATCAACGACGGCGAGTTGGAAGTTTTAGGGCATGAAGATGGTGTTCCGACATTGTTATTTGGAGAAAATCAGACCGTAGGTGGACAGGTTCCTACGATATGGGCTGAAAAAGTATTTTTCACTGTTAACGGAACGCAAACGCTTAAAGACATTTTTCCTGAATCGCCTAAAACGTTCGACTATCCGAAATCGGTTGCACTGATTGAAAGCGTGGTTCAAGCAATCACAAAAGATGCCGATATTATCCTTGATTCTTTTGCCGGTTCCGGCACCACCGCCCATGCGGTGCTGAACATGAACAAAGCCGACGGCGGACACCGCAAGTTCATCCTCGTGGAAATGATGGACTATGCCGACAGCATCACCGCCGAGCGCGTCAAGCGCGTGATCCGTGGCTACGGCGAGGGGAAAAACGCCGTGGAGGGAACCAGCGGCAGTTTCAGCTTCTACGATCTGGGCGAACCGCTGCTGGTGGGCGATTGCCTGAATGAAGCGGTTGCCCCGGAGAAAATCCGGGAATACATCTGGTTCATGGAAACCAAGCAGCCCTACGCCCCGCCCAGCGGCGGCAATCCGTATTACCTCGGTCAGCACAACGACACCGGCTACTATTTCTACTACGAGCCGCAGCGTGTGACGGTGCTGGATTATGCGTTCCTCTCCACCATTACGGAAAAAGCCGACGGAACGGTGATCTATGCCGACCGCTGCTCCATCAGCGAGGACAAGCTGGCACAGATGGGCATTGTATTCAAGAAAATCCCACGGGACATCAGCAGACTGTAAGGGGGTGACGATGTATGGAAATGAAAGGGTATCAGAAAGCGGTCATAGCGGATTTGACGCATTATCTGGAACTGATGAACGAAACGCAGAACTATATGACAGCGTTTGAGCAGTTCTGGCGGGAAAAGAGCGCCCCGGCGTTAGGGCTATACCGAAACGTTATAGCCGGGGTTCCGAACCTGTGCATCAAGGTGCCGACGGGCGGCGGTAAGACCTTTATCGCCTGCAACGCCATTCGCCCGGTGTTTGACGCGCTCCCCGTCACCAAGACGAAAGCGGTTGTCTGGCTTGTCCCGTCAGAAGCCATCCTGACGCAGACGGTGAAAGCCCTGAAAGATACGTCCCACCCCTACCGTCAGAAAATCGACGTAGATTTTGGCGGGCGCGTGGAGGTCTACACCAAGCAGGAGCTTCTGAACGGGCAGAACTTCAATCCCACCGCCGTAACGGAGCAGTTGTCGGTTATGGTGCTGTCCTATGACTCTTTCCGCGGTCGCGGCAAGGAGGTCTTGAAAGCCTATCAGGAGAACAGCAACCTTGCCGCGTTTGCAAAGGCACTGGGCAAGCCCGACAGCCCCATTGAAAAAGCGGACGAAACCGCCCTGTTCCAGATCATCAACCAGCTTAACCCTCTTGTCATCGTGGACGAGAGCCACCACGCCCGTTCGGATTTGAGCCGGGAAATGCTGGCGAATTTCAATCCGTGCTTTGTTCTGGACCTGACCGCCACGCCGCGCAAGGACAGCAATATTATCTCCTATGTGGACGCGGTGCAGCTAAAGACCGAACACATGGTAAAGCTGCCCGTCATCGTCTACAACCGCGACAGTCAGGCAGAGGTCATTCTGGACGCAATCGACCTGAGAAACAAGCTGGAAGAACTCGCCGCAGCCGAATATGCCGTGAGCAAGAAGTATATTCGCCCCATTGTACTGTTTCAGGCAGAGCCGAAAGGCAAGGAAGAAGCCACTACCTTTGAGAAAATCCGCGAAAAGCTGATTGGCTATGACATCCCCGCAGAGCAAATCGCCATCCGCACAGCGGACGTGAACGAGCTGAAAAACACCGAACTCATGTCCGCAGACTGCCCGATTCGCTATATTATCACGGTCAACGCATTGAGCGAGGGATGGGACTGCCCCTTTGCCTATATTCTTGCGTCTATTGCCAACAAGACGAGTCAGGTTCAGGTGGAGCAGATTTTGGGACGTATCCTGCGTCTGCCCCACACCACCCAGCACAGGCAGTCATCCCTGAATATGTCCTATGTGCTGACATCTTCCAATGATTTCAACGAAACCGTAAAAGGCATCATTCAGGGCTTGAATGACGCAGGTTTCAGCGATAAGGATTATCGCGTTTCCGAGCCGCCTACGCCGAAAACCCCTGACCCGGTGCAAATCACGATTGACAATGGGTGTTCCAAAATGGAAACCCCTTTGGAATCGCCCGAAGAGGACGTTTCCGGTGTGGACTGGAAGTTAGTCAATGAAGAATACCAGCGGCGCAGAGAAGCGGAGAAATCACCTGAAACCACCCCGAAAGCCGACAGTATGTTATCCGAAGCGGAAAGCGCGGGACAAGCCTACAATGCCGCGATCCAGCAGTCGGGCAATGACCCCTATCTGCAAAAAACGCCGTGGGAGGTGCGGGAACAGATGCCTACATTCGCTGTCAAGCCGGAGTTCCGGGAAGATATTGAGCGCCTTGTCATCCCGCAGTTCTTTGCAGCTATTCCGGATACGCTGTTTACGGATGGTTCTCATGTGCTGCTGGATGAAGCGCAGCTTTCCGAGGGCTTCACGCTGAAAAACAAGGACTGCGACATTGATTTTGCCGCAGCGGATGATGGAATCGTTAAGGTGGATATTGAGAACAAGGAAAACGGCTTGCCCCGTGTGTTCAAAATGTCCAGCCCGGAGCAGCAGTATTTCAAGGAATACTTCAACAGTCTGCCCCCGGAAAGCCGGGTACGCCAGTGCAAGGAAATTATGCTCCGTCAGCTTAACAAGCTGAATGGCGTGGACGCTGCCGAACTGAAAGCCTACATAGAGCGCATTGTCGGCAACATGAGCAAGGACCAGCTTGCAGCAATGGAGAAAGCGCCGCTGGGTTACGCAAAGAAAATCAAGGATAAAGTGCAAGCCCTGTTGGAGCAGCATTGCCGGGAGAACTTCTCCGACTGGCTCTCCACCGAACGCATTGTATGCTTGCCGTATTATCGTCTGCCAGACGCAATTCATCCCGCTGCGCATACGGACATCTATGCGAAATCGCTGTATCAGGCAGAGGACGGCGATATGAACAAGCTGGAACAAAAGCTGATTATGGAATTGACCGCCTTGCCGAATGTGCGCTGGTGGCACAGAAATATTTCCCGTCAGGGCTTCTGTATCAACGGCTATATCAATCACTATCCTGATATTCTGATTTTGACGGAAAAGGGCAAGGTCATCTTTGCGGAAGCCAAGGGCGAACACCTGAAAAATGATGACAGCCGGGAGAAAATCGACCTCGGCGCAATGTGGAGCGGTCATGCAGGAAACCAGTATCGGTATTTCATGGTGTTTGAAAAGGATGCCGACCTGCCAAAAGGAGCAGTCAGCATGAGCAAGTTTGTTGAGATTGTCGCGGCGCTGTGAATCCCGTTCCTGGGCGATTCTGACAGGCGGCAATAACGCACTGTTCATAACAGCCCCTATGCGGTTTCGCGGAACCGGACGGGATTGCGCCAATCCGCAAAAACCTTTCCCGTTCCGAACACCGGGAACACTGTACCGTAGAGCGCGATTCCGTGTAATGAGTATGCAAATCGGGAAATAACTTTTCGGATTTCACAAGCATTGATTTATGCGGCGGTTTTTAGAGCGGTAATCGGAACTTGTTCTGCCGTGGAGGTCGATAATATCTACCCCTGATTTTTCATCACCTATGGTGTGAAATAAGCCCCTGTCTCGACGCTGTGATTACGACGGAGAAACATTTTGATCTCCTTACAAGTTCATACAGATTCAGGCAGCAGGAGCAATTCTGCTGCCTTTTTCTTTGGGTGACTGTTCCGCTTACCTCGCGTATGTGGATTGTCATAATTTTCAAAAAGGAGCGTGATAGTAATGAAATCAGAAAACGTGAAAAGGGGGTGGTGTGCCGATGCAAAGCAGAAAACACAGGCGGATTCTGATGCAGGAGGCGGAATATGGCAAAACCGCTTGACCCCAAAGCGATAGAGGCAGAGCGGCAAACCAGCAGCCGAGCGGAACGCAGGGAGCAGAAGCGCCGCCAGATGCAGGACGAGATTTCTTATAACCAGCGTGGAAATGGAGTTATTATTATCCCACCGCAGAAACGGCGGGAACTTGCAGAGGAGCCGCCCAAACTCCGTGTTGCGGCGTATTGCCGCGTCAGCACACAGGAGGAACAGCAGGTCGGCAGCTTTGATATGCAGATCCACCATTTTACCAAGAGGATTGAGGCAAATCCACAATGGGAGTTGGTTGAGATTTATCAAGACGCGGCTGTAATAATAGGACTAAAAACATTAAGGCTCAAAAAGAGTCAGAAACACGCTGCTTTTTGAGCTTTTTCACGCAAAAACCGCAAGTAAAACAAAGCGCGTCTGTTTACCCAAAGTGGCGCTTGGGTCGGCAGACGCGCTTTGTTCATGTCCTGACGCAGTAACATGGCATGGACAATCGGTATTACATAGCACATCCACTTGCTCCCTGACGGAGCCGGAGGGTGTGCTTTTTTGTTGCCCGGTATGGGCGGGAATGGAGGCGAGAGCAATGAACGGACATACAGAGGACAAACCGAAAGACTGCCGGTACTGCTATTTCTGGAAGCAGACCAAGGGCTGCACCTACCGAGGCAAAACCGACTGCTATTATATTTCCGCGCAGAAGCCGCCTGCCGCCGTCAGCGAGTGCGACGGCTGCCCGTATGGGCGGGCGTCTCCCTGCATCGGCTGGTGTACGAAAGAGCTGCTGCGCTCTATGGGCCTTTGGAAAGGGCGTGAAGATACATGACACTGGACTATTACTACGGGGATCAGGCGGAACAGTTCTCTTTCTACCGCATCCCCAAAGTGCTGTTCACGGACAGCCGGTTCAAGGACATTTCGGCAGAGGCCAAAATCCTCTACGGCCTGCTCCTTGACCGCATGAGCTTGTCTGCCAAGAACGGCTGGCTGGATCAGGAGGGGCGCGTGTACATCGTCTATACCGTCGAAGACATCATGGACGCACTTTCCTGCGCTTCGCAGAAGGCCATGAAGCTGCTGAACGAATTGGATGAGAAATGCGGGCTTATCGAGCGCAAACGGCAGGGTCTCGGCAAGCCTAATCTCATTTACGTCAAGAATTTTGTTTCCGCACCGGAATCAAAATTCAAGAATGGTGAAAATCAAAATTCTGGACTTTTGAAAATCGAAACTCAAGAATTTCCAAAATCAAAAGGTAGTAATACTGAGAAGAACAATACTGATTTTAACGATACTGAGTCTTTTCCCTTCTCTTCGTTCAGAGACGGTCAAAAGCGGGAATCGAAAGGGAACGATGCGGAGCGGAGAGCGCAGTACAGAGAGCTTATCATGGAGAATATCAGCTATGACGTTCTGCTGGTGGACTTGCCGTATGACAAGGAGATCGTCGAGGAAATTCTGGAGCTTATCGTGGATACAGTTTGTACCACAAAGCAGACCGTGCGCATCTCCGGGGATGATAAACCAGCAGAGGTGGTCAGGAGCCGGTTCCTGAAGCTGGACAGCGAGCATATCCGTTTTGTCGTGAGCTGCATGAAAGAGAACACCACAAAGATCAAAAACATCCGTCAATATCTGCTGGCAACGCTGTACAACGCTTCGCTTACCATGACCAGCTACTATGCAGCCCTGGTTCAGCACGATATGGCGGAAGGACGTATTTAGACGCCGCTGGCTGTATGGCCTGCGGCGTTTCGCATGTTACGGAGGTGAACGCTATGCCAAAGAAGACAGAACCAAAGGACACACAGAGCACCCAGCCGGAGCAGGTGCAGCAGGTACGCATTTCGGATATCCACCCCTTCAAGAATCATCCGTTCAAGGTGGTGGACGATGCGCTCATGCAGGAGACGGTAGACAGCATCATGCAGTTCGGCGTGCTCAATCCCACCATCATCCGGCCAGATCCCGGAGGTGGCTATGAGATGGTCGCCGGACACCGGCGCTTGCACGCAAGCGGCCTTGCCGGGAAGGATACGATCCCGGCCATTGTCCGCAATCTGACTGACGACGAGGCGGTGATCTTGCTGGTGGATACCAATTTGCAGCGCGAGAACATTTCTCCCATGGAACGCGCACAGGCGTACAAGATGAAAATGGAGGCGCTGAAACATCAGGGACAGCGGACAGATTTAACTTTAGTCCAAGTTGGGCCAAAGTTAAATTCCGCTGAAAAAATCGCGCAGGACAGCGGCGAAAGCGTTTCGCAGGTAAAGCGGCTCATTCGCCTGACGGAGCTTGTTCCAGAGATTCAGCAGAAAGTTGATGCCAAGGAAATTGCCCTGAATCCTGCTGTGGAGCTGTCGTACCTCAAGCCGGAGGAACAGCGGCAGTTTCTGGATGCAATGGAGTATTCCCAGAACACCCCCTCGCTTTCGCAGGCGCAGCGGCTGAAAAAGCTCAGCCGTGAGGGCAAATGCACGCAAGACGCCATGTACAAGGTCATGTCCGAAGAAAAGAAAGACGAGCTGGATCGCGTCACGCTGAAAAGCGATACGCTTCGCAAATACTTTCCCAAGAATTACACGCCGCAGCAAATGGAACAGGTCATTATCAAGCTACTGGATCAGTGGCAGAAAAAACGGCAGCGTCAGAACGAGCGGTGAAAGACATTCAGAAAAAAGTCGGACATCCTGCGCGGAGGAAGGAGCGAAGACAATGCGCAGCTTTATGAGTCCGGGGAAACGCATCCGCAGCTTTCGTCTGAAACGTGGGATGACGCAAAGAGCATTGGGGAGGGCTGTGGGCTTTCCGGTAAAAACCGCCGACATCCGCATCGCGCAGTATGAATCCGGTGCAAGAACGCCCAAACACGATCTGCTCTGTATATTTGCCCAGACATTGAAGGTTCCGGTGTCGGCGCTGGAAGTTCCGTATATCAAGAGCCGTGATGAGTTAAAGCAGTTGCTGCAAGCGCTGGAGGACGAATACGGACTGACAGTAACGATCACAGAACCCCGCGACTGATTCAAATATCGGAATAAGCAAACGACAGCGCCAGAATGAGCGCCGAGAAAGGAATGTATCATGGAAAACTTCACGGTAAACATCACAGGAGACGTCAACATCATCCTCCCGCACGGAAAAATTCCCCGCAGGGTCAGACTTAAAAAAGATGGCTACGCGCCGGTTTCCAGCTTTCAGCTTACCCCAAACGATGAGGAATACGATGAAAGCAATGTTTCGGTTCTACTGGCTGTGCCCGGCCAGAAGGCCAAATCCATGCGTCTGCTGGACGCGCTCATTGCGACCGGCTTCCTCTGCACGCATGTGCGGCAGGTGCCGACCTTCGACCTGTACATGGCTTATGAGCAGAAAGCAGTCGTGACCGTCAGCGGCGAAACGTACCTGACCGGCCCCGCCATTGTGTTCTACTGCCTCGATGATGAGCTGTGGGATATCTCTTCGGGGGATGCCGGTCTGGTGCGGCGGCTTTTTGAAGAGCGTACCGTACAGCTCCGTCACGGAGACGAAACGATCCCGGCCATTGCGCTGTAAGCTGTGTGTCGGTGCATACTGCGATCATCACGGAAGGAGGCGTTCATAATTGCAGGAAGAGGTTGAAAACAGGACAGTGACCCTTGTAATCAGCGCAACGAAGCTCACCGGACGGGTGCTCAAGGCGGCGGTTGCGAAATTCCTGGCACATCAGAAAGCAAAAATCGCTGAGAAAAAACGGGCTGGCCCCGTAAAGCCCACCGGCAAGCAGACGGTCAAGCAGCTTGTCGGTCAGAATCAGGGCGTTGCCAACATCGAGATCAGCGATAAAAACATCAAGGATTTTGACCGTGTGGCGCGGAAATACGGCGTGGACTACGCCGTAAAAAAGGACAAGACCCTCTCGCCGCCCAAGTACATGGTGTTCTTCAAGGCGCGGGACGCAGATGCACTCACAGCAGCCTTTGAGGAATATACCCGCAATACGGCAAGGAAGCGGCAGAAGCCCTCCCTCATCCAGCATCTGCATGATATTCAGGCGGCAAAGGACATCATCAAGCCGGCGGTCAAACACAAGGATAAGGGGCTGGAGCTATGAAAAAGCCTGTAAACATCAAGAAAATCATTCTCCCCAATCTCCCGTATCTTCTGTTCGTCCTGCTGGGAACCAAGTGTGGGCAGGCTGCGCGGCTTGCTCCGGGGATGGATTTCTCTCAAAAAGCCCTGCATATTCTGGACGGCTTCCGGCTGGCCTTTAAGAGCCTACTTCCGAGCTTCCACCCTGCCGATCTGCTGGTCGGCCTCCTGATCGCCGCCGCGCTCCGGCTGGCGGTCTACGTCAAAGGCAAGAACGCCAAGAAATTCCGCAAGAATATGGAGTACGGCAGTGCCCGATGGGGAACCGCCACCGACATTGCCCCCTATGTCGATCCGGCCTTTGAGAACAACATCATTCTCACCCAGACCGAGAGCCTGACCATGAACAGCCGCCCAAAAGACCCGAAGACGGCGCGGAATAAAAACGTGCTGGTCATCGGCGGCTCCGGCAGCGGCAAAACGCGCTTTTTCATTAAACCCAATCTCATGCAATGCCAATCGAAAGACTATCCGGTTTCATTCGTTGTCACTGACCCGAAGGGCAGCATCGTGGTCGAGTGCGGCAGGCTGTTGGAGAGGAACAATTACCGCATCAAGATATTCAATACCATCAACTTTTCCAAGAGTATGCACTATAACCCCTTCGCCTACATCCACTCGGAAAAGGATATTTTGAAATTGGTCAACACCTTGATCTGCAATACCAAGGGAGACGGCAAATCCGGCGACGATTTCTGGGTGAAGGCAGAGACGCTTTTGTACTGTGCCCTGATCGGCTACATCCATTATGAAGCGCCCGAAGAAGAGCAGAACTTTGCCACGCTCATCGAGCTGGTCAACGCCATGGAAGTTCGCGAGGACGATGAAACCTTTGAAAATCCTGTGGATATCGCGTTCAAGGAGCTGGAAAAGGACAAGCCCAACCACTTCGCGGTGCGGCAATATAAAAAGTACAAATTAGCCGCAGGCAAGACAGCTAAGAGTATCAATATTAGCTGCGGCGCACGCCTTGCTCCCTTTGATATTGCGGAGCTGCGGGAGATCACCATGTATGACGAACTGGAGCTGGACACGCTGGGAGACAAGATATACGACAACCCGGATGCCAAGGATGGAAGCTTCAAAAAGACGGCGCTGTTTCTTATCATGAGCGATACCGACAGCACCTTCAATTTCCTCATTTCTATGATTTACAGCCAGTTATTTAACCTGCTGTGTGAAAAAGCGGACGACCAGTATAAAGGCCGCCTGCCGGTGCATGTGCGCTGTCTGATCGACGAAGCGGCGAACATCGGGCAGATACCCAATCTGGAAAAGCTCATGGCGACCATCCGCAGCCGCGAGATCTCCGCCTGTCTTGTTTTGCAGGCGCAGTCTCAGCTCAAGGCGCTGTATAAGGACAACGCCGATACGATTATCGGGAATTGCGACACCTCGATTTTCCTTGGCGGCAAGGAACCGACCACGCTGAAAGAGCTGAACCAGGCGCTTGGGAAAGAGACCATCGACACCTTCAACACCGGCGAGAGCCGCGGCCGCGAGGTCTCCCACAGCCTTAACTACCAGAAGCTCGGCAAAGACCTCGCTACGGTGGATGAGCTTGCCGTGCTGGACGGCTCCAAGTGCATCTTGCAGCTTCGCGGCGTGCGGCCGTTTCTGTCCAATAAGTTTGATATCACGCAGCACAGGAATTACAAATACCTGTCGGATGCAAACCCCAAAAATGAATTTGACATTGAAACGTTCCTATCTCACCGGCTCAAGCCGAAACAGGACGAGACTTACAATGTCTTTGAGGTAGACGTGTCCGAAGCGGATGAAGCAGCGGGTGAACAGCCCGCTTTTTCATAAAGATTTATCAAGGCAGGAGGCTTGATACACCATGACAGACAGAAGACACCGGCTCATACTGCAAGGCCGGAACAAACAAAAACAATTAAAAATTGAAAGGAGACGCCGGAATCGGGAGCCGCACAGCGGTTTTCGTTCCGGCGCTTGCATTGTGAGAACTCACTTCTAACCCAATATCCCGCATATTCCGGCATACACATTTATGGATTTCTTTAACTCTGCTGTCGATGTTCTTCAGACCCTTGTCATCGCACTTGGCGCAGGTCTCGGAATCTGGGGCGTCATTAACCTGCTGGAGGGCTACGGAAATGATAATCCGGGGGCTAAAAGCCAGGGCATGAAACAGCTCATGGCCGGTGGCGGCGTCGCCCTGGTTGGCCTTCTGCTGGTGCCGCTGCTCACGGGACTTTTTGGCTAAACACCGGCAGAGCTGCAAGGGCGGCTGATGTCGCCCTTGCATCCCCATTCAGAAGCAAGGGAGCAGCCTATATTGACGGGCTGCTCCTTCGCTCTGAACGTTCCACATACAACGACTTTTTACTTTTTTAGGAGGATACACAGATGCCCAGAAGATACAGCTACCCCGAAAATCTGCTTTTTGTCCTGCATCTCAACGAAGAAACACAGCGCATGATCTCCTATGACGTGCTGACGGATGACCAGCGCAAGGGGCTGGAATACGCCTTGTCCGCCCTCTCGGAACGTGAACAGATCGTGCTCCGAGAGCATTTCTGCGAGGGCATCGGCTATAAGGCGATTGGCCTGCACTATAACCTCTCGGAAAGCCGAACGAGAAACATTATCCGGGACGCACTGCGCTGGCTGCACAAAAATCCTGCGTGGCTGTACTACATCACAGATGGCTTTGAAGCACGAACCGCATATTTGCGGCAGCAGCTCCAGATGGAGGAACAAATCTATTGTGAACGCTGCGGCATTACCTCTCCGACGCATTTGTATTATCAGGGACTGGAAGCCCTGCATCTGCCCGCCAAGTGCTACAACCCACTTAGCCGGAACGGTGTGAAGACCGTCCACGAAGCGCTCATTTTCCTGTGCTCGTCTGCACAAATCCGAAACTTCGGCGCACTGTCCAGAGCTGCCCTTCGGGAGTATTTTATGCGTGAGAATCTGCTTCCCGCAGACGGGGCGCTGCCTAGCTGCAATGCAAAGACTCCGCGCCTTGATCTGGAAGTTGAGGTTTTCCGGACGCTCAACACACATAGCTGATTACAGGCGGCATTGACCGCCTGATACATAGCCGGGCAACCGGCTATTTCGCGTTCCGTTCCATTTTCAGGTGCACATGAGAGTGAAAACGAGCGCGGTAATCTTATACGGCTCTCGCCGGTATGCGAAGAGCCAACGGAAGGAGGGAAAAACGATTGGACTTAATATGGCAGAAATTCACCGATTGGCTCAAGGAAATCCTGATCGGCGGTATCACGGATGCGCTGTCCGGCCTCTTTGATACCGTGAACACACGAGTTGGAGAGATTGCCGGTCAAGTCGGCGCAACGCCGCAGGGCTGGAACGGCGGCATTTACAACATGATCCGCAGTCTTTCAGACAACGTGATCCTGCCCATCGCCGGTGTGATCCTCGCCATCGTAATGACTATGGAGCTGATCCAGATCATTACGGACAAAAACAACATGCACGGAGAAGTCGATACCTGGTTCATCTTCAAATGGGTGTTCAAAACGGCCTGTGCGGTACTCATTGTCAGCAACACATGGAATATCGTCATGGGTGTGTTCGATGTGGCGCAGAGCGTGGTCAACAACGCTTCCGGCGTTGTGGTCGGCAATGTCAGCCTTGATCTGGCAAACAGTCTTGCGGATTTGGAAGCACGGCTCAATGAAATGGAGGTCTGGTCTCTGCTCGGCCTGTGGCTGCAAGCCACCATCGTGAAGCTCACCATGAACGCGCTGAACATCTGCATCTTCATCATCGTGTACGGGCGCATGATAGAAATCTATCTTGTGACCTCCATCGCCCCGATCCCCATGGCGACGGCAATGAACCGGGAATGGGGGCAGATGGGACAGAACTATCTCAGGAGCCTGTTCGCCCTCGGCTTTCAGGGCTTCCTCATTATCATCTGTGTCGCCATCTACGCTGTGCTTGTACAGAACATGATCGTGGATACGAATATTTCCACGGCCATCTGGAGCTGTATGGGCTATACGGTGCTTTTGTGCTTCACACTTTTTAAGACCGGTTCTCTTGCCAAGAGCCTGTTCAACAGCCACTGACGGAGGTGATTGCAAGTGGCCTATGTACCCGTCCCAAAGGACTTGAACGCCGTAAAGACCAAAGTCCTCTTCAACTTGACCAAGCGGCAGCTCGTTTGCTTCGGCAGCGGCGCAGCGGTGGGCGTGCCGCTGTTCTTCCTGCTCCGGCAGAGCCTTTCCAACAGCGCAGCGGCGATCTGCATGATCGTGGTCATGCTGCCATTCTTCCTTTTTGCCATGTATGAGAAAAACGGCTTGCCGTTGGAGAAAATCATCAAAAACATCATTCAGGTCTGTTTCATCCGCCCCAAGGTGCGGCCCTACGAAACGGACAATTTTTATGCCGTATTGCAGCGGCAGGACATTCTGGATAAGGAGGTTTACCGCATTGTCTCAGGAAAAAGCAAAGCTAAACCGCGCCGACAGAAAGCAGATTGAAGCGGCTATCGCCAAGGCGAAAAATACTGACAGAAAGCATAAGTCGGCGCAGGATTCCATTCCCTTTCAGCGGATGTTCCCGGACGGTATTTGCCGGGTCACAGACAACTATTACAGCAAAACGGTGCAGTTTCAGGACATCAATTATCAGCTCAACCAGAACGAGGACAAGACCGCGATCTTCGATTCGTGGTGCGACTTCCTCAATTATTTTGACAGCTCCATCCATTTTCAGCTCTCTTTCGTAAACCTCGCCGCCAACAAGGACAGCTACGCGCAGACCATAGCTATCCCGCCGAGAGAGGATGCGTTCAACCAGCTTCGAGCAGAATACACAAAAATGCTGCAAATGCAGCTTGCACGCGGCAATAACGGTCTGGTCAAGACAAAATTTATTACCTTCGGCGTTGAGGCAGACAATCTGAAAACCGCAAAACCACGGCTGGAGCGCATTGAGATCGACATTCTCAACAACTTCAAGCGCTTGGGCGTACAGGCGGAACCGCTGAATGGGCACGACCGGCTCAAGCTGATGCATGACGTTCTTCACATGGACGAGCAGGAACCGTTCCGGTTCTCGTGGGACTGGCTTGCTCCCTCCGGCCTCTCCGTTAAGGACTTCATTGCACCCAGTTCCTTCGAGTTCCGAACCGGCAGCAGCTTTGCCGTTGGAAAGAAATACGGCCGCGCATCGTTCTTGCAGATTCTCGCGCCGGAGCTGAACGACCGCATGTTGGCAGACTTCTTGGATATGGAAAGCTCTGTGATCGTGTCCATGCACATTCAGTCCGTGGATCAGGTCAAGGCCATCAAGACCATCAAACGCAAAATTACCGACCTTGATAAGATGAAGATCGAAGAGCAGAAAAAGGCCATCCGCGCCGGGTACGATATGGATATTATCCCATCAGATCTTGCCACCTACGGCAATGAAGCGAAAAAGCTCTTGCAGGAGCTTCAGAGCCGGAATGAGCGTATGTTCCTTCTGACCTTTATCATCCTGAATACCGCAGGCTCCATGCAGCAGCTCAAAAACAATGTGTTTCAGGCAAATTCCATTGCGCAGAAGTACAACTGCCAGTTGACGACATTGGACTTCCGGCAGGAAGAAGGGCTGATGAGCAGCCTCCCGCTGGGGCTGAACGAGATCACCATCCAGCGCGGGCTTACTACCTCCAGTGTCGCCATCTTTGTGCCGTTTACCACTCAGGAATTGTTCCAGACGGGCAAAGAGGCGCTATACTGCGGCATCAATGCCCTGAGCAATAACCTCATCATGGTGGACAGGAAGCTCCTGAAGAACCCAAACGGCCTGATTTTGGGCACGCCCGGTTCCGGCAAGAGCTTCAGCGCCAAGCGCGAGATCGCAAACGTCTTTCTGGTGACGGACGACGATATCATCATCTGCGATCCGGAGGCGGAATACGGCCCACTGGTGGAGCATCTGCACGGACAGGTCATTAAAATCTCGCCCACCTCCACGGACTATATCAATCCCATGGACTTGAACCTCAACTATTCGGACGATGAGAATCCGTTGTCGCTGAAATCCGACTTCATTCTCAGCTTGTGCGAGCTGATTGTGGGCGGCAAGGACGGCCTTATGCCGGTGGAAAAGACCATCATTGACCGCTGTGTGCGGCTGGTCTATCGGAACTATCTCAATGACCCGCGCCCGGAGAACATGCCCATCCTCGGTGATCTCTATGAGGAACTGCGGAAGCAGGATGAAAAGGAAGCGCAGTACATCGCAACAGCGCTGGAAATCTACGTCACCGGCTCCCTCAATGTTTTTAACCACCAGACCAACGTAGATGTTCACAGCCGTGTGGTGGCGTATGACATCAAGGAGTTGGGCAAGCAGCTCAAGAAAATCGGCATGTTGATCGTCCAAGACCAGGTTTGGAACCGTGTGACGGTCAACCGCGAGGCACACAAATCTACCCGCTACTACATCGACGAAATGCATCTTCTTCTCAAAGAGGAACAGACGGCAAGCTATACCATTGAGATCTGGAAGAGATTCAGAAAATGGGGCGGGATGCCGACTGGAATCACCCAAAACGTCAAAGATCTGCTCTCTTCCAGAGAAGTGGAGAATATCTTCGAAAACTCGGATTATATCTATATGCTCAATCAGGCCAGCGGAGACCGGCAGATTCTCGCAAAGCAGCTCAATATCTCCCCGCACCAGCTCTCGTATGTCACCCACTCCGGTGAAGGCGAGGGCCTTTTGTTTTACGGGAATATCATCCTGCCCTTTGTAGATCGCTTTCCAAAGGACACGGAGCTGTATCGGGTACTCACGACAAAGCCGCAGGAAGTATCTTCCTGACCGCAGCAAGGAGGACAGAAGAAAATGGATAACAAATTGGTGACCTTTGAAAATGCCGCCTTTGGAAAAATCAGAACGCTTACCATCGACGGTGAGCCGTGGTTTGTAGCGGCGGATGTGTGCAAGGCGCTGGAGCTTGGGAATCCGAGCATGACGGTTGAACGTCTGGATGCCGATGAAAAGGGTATCAGTAGTATTGATACCCTTGGTGGAAAGCAGCGTATGGCAATAATCAACGAGCCGGGCCTATATTCGGTGATACTCTGCTCCCGCAAACCGGAAGCAAAGGCATTCAAACGCTGGATCACCCATGAGGTCATTCCGGCGATCCGCAAGTACGGCGGGTATATGACAAAATCCCTGTTGGAGCAGGTGCTGGAGAATCCAAACCTGATCTATGAGTTTGCACGCCGGATGTTGGCTGAACAGCAGAAAAATGAGCGGCTGAAGCAGGAACTCGACCGCGCCAAGCCCAAGGCGGATTATTACGATGCATTCATCCACCCGGAAAGCTGCACCAATATTCGCGCCACGGCAAAGGAATTGAAGGTGCCGGAAAAGATGTTCACCGCTTTTCTTATCCGCAAGCGCTACCTTTACCGCGCCCCTTCCGGCGGACTCATGCCCTATGCCAAAGCAGCGGATGACGGCCTGTTTTTCGTAAAAGATTACATTGCCGTCAACGGGCATCAGGGGGTGTACACGCTGGTGACGCCCAAGGGCAAGGCGCTGTTTCTTTCCATGCTGGGTGAGATCGCATAAAAGAATCCAATTTCCATGAGAGTGAGGTGATGTTTTATGGCAAAACGCGCACCAAGGCTGCAATTCACCGAGGAAGAGCGTGCTTCCCCGGAGCTTGCGCCTGCCATTCAAAAAGCAGACAAGAAGATCAAAAAGCTGGAAAAGGCTGAGGCAAAGATTCCAAAGAAAGAGGTAAAACAGCGTGTTGTGGATTCCGATGGGAAGATCACGACACGCCTTTCTTTTGAGGAAAAGAAGCCGCCCTCCAAGCTCAGCCACGCGGCGAAGGTTTCCGGCGACGCCGTGCTGCACGGTGTTCACCGAGAAGTGCGGCAGAGCAATGACGGCGACAACGCCGGTGTGGACGCCGCCAATACGCTGACGGAAGATGCCGAGAGCGCATATCAAGTGGGGCGTAACATCCACCGCGCCCATGAACTCAAGCCCTACCGTAAGGCACACCGGGCAGAGAAAAAAGCGGACAAGGCCAACGTTAAGGCGCTGAATCAGGAGTTTGCCCAGCAAAACGAGGGCTTTTCCTCCAATCCGTATTCCCGTTGGCAGCAAAAACGTGCAATCAAGCGGGAGTATGCCGCTGCAAAGTATGGACGCGGCACAGTGAATACAGTCAAGGCATCGGAGGTTACGAAAAAAGCGGCAGAGAAAAGTGCAGAGGCCGGAAAGAAAGTCGGAGAGTTTGTTGCCAAGCACAAGAAAGGATTCCTTATTGTCGGCCTGATTGCAGCGGTTTTCCTGTTGTTCACCAACCTGTTTTCCTCCTGTTCCCTGATGTTCCAGGGCGCAAGCTCTTCCATTGCCGCTTCCACCTATCCGTCTCTGGACGAGGACATGCTGGCGGCTGAGGCGCAATATTGCGCTATGGAGGCAGAATTGCAGGCGAGGCTGGACAACTACGAAGCCGAGCATGATTACGATGAATACCACTATGAACTGGACGATATCGAACACGACCCGTATGTTCTGATTTCTGCAATCACCGCGCTGATGGGCAGAGAATGGACGATCAGCGAGGTCGGCGGGATTCTGGATATGCTGTTTGAAAAGCAGTATATCCTTACGGAGACCGTGGAAACGGAAACCAGATACCGCACGGAGACAAGAACCGGCAGCTACACCTATTATGACTATGAGCTGGAGGATTGGGTCATAGAGGAGTATGAATACGATGTGGAGGTGCCGTACACCTATTACATCTGTACCGTCAAACTGGAAAACTTTAACCTCAGTCATGTTCCGGTCTACATCATGTCGCAGGAGCAGCTTTCCCTCTATGCCATGTACATGGGCACTCTGGGCAACCGGCCTGACCTGTTCGGCAGCTCTTCCTATGTCGGCAGGTATTATGGAAGTGAGTATCCAAAGTATGAGATTCCACCGGAAGCATTGGAGGACGAACAGTTCGCCGCCATCATCAAGGAAGCGGAAAAGTATCTTGGGTTCCCCTACGTCTGGGGCGGCAGCTCACCGTCTACATCCTTTGACTGTTCCGGCTTCGTTTCATACGTCTACAACAACTGCGGCCTCGGCTGGAGCTTTGGCCGTCTGGGCGCGGAGGGGCTGCGGCAGATATGCGCCTATGTTTCCCCAGCAAACGCAAGGCCCGGAGACCTGATCTTTTTCCAAGGAACGTATGACACCACTGGCGCATCCCACGTCGGTATTTATGTGGGAAATAACACCATGCTGCACTGCGGCGACCCCATTCAGTACAGCGACATTACTTCATCTTACTGGCAGCAGCATTTCTATCAATTTGGCCGTCTGCCATCACCATAAGGAGGAACTATGAATCCGAAAATCAGCAAACTCAAAGCGGAACGAGCGAAGAATGACGGGAAAATCGCCATGCTCCAGTCCCGCAACCGTGAGATCGACGAGGATATCATTAAGCTGGAAAATGAGGATATCGTCGGCCTTGCCCGTGCCACCGGCATGACGATGGAAGAGCTGGCGCAGTACCTCATGCATATCAAAAAGGGCGGTTCGCCGTTTTGCAGCACACAGAAGGAGGATATGGAAAATGCACCTGAAGAAAACTAAGAAAACCCCGCGTATGTTCCGCATGATTGCGCTGATGCTCAGCCTTGTGCTGGTGTTTTTCACCATGACCGGCATGGCGCTTGCGGAAGAAGGGACAGACGTGTCCGATGCCGCGCCTGACAGCACCCTTGAAATTGTGGAGACAGAATTGGAGGTAGAACCCGAACCCACAGAAGAACCTCCTGCCGAGGCTCCCGGTGCAGAGGAAACGCCGGAACCCACGCCGGAGCCGGAAGAACCCTCTATCCCACCGGAAACCACGGACGCCCCTGCGCTGGAACCGGATTATGAGCTGGACGCGGAAATCCCTTCCGGCTGGCACAATGCGCCGGTCACGATTACCGTCCGGCTGATTGACAAAAACAATACCGGCTGGGTCAAAATCGAGGTTGCGTTCAGCAATGATACCGATGCAGAACGGTACGATGTGACGGAAGAATGGAATGAATACGGTTATTTGGAACGCACGATGCCGGATAACGGCACCGTGTATTTCTATATCACCGATCCGATGGGCGTTGAGCATGAGCTGCCTCTGGATGTGTTCTGCATGGACTTTGAAGCACCGGTGATTCGAGCTGGTATCAACGGTACGCTCCTGCGCGTGGAAGCCAGCGATGCGCTTTCCGGCATTGCTGCGGTCTTCGTCAATGATGAGTTATACACGACCCTCGAAAATGGTGAGCTGAACGTCCGCATTGATAACCTGACGGACAACGCCTATCTCTACATCGACGCGCTGGACAATGCCGGGAACTGGACGGACTATGTTGTACTTGCCAATCCGTTCTACGAAGAAGAACCGGAACCGACGCCCACACCCACGCCGGACACCGGCGATGATGAGCACGACGAGCATTGCCCCACAGACTGCGACTGCCGCAAGAATAATACGTCCGGCAGCAGCTCCGGCAGCTCATTCGGGGGCAGCAGCGGCGGTGCATCCTCTGTAAGTGGCGGCAGTAAAAATGCAGGCTCGTCTGCGCAGACTCCGGCATCTTCCGAGGCTCCGGCTCCCACGACAGAACCCATCACGAAAGAGGACGGCACCGGTTTTACACAGAACGGCAATTCCGTCACGCGCGATCTGCTTTACGACAAATACAGCAACAAGCAGTTTATCACCATCGAGACCCGCAACGGCGAGACCTTCTATCTGGTGATCGACTACGATAAGCCGCTGGACGAGGATGGAGAGCGTTACGAGACCTATTTCCTGAATCTTGTGGATGAGGCCGATCTGCTGGCTTTGGTGGAGGGAGACAAACAGACACCGGTCTGCTCCTGCACGACAAAATGTGAGGCCGGAGCCGTCAACACTTCCTGCGAAGTCTGCAAAACGAACATGACAGAGTGTACCGGCAAGGAGAAGGTCGTGGAAAAAGTACCGGACACCACACCGGAGCCGGAGGTTGAACCGGAGCCTGAAAAGAAATCCAGCGGCGGCACTGTAGCGCTCCTTCTCCTGCTGCTTCTGGGCGGCGGTGCGCTCTATTGGTTCAAGTTCCGCAAGAAAAAGCCGGATGCCAAGGGGCCGGTCGATCTGGATGATTACGACTACGGTGAAGAGGACGACGGCGAGGAATACGAGACGGAGCCGGATGAAGGCGAGAGTGCAGATGCGGCGCAGGATGAAGAATAAGAGGTAATGATTATGGAAAAAGCGTACAAGTTGGTAATTTCGGAGAAGCCCTCTGTTGGAAAATCCATCGCCGCCGTTCTTGGTGCCAATGAGCGCAAGGACGGCTATTTTATGGGCAGCGGCTATATCGTGTCCTGGTGTTTTGGGCACCTGGCCGAACTGGCCGAAGCCGCTGCCTACGATGAAAAGTACGCCAAATGGCGCTACAACGATCTGCCCATCCTGCCGGAGAGCTGGCAGTATTCCGTTGCCAGAGACAAAGCCAAGCAGCTTGCCCTGCTCAACTCGCTCATTCACCGGGAGGACGTGAGCGAGGTCGTCAATGCCTGCGATGCCGGGCGCGAGGGCGAATCCATCTTCCGCACGGTCTATATGCTCAACAAATGCGACAAGCCCATGAAGCGCCTGTGGATCTCGTCTATGGAAGATACGGCGATCCGCAAGGGCTTTGAAACACTCAAAGACGGCAGCGCATACGATAATCTCTATGCGTCGGCGCTCTGCCGCAGCAAGGCCGACTGGCTGGTAGGCATCAACGCCACACGGCTTTTCTCCGTTCTTTATCACCGCACGCTGAATGTTGGCCGTGTGGTGTCTCCCACGCTGGCGCTGATCGTGCAGCGGGAAGCGGAAATCGACGCTTTCAAGCCGGAGCCGTTCTATACGGTCACGCTGGGGCTTCCGGGGTTTGATGCTGGCAGCGAACGCATGAAGAATAAGCCGGAGGCCGAATCCTTGCAGAAAGCCTGCGGCAGTCAGATGGCAGTGGTAAAGGCGGTCGAGCGCAAGGACAAAGCTGAAAAGCCGCCTGCCTTTTACGACCTCACCACCTTGCAGCGCGACGCCAACCGGATTCTTGGCTTCACCGCCCAGCAGACGCTGGACTACCTCCAGAGCCTTTATGAAAAGAAGCTCTGCACCTATCCTCGCACCGACAGCCGGTATCTGACCTCGGATATGGCAGACGGCTTGCCTGCACTCGTAAGCAATGTGGCTGCGGCTATGCCGAAGGTGGAGGGCGTCCCAATTCGTGTGAACGCTGCGCAGGTCATCAATGATAAAAAGGTCTCCGATCACCATGCGGTCATTCCCACTGCCAATTTCAAAGAAGCTGCGCTCACCGGCCTGCCTGCCGGTGAGCGTGCTGTGCTGGAATTGGTCGCCCTGCGTTTGCTCTGCGCCGTCGCGCAGTCCTATGAATACACGGAAACGGCGGTAACGCTGGAATGTGCCGGGCACAGCTTCAGCGCGAAAGGCCGCACGGTCATGAATCCCGGCTGGCGGGCGCTGATGGAAGCGCATTACTCCGGCAAAGGTGAGAATGAAACTTCGGATGCGGCAAAGGCACTGCCGCCCGTGGACGAAGGACAGACCTTTACGGTTCATTCTGCCGCCGTCAAAGAGGGCAAGACGACACCGCCCAAACACTATACCGAGGATACGCTGCTTTCTGCAATGGAGGTCGCCGGTGCGAAAGAAATGCCCGAAGATGCTGAACGCAAAGGGCTTGGGACGCCTGCCACCCGCGCGGCCATTCTGGAAAAGCTGGTGGCCACCGGCTTTGTGGAGCGCAAAAAGAGCAAAAAGACGGTGAGCCTGATCCCGACTCACGCCGGGATTTCCCTGATTACCGTGCTGCCGGAACAGCTTCAATCGCCCCTGATGACCGCTGAGTGGGAACACCGGCTCAAGGAGATCGAGCGCGGCGAAGAATCCCCGGAAACCTTTATGCAGGGCATCCGCAGTATGGTCTGCGAGCTGGTCAAGACCTATAAAACGGTGCTGGGAGCCGACGTGCTGTTTCCGTCCGGAAGAGCGGTCGTCGGGAAATGCCCGCGCTGCGGCAGTGATGTTACAGAGAGCAAAAAGGGCTATTTCTGTGAGCGGAATGACTGCCATTTTGGCCTTTGGCGCGATAACCGTTTTCTTGCCGCGAAGAAAATCAATCTGACAAAGAAGATGGCAGAGACGCTGTTGAAAGACGGAAAAACCTATGCCAGCGGCATCTTCTCCGAGAAAACCGGCAAGACCTACGACGCTTATATCGTTCTGGAGGACGATGGTCAGCGCAGCGCATACAAGCTGGAGTTCAGCAAGGAGAGCAGAAAATGAGACTGGAACCTTCGGAGCGTGAGACCATTATCCTGTTCTCGGATGCGGATGATACCGCCAGCGTTTACACCTTCGATAAAAAACTCAAGGCGCGGCTCAAGGAGCTGCATCGACGCCAGCCGGATAAAATCTATCCGGATAACAAGGGACGCTCCGGCTCTGCCTGCTTCATCGTACCGAAAAACTGCATCTCTATCCGGGAGCCGTACAGCGAAGAACGCCGCCGCGCCGCCAGTGAGCGAGCCAAGCAGGCCGGGTACAAGCCACCGGTCAGGGGTACCGTCCCAAAATCCGAATAAACCTTATGCCCCTGCGAGGATTTCCACATCTCCGCAGGGGCTGATCACATGCAGGGATTGTAATCCCGGAAAGGAGCGTATATGGCAGAAAAGCAGTCTAACAAGGACAGGCTCAAAGAGATCACCGACAGCATTGAAAATGGTATTAAAGAGCTGTTTGAAAGCGAAAAATACAAGAATTATCTTCGCACCATGAGCCGGTTCCACAAGTACAGCGTCAATAATACCATGCTCATCTATATGCAGAAGCCGGACGCCACCGTCGTTGCCGGTTTCAACAAGTGGCGCGATCAGTTCGGGCGTAATGTGCTCAAGGGCGAAAAAGGCATCAAGATCATTGCCCCGACGCCGTACAAGAAGAAAATCGAAGAAGCAAAGCTCGACCCGGACACCAAGCTCCCCATGCTGGATGCTGACGGTAAGGCCATCATGGAAGAAAAGGAAATTAAGATTCCGATGTACAAGCCGGTCACAGTTTTTGATGTGAGCCAGACGGAGGGCAAGCCTTTGCCGCAGCTTGCCGCCGATCTTACCGGCAACGTGCAGAATTATGAGGTCTTCATGGAGGCGGTGAAGCGCAGTGCGCCGGTGCCGGTCTTCCTGGAGAATATGACCGGCATGGACGGGTATTACGACGACGAGAATCGGCGCATTGCCGTCCGCACCGGCATGAGCGAGGTACAGACGGTATGCGCGGCGATCCACGAGATCGCGCATTCCCTTCTGCATGGGAGGGACGACGTTGGCGAAAAATATCAAGTAATCGAGCTGTTTGAGGAGCCTGCCCTGTATTCCAATGGCCGCGTTGACAGAGAAAAGCTGCCCGAAGGTCTGTATGCCTACGACCTGCGCGGTTCAGACGATGATCCGGGGCTGCCCGTGACCATTCAGGAACACGTTGTCGTAAATCATGCGGCGACCGTCATTACAGCGACGCCCATTGACCTGACGGATGCAGGGTATCTTCCGCTGGGCGAGGACGGCCTGAATTTCTTAGGCGGTGAGCAGACCTTGAAAGGATTTCTTTACGAACAGTTTCCTGAAAAGGCGAAAATCTCCCGCAACACCGAGGAAGTGCAGGCTGAGAGCATTTCCTACGCCGTCTGCGCCTATTTCGGCATTGAGACCGGCGAGAACAGCTTCGGCTATATCGCCACCTGGTCAAAGGGCAAGGAGCTGCCGGAGCTGAAAGCATCGCTGGAAACCATCAACCGCACGGCATCCGGCCTGATTACGGACATCGACCGGAACTATAAGGCGCTGATCAAAGAGCGCGGTCTGGATAAGGAGCCTGAAAGCCTTGCTGCCGAACCTGTGCAGGAGATCACGGTACAGGAGCCGGAGCCGGTCAGCGCACCGGATAATGGCTGCGTTCCTGACCCGGCAATTTCTGTAGAGACCATGAACGCATACGGCTACACCGACGCCAATATGCTGCCGCTGACAAAGGAGCGTGCGCTGGAACTCATGGAGCGCGACGTGACCGTGTACATGCTTCACACCGACAACACCGAGGCCATGGCGTTTGATGCCGATGAAATCCGCAGCTTTGACGGCATTTTCGGCGTGGAGACTTCCGAATGGGAGACGGTCAAAGCCCGCTTCGCGCCGCAGGACTACGAGAAAGCGTTCCTCGATAACCCCGGCGACAGCTTTGCCATCTATCAGCTTCGGGATAATGATGACACGGCGCAGCTCCGCTATATGAACTCCGAGTATCTGGAGAAGAAAGGACTATCCATCCAAAAGGAGAACTACACCGCCGTCTATGCAGGAGACCTCGACCGCAGGGGTGATACGCAGGATAAATTGAACGAGCTGTATGAGACCTTCAACATCCGCCGTCCGGACGATTTTTGCGGACACAGTCTGTCGGTCAGCGACATCGTAGCGCTGAAGAAGAACGGTGTGGTATCCTGTCATTACGTCGATTCTTGGGGCTTCAAAGAGCTACCGGGCTTTCTCAAGCCGGAGAACTACCTGAAAAATGCCGAGATGGCGATGGAAGATGATTACGGCATGATCGACGGCATTAATCCCGAAGAATCAGTTATCCCGAAAAAATCGGGCAAACGGCTCAG
>ERZ791868.528-NODE-528-length-30236-cov-3.288128_pt1 | contig 30236 bp, 26 predicted proteins | sample MGYA00510281_ERZ791868 | MGnify/ENA primary metagenome ERZ791868 (study PRJEB30046, sample SAMN00792046) | human gut metagenome | study: EMG produced TPA metagenomics assembly of the A metagenome-wide association study of gut microbiota in type 2... | reverse complement strand
CAAGAGTACAGCATGCGCATGGCGTTTTTGCTGCCGACCGCTGACTCTCCTCTGGAAGGTCCCTCACAGACGGCTCTCTTAGGCCTTCTGGCAGCCAATTATGCATCAGAGCACCCCGCCGAAGTCCTGTTGGTGCGTCCGGGATCTAACGGCTCGGCCGTTGATCAGCTCAAAGCCGCCGCTCGTGCCGGCGCACAGGTTGCCGTCGGTCCGCTTGATCGTACCGCCATTTCCGAGATCGCCAAGCTCAACTACCTGCCGCTTCCCCTGGTGACGCTCAACGAAATCGAACTCGACGAGCTCACACCGATGACGCAGGACGAAATTTTCGCTGAGCGGCGTTTGCGTGAAGCACAGAAAAACGCCGCGGCACTCGAAGCCGCCGAAGAACGTCCGCTTGAAGCTGCCTTGTCCGAAAAGGAAGCCGCAGACAATCAGCCGACCAGCGGCCGCATTTCCAATAAAACCAAGGTGCCGGGGTTGGTGCTTGCCGACGAAATTGAATTGCCCTTCTACAACCGCAAACCGCTGCAGTTCCCGCGCAACATGCTCATGCTCGGCATGTCCATGGAGCATGACGCCGAATACGTCGCTCGTCTCGGCGTAGCCTCCCTGCCGGAAACCACGGAAGCAGGCGAAAAGCCCAAGGTACTGCTGATCGACCACGACACACCGCTTGAAAAGCGCGTTTCTCAAGCCTTCGAGCAAGAACTGATCCGCATGGGCTTTACGCCCGATCGACTGACGGTCGACCTCAATGAATTCACGCGCCTGCGCAAGTTCTTCGAACTGGTCGTCGAAAAACTCAATACCGACGAATTCGACGAAGTGCTGATCGATCAGGAAGCCGACCCGGTCGGTTGGCGTCAGCAGCAGATTCGCATCCGTCGTCTGCAGGCGGCAAAGCGCGCCCGCGTGGCGCTCTCCGAGCCGCCCTACTATGCCGCGTTCCTCGCCATGGACGCCAAAAACGCGTCACTTGTGCGCTCTCGTCTGCCCATCCGCACGCGCGTGTGGGCCACATCGCTCACAAACCCCGGAGAGACCGCCACCGATTCGGCCGCCCGCGCCATGACCTACGACCTGCTGCAGGTCGGTCTTGTGGACGCTCCGATGATTCTGAACTTCAACCCCGAAGAGTTCGAGCAGACCTATCAGGTTCCGGTGCCTGAAACCACGTTTGACAAGCGCCTCTTTGCGCTCGGCGCCGATGCCTATGCTCTGTCGCAATCAGTGGCTCACGGTGTTTCCTCGGCTCAGATCAAGGGACTTCTGGGGACGCTCACTTACAACCTCAATTTCACGCCGGTTGTGGATCGCCGTGCTCAGACCGCCATGATTCAGGGCGGTGTCGTCAAGCCGGTGAGCGAAGAAGACCTGGTGGAATTTGAAGTTCTGCGTCAAAGCAAACGTCTGCGAGCCCAAAGCCGCTCGCTGGAGCGACTGACGCGCGAAGCCGAACGTGCCGCACAGGAAGCAGGAACGCTAGCGCCCAACGACCCGGAACTGGAGTCCGAACTCCTGCAGCAAATGCAGAACACACCGGCGAAATCTTCGGCACAACCCCCTGAAGAACTCGACGATGCTCTTGAAGCCACAACCACGGAAACGACAACCACGCCTGCTCCCTAAGCCACCATGCCTTTTATTACGATTGCAGACGCGCAGCTTGCTTGGGGCGACCTGCCCCTACTGGACCGAGCCCAAATGCAGCTCGATGCCGGTGAACGCGTTGGCCTCATCGGTCGCAACGGCACCGGCAAAAGTTCTCTGATGCATGTTCTTGCCGGTCGCGACAAACTGGACGACGGCATTTTGACGCGTCAAGACGGTCTGGTTTCGGTTTATCTCGAACAGGAACCGAACCTTCCCGAAGCCTCCACTCTGCGAGAAAGTCTTCTCGCACGCGGCCGTTTTGAAGACATTGCCGACGAACGTGAAAAGTGGGCAGCCATCGCTCGTCTTGATGAATATTTGCATCGTCTTCGTACGGCAAGTGAGCAAAACCCTCAGGCCGCTTCGGGCGGTGAAAAGAAAAAAGCGGCGCTTGCCTTGGCGCTCAGCCTCAAGCCCGATTTGCTGCTTCTTGATGAACCGACAAATCATCTTGACGTTGAAACCATCGAAATTCTCGAAGGCATTCTCACGCAGGAGTACCGCAGCAACCGTTCGCTCATTGTTGTGACGCACGATCGTGCTTTCCTGGATACGGTTTGCACACGCATTCTCGAACTCGATCGAGGTATCCTGCGCAGCTATCCGGGCAATTTTGCGGCCTACGAAGCCCGCAAAAACGAAGAACTTAATGCTGAAGCCATTGCCAACCGGCGTTTTGACAAGTTCTGGGCACAGGAAGAAGTTTGGATTCGCAAGGGTATCGAAGCACGCCGCACCCGCAATGAAGGCCGTGTGCGCCGTCTGGAAGCCCTGCGTCGCGAACGCGCCGCTCGCCGCGAGCGTATGGGACGCGTGTCCATGACAGTGGACGCAGGCGAGCGAAGCGGAAAACTGGTGGCCGAAGTCACGTCTTTGAGCAAAGTCTTCGGCGACAAAACCGTCGTCAAGGATCTGAATTTTCGTCTGCTGCGCGGCGACAAGCTCGGCCTGGTCGGCCCCAACGGTGCAGGCAAGTCAACACTCATCAAGCTGCTTTTGGGAAAACTCGAACCTGACGAAGGCAGTGTGCGACTCGGCACCAATCTGAAAATCGCCTATTTCGATCAGTTGCGCGAACAGCTCGACGACACCAAGACTGTGGCCGAAACCGTGAGTCCCGGCAGCGAATGGATTGAAATCGCCGGCGTAAAAAAGCATGTCATGAGCTATCTCGGTGACTTCCTGTTTGCTCCGCATCGCGCGGAAGTTCCGGTTGCCAACCTTTCGGGCGGTGAGCGCAATCGCCTCCTGCTCGCGCGTCTTTTTGCTCTGCCTGCCAACCTTCTGGTGCTCGACGAACCCACCAACGATCTGGACATCGACTCGCTCGAACTCCTTGAAGAGACGCTTGAAAACTACCCCGGCACCGTGATTCTGGTGAGCCACGACCGCCGCTTTCTCGACAGCGTCGTCACGCAGGTGCTCGCTCCGGTCAACTATCTTGCGCCCGACGGACGCTGGATGGAATTTGCCGGCGGCTACGAGGACTGGGTGCGTCAGCGGCCCGCAATTGAAACTCCCGAAACCGGAGCAGTACCGGATAAGCCCGCCGCAAAGAAACCCGTTCGTCAACGCGCCGAACGCATGAGCTGGAAGGAAAACAAGGAACTTGAAACGCTTCCCGAAACCATTGAAACATTGGAGTCCGAGCAGGAAGTACTCATGCAGAAGATGAGTTCGGCCGATTTCTTCAGGCTTCCCGTTTCCGAACAGCAAGCCGTAACGGCCCGATCGGAAGCGCTCACGCAGGAAATCGAAACCGCCTACGAACGTTGGGAATTCCTCACGCAAAAGGCACAGTCCTGCGCTAAGAACTAAACCGAAGGACGACGGTCGTGCTCGAAAGTTTGATCAATCAAGACTTCTGGGTAACCCTGGCGGGGGCAGCGGCCGTTTTATTGCAATTCGTCCTTACGGCCAGCGTCATTTTGCGCGTGATCCTGACGCGGCATCCGCCCGGCAGTTCGTTTGCCTGGATTCTGCTCGTCACAATCTTGCCCTACATCGGCTTCATCCTCTACGTCTGGCTCGGCGAGCGCCCCATCGGCCGTTGGCGAGCCTTGAGACTGCGCCATTTGCTCGAACACTGGGAAGAGGTGACCGATGAGGGTTATGCCATCTCAGGCACGCTTCCCACGATGCCGCACGGCCAGCGCCATAAGGGACTCACACGTCTGGCCGAGCGTCTGGGCGACCTGCCGATGAGCTGCGGCTCACGCCTGGAATTGATTTCCGACTCCGTCGAAGCACTTTCCCGCATTGAGTACGACGTCAACAACGCTCGGAAATCCGTTTCCATGGAGTTCTATATCTGGGGCGTCGGCGGATGGTGCGACAGAGTCGCTCAGGCCATCATCCACGCCGCAGAGCGCGGCTGCGAATGCCGCATCCTCGTCGACGACATCGGAGCCCGCGCCTGGCTTCGCAGTTCTTGGCCCTCCAAGATGCTCGCTGCAGGCGTACACGTTTCCCGTGCATTGCCGGTGAGTCTTTTTCCGATCACCAAGGGCCGCGCCGACCTGCGCCTGCACAGAAAGACGGTCATCATCGATGATCGCCTCGGCTACACGGGAAGCCTCAATCTCATTGATCCCAACATCTTCAACGTAACCGAAGGCATCGGCGAATGGGTCGATGCGATGGTGCGCGTCGAAGGCACTGCGGTGCGCGACCTCAATCAGGTCTTTCTCTTTGACTGGGCACTGCAGCCTGACATTGAAGGCGAGCGAATCTCACTGGAGAAGATTGCTCCCGTTCCCGCTGTGGGTTCAGCCTGCGTGACTGTCGTTCCTTCCGGTCCTACCACGGTTGACGACGCCAACCAACGCCTGATTTTGGAAGCCATCAGCTGTGCGCGCGAGCGCATCTATCTCACAACGCCCTATTTCATTCCGGGCGAAACGCTGATCCTGGCGCTTCAAAATGCCGCCATGCGCGGGGTTGATGTGCGTCTGTGCATCCCGAGCAAACCTGATTCGCAGTTTGTGCGCTGGGCGAGCCGCCGATACTTCAGTGACCTGATGAACGCGGGCGTGAAGATTTCCTTTTTCACAGACGGTCTTTTGCACACCAAAGCAATCACGGTTGACGACACGTTCAGCCTTTTTGGCACCGTCAATTTGGACAAGCGCAGCCTGCACCTGAATTTCGAAATGATGCTGCTGATTTTCGACCCGAAGTTTGTCGCCGACATGACTGCTCTGCATCGGCACTACGAAGCAAAATCCGTGCCGATCGATCCGGTACGGTGGCACCGCCGCCACATTGGGCAGCGTTTCCTCGAAGGCCTCTCCTATCTGCTCAGTCCGTTGCTCTGACGCATTTCGGGCGCCGTTCCTTCAGCGGGAAAGGCGCCCGAAACATTGTTTGTCCGTTAGTTTTCGCCGTCAGGCCTTGAACTCAATGAGACTCTTGCCGGTCATCGCGGCAGGCGGTTCAACGCCCATGAGCGAGAGCACGGTTGGCGCCACGTCGGCAAGCACACCGTTTTGAACCGATGCCACGCGATCGGACACAACAACGATGGGCACGGGATTGAGCGAGTGGGCCGTATTGGGCGAACCGTCTGCATTGACGGCATTGTCGGCATTGCCGTGATCGGCAATGATCACCACCTCGTAGCCGGCGGTCTTGGCCGCCTGCACGACCGTCTTCACGCAATCGTCGACCGCGTGCACGGCCTTAATAATGGCCTCGTACACACCGGTGTGTCCCACCATATCACCGTTGGCAAAGTTCAGACATACAAAGTTGTATTTGCGCTCAGCCAAAGCCGCCGCCAGTTTGTCGGCCACCTCATAAGCACTCATTTCAGGCTGCAGATCGTAAGTCGCCACCTTGGGGCTCGGCACCAGAATGCGTTCTTCACCTTCAAAGACTGCCTCACGACCGCCGTTCAAGAAGAACGTCACATGCGCATACTTTTCCGTTTCGGCGATGCGCAACTGCTTGAGCCCCTGCTTGGAAACCCATTCGCCGATCGTGTCGGGCACGTTTTCTTTCGGGAAAAGCACATGCACGCCGGTGTAGGTAGGATCGTAGGGCGTCATCGTGGCAAAGAACAGATCCAACGGCTTCATTCCTTCGGTCTCTGCCTGCGTGAGCACTGTCGTCAGTTCTTTAGCACGATCATTGCGGAAATTGATGAAAATGACCGCGTCACCCGAGCGAATGCGACCGATCGGATGGCCTTCGGCATCCACGCGGACATGAGCCTTCATGAATTCGTCGGTGACGCCTTCGTCATAGGAAGTCGCCACGGCATTCGCTGCGTTGCTGTAGGCGGTTCCCTTACCGTTGACCAACAGTTCATAAGCTTCGCGCACGCGCTCCCAGCGCTTATCGCGGTCCATGGCGTAATAGCGACCGATAAGACTTGCGATCGTCCCGGCCAGCGCACCCGATTTCATCTTTTCTTCAACCTGGCGCACAAAGCCAAGGCCGCTCTTGGGATCCGTGTCACGACCGTCCATGAAGGCATGCACGTAACATTTTCCCATCCCTTCGCGCTTAGCAAGCGCCAGAAGCGCTTCGAGATGTTCGAGCGAAGAATGCACGCCGCCGTCGGAGAAAAGCCCCATCACGTGCAGTGCACACCCCGTGCTTTTCACATGATCGATGAGTGCGCGTATTTCCGTGTTCTGAGCCAGAGAATGGTCTTCCGAATCCTGCGCACGGCAAGCACGGTTGATCTTGACAAGATCCTGATAGACCACGCGGCCGGCACCGATGTTGAGATGCCCCACCTCGGAGTTACCCATCTGGCCTTCGGGAAGGCCCACATTCTCGCCATCGGTGCGAAGAGCGGCGTGAGGATTGCTGCGGGTGAGCTCCTCGATAAAAACAGGGTGCCCGGCACGGATGGCGTCCGACTTGGAGCCGTCGCCGATCCCCCAGCCGTCAAGAATCATTAACAAAACATTGCGCGTCATAGTCATTCCTTTTTCTGTCGGAAGCACGGATCGCACAACAAAAAAGCCGAGAGAATTCAACCACTCGGCCACAAAGTCAAAAACAGCAAAAGCGATCCGCCGGAGTGTGCGAAGGATAATAGCCGATTCGACTTTGTTCGACCCAAAATCCTTCGCCCGTCCGTCGGAAAGCTAAGGCCTCAGGCGGCCTTGGGCAGATGCTGGCATTCCGTTTCCACGTAATCGCGCCATACTTCCTCAGCGGTGGGAAGCTGCCAGGAACCATCGGGACGGTGCTTGGTGACATTCTTCAGGCGCGAGACGCTTGCGCCGCATGTCCACACCTTGAAGTTGCGCATGTGCGTGCACAGACAGCACTTGGAGTGTTCGGGAACGGGCTGAATGTCAATCTTGCCGTGACGGGCGAACCATTCCTTCACATAGGAGCATTCGCCCTTTTGCAGCAGGTAGCCGTAGGCCTCGCAGTTGGGGCGAATGTCGCTCGTGATGGCCGGAGAGTCCTTCAACATGCGCATCGGGTACCCCGTCGTGGAAAAGTGATTGACCTGCACATCGTCGTCCGTGGCATCGATATAGCGTTGCTTGACCGCTTCGGGCAGGCCGCTTTCCTGAGCTACAGCAAAGCGCGTGGCCACCTGAACACCTGCGGCGCCCACGTCGCGCACGAAATGCACGGCGTCTTCGCCGGAGAAGATGCCGCCTGCGGCAAACACGGGGATGTCAAAGCCGTTGTCGCCGATCCACTTCACCACATCGCGCACGATATCTTCGAGGTTGTATTCGGCCCAGTCATCGCCAAAGCCCAGGTGTCCGCCCGCGAGCGGTCCTTCTACCACAACGTAGTCGGGCAGTCGGCCGACGGCCTGAGCGCGCTTCATGAAAATCTGCAGCGCACGCGTACTCGAAACAACGATGCCGATCAGTGCTTCATGAAAGCGAGGATTGTCCTGCATGAGCTTCATGCTGGAAAGATGCAAGCCCGCCGAAAGCGTGATGCCGTCAATGCCGCCGTCGAGGGCCGCATTCAGACGCGTCTTAAGCGTAGCTGTGCTCGCATTCATCGTGAGCTTTTCCATGCAGTTGATCAGAATCAGACCGCGGCCGGTCTTGCGGCGCATCACATCCGAAACGTAGCGGCGCGTGGACTCAGCCAGACGTTCGAGATCAAAGACGATTTCCGACTTGTCGTAGGAGTCGATGAGATTCTTGAAGCGATGAATCTTATCTTTACAAAAGCTCGTACCAAACTGCTTATCGGCGATGTCCATCAAAAGAGCATCGGACAAGTGCGCGATTCCGCCTAGTTTTTCCACCGCAAGCGCGAGCGTATCGTTGGAAATATTGACTCCCATGCCGCCGACCATCAACGGTGCGTATTGGCGGTTATGAAATGTGACGGGAAAGTCGGAGAGTCTGTCGCTCATTTCTAGTCGATCCTCAGAGGCCTTAAAAGCTGCAAAACATTGGGAACAACATTTTTTCGCTTTTGCAAGCCTTTGAGTTGACTCGAAAATTCCGAAGAATTCCGTAATTTTCAAGTGCCCCAAACGTCTCGATTTTGTGCTATTTACGCGCGCTCGAGAAAAAAATGGGAGCCACACGCGACTCCCATCTTCTTATCCGTGAGTCAAGCCATCTTTTCAGGCGCTGAACACGTCCTTATAAGCTTTGACAGCCGCCAGAGCGTCAAGTCGGTCCGGATGCGTCTCGCTTTGCTTGCGCCGAGCCTCGCGCTCGGGCGTCACCTCGCCCCCCATCATGGCTGTCATGCGAGCAAAAAGCTCCGGATCAATGCGGCCTCGGCACAAAAATTCCAGTTTTAGCTCGTTGGCTTCGCCCGATTCGACCAACCCCCCACTCGTGCGATGCATCCAATCCTTGGCCTTCGAGTTTTGCGGATCTCCTCCCATCGTGGCAAAGCAGGCAATGTCCTTACCCTTGATCCGTTCGGCGGCAGCTTTGGTGTCTTCGGGAGCCATGCCTCGGTCGCACCAGAAACAAAGTACGATCGGGTTGTATGCTCTCAGATCACTCGGCATCTGAGCGGCTTCAACGTAGTCGCAGGGACCGATGCCGTCCTGCAGTGCGCGTGCAATCACACGGGTATTACCCGTTTTCGAACTGACAACAATCAGAGGTCTCATGTTTTTTCCTTGATTAAGCACAAAAGGCTTCCTTGCCCGCGAAAAAGGCCGCCTTGACGGACTCAATGATTTGGTGATTTTCGCGTCCGAGATACACCGAGAAGGAAACCTTACCCTCCTTGTCGAAGAAAATCACGCAATGCGATTCGCGTTTCATAAAGGGAATAGAGGCAAAGGCGATGGCTCCGACGGCGTCGTACTTCAAATGACCGCCAACCACGGCGTTCTTGTGAAGAATGTTGTAGTACCCCTGGGCGCGCTTACCCGCAGAAAGCTTGGCTTCGATTTCAAACACGTGTCCGCCGTGCTGAATGAAAAGCGTGGCACGCTCCCATTGTGCAAGGCTCGCCCATACCGCGTCAAAACGTTCAGTGACGTCTCCCGTCACGAACGAACACATGTCGCGCCCGAGAATCTGTGCGGCCGCAAGCGGCGTCAGATCCAGTCGGGCAGCAATCGTCTCGAGCGTAGCCGGAAAAGGCGCGGCAAGCAGCTCCTCAATCACAGCCTTCTGTTCTTCGGTGGCGGTGCGATATTCAATCGTCATTGTTTTTATCCTTTCAAAAAAATGTGAATTGAAATTTACTTCCGTTTCTTCGAAATCTTTATCCGGCGCATTTCGTCTGCAGATCCGTCATCACCAACGCCCGATCACACGATTCCAAAAGCTCCAGATCGTGCGTCACCAAAAACACGGCGCGCCCCGCATCAGCCTGCTCGCGCATCAGGCGGGCAATGGCAGCCATATTGGCGCCGTCCAACCCGCTCGTCGGTTCATCCAAAATCAAAATGGCGGGATCTTTTGCAACGGCGCAGGCAATCACCAGACGCTGCTTTTCGCCTCCGGAAAGACTTTGCGGGTGGCGCTCTGCCAGCGCCAATAGATTGAGGCTTGTCAAAATTTCTTGAACTCGAGCCCTGTCTTCAGGTCTCGGCCGCATGGCTGCCAAACGTCGCCAGCCCTTGGCTTTTGACGCCCCGACACGACCGGCCACAATGGCTCCTTCGACTTCTTCGGCGACAGTTCGCATCTGCAGTTGATGATCGGCGTTTTGAAGCACCAGTCCGGAAAACGGCATCAATCCCTCGTCGCCGACTTTTTCCTCGCCGATGTAAAAGTTCCCCTGAGCCTTATTGAGTCCCGTGAGAATGCGGGCCAATGTCGTCTTACCCGTGCCGTTGTCACCCACAAGTGCCGTAACGCCCTGCCCGACGGAAAAACCCGTACCATCAAAAATGATGTGTTCGTCGCTGTAAGCAAAACGTATGCGGCTCGCTGAAAATACGTCGTGCGCTTTCGGTGTTGTGTTCCGGCTCGTCACTCCAACGCGCGGCAAGCCCCGGCGCGCGTCTGACACTTCGGCCTTTCTTAGCCCCCAACGGGCTCGGAAAGCATCGTCATAGAGCCCTGAAAAAGGCATCTCCTCAACAATTCGTCCCTGACTCATCACGATAACGGCGTCGGCGGCTTCTTTGAGCCAATAGAGGCGATGATCCACAACCAAAATCGCCGCACCCTCTTTTTTAAGTTCCAAAATCGTGCGAGCAAGTGCTTGCGTAGCTTCCGGATCGAGATTGGCGCTGGGCTCGTCGAAGATAAGCGTCTTTGGTCCTAGCGCCAAAATGGCCGCCAGACCGACTTTTTGCTTTTGCCCTTCGGACAGCGCATGGATGTCGCGCGTGAGCAGTTCTTCGATCCCGAGTTTACGAGCCGCCGTTAGCGTACGCTCGCGCACGTCCTTGGGATCAAACGAGCGACTGCGCAGGGCAAATGCAATTTCATCGCCCGCGTTGAGTGCGAAAAACTGCTCTTCGGGATCTTGAAACAGCGTACCGATCACTTCCGACAAATCCGCCACCGGCGTTTCGGAAACATTGAATCCGGCCACCGTCACGCTGCCTTCGAGCCTGCCGCCGTATATCTGCGGGCAAAGCCCGTTGGCCAGACGCATCAGAGTGGTCTTGCCGCAGCCCGAAGCCCCCGTCACCACTTTGAGTTCGCCTGAGGCAACCGTGAAACTGATGTCGGAAACAGCCGGAGTCTGCGTATTGGCGTAGGTGTATGAAACGTTCTTGAATTCGATCATGTCAGGAATCCGTCCGAAGCCTTAGTGCATCATCTTGACGCCCCCGTCGGGCATCCAAACATGGGCAAACCACACCTCGCAGCAAATCACGGCAGCGGTCGTTACAAATATCAAGCCCAGCACACGCCAATCGGCCGAACAGAGGCGAACACCGTCGCTTCGAATCGTGCGCTTGCGGGTTCCCATGCCTTTGAGTTCAGCCGCCCCCCCCAAGGTCTCCGAGCTTTTCAACGCACGGAAAAGAATCGGTGCCAAAATCAAACGTGCCGACAAAATCGGATGCAACGTAAGCATTGCAGGCCCCAACGGCCAGCCCTTGATACGAAGCGTTTCCCAGACCTGTTTGATGTCGTTGGCAAAGGTCGGGATAAAACGCAGCATCACGGCTGTAGGCAAAAAAATGCAAAACGGAAGTTTCATCCGTTCCAGCGTCAAAAGCAGGTCTTCGACACGCGTGGTAAGAGCAAGCGCCATCACCACGTTCATCATGGAAAGGCCGCGCAGAAAAGGAATCAGAAGCATTTTGGCGTTCAGCCCCCCGAGCCCCGGCATCCAACTCTGAAAACCCAGAGCGCAAAGCGCCGCAATAGCCATCATCGCTGCCATCAAGGCGTACAAAACGGCAACCAAACCGGGGCGCTTGAGCAACAACACATAAACAAGCGTGACGGCAAAAATCACAAGCTGAGCCAGCATGCCGGAAGAGGCGACTGTCAGAACAGCAGTGACCGCCGTCACAGTAAGTTTGGTGCGGGCGTCGAGCTTTCGCAGCACGCTCGACTGAGCCGCCCCATTAGCGAACAAAGCCCGCATGTCGCAGCTCCTTTACCGTTTTACGGCCAAACCACAGTCCGCCGAGAGATCCCAGATAGCCGATGAAGACAATCGGCACAACCATCGTCATCAGGCTTGGGCTTTCTCGCATGAAAAGAAACGACACTCCCAGCGACAAACCTTTGCTCACCAAGTCGTAAACACCGACGCCGATCCAAGGGGACCAGGGCTTGGAAGCTCCTCCCGTCAACCAAATGCAAAGTTCACCCAGCAAAGCTCCTGCTAATGCTGCCGGCAACAGCGTCAGACTGCCGCCCATCAGACACACGCTCACGATCATGCTGATGACCGTAAACAAAAGCAGCGTGCCGGGCTTGGGTACCTTGGTGAGCAGCACAATGATCAGCGTCGTGTAGACAAGATTTTTAGCAACCAGAGACACAGGGTTCATGCCGCCGCCGGCAAGAGCAATCAACAGGCTCGAGAGCTTGGCAGCCGCGGCAAAAACACCGATGAGCACCAACTCTCGCGCTTCCCAATGCCTCTTTCTGATGGGAGTGTTCGTCATAACATTTTGTGAGTGGTGAAAATGCTGTCCGGAAAGCGACGATTAGGAAGCTGAATCGAACACTTCCCGGATCAGCGGGTCGTTTCAGGCCTTTGGAGAGGATGGTTTAGAAGCGAGCACCCAACTTGGCCACAAAGTAACGACCGGGTTCATAGATGGAGGTCTGCTCCTGATACCCTTTGTCGAAGATGTTGTAGAGGCCAAGATCAAACGAATACTGACGCTTCGGACCAAAGTCCACGCCCGCCGTCAGATTGAGCGTGGTGTAGCCGCCAAGACGGTAACTACTTGAGTCTGTGACATTCTGAATTCCGTCATCGTATTCAGTAGCGGTCTGCGAACGCGCAAAGACATCCGTTCTCAGACCTACGCCTGCGTACATGCCGCTCCAGCGCACGCCGTAGCGAAGCATGAATTCAGGAGTAGCGGTGTCATACGTTGAAAAGCCGTCGCCGTTTTGGAATTGACGGCGCATCCACGTTGCAGTCAGATAGGGTTCGAACCCAGTTTCGGCAATACGTACGGACGAAGTCAACTCAATACCAAATGTTTTGGCTTCTGCAACATTGCTGTATCTGTACTCCGAATCACTCACTCTGAGCGTCGTGATATAGTCACCAGCCTCCGAATAAAACGCAGCGATATCAGCCGACACATACGCCGAAGCCCAGCGTGCTCCGATTTCAAAGTTGTCGGAAGTTTCGGGCTTAAGATCAGGATTGGCGTAGGTATAACCTGAATTCTGACCCATTGCCGTATCAACATAAAGTTCCTGCAGGATAGGCGCTCGGTATCCCTGTGCGTAGCTTGCTCGCAGGGACAAGTTGTCCGATGCCCTCCACATGAGACCCGCGTTGAAGATCAACTTCCCATCCGAAGTCGAACCATCAGTAATCTGGTTGGATCCCTTGATTCGGGTCATATCCATGTCGGTGTGCACCCAGGTATATCGAGCACCATAGGTCAATGTGATGTCCGACGGCAATTGCGTTTCCATACTGGCATAGACAGCATTAGTCATTTGGTAGCCGTCGTAGAGATAGTTCCCCACGGGGATTACTCCACCAGACATTGTCATCTGTGTGAGGCTTTGCGCAGACAAGTCGTCGTAGGAAAGTTCATAACCGGCAATCATGTAATTCCATTCACCCAACTGCCAATCCGTCTGCAAAGAAACCCCGTACTGGTCGGTCGTGTTGTACGCCATAGGCTGCATAGCCATCATTGGAGAGATCGGCACAGTATTAACCATGTCCTTCTTGCTTTTCTGATAGAAAACATCCGTACGCAAGCGCACAAACGCATCGCTGATGTTTCTGAATTCACCAAAGGCGGCCGCTTTAAATCGCGTCCACTTAGGCACGTCGACCGTAAAACCCGGCGTGTTGACGTCGCTCGAGCCGAACTCAAGATCGTAATAGTCCAACGAGGCTCCAACCGTCGCATCCGGCGTGAAGTCGTACGACAAGAAACCAGAGACCGAACGAGCCGTGAAGTACGTGTTCTCCATTTCACCCTTCGGGGTCTTCAAATTGTCGTTGTCTTCAATCGACGCACTTAAACGATATTTCCAACCATCAATTCCGCCGTAAATAGAGCCCGAGGCGTTCTTCCCAGAAGCCGAAGTATTCATGCCTGCCGATACCTCGCCTTCGATCGGCTTCGTTCCGCCCTTTTTCGTGATGATGTTGATGGCGCCGCCAATGGCGTCCGAGCCGTACAAAACGGAAGCCGGCCCTTTGATCACTTCGATGCGTTCGATCATGGATGGATCAATCAGCATCGGCGAGCCCGACATGGACTTGTGTTCCGATACCTTCTGCCCATCGATCATCACGAGGGTGCGAAAGGCATCTTCACCGCGAATCTTGATTCGCTTCATTCCCTGACCGCCATCGTTGTTGATACGAACGCCAGGAATGTCTTCGAGCAGTTCACCCACGTTACGTGCGCTTGAACGGCGAATCTCCTCCTGCGTGATCACAGAGACAGACATATTCACGTCCATAAGTTCCTGTTCCACGCGGCCGGCTGTGACTTTGACCTCGTCGAGTTCAACGGTTTCCTGTGCTTGCACTTGCAGCGCGAGGCCGGAAAACGCAGCCAATACAGCGACAGCCGCAAGTTTGGGAGTACGGGACATCATCGATTTTTCCTTCGTTTGATTAAGACAGCGCGCACTCTTGTGGTTTGTTTGTTTACGGTGCGGCGCGTTCGTTAAGTTCCTGTGTCAACGGGGGTGATTTGAAACAAGGTTCTTACCCGTGCGCGGGTTTTTCGCCGGAGAAAACGGCAGCGTTTCCGGCCGGTCGCTCGTTCACAGCACCGGCACCCAGACGCATGCCGACGAGACCGATCAGGAGCTGAGCCAGAGTCACGTGCCAATACTGGCCGGCAATCGTCTGAACCAGCCAGTCATCCACGCGATGCATCAAACCGGCATCAATCCACTGAGCAATAACATCTTCGGTCAATGCCCTCACGGGAACCCCAAACTGCTTTTCGATATGCGCCAGATTGATGCGCCCCGATTCCATTTCGGAACTGAGCGTGCGCATCAGGTGCCAATGCTTGCCGGGTTTCATCAGCATGCCCACAGGTTTTTCTCCGCCCTCAAGCACCTTTTCCCAGTCGGCAAGCCGTCTTTCCATCATGAAGCTGTTGCCTTGCAGACGTCCGCCCGCTCCGCACCCGAAAGCGAGGCAATCGCAAGCGCCTTTACCAAGCGCGTTGTAGATGTTTCGCTCGCGCATCGTTTGCCCCCAGTGATTGTTCGAAAGTCGCCGCCACTGTGCGTTCGTGAAACGTTCGACCGAGAGAGCAAACATATCGGCCTTCATAGCCGTGTCGGCAGCCGGAGGCAATTTGCCGTTGGCAATGTATTTAGCCAAAGGAGACTTCTCAAAGACGTTGAGTTGGTAGCAGTCCACGCCGTCAAGCTTGAGACTTTGCGCCGTACGAATGTCGTCTTCCCAAACTTCCATCGTCTGCCAAGGAAAACCGTAGATCAGATCAATCACAACGGCAGCTTCGTCATAAGAAATCAGCTTGTCGAGTCGCGACAAAATGGCGTCGCGCCCGTCCACTCGCATCACCGATTGACGCACGCGGTCGTCAAAGGTCTGCACGCCGAGCGAAAAGCGATTGGCGCCGCCTTCCAGGGCCGCCTCGATCTTGTCGTCTCCAAAATTGTGAATTCGCCCTTCAATTGTTATTTCGCAGTCGTTGGCAAGCGGCAGATAGCGATTGACGGCGGTAAGTACCGTCTTGAGATCTTCGGGTTCAAGCGCCGTAGGCGTTCCGCCGCCGAAGTAGACGGCGTGAACAGGATGAGAATTCATTGCCGCCTTGTCGCTCCACAGTTCGATTTCGCGCACGAGATTACGGGCAAAAACCGAAGAAGCCTCTTTGCTGTAAGGGTTCTGATAGAACATGCAGTAAAGGCAGCGCGTTTCGCAAAAAGGCACATGCAAATAAGCAAGCGTCTTGCCATTTCGCGGCTGCTCGGCGACGGCCTCAAGGTAGTCGCGTGCCTCTTTTCCCATCAACGGCATACCGCCAGGACCAGAGTGAATGACCGCCTTGGCTTCAAAAGCCGCATGAAGAGGGTCGGCTGCATTGGCAAAAAAACTCTCAGCCGTACCGTTTTTGAGCTTTTCGCTCATCTTCTTGGCACCGGCTTCAAAGGTCACGTGCTTGAGTGCGGCACCGCCGTGGCCGACGGACAACTTCGTCTGATTTTCCTGCATCAATCTTTTTTCTCCGAGAAGTGCCGACCGCCTTAACGCTTTCGGTCACAAGACGGCACTCGACGTTTTTGAGAACCGACTTAAAATTTCGAGCGCTCAGAATATCACGAATGATAATCATTCTCAAATTTAGATCAATCAAACTTCTGTAAGTTTTGCCGATATAATTCCTCGTCGGATCTCTATTCAGCCGCTCTTCACTCCTTTGCCGTTACATGTCTTTTGCTTCTAACCCGTTGATTCAACAAGGAACAACAACCGATCACAATGGTTTGACGGCCATCCAAGCCGACTATCTTGAGATCATCTATGAAGAGCTTCTCGTCAATGGATCAGCCCGCGGTTGCGCCATTGCCAAAGCAGCCAATGTGACACGTTCAACCGTGACTTCAACCATGCGAGCGCTCAAAGAGATGGGCTTTATCCACTACGAGCCCTACGGTACGATCACCCTTACCGAGAAAGGACTCAGCACAGCCAAGGATTTACGCCGTCGTCGTCAGGCCATCGAAGCGTTTTTCACCGATATCTTCGGTACGCCGCCGCAGATTGCCCGAGAGCTTGCCGACATGAATAAGCACGGAGCTCCGGACAAGATGGTGAGTTCGCTACAGCGTCTGACGCGCTTTATCCGAGCGCATAAAGATGAGTGGCTCGCTTGGGAACGCCAAGAGGCCTCCGAGAAACCGCACGCGTAGGACGCACTCATGTCGTCAAAAGAATCCGAGAACAGTGCCGCTCTGCGCGTGCTCAACCTCCGCAAAACCTACAAAGCCGCCGCGGTACCGGCGCTTGATGGCGTAACTTTCGAGGTTGGGCAAGGCGAATTTTTCGGCCTGCTCGGCCCCAACGGCGCCGGCAAGTCAACCCTAATCGGCACCGTTGCCGGCCTCGTCAAACCCGATGCGGGAAGCGCTTACATACTCGGCCGCGACACGGTCAAAGAACCGCGCTTTACCAAAATGGCAGTGGGCATCGTGCCGCAGGAAATCACGTTCGATCCGTTTTTCACCGTAAGAGAAACATTGCGTCTGCAAAGCGGGTTCTACGGCATCCGTCACAACGACATCTGGATTTCCACGTTGATCTCAAGGCTGGGGCTTTCCGACAAAATAAACGAAAAAGTCTCACGCCTGTCGGGCGGCATGAAGCGTCGCGTTCTGATTGCACAGGCACTCGTTCACAAGCCTCCGGTCATCATTCTCGACGAGCCCACGGCAGGCGTTGATGTCGAATTGCGTCACCGCATCTGGGACTTCATGCAGGAGTTGCACGCGCACGGTCACACGATCATCCTCACAACGCACTACCTCGAGGAAGCCCAGAGCTTGTGCGGCCGCATTGCACTCCTTAACGGCGGGAAACTGGCCGCACTGGACACCACCAAAGCACTTTTGAGCCGCTTCTCCGGTAAACGCCTGCGCTTTACCTTGCGCTCGGGTTCATTGCCGGCAATCGCAGATTTTGTCTTCGAGCGCATCGGCCAGACCAACGACTACGCCGTGTCGTATCGCAATGACACCGACATCCTGACCGTGCTGCAAGCCCTGCACAGCACAGCCCGCATCGATGACATTCACACGGGAGAATCCAGCCTCGAAGAGGTGTTCCTGCGCCTAACCAATTCGGACAAACGCCCATGAAACCTGTTGTGACCGACTACCGCCCGTTTGCCGCCTTCCTTACGCTTTTCGACAAAGAAGTCCTGCGGTTTCGGAAGATTGCGCTTCACGCCATCCTCGCGCCCATTCTCACGTCGATTCTTTACCTGTTGGTGTTCGGCGAAGTGCTCAAGGGCAAGATGTCCGTACTTGGCGGCGTGGACTACGTCGCCTTTCTGATTCCGGGCCTAGTGATGATGGCGCTGCTGCAAAACGCGTTTGCCAACTCGGCCTCTTCGATTCTTCAGTCCAAGATCATGGGCAGCATCGTCTTTATCGAACTGCCGCCTTTTTCAGGCTGGCAGCTTGCCGCGGCCTTTATTTCAGCATCCGTCGCGCGCGGACTGATCGTCGGCGCGGGCGTCTTTGCTGCCACTTGTCTTTGGAGCGTGCCGCCTCTGGAAAACGTCTTTTGGGTGCTCGGCTTTGCGATTTTAGGTGCCGCACTGATGGCTAGCCTCGGCGTCGTCTGCGGGCTTTGGGCGGAAAAATACGATCAGATGGGCGCTTTTCAAAGCTTTGTGATCATGCCGCTCACATTCCTGTCAGGGGTCTTCTATTCGGTCGAGCAACTGCCGGATTTCTGGGCCAAAGCGTCGCTTCTCAACCCCTTCTTCTACATGATTGACGGCTTTCGCTACGGTTTTTTCGGTCGCAGCGACTTCGATCCCTTCATTTCGCTGTTTGTGACCGGAGGTTTCTGCGCAGCTGCTGTCGCCATTGCGACGACACTGTTTGTGACCGGCTACAAGCTCAGACATTAATTTCGTTTTTCTCGATCACAAACGTCGCATGTCGCACTGCTGCGTTATGCGGGTTGATTTCTTGCAAAAAAGCTCTCGTCCGTCAAAAAAAGGCGCCTTTCTCATATAACATTGCCATCGGGTTTTCCATTAATCGTTTAACCCTACTGATCTAGGCCTTCTGCCTCGTTTTTTGGTTCTTTTTTCCCCAGTTCGGCAATGTCTCTGCAAGAAGCAAAGAAACAGACTCAGACAGATCCCGTCAAAAAAACTTCAGGCCGCGGCGGCCATCGCCCCGGTTCCGGCCGCAAGCCGATCGAAGGCGTTCCTTACAACCGCCACATCGTCATTCGCGTATCGGAAGAGCAAAGAAGCACCTTCGTCAACCGCGGCGGTTCTCGATGGATCCGCACGCTGATTATGCAAACCCAAACCAACATGCAGGCCTTGGAAAACTGCATCGAACCGACCAAGGATTCGGACATCCGCCGCAGCAGGGCCCAAAGCGCATCAGACGTTGAGATTGAACTCACAAAAGTAAACCTCACCCAACTACCGTTGCATAACAATCAATCGACGTTTGTCGTAACCGTCAACGGCAACGCCATGAATGCCGCCGGCATTGCGCACGGCGACTCCGTTCTGATCGACAGCAAGCGCACGCCCGTCACCGATGACATCGTCGTCGTTCAAATCGGCGACAAAACGCTTCTTCGACGTCTCGCATACGACGTCAAGATCAAATGTCCCTGTCTGAAGGCAGAGACCACGTCGGACGAAGTTTTCGAAGATCTGTTTCCGTGGGACGAGAACCGGTGGCAATGTCTGGGCGTGGTGACGCACAGCATCCGACCGTTCATTGAAAACCATCCGCTCAACGAAACCGGCTTCCTGCCCGGCCAATAAGTTCATCAAGCCAGTCGGTGCCGACGATAGGCGGCACCAGGACGGTCACCTCCATTGAAGTTGATGTCGCAAGGCGGTGCGCCAGCGCATAAGCGGCCGCCTGCCCCGCAAATTTGGCGTCGTTGTCCGCAAACACCAACAGACGCTTGACTCCGGAGGGAATACCCATGAAATCATGCATGTTCGTACAACCGAGCGTCGCCCAAACCGGGATGCTTCGCTTCTGATGCACCGCAATCGCCGTCTCAATGCCTTCGGCAAGCCCGAGCACATCTCCGACCTCGCCTCCGAAATGCACTGCTCCGCCTTTGGCAGCCCCTGACATCAACTTTTTCGGTTTCGGAAGATCCGCTTTCGCACCTTTCTCATCCAAGTAGGTTCGGTGCAAATTGATCACCACGCCGTGCCGATCAATCACGCGCGCGAGCATCGCCGGATGCTGCGTGACCGTACCGTCCTCGTGGTTATAGGAAAGAGCCGGATGGTAGCGCACTTCCAAACCGGCACAACTCGGCGTGAGTCCTCGACCGGCCAAGTAGGTCCAAACCGGATCACCGGGCACAATGGGATGAGCCTGACTCCAAAGCTTCATGCGCTCGCGTGCCTGCTCCTTTTCCTTGATCTGCGCCTGCGTCAGTTCCACGCGAGCATCGGCTTTTTCGCCCTGCCAAGAAATGCCGCAAAAACGCTCCACCACTTCCAGAGCTTCAATAAAACCGCACTGACAGTAGCGCGAAATCAGATCAAAACCGTCGCCCGACCCGCAGCCGCGGCAGATAAAGTTGCCTCGCCCCCATCGATCGGTAAAGGAAAAGCGATCGGTTCCGCCGCACACAGGGCACGGACGCCCCTGCTTGACAAAGTGGGAGCCATCCATTCCGCAGGAGGCAAAAATGGCCGGCCAACGTCCCTTGGCAGCACGCACGGCAGAATCGGTTCGCAAAGTCAGAGGCGTGGCGGCAGATGTCGTCATGCTAAACAGGCTTTCGAAAGTAAGCAGCCGCATCAAGGGATGCAGACTAGAAACTCATGAAATTGTTGCGGTCGTTGTTTTTCCAGGGATCTTCGGTGACTTCGATGGACTGCATGACGCCGTTGACGTCAAACTGCGGCCACACGGCCATGTCAAAGCCGCCCTTGTCGCGGAAGCGATACATCCAGGCGTGCTCGTTGACAAGATTGAACTCATACTTTTGAGCACACTTGCCCCACATGGCCCACACGTCGGCTTCAGTGGACTTGCCCGGTGTGAGCATATTGAAGTACTTCTCCTGCAGCCCCTGTTCGCGCGAAACAACTTTGCCGCTTTGATCAACAAAGAGCCACCAGACTTCCTGCCCGAAGGGCTGCACACTGTAGGTTAAGCGCACCGTGCCGTCGGGCATGGCCGTCTTGGCCTGCGGTTCACCCAGATAAGCGATGACGTCTTCCTGCGTCTGTCCCATCTCGACGAGCTGAGGGTGCGCGCAACCGCCCAACACGACAACCGCGCCGAACGCCGCAGCAAGCGCCGCCGCTTTCGACACAAACTTGATTCGCATTTTCAGCAACCTTCAACGATTAATCGAAACTGTCGCCGTCGTTGAGAACCCAGGGATCGAGCGTCACCTCAAGCGACTGCATCACGCCGTTGACGTCAAACTGCGGCCACACGGCCATGTCGAATCCGCCGGGAGCTTTGTAGCGGTACATCCAGGCGTGCTGGTTGACGAGTGGAAACTCGTACTTCTGCGCGCATTTACCCCACAGAGCCCATACATCGGCCTCGGTGGACTTGCCCGGAGTGAGCAAATTGAAGTACTTCTCCTGCAACCCCTGTTCGCGGGAAACGACCGTGCCGTCCTTACCGATGAAAAGCCACCAAGCATCCTGTCCGAAGGGCTGACCGCTGTAGGTCAGTCGCACAGTACCGTCGGGCATCGGGGTCTGTGCCGCCGGTTCACCCAGATAGGCGATGACCTCCTGCTGCGTCTCGCCCATGCTGACGAGCTGAGGATGCGCACAGCCGGCCAATACGCCGACAACGCTCAATGCAACGGCAAAGCACGCCCTCTTCAATTTGAAGACCTTGCTCATTTTTTCTCCTTTCAAACAAAGGAGGCAAGCAAACGATCAAAAGACCGCTTAAAGCTTGTCGAGATGGTGCTCCACGGCAAATACGGCCGCCTGCACACGGCTCTTGATGTTGAGCTTGCGAAGCACGCTCTGCACATGCACTTTAACCGTCGATTCGGCCAGATCCAGCGTACGGGCGATTTCCTTGTTGGAAACGCCGCGGGCAAGCCAGGCCAGCGTCTGACGTTCGCGAGGCGTAAGCGACTCGATGTCAGCGCTCGCCGAGCTGGCGCGATACGTGTCGTTGCGAAGCTTCATCACGAGCTTACTGGTCATTTCCGGCGAAATAACCGAATCTCCCGCCACGGCATGCCGAATACTCTGCAACAGGAAGTCGGCATCGATCTTCTTAAGCAGATAGCCGACTGCGCCGAGACGCATGCACTCGGCCAGATCGTCGCCGTCTTCGCTCACCGTGAGCATCAGCACCTTCATCGAAGGATCGGTTTCAAGAATTTGTGCGAGCGCCTCATTGCCGCTCATCGTGGGCATATCCAGATCAAGCAGAACGATGTCGGGCTTAATTTGCTCGACTAACTTGACGCCTTCAAGGCCGTCGGCAGCTTCGCCCACGATTTCAAAATCGCTCTGTCGCGTCAGCAGCGCCTTTAAGCCGCTGCGAAACAGCGTGTGGTCGTCAATGAGCGCAATGCGGATTTTTTTTGCGGTTTCTTCTGCAGTCATACGTTAAAAAGGCCAATCGGTTAAATGCCAGATCGCCGACTCCGATGTCAGACGAAAATCAATTCCCGAGGTTAGCGCATTTTTGATGGGTATGGATAACTTAGGTTGCGGATTATCCGCAAATCAAATAAAAAACCGCCGGCGGACAAGACAATCCGGCGACGGCTTGCGATCGAAGCGGACCCGCAGGTCCGCAGTTTCGAACAAGAGATTAGGCGTTGGCTTCGGGAGCGGCGGGAGCAGCGGCGGCTGCTTCGGCCTGCTTCTGAGCCTGCTGCGCCATGCGCTGCTGATAGAGGCCTTCGAAGTTGACTTCAGGCAGGTGCACCGGCGGCAGCCCCGTACGGTTGATGAGGTCGGCCAAGTTGGCGCGCAAGTACGGGTAGATGGTGCTCGCGCACAGCACGTTGAGAATGTGGTGCACGCCTTCCTGCGGGATGCCGCGGATTTCGAAAATACCGGCCTGCTTGCCTTCAACGAGGAACATGGCCTGCCCCTTCACGGACACGGTGATCGTGCCGCGCACCACCACTTCGTACGTGTTGGGGATCTGAAGCGCGCGCTGGGACACTTCGAACTGAATGTCAACGTTGGGCTGCTCTTCGGGCGTGGTCATGAAGATTTCGGGTGCGTGCGGCATTTCGAGCGACGCATCCTTCATGTAGCAGCGGACGAGCTGGAAGAACGGTTCGTTCTTGTCCTGAGCCTGCTGGGCCTGACCTTCAGTATTTTCCGTGCGGTTTTCTTCTGCCATTTTGGCTGACTCCGTCAATGGGTTTCTTGAGTGATAAAAAGAAAAAATCGTTTCTTAGCGGCTAAACGGCGTGCCGGAACGGCGCCATGCGTTCAGACCGCCCTGCAGAATGTAGACCTGCTTGCAGCCCACACCGCGCAGCAGGGGCGAAGCCATGCGGGCGCGCTTGCCGTCTTCGTCAACGAGCAAGATGGGCTTGGTCTTGTCGAGCTTGTCAAGTTCGTAATGAATGCGGTCAGCCGGAATATTGACCGAGCGAGCAATGCATTCCTTCTTGAATTCGCTCGGGTCGCGCAGGTCAATGATCTGGGCGCCCTTGTGATTGATGAGATCGGTGGCCGAGGCGTTGTCGAGTTCCGCAAAGCGGCGGCGATTGATGTAGGGAGTTGCCAACGTCACCACGCAGACCAGAATGATGACCAAAAGCAGGATGTTGTCGATCAGAAATTGGTTCACAGCCGTAAGTTCCTGTTTCTTTCAAATGACTTGCCCGGACCTTCCGAAAAGGCCGCTTCATTGGGATATGGGGACGGGGGCCCGACTTTTCAAGCTTTGCCGCAAGCCGTTAAACATGAGCAACGGATTATAAAGACTTGCGGCGAAAAGCTTGTACTCTCCCAAAGCCCGCTTGAAAGGCGCTTCCTCTACAATTGAGGACACCTCGCGGCGATGCGTTGTGCGTGGCGGCGAGCGTTTGTGTTGCCTGCTTTCTTTTTGCGTTTGCCTTTCATGCTCTTCGCGCTTCCTGCCAAACTGTTCGTGATTGCGGTCTTTGCCGCAGGACTGGCCGCGCCCGTCGTTCAGGCAACGGCTGCGCCCGCCAAGCAGTCGAGCTCCCAGTCCAAGCAAAAAAAGAGCTCTCTGCAAAAGGAACAGCGCTCGCTTAAAGGGCAAATTTCGTCCATCAAAAAGGACATCTCCGAAAAGGAAGCAAGTCTGGACAAGGTCAACGGCGAACTCGCCGCCTCCGAAAAGGCCATTTCGCAAAGCAACCGAACGCTCAAGGAACTCGGCGACAAAAAGCAGGATGTTGAAAATCAGCTTGAAGACCTAAAGCGAGAGGCCGGCATCGTGAGCCTGCACGTCTCGGAAGCAGAAGCCCTCATCGCCAGCATCAGTCAGGCGCAGTTCGTCAACTCGCGCCGCCACCCGTGGCAGACGGCTTTGGTCGGCAATAATCCCAACGACATCGCACGCATGTCGGCCATCCTGCAGTACATGGCCCGAGAACAGGACCGTACCATCGATCGTCTTGCCAATCGCCGCAAGAACATCGAAATCGTCACGGCAAAGACGAACGAGACGCAGCAGGAACTGATTCGCATTGAAAGCGCCGAGCAGAAAAACCGATCGGAACTCGAGCGGGAAAAAACACGCCGCGAAAGTGCCTTTGCCCAACTCAAAAAAGAGCTCAGCACTCAAAAAGCCCGTTATGAGCAGCTCGTCAAGAACGATCGGCAGCTCACCAACCTGATTGCCGACATCGACAAACAGATTGCCGCCGCAGCCGCGCGCGAACGCGCCAAGAAAGAAGCACTTGCCGCCGCCAAACGACGCGAACAGGAAAAAGCCGCGGCAAAACGCAAAGAGTCTAAGAAAACACAGACTGCAAAAGTCGCCAAGCCCGATCCGCGCCGCACTACTGTGGCGCCGACCACCGGCAACTTCGGCAAGCTTCGCGGCAAGCTCACCATGCCCACCAAGGGCAAGATCGTGGCCAAATTCGGCCAAAAACGCGAAGGCGCGGCCTCCACGCTTGCCTGGCGCGGCCTGCTGATTCGCGCCAAACAAGGTCAGGACGTCGTTGCCGCCGGCCCCGGCACCGTCGTGTTTTCCGACTGGATGCGCGGCTTCGGCAACCTGCTGATCGTGGATCACGGCTCCAACTACCTTTCGGTCTACGCCAATAACGAAACGCTTTATAAGAGCGTGGGCGACTCCGTTAAACAAGGCGAAACAATTGCCAGCGTCGGAAGCTCGGGTGGCGAAGATGCCCCTGGCTTATACTTTGAGCTCCGTTACAAAGGCAAACCCTTTGATCCGTCGCGCTGGATCGCCAAAAACTAAGAGGCGCAGCGGATCCCCGCACTCAATGCCAGCCATTGGAAAGCTTTAACATGACCTCTCAACGACTCAAAGGCACCGCTTTTGCCTTTCTTCTTGCCGCCGGAACACTCTTCGGCGGTTCCGTTCTTGCCGCCGACGTTCAGCCTCAGGAGCAGGAACAAGCCGAAGAAAGCATTCCTCTTGAAGAAATCGGCCTCTTTGCGGACATTTTCGGCACCATCAAGAATTACTACGTCGATGAAGTGCCAAGCAAAGACCTGATTGAAAACGCCATTCGAGGCATGGTTGAGGGGCTTGACCCTCACTCGTCCTATCTCGACTTCAACGCCTTCAAGGACATGGAAGAGTCCACGATGGGCGAATTCGGCGGTCTCGGCCTGGAAGTCACCAAGGATGCGCAAGGCGTGCGCGTTGTCAATCCAATTGACGATACGCCCGCGGCCAAGGCCGGCGTCATGGCTGGCGACCTGATCGTCAAGATTGACGGAAAATCCACGGCCGACCTGAGCCTCAACGAAAACGTCAAGCTCATGCGCGGCAAACCCAAGACCTCGATCACACTTACCATTGCCCGCAAGGGGGTGGCCAAGCCCATCGTCATCAAGCTCATGCGCGACATCATCAAGATTCAGTCGGTGAAGTCCAAGTCCTTGGGCAACGGCCTGGCCTACATCCGCATCTCGCAGTTTCAGGAACGCACGGCAACCGACGTGGCCGACGCGCTCATGAAGCTCAACAAGGAAAAGCCGCTCAAGGGCGTGGTGCTTGATCTTCGCAACAACTCGGGCGGACTTCTCAATTCGGCTATCGGCGTGTCTGCCGCCTTCATCAAACCGGGAAGCCTCGTCGTTTCCACTCGCGGACGCAATCCGGAAGACGAGCGCAAGTTCAACGCGGTTGAAAAGGACTATGCCACCGGCAAGTCCAGTCAGGACAACATCTCGCACCTGCCTGAAATCACCAAGACGGTGCCTGTTGTCGTACTCATCAACTCGGCCTCGGCCTCCGCTTCGGAAATTGTGGCGGGCGCCCTTCAGGACCACAAGCGCGCCACCATCATGGGTACGCGCAGCTTCGGCAAAGGCAGCGTCCAGACCATCATCCCGATCCGCATGAAGAAGGATCAGACCACCGGCGTCAAAATCACGACGGCCCGCTACTACACGCCCTCAGGCCGCACGATTCAGGCCACGGGCATCACGCCCGACATCGCCGTTGACGACACCCCCGAAGGCAACTATCCCTCCTTCTCGATTCGCGAGGCAGAACTCGCACATCACCTTGAAGTGAAGGAGGAAAAGAAGGTCGAGCAGAAAAACGGCGACAAGCCTGAAGTCAAGAAGGACGACAAGTCGACCGTCCAAAAAGACAAGAACAAGAAAGCCGCTGAAGAATTCGTGGACGAAGAAGAGACCACGATGCCCAAGCTTCGCTACATGTTCGGCGACGAAAAAGACTTCCCGCTGCAACAGGCCAAGGCGTTTCTAAAGGGTGAGCATGTCGTCACGCACGAGGAAACGCAGGCTAAGCTCAAGGCCGATCGCGACAAGAAGAAGGCTGAACAAGCGGCCAAAGACAAGAAGCAAAACAAGGCTCAGAGCAAGAACACGACCGAAACCGAAAAGAAGTAATGACCGACGATCGCTACAGCCGTCACGTTTTTCTGAAGGAAATCGGCCCTGAGGGGCAGTCGCGCATTGCCGCCAGCCGCGTGTTCATCATCGGCGCGGGCGGCGTGGGCTGTCCCGCAGCCTTGGCGCTTGTTGAAAGCGGCGTGGCCTCGCTCACGATTGCCGACGCCGACGCCGTGGATCTTTCCAATCTGCCGCGGCAAATCCTGCACACGCCCGAGCGCATCGGCATGAACAAGGCGCAAAGCGCAGCCCTCGCCCTGCACGCCGTCAATCCCGACGTTCCGGTCAAAGTCGTCAGGGACTTCGTTGACGAAGCCAAACTCCTCGATCTCGCCCGAGACTGCGACATCATCATTGACGCTTCGGACAACTTCCGCACGCGCCACGCCTCCAACCGCGCGGCCAAAGCGTTGCGAAAGGTGCTGATTTCGGCTTCCTCCGTGCGCTACAGCGTGCAATTGGCAGTCTTCGACTTCCGCAACGGTAATCCTGCGTGCTATCAGTGCACTTTTCCTGAAGACGACGCCACCGACGTCAAGGCCTCGCAAACGGGCGTCATGGCACCGGTTACGTCCATCGCCGGCATGATGGCCGCCGAAGAGGCCCTCAAGATTGCGGCAGGACTCACGCCCGTTTCCGTCGGAAGTCTTCTGATACTCGATACGCTGTCGTGGGAATTCACACGCATGAAGCTCGCGAGCGACCCCGATTGCCCGGTGTGTGCCAAGTATCGCTGACTGACGCTTCTTACCAGAGCAGACGCCCCCAGTAGAACGTCAGAGACGAGCTTTCGCCGAACGTTCTGCCCGCAACCAGATACATAGGACCGAGCCAAGTGTCGCTTGCGATGTACAAGCTTGCAGCCTTACGCCACGGCGTTCCTTGATCCCCGATCACCTCGGTGATCGTGCCGTTCCAAACGCGCCCGATTTCAAACGTGCCGCCTAGATAGATCGGCATGCGCAGTTCGCGCATGGTGCGGCTCACGTCGTGATAGATCATCACGCGGCCGAATGCCAGCCGATCACCCGAATAACGTCCGTAAGGCGAACCGGAAAGATTAAAAACGCCTCCCATGTTGTAGTTTCCAACCTCGCTTGCCGCAGCAGCTCTGCCGCTCACCAAAGCCGTCGTGCGTTCGCCGAGCTGAAGCGGAATGGCAGCCTTGACCTCGTAGCGCGTGTTGGAGTCCGGCTCTCCAATCGAACCCTGCGGATTGAAGTCATAGGTCACCGAACCGTCGAAGTAAAAACCTCTGCGCGGGAAGCTCGCATCATCGAGCGTATCGAAATTGGCGCGCAGAGACACAAACGACGAATCTTCGGTGTATTTCAGATCCGTGATGAACGTTTCCGTCTTGATGCGACTGTCGTACCAGCCGGCACCCGCGGAGATGCGGCCGAGCCTCGGAAATTCATACCCCAGGAACATGCCCGCTTCGAACGTCTCGGTTCGGAACTCGCCCACCGGCGTGTCGCTGTCGCCGACATAAAGATCAAACGGCTCCCACTGGTAGCTCACGCGCGGCATCAAAAACCAGCGTCCGCCCACGCCCAAAGGCTGGTGAAATTCGGAAAGAAATCGCTTGACTTCACCGAGCTGAATCTCGTTACGCCATTCACCGCCCCATTTGTTGAGCCATCCCCAGGTATGCGACAGCACCACGTTAAAGGTGTTGGACGACTGAAAGTCAGACTGCACGTTGCCGCCAAACATCAGACGGGAGTAGCCCACCGTCTTTTCCTCGGGTTCAAACACCAGCACTTCCGTGCCGTTCGGGCCAGGTTCAAAACGAAACGGCACGCTCTGAAAGTCGCCTTCGGCCCAGATGTCGCGTGCGGCCTCCGCCGCCTGTTCGTTGCTCACGGGCTTGTCGGTGTCAATATCGATTGTCGCCAGCACATGCTCGGGATTAACGTGCTCGAGTCCCGCAACTTTCACTTCGGAAACGTTATGTTCACCATCGACAAGCGTCTTTTCGTAGCGGGCGCTCAAATAGAACCGGTAGTCGTATTCGTCTTCGATGTAGGGCGCAAAGAGCTCCTTATTGTCCATCACAGCCTTGTAGCCAATTTCGATAATGTCGCGCGACTTCATGAAGTCGCCGGAAGTCAGTCCCCCCAGATCAGGTTCTATGTAGATATCTCCCGGTCGGATGGACTCCTTGGACTTGCGCACATTCTGCTCGGTCAGAATGTTGACCACCTGCGCCATGACACCCAACACGCCTTTAATGTCATCGCGCTTACCCAAAGGTGTGCCGACGTTAATCGCCACCACGCGTTCTGCGCCCATATCCCGAGCCAGATCAATCGGCAGATTGTCGATCAGTCCGCCATCAACCAAGACTCGGCCCTTGTACTCGGCCGGTCGAAATGCCCCCGGCACGGACATTGAGCAACGCATGGCCTGCGCCAACGAGATTTCTTTTTGCAACACCACCCTTTGCCCGCTTTCCAGATCCGTAGCGACGGCCGCAAACGGAATGTCCAGTTCGGAGAGGTCGTAGACACTGTTGAAAGGCTGCGTGGAACGCTGCAGGAAGATGTCGAGCTCCTGCGAAGGGACTAGCTGTCCTGAGAAGCGCAATCCGTCCTTCGTGACGCCGATTTCAGTGGGTCCCAGGCCTCTACGGTCGTTGTCTTTACCCTGCCAGTCCATACGATTGCGATCCGGACGCGGCGCAAACATACGAGGCCAGTCAACAGCAAGCGTGATGTCCTCAATCTGCTTGGCGCTGTAGCCCGCCGCATACGCGCCGCCCACCATCGAGCCCATGCTCGTGCCGGTGATCACGTCAAAACGCACGCGAAGCTCTTCAAGCGCCTTCAGCGCCCCGATATGTGCAAAACCGCGCGCGCCTCCGCCGGAAAGCACCAGACCCAATCTAGGTCTTTCGGCTCGTGCCTGCTGCGTCGGAGCCGCATACACCGCATCGGCACCGACGATCGTCGTCGACAGCAGCGCAAATAGCGCGAGCTTCAAAGAAAACCCGAGTCGCTTCGTCATGCCGGCTCCCCTTCAGACACAACAATGTCCCGGACCGATGCCGCACGGGATCGGTCAAGCCGCAACATGACTGTCAATGACCACGGATTCACGCCGATTTTCCTCGATTGTGGATTCTGAAATTGGTTATGTTCTATGGTGCCAAAGATACCTGAAGATTGTTCGATTCTATCTTGCGTCACCTTCCGACTGTCGGCAACCGCTTTGAACATTTCGCCTCAGATCTTGAGCGAGGGACCTTTGCTCAGTTCGGCAGCTTCCAACAAAACGGCCTGCTGCATGTGCTTGAGATGGTTTGTGATGCTCAATCTCGACGGCCTCGACACCGCCATTAGCTACTTCACCGAAAGTGACGTTTCTTTTTTCAAGATCCTTAAGGCCGTTTACTGTCCATGTCGCATTGATGGCCACCGGAGGCATCAGTCTTCACACCCGGTCAACACAAATTGGGTTGTAAAAGAGTCGACGCGTTTTTCCACAATACCTTACAATTAAACGCTACGCTTGAAAGACAAGCAGTTTTTTCGAAAACAACCGCAAAAAGAGGCCTTTTTCCTATGGCGATGATTGAAATCAAAAATGTGAGCAAGTGGTACGGTTCCTTCCAAGTTCTGAAGAACTGCTCCACGTCCGTAGAAAAAGGCGAAGTGGTGGTCGTCTGCGGCCCCTCCGGCTCCGGCAAGTCCACGCTCATCAAGACCGTCAACGCCCTGGAACCGTTCCAGCAGGGTGAAGTGCTCATCAACGGCATCAA
>ERZ791868.511-NODE-511-length-31043-cov-99.238512_pt1 | contig 31043 bp, 20 predicted proteins | sample MGYA00510281_ERZ791868 | MGnify/ENA primary metagenome ERZ791868 (study PRJEB30046, sample SAMN00792046) | human gut metagenome | study: EMG produced TPA metagenomics assembly of the A metagenome-wide association study of gut microbiota in type 2... | reverse complement strand
CTGCCCTTGAAATTTTCGACCGCTTCCAGATTTTCTTTCAGTTCATCGGCAACGGTGGTCTGGGGCGCACTCTCACTGTCCTTTTTGTGAGCTTCCCGAATATCCCGGATAATGAGATTGAGGTCATCCAGAACCATGTGGCTGAAATATTCATCATCGCTGATATGGGCGGCTTGCAGCACTTTCAAATGCGGGTCATCTTCGCCGGGGCGATACCGTTCAATGATTTCATGCCGGACGGTATCGACAAGTGCATTGAGATTTTGAATCTGCATGGTGGCAATCCCGTCCACATAAATCTCAATGTCTGCAAGAAACTTGATAAAATCTTTATGTGTGGCAAGCTCACAGAGCAGACGGTTGTTAATCCGACCGCTTTTCAGGAGAGCAACCATCTCATCATTCAAATGCAGCTCCGTCAATGACGTGTTGATCTGCTCCCTGTTCTCTGTCCGGCACAGTAGATAATCAACGGAAACCCCATAGAAGTCTGCCAGCGTGATAAGGTTGCCATGATTGATTTCCTTAAAATCCTCTTTTTCATAACTTCCGAGAGCAGATTTGGAAATACCCGTCAGCTTTGATAGTTCTTCCAGATTTAAGCCTTTGTCCTTGCGGAGTTCCCAAAGGCGTTCCTGTATGCTTGTTGCTCCTTTCATGGGCGCACACTCCTTTCCGGCGGTTTCATTGCTGCCGCTTAACTGGATTATATCACACTTTCCGCAATCGTGGAAATTTCTGATTTTTACCCCTAATTCCTACTTTGTGGACATACGGCACAGGGCACAAAAATGTTCTATGATACAGGTAGTTCATCGATGGATTATTCCAATCGAATGACCAGCCTGTGTGGGATATGCTTCCCCGGCGATGTAGTGCCATGACTTTTGGCAGGGATGTGGAGGAACCCTGACCGAAACGAGCGTACCAAAGGGAGCGATACGCCGCTGTGAGATTCAGGGGAGGAACGACACCGGGGAGAACTGGCGAACTGACACCGAAATGATACCGAAACACGACAATCTGATAGGGGGATAGTCTACCCTATCGCTGATACTTCGGGAGATTTTAGGCGGCTCTATGACCGTAATTTTGCCGAAAATCGCCCCGAAACCATACACTAAAACGGGAGGAAACGCAATATGCCGAGAATGAGCAAAAAGAGGAAGCATGAGCTTTCCTTTTACCTCAATGACCGGGGGCGTGTCACTTACAACGAATTATGCCGGAAATGCCAGCATGGGTGCAAGCAGAGCTTCCGGGCGGTTGTGATTGACTGCCCCCGTTATTTATCCAAACGAGCAAAGAAAAAGGAGGAACACACCGAATGAATTTTGAATTTATGACGATAGACACACCATTGCCGCCCTGTATGCCTTTTCCCAGAGCGTTGACAGGATTTCCAGTCAGCAGCACCGCAAAGGTCATGTACTGCCGGATGCTGGACGCTATGCTCTCCAAAGGGCAGGAGGACGAGAACGGAATCCTGTTTGTCTGCTTCCCTGTCACAGCCATTGCCGCAGTCCTGTCCCGCAGCCCCATGACGGTCAAGCGTTCTTTGAATGAACTGGAAACCGCCGGACTTATCATGCGGGTGCGTCAGGGCGTTGGAGAACCAAACAGGATTTATGTGCTGATACCGGGAAAGGAGGACGCTGCCCTTGCCTGATACCTCAAAGCTGGAAAAGCTCAACCGGGAGATGGAGAAAAGCGAAAAGAAACTGCGGAAAGCCATCAATGATGAAAAGGCATTGCAGCACCAGTTAAAGCAGCTTACCCGAAAGGAACGGACGCACCGGCTCTGTACCCGTGGCGGTATGCTGGAAAGTTTTCTGCAAGAGCCGGAACGCCTGACAGATGATGATGTCATGCTGTTGTTGAAACTCATTTTTCACAGACAGGACACGCAGGAACTATTGAAAAAACTGCTGGAACGGGAGAAGCCGGAAACCCCTTAGTTTACTAAGGGCGCAATTATACACCACCCAGAGGTTGGTGCATTGCGTTCTCCGAAGGCTCCTCGCCGGAGGGCTGTGATTTTCCGCAGTCATGGTCTGCTCCAAATCATACAGGGGACGCTACGCTTCCCCTGCGCTGGCTGTCGCCAGCTACCCTTTTGTGTACTTGCCATCTGGGGACACCTTGCGTTGCAAGCTGTTCCCAGCCGACAAGTTTCATAAAATATGCTATCTTTTCGATAGCCAATGAAGTATAATGAAGATGACAACAAATCGGCATTTGTAAAGGAGGATTTACAATGAAGAAAATTGGATTAGGTATTGCAATACTACTCTTTGCCATTATAATTTCTCTTTGCTCATCAGGAATGGGGCTGCTCGTTATCGGAATTGGGATTGTAGGATTGATTTTTTCAATCATAGGATTTATAGAACGCAAGTAAAATAACTTCCAGTTTGTCAGCTTCACATCGGGTCAACTTGCCCCGAACTTTTACAATTAAATACCCGCCGCCCACATAGCGGCACACCGAGCAGGAAATCTGAAAAAGGTCTCCTGCTTTTTTTCTGCCTAAAATGAGGTGGTAAAACGCCACCCCATCCACCAATTACCGAAAGGAGGGACACGAAATGCCCTGTCCACACAACGAAATCTCGATTGTGCAGCGAAGCCAACAGCAGTCTGCGGTTGCCGCCGCTGCCTACCAGAGCGGCGAAAAGCTGTTCTGTGGATACGATCAGGAAGTGAAGCACTACCCGGAAAAGCGTGGTATCGTCCACAATGAAATCTTGCTTCCGGCAAATGCCCCACGGTCGTATGCAGACCGCAATACTTTATGGAACGCCGCCGAAGCGGTGGAGAAGCAATGGAATTCCCAGCTTGCAAGGCGGTGGGTGCTTACCATCCCCAGAGAGATACCGCCCGACCAGTACGCCGCCCTTGTCCGGGATTTCTGCAATCAGCAGTTTGTTTCCAAAGGAATGTGCGTGGATTTTGCCATCCATGACAAAGGGGACGGAAACCCTCACGCTCATGTCATGCTGACTATGCGGGCAATGGATGAACATGGGAAATGGCTTCCCAAGAGCCGCAAGGTTTATGACCTTGACGAGAACGGGGAACGGATAAAACTTCCGTCCGGCAGATGGAAAAGTCACAAGGAAGATACGGTTGACTGGAACGACCGCAAGTATTGTGAAATCTGGCGGCATGAATGGGAGATCATCCAGAACCGCTATCTGGAAGCCAACAACCGCCCGGAGCGGGTGGATCTCCGTTCTTATGAAAGACAGGGGCTTGATATTATCCCTACCGTCCATGAGGGTGCTGCTGTCCGGCAGATGGAAAAGCGAGGGATTCAGACCAACATCGGAAATCTGAACCGGGAAATCAAAGCCGCCAACAGCCTGATGAAGTCTATCCGGCAGCTTATTAAAAATCTCAAAGGCTGGATTATCGAGCTTAGTGAAAAACGAAAAGAACTGCTTGCGGAAAAAGCTGCGGAGGAAGCGGTATTTCTTCCCAATCTGTTGATGAAGTACATGGAGGTACGAAAGGCAGAACGGAGCGACTGGACACGGGCGGGACAAAACCGTGGAACTTCCAAAGACTTAAAGGCAGTCAGCGAAGCCCTGTCCTATCTTCAGAGAAAGGGACTTTCCACCGTGGAGGATTTGGAAAACTTTATAGAAACGTCCGGGAAATCTGCCGCCGACTACCGAAAGCAGATGAAGCCAAAGGAAACCCGCAGCAACGTGATTGACGCTATCCTTGCCGCCCGGACGGACTGTAAGGAATGTAAGCCCGTTTATGAGAAATACCAGAAGATATTTTTCAAGAAAACTAAGGAAAAATTCAAGCTGGAACACCCGGAGGTTGCCCGGTTTGAGAAAGCCAGTGCCTACCTTGCCAAGCACCCGGATGATAAGGACAGCACGAAAAAGGAGCTTTTGCAGGAACAGGCGAAGCTTGTGGGCGAAATCGCAGACTTGAAAGTACCGTTGACCGAGGTGCAGGAAGATTTGAAGAAGCTGCGGGACATCCGCTACTGGGTACGGAAAGCCACACCCGGCACAGAGGAAAGCAAAGAGCCGCCCAAGAAGCAGCCCCTCAAAGAAGTCTTGCAGGATAAGGCGGACGAGAAAAAAGCACAAAGAACTGCCCCGGTGCAGACGAAACACAAACAACAGGATATGGAACTTTAACAGGCACTTGCCATTTTCAGATTGAGAATGATAAGTGCCTTTTCTTTTTTACAAGGAGGAATTGATTTGAATGTATTTGAAGCTGTGAAGCAGTCCGTTACGACAAGACAGGCTGCGGAGCATTACGGAATCCGGGTAAACAGAAACGGGATGGCTTGCTGCCCGTTCCACAACGATAAGACCCCCAGCATGAAGCTGGACAAGCGTTTCCACTGCTTCGGATGTGGTGCAGATGGGGATGTGATTGATTTTGTAGCTGCCCTGTACGGGCTGGGGAAAAAGGAAGCCGCCGCACAGTTGGCGAGTGACTTCGGGCTTGCCTATGAGGACTGGAAGCCACCGGGCAGGGCAAGGAAGCCCAAGCCCCGGCAGAAATCCCCGGAAGAACAGTTCCGGGAAGCAAAGGCACATTGCTTCCGTGTCCTTGCCGATTATCTACACCTCTTACGGGTATGGAAAACCGACTATGCCCCGCACTCCCCGGAGGAAGCGTTTCATCCCCGGTTCGTGGAAGCCTTGCAGAAGCAAGCCCATGTGGAATATCTGCTGGATGTGCTGCTGTTCGGGGAGACAGAGGAAAAAGCGGCTTTGATTACGGACTACGGAAAGGATGTGATACAGCTTGAACAGCGAATGGCAGAGCTTGCAGCCGCAGACGCAGCAAGAACTAAAAAACACCATGAACGCCATGCAGCCGCCCCAGAGCATTGAGGAAATCAAGGCGGGGCTGGAAACTACCGAGAAAGGCGGTGTCCGTCAGAGCATACGGAACTGCCTGACCGTATTCCAGCGTGACCCGCTGCTTTCCGGGGCTATCGCATACAACATCCTGACCGACCGCAAGGACATCATAAAGCCCATCGGTTTTCACAGAGAAAGCACAGCCCTGACCGATACGGACATGAAGTATCTGCTTCTCTATCTGGAGGAAACCTACGGGCTTACCAGTGAGAAAAAGATTGAAACCGCCATCGGGATTGTGGCGAATGAGAATAAGTACCACCCCATCCGGGATTTTCTGAACAGCCTTGCATGGGACGGGACTGAGCGCATCCGCTTCTGTCTGCGGCACTTTCTGGGAGCTGATGTGGACGATTACACCTATGAAGCCTTGAAGCTGTTCATGCTGGGGGCGATTACAAGGGCATTTAAGCCCGGAAGCAAGTTTGAAATCATGCTGTGTCTGGTAGGCGGTCAGGGGGCTGGCAAATCCACCTTCTTCCGGCTGCTGGCAGTCCGGGACGAGTGGTTTTCCGATGATTTGCGGAAGCTGGACGATGATAACGTGTACCGCAAGCTGCAAGGTCACTGGATAATTGAAATGTCGGAAATGATGGCAACCGCCAATGCCAAGAGCATTGAGGAAATCAAGTCCTTTCTAAGCCGCCAGAAAGAGGTTTACAAAATTCCCTATGAAACTCACCCGGCAGACCGCCCCCGTCAATGCGTGTTCGGCGGCACTTCCAACGCCCTTGACTTTCTCCCCCTTGACCGTTCCGGCAACCGCCGATTTATCCCGGTCATGGTGTACCCGGAGCAAGCCGAGGTTCACATTTTGGAGGACGAAGCCGCTTCCAGAGCCTATATCGAGCAGATGTGGGCGGAAGCGATGGAGATTTACCGAAGCGGCAGGTTCAAGCTGGCTTTCAGCCCCGCCATGCAGCGGTATCTCAAAGAACACCAGCGGGATTTTATGCCGGAGGACACCAAAGCCGGGATGATACAGGCTTACCTTGATAAGTACACCGGGGAAACGGTCTGCTCCAAGCAGCTCTACAAGGAAGCCTTAAACCACACCTTTGATGAGCCGAAGCAATGGGAAATCCGGGAAATCAACGAGATAATGAACCAGTGCATTACCGGGTGGAACTACTTTTCCAATCCGAGGATGTTTGCGGAATACGGCAGACAAAAGGGCTGGGAGCGTGAAATCCCGGCAACGGACACCGACAACCCGCCCGAAAAATCTATGGACGGTTTTGTGGAGGTCACAGAGCAGATGGAGCTTCCATTCTGAAAATGACAGCCCGTTGCCGACTTCGTTGCTATCCCGTTGCCGAGCCGGTTGCCGGGGAAAATCCCTTATTTCCGGGCTTTTTCCCTCTCTGACAACCAAAACAACAGAAAAATAAAAGAAAAGTATAAATAGTAATCAACGCCAGATTGAGATTGTTTGCAAGGTCTTTTGAAGCCCGTTGCCGGACTTCGTTGCCGACACCCTCTGTCTGGCTATTTTCATGTATGGAGGATAACTGCCTATGGCAAAAAACAAAACAGAGATTCATGTGACAACGGTATTTGACGGGGAACTGGACGCAACCGATGTGTTCGTCAGCCTGATTTCCCAGAAATACGGTAAAACAAATACAAAAGAATATCTTGCTAAAAAGAAAGATATAAGCTATAATGAAGATGAGGTTCAAAAGAGCCAGATACCGTCTGGATTGTGTGGGTAAATGGCTATGATGAACGAAATGGAATACAGAACAATCGGTAAGGCACTTGCCGGGGGCTATCGTGCGGCGGTCTATTGCAGGCTGTCAAAGGACGATGACCTGCAAGGCGAAAGTGCCAGTATCGCAAACCAGCGTGATATGCTGGAAAAATACTGCGAAAAGCAGGGATGGGAGGTTGTGGCAGTCTATCAGGACGATGGCTTCACAGGTCTTAATATGGAGCGTCCTGATTTACAGAGAATGTTGAGAGCCATTGAGCGCAGGCAAATCAACCTTGTCATCACGAAAGACCTCAGCCGACTGGGGCGTAACTATCTGCAAACCGGGCATTTGATTGAGGACTTTTTCCCAAGAAACGGTGTCCGCTATATCGCCATGAATGACGGTATCGACACCCTGCGGGATAACAACGACATCGCCCCGTTCAAGAATATCCTGAACGAGATGTACAGCAAGGATATTTCCAAGAAAGTCCATTCCTCTTATCTTCTGAAAGCGCAGAAAGGACAGTTTACCGGGTGTCTTGCCCCGTTTGGGTATCGGAAAGACCCGGAGGACAAAAACCATCTGCTCATTGACGAGGAAACCGCCCCGATTGTGCGGCTGATTTTCGGATATGCCCTGAACGGTCATGGTCCGAACTATATCCGCAGACGGCTGGAGGAAGAAAAAATCCCCTGCCCCACATGGTGGAACCGGGAACGGGGGCTTCGCAATACCCGCACCAAATGGGAAAAGAAAGACCCGGAAAACGGGCGGTATATGTGGGACTTCTCCGTTATCAAAGACCTTTTGATGAATCCCGTCTACACCGGGGCGATTGCTTCCCAGAAAAAAGACTACCGTTTCAAAATCGGCACGATTGGGGAAAAGAAGCCGGAGGACTGGATTGTGGTGGAGGGACAGCATGAACCGCTGATTGACCGCATGAGCTTTGACATTGTGCAGAATAAGTTGAAATCCCGCCAGCGTCCGGGGCAGACCAATGAAATCAGCCTGTTTGCCGGACTGATAAAATGCGGCGAGTGTGGGAAGTCGCTGACGATACGCTACACAAACGCAAAACATCCCCAGCAGATTTACTCCTGCAAGACCTACAATGCCTTTGGAAAGAACCACTGCACCCAGCACCGGATTGATTATGACACCCTTTACAGCCATGTGCTGCGGAAAATCCGGGAATGTGCCAGAGCTGCCCTGATGGACGGGAAAGCGGTTGCTGACCGCCTGACCAATACCTGTGAAGCCGAGCAGCGGGAACAGCGGGAAGCAATGGAACGCTCCCTTACAAGGGACGAGGAACGGATTGAGGTTCTGGACAAAATGGTAATGCGGCTTTATGAGGATATGATTGCAGGGCGTATCAGTGAGCAGAATTTCAACACCATGCTGGAAAAGACACAGACCGAGCAGACGGAGCTTAAAGCAAAAGTGTCCGAGGGCAGAAAGCGGCTGTCCGATGAAGTCCAGCTTGCCAATGACGCAAAACAATGGGTGGAAGCCATTCAGGAATATGCCAACATCACAGAGCTGGACGCAGCCACCCTCAACCGCTTAATCAAAGAAATCGTCGTGCATGAGCGCATTGACGAAGATAAAACAAGACACATTTCTATCGAAATTCATTTTAATCTCAAACCCATCCCGGAGGTGGAACAGGTCACTGCCTGACCTGTCCCGCCGGGACGGTTCTCTTAAAAACACCATATAGATTTTTTGTACGCCGCCGCCCGCCATCGAGCAGAGTTTTACACCTAATTGGGGATAAAACAGCTCATGGCTGGCGGCGGTGTTGCCCTCATCGGCACCACCCTTGTACCTCTGCTCTCCGGACTGTTCGGTTAATCACAAAACAAGGAGGTAATCGCCTTTGGACAGCATACTCCAACAGATCACAGACTGGCTGAAAGAAATGCTCGTTTCAGCTATTATGGGAAATCTGTCGGGGATGTTTGAGTCCGTCAACAACCAGGTTGGCGAGATAGCAACCTCCGTTGGCATGACCCCGGCGAATTTTTCGCCGGGTGTCTTTGCCATGGTACGAAACATCTCCGAGTCAGTGATTATCCCAATCGCAGGCTTGATTCTGACCTTCATTGCCTGTTATGAGCTAATTCAGATGATTATTGACCACAACAATCTGGCAAATTTTGAAACCTGGATCTTCTTCAAATGGGTGTTCAAGACTTTTGTTGCGGTCATGTTAATCACAAACACATTCAATATCACGATGGCTGTGTTTGATGTGACACAGCACGTTATAAACGCAAGCGCCGGTATCATATCCGGAAATACTGCCATAGATGCTTCGGCATTGGAAACAATGGAAGAAACGCTGATGGCAATGGATTTGGGTCCTTTGCTCGGCTTGTTCCTGCAATCCTTTATCGTGCAGGTCACGATGTCCGCTTTGGCAATCATCATCTTTGTGATCGTCTACGGTCGAATGATTGAAATTTATCTGATGGTCAGCCTTGCCCCGATTCCGCTTTCCACTTTTGGAAACAGAGAACAGAGCAATATCGGACAGAATTATCTGCGTTCGCTGTTTGCAATCGGATTCCAGGGATTCCTGATTATGATCTGCGTGGGCATTTATGCGGTGCTGATTCAGTCTATCGCATTCAGTGATGACATCATCGGTTCTATCTGGGGTGTTATGGGCTACACCGTCCTTTTGTGCTTCACCCTGTTTAAGACTGGTTCGCTTGCGAAGGGTGTATTCAGCGCTCACTAAGGGAAGGAGGAAATTGTTTGGCAGCGTATATTCCCGTACCTCGTGACCTGACGAGGGTAAAAACAAAAGTGTTCTTCAATCTGACGAAACGGCAGTTACTTTGCTTTGGTGCGGCGGCGCTCATCGGAGTGCCGATTTTCTTTCTGGTCAAAGCAACCGGAAATGTGAGCCTTGCAGCACTGTCCATGATGATCGTCATGTTACCGTTGTTCTTTCTGGCAATGTATGAAAAGGATAGTCAGCCGTTGGAAGTGGTTGTAGAACACTTCATTCAGACCAAATTCGTTCGTCCCAAGGTTCGCCCTTATCAGACGGACAACTATTATGACGCTTTGATGCGTCAGTACAAACTGGAAAAGGAGGTTGAACGAATTGTTTTTCAAAAAGAAGCCACAGGCAAGAAACATCAAAATGCCTGCAAATCTGAATCGGAAGCAGCAGCGAGAAATTAAAGCTGTTGTGGAACGGGCAAAGAAGGACAACGGTATTCCGCAGACTGCACAGCAGTCCATTCCCTTTCAGAGAATGTTCCCGGATGGCATCTGCCGTGTCACTGACAGTTATTACACCAAGACCATTCAGTTTCAGGACATCAACTATCAGCTGGCACAGCAGGAAGATAAGACTGCCATCTTCGATGAGTGGTGCAGTTTCCTGAATTTCTTTGACAGCTCCATTCACTTTGAGCTTTCCTTTATGAACCTGAGTACCGATGCTGAAAGCTTTGAAAAGAGTATCCGTATCCCGTTCAAGAAGGACAGCTTCAATCCCGTCCGTGCCGAGTATAGCCAGATGCTGAAAAAGCAGTTGGCGCAGGGCAACAACGGCTTGACCAAAACCAAGTACCTGACATTCGGCATTGAAGCCGAATCCATGCGGCAGGCAAAGCCGAGACTCAACCATATCGAAAACGATCTGCTCAATAACTTTCGGCGTTTGGGTGTCATTGCCACTACCATGAACGGCAAAGAGCGGCTGCATCTGATGCACTCTATGTTCCACATGGGTGATAATGATAAGTTCTTCTTCGATTGGAAGTATCTTGTGGAATCCGGGCTGTCCGTAAAGGACTTCATTGCTCCGACGGCGTTTGCCTTTAAGACCAACCGCACCTTCCAGATGGGCAGTATCTTCGGTTCGATGTCTTATCTGGCAATTACGGCATCAGACCTGTCTGATCGTATGCTGGCGGATTTTCTGGATATGGAATCCACGCAGATCGTGACCATGCACATCCAGTCGGTTGACCAGACTGCGGCGATTAAGACCATCAAGAGAATCATCACCGAGCTTGACCGTTCCAAAATCGAGGAACAGAAAAAGGCTGTGCGTTCTGGCTATGACATGGACATTATCCCATCTGACCTTGCTACCTATGGTAAAGATGCGAAGTCACTTCTGAAAGAATTGCAGAGCCAGAATGAGCGAATGTTCATGGTGACATTTCTGGTGCTGAACACCGGGCGCACCGAGCAGGAACTGGAGAACAATGTGTTCCAGGCACAGAGCATCGCCCAGAAGCATAACTGCAATCTGCGTCGTTTGGATTTTCAGCAGGAATCCGGACTGATGAGCAGCCTGCCTTTGGCACAAAACCTGATTGAGATTCGTCGTGGCCTGACTACCAGTTCCACGGCTATTTTTGTGCCTTTCACCACGCAGGAGCTGTTCCAGAATGGTGGAGAAACGCTCTATTACGGGCTGAATGCTCTGTCGAACAACCTTATCATGGTGGACAGAAAGAAGCTCAAGAACCCCAACGGACTGATTCTGGGTACTCCCGGTTCCGGTAAATCCTTTTCCGCAAAGCGTGAAATCACCAATGCGTTCCTGGTTACGGATGACGATATTATCATCTGCGACCCCGAAGCGGAATATGCGGCTCTGGTTCACAAGTTCAATGGTCAGGTGGTAAAAATCAGCTCCTCCAGTACCAACTATATCAACCCTATGGACATCAACCTGAACTACTCTGAGGATGACAACCCGGTAGCACTGAAAGCTGATTTTATCCTGTCCCTCTGTGAGTTGATTATGGGCAGTAAGGATGGCTTGCAGCCTATCGAAAAGACGGTTATCGACCGTTGTGTGCATCAGATTTACCAGAGATATTTCGACAATCCTGCCCCTGAGAATATGCCGATCCTTGAGGATTTGTATGATGCCCTTCTGAAACAGGACGAAAAGGAAGCCCACCATGTAGCGACCGCCTTGGAAATCTATGTTAAGGGTTCTCTGAAACTGTTTAACAACAGAACCAATGTGGATATTCAGAATCGTCTGGTGTGCTTCGACATTAAGGAGCTGGGCAATCAGCTGAAAAAAATCGGTATGCTGATCGTTCAGGATCAGGTCTGGGGGCGTGTAACTGCCAACCGTTCTGCCGGTAAATCGACCAGATATTATATTGACGAGTTCCATCTGCTTCTGAAGGAAGAACAGACGGCAACCTATTCCGTAGAAATCTGGAAGCGATTCCGTAAATGGGGCGGCTTGCCGACCGGTATTACTCAGAATGTCAAAGACCTGCTTCGTTCCCCGGAGATTGCCAACATCCTCGAAAACTCTGATTTCATCTATATGCTGAATCAGGCAAGCGATGACCGAAGTATTCTGGCACAGCGGTTGAACATTTCGCCGCATCAGCTGTCCTATGTAACCAACTCCGGTGAGGGCGAAGGACTTCTGTTCTATGGCAATGTGATTCTGCCGTTCATTGACCGATTCCCGACAGATCTGGAACTGTATCGCATTATGACCACGAAGTTAAACGAGGTGGCACAGGAAAAGGAGGCGTAATGTATGGCGAAAAGACCTACACGACTCCGTTTTACCGAAGATGACCTTGCAGATTCTCATGTGAAGAAAGCTGCCGACCGTGCAGATAAGGCGGTTGATAGGGCTGAAAAAGCGGCAGACAAATTGGCTTCTAAAAAGGCAAAGCCGAAGCTAAAGCTGGAAACAGATGCAGCCGGTTCCCGTAAAGCAAAGCTCCGTTTTGAAAAAGCGGAGTTTACGGAAATCGAGCGCCCATCTGTGGCAAAGCACATGGCAAGCCGTGGTGCCGCAGTCACGCTCACATCCAAAGCACATCGGGCGGTGTCAGAATATGAGGATGATAATATCGGCGTTCAGGCTGTGCAGGAAACGACCAAGGCTGTTGAATCCACTGTCTATACCGTCGATCATGCCGTTTACAGTCACAAGCTGAAAGCCTACGACAAGGCGGAAAAGCTGGTTGAGAAGTCAGATAAAGCAAATGTAAATGCCCTGTATGAGAAGTTCAAAAAGGACAACCCCGATGCCGGTTCCAATCCCTTTTCCCGTTGGCAACAGAAAAGGGCAATCAAGAAAGAATATGCTGCCGCCAAAGCCGGTAAGAATACCGCTTCGACAACGGCTTCTGCATCTAAGGGTGCAGGCAAGGCAACGGGCAAAGCAGCTCAGGGAGCCAAGAACATCACAGAAAGAGTAACGGAGTTCTGCACCACACACTCTAAAACGATTCTGTTTGTTTTGATTGCCGGACTGCTTTTTATGATACTCTCAGGGATGTTCTCGTCTTGTTCGGCTATGTTCCAAGGCGGCACACAGATCATTCTGGGAACTTCTTTTACTGCAAAAGAGGAAGATATTATTGGTGCGGACAATGATTACAAGGCTTTGGAAGCTGCGCTCCGCAATAAAATCAATAATATCGAGCGTACTCATAGCGGATATGACGAGTACCGGTATGACCTTGATGAAATCAACCACAATCCTTATGAGCTGGCGGCGTATTTGACGGTGAAGTTTGAGGATTACACCAGAGATGAGGTGCAGGCTACCCTGCAATGGCTATTTGAGCAACAATATGAGCTGACCCTGACGGAAGTAGTAGAGATTCGTACACGAACAACATCTTCTACTGATCCCGAAACGGGAGAGACAACAACAGAGGAAGAAGATTACGAATATTATATTCTGAATGTGAAGCTCAGAAATAAGGGCTTGAACAGTGTGATTTCAAATTCCGGCTTGTCGGAAGATGATATGGAGCGATATAGAATTTTGCTTCAGACAAGGGGCAACAGACCGGATATTTTCGGAAATGACATTTACGCCACCCCTGGCGGCGAGTACACCGATTATGATATTCCGGGCGAAGCGCTGACAGACACAAGATTTGCCAATATGATTCGGGAAGCTGAAAAATATCTGGGATACCCGTATGTGTGGGGCGGCAGCAGCCCGTCTACCTCCTTTGACTGCTCCGGATTTGTTTCCTATGTAATCAATCACTGCGGAAACGGTTGGAGTGTTGGTCGTTTGACCGCAAACGGTTTGATGGGCGTATGCGACATTATCCCGAAAAGCTCTGCCAAACCGGGAGATTTGATTTTCTTCCAAGGCACTTATGATACCTCCGGTGCATCACACGTTGGTATCTATGTTGGCAATGGTATGATGATCCACTGCGGAAACCCCATTTCCTACGCTTCTATCGAATCGAATTACTGGCAACAGCATTTTTACTGCTTCGGCAGAATCAGAAACTAAAGGAGGGATGGCGATTGAGTGCCAAGTTAGACAGAATAGGTGCAGACCTTGAAAAAGCCCGTAAGAAACGGGCAGAATGGGATGCTAAGGTGAAAGACCTGGAACGCAGATACCGTGAGGAGGAAAATTCCGAAATCCATGAGATGGTTCATGCTGCGAACCTGAATCCCGAACAGCTTTCCGAGCTGCTCCGTATGTTTGCTGCGGATATGGCTCCGAAGCCTGATACGATCAATACTATGAATGAGGAGGAAACGCAGAATGAGATTTAAGAAAATTGGAGCCGCATTGCTGGCGTGTGCAATGTGTTTTGGCGTGTTTTCTACAACGGCATTTGCCTATGTAGATGAAAGCGTAGCGACTGAAGAACCTGCGGTCGAAGAAAAAGTTCCCGAAACAGAGCCGGAGGAGCCGATGCTACCGCTTACTCCCGACGGCAATCTGACTTTGGTTGATGACGCTGGCTCGCCTACGAAAAGCGGAAAGCAGTTCATTACCGCTGTAACCAAAAACGGAAACTACTTCTATATCATCATTGACCGTGATGATAAGGGCGAGGAAACCGTGCATTTTCTGAATCAGGTGGATGAAGCCGACCTGCTCAAGCTGATGGACGAGGAAGAAGTTGCAGAGTTCACCAAGCCGGTTGAGGAAACAAAGCCGGAAGTAGTTGAAACAGTTCCTGAAATTACAGAACCGACACCGGAGGAAAAGCCGAAATCCACAAATATGCTCCCGGCGATTCTTACTCTGATTGTGCTTGCCTGTGGTGGTGGATTCTTCGTATTTAAGAAAGTCCAGGAAAAGAAGAAGGCACAGGAAGCGGCAAAGCCTGACCCAGATGCTGATTATGTGGACGATGACGAGGACTATGGGTACGATCCGGAGTTTGAGGACGACGATGAAGATAGCTCCGTCGATGAAGATGATAATGAACCTGTGTAAACAGGATAGGCTTGATGCCTGGGGCAGCCTTCGGGTTGCCTTTACATAGTTTCCGCTTTCAAAAAATAAAAAAATTTGCGTTTTTGAAAGTGACATCTTGCATATACTATTAGCAGACAGTATAATAAGTACAGCGAAGCGGTTTCGAGAAATGAAAAAACTTCAATTTTTGAAAGCGGGTGACTATATGAAAACAATCACGAGAGCAAAATATCTCGATAGAATCATTGAACTGAATGGTACTCCTGACATCAAGATCATCACGGGCATTCGTCGATCTGGTAAGTCCAAATTGATGCAGGCGTATATTGCGTATCTGAAAAGCAATTTTGAAAACATCAATATTATCTTCATCGACTTCATGGATTTGGCGTATGAAGAAATCAAGGAATACCATGCCTTACACGCCTATGTGGAAGAACATTATCAGGAAGGAAAAACGAACTACCTGTTTGTAGACGAGGTTCAGATGTGTCCCAAGTTTGAGTTGGCAATCAATAGCCTGTACTCTAAGGGAAAATACGACATCTATGTAACAGGCTCTAATGCTTTCCTGTTGAGTGCAGATCTGGCAACTCTGTTTACCGGACGCTATATTGAAATTCATGTGTTTCCTTTCAGCTTCCAGGAATATTGCCAGTATTATGATGATATTAGTGACAAAGATAAGCTCTTTGATGAGTACGCTATCAAGGGCGGTTTAGCAGGTTCCTATGCTTATAGAACCGAAAAAGACAGAACAAACTATATCAAAGAGGTCTACGAAACGATTGTTACAAGGGATTTGGTACAGAAATATACTCTCCCGGACACTTTGGTTTTACAACGTCTGAGCGAGTTCCTTATGGATAATATCAGCAACCTGACTTCTCCGAATAAGGTCAGTCAGCTACTGACAGCAAATGAGACTCCAACCAATCATGTAACCGTCGGCAAGTACATTAAGTATTTGTGCAATGCTTTTGTATTTTATGATATTAAGAGATATGACATCCGAGGTAAGAAATACCTTGAAAGCTCTGAAAAGTTCTATTTGTGTGACAGCGGTATTCGATATGCAATACTGGGAAGCAGAAATATAGACTATGGCAGAGTATATGAAAACGTTGTTTGTATCGAGCTTCTTCGCCGTGGATATGATGTCTATGTCGGCAAGCTCTATCAAAAGGAAATCGACTTTGTTGCTCAGAGAGGTAGCGAAAAGATTTATATTCAGGTCAGCGACAACATTTCCGGGCAGGAAACATTTGAGAGAGAATGCTCTCCTCTGCTTCAGATTCGAGACGCTTATCCGAAAATGATTATTGCCAGAACCAAACATCCCCAATATAGCTATGAAGGAATCGAAATTCACGATATAGCCGATTGGTTGCTACAAGAATAAGCAAGGTGAAATATCTCCGTCATTCTCTTTTGAAATGATGGAGATATTTTTATTATGACGGAGATTGTAGAACAGAAAATTGTATCAGGTTGCAAAAATCCTTTCCGAACTTTTTACATAGCAGTCATGCACTACGGTGTGTGGCTGCTTATTTTTTTGTGAAAGGAGCAGATGCAAATGAAATTAGTTTTGGCTGAAAAGCCTTCGGTTGCACAGAGTATTGCCAAAGTGTTAGGTGCTGCCAAGCGTGAGGATGGCTACTTAGAGGGAAACGGATATGTGGTCAGCTGGTGTGTAGGGCATTTGGTGGAGCTGGCACAGCCGGAAGTCTATGATGCGAAGTACAGCAAATGGGCTTATGCAGACCTTCCTATCTTCCCGATGGACTGGCAGTATGAGGTTTCTGCCGGTACGAAAAAACAGTTTGGGATTCTGAAAAAGCTCATGGCCAGAGAAGATGTTGCGAGTCTTGTGTGTGCAACAGATGCCGGTCGTGAGGGCGAGCTGATCTTTCGGTTGGTGTACCACAAAGCCGGGTGCAGAAAGCCGTTTGAGCGGCTTTGGATTTCCTCGATGGAAGATGTAGCAATCAAGGAGGGCTTTGAAAATCTCAGGTCTGGAACGGAATATGATGCTTTGTATGAAGCAGCACTGTGTCGAGAACGAGCCGACTGGATTGTTGGTATTAACGCTACTCGACTTTTTTCGACCCTTTACGGGCAGACCCTGAATGTTGGTCGTGTTATGACCCCTACCCTTGCTATGGCTGTTATGCGAGAAGCTGCCATTTCCGCATTCAAGCCTGAACTGTTCTACACAGTTCAGATTGGATTGGATGGTTTTACGGCTGCAAGCGAACGCTTCAAAACCAAGGCAGCAGCCGAAGCTGTCAAACAAAGCTGTTCGGTGGCAATCGTTCAGAAAGCTGAATGTAAGGAGAAAACAGAAAAGCCGCCTGCGCTCTATGACCTGACCAGTTTACAGAGAGAAGCCAACCGTGTGCTTGGCTACACGGCACAGCAGACCTTGGACTACACGCAGAACCTCTATGAAAAGAAACTGGTCACTTATCCCCGTACCGACAGCAGGTTTCTGACGGAAGATATGGCACATAGCCTGACCGACCTCGTAAAGCTGGCTTTCCACACATTCCCCGTGGAGGATGTGGATAACATACCAGTTCATGCAGAGCAGGTTGTGAATAACAAAAAGGTCACAGATCACCATGCCATCATTCCGACCAGAGAATTGCAGAAATGCAATCTGAGCGAACTTCCCAAGGGTGAACTTGCAATTTTGCAACTGATCTCGAATCGGTTGTGCGTAGCTGTTGGCGATCCGCACCGATACGCAGAGACAGTTATTGAGCTGGACTGTGGCGGTACCGTGTTTTCCACCAAAGGCAAAACTGTTGTGCAGGATGGATGGAAAGCTCTGGTTCAGAAAAATGATTCGACAAAATCCGACGAAAACGTGCAGACACTCCCTTCTGTTTCCGTTGGTGACGAAATGACCGTCAGCGGCACGGAAATCAAGGAAGGGAAAACATCTCCCCCTAAACACTTTACCGAGGATACTCTGCTTTCTGCTATGGAAACTGCCGGTGCGGACGAAATGCCTGATGAGGTGGAGCGCAAAGGTTTGGGAACGCCTGCGACCCGTGCCGGTATCATTGAGAAGCTGGTTCGCATCGGTTTTCTGGAGCGTAAGGGTGATAAGAAAACCAAACACCTGATTCCGACCCACAAGGGTACGGCTCTGGTAACAGTCATGCCGGAACAGATTCAGTCCCCATCCATGACGGCGGATTGGGAAGAAAAATTGTTGCTCATTGAGAAAGGCGAATATGCCAGCGAGGACTTTATGGACGAGATCAAAGATGTGATTGCCGGTCTGATTCAGAACTATGAAGTAATCCGTGATTCCGAGGTTATGATGTCGAAAGAAGCCAATTCTATCGGCAAATGCCCGCTCTGCGGCAGTGCTGTAGAGGACAAAGCCAAGGCATTTTTCTGTTCCAACAGAGCTTGCAAATTTGCCCTCTGGAAAAACAATCGCTACTTTGCGAGCATCGGCAAGAGCATGACTTCTGCCACGGCGCAGAAATTGCTTGGTTCCGGCAAGGTAAAGCTCAAGAATTGCAAGTCCGAAAGAACGGGCAACACCTTTGATGCCACCGTCTTTATGGAGGTATCAGATGATGGCAAAACGAAGTTCAGTATGGAATTTGAAAATGGAGGAAAGCGCAAATGACAAATGAGTACAACCCGGATGGTAAGGAAATCCGATTTATCGACAGCCATTATAAGGATTTGTTTCATATCCCCGATGGCAGCTGTGTGCAGATTCACTACCCGGATGAAATGGTTGTGAAGCCCTGCACCTTCATTGACGAGTATCATACGCAGATCGGATACAATGTGTTTCATATCTGCCAGTTTGCAGAAATTATGGAGCGCAACGGCGCAAGCTATATGCCGGAGCCTGAGATTATGGGCGATGAAGCCGCATGGAAGGTCGGAAAGGATAGAATCCTTGCGGTGCAGACCTGCGAAGATGGTTACGACTACACCCTGTTGGATGAAAACTACAACGAGATTGATGGCGGTCAGGTTGATAACCCTGAACTGTCCATGCTCGAAGTCCGCCGGGATATTCTGGAATCCTTCGGGCTGGAGCGCCGGGAACTGCGGGCAATGTTCTATGAGGATGTCATGGAGCAGGCTTTTGAAGTCGGCAGACAGGCGGTGGTGGTCAATGACCCTATCGCTGAGCTTGCTTTTAAGCTCGACCGTTTTGCAGAGAACTTCGACCCCTATGAATATATGGATCAGGTCGATGATGTGCAGGCGCATATCCAAGAAATCAAGGCAGATCTTGCCGCTGGTAATACGGCTCCGTATCGTGAGTTCCTGAATACAGCCATTGAAGAAGCCCGTGAGGAAACTGCGGTTGAGGTTGCCAAAGTGCTGAAAAGTCAGCTGGATAAGCTCGACTCTCCGAAGCGTGAGTCGGTCATGGAAAAACTGGCACAGGCCGCAGAAAAAGCTGCGCCTGCCAGTCCCTCTCCCAAACGCAAAGAGCCTGAACGATAAGGAGGACACGGATATGAAAAACGAAAAATGGGATGATGTTCACGGAAATACCACCCCGGATGACAGAATGGTTGCTTTTCTGGAAAGCCCCACGGATTCCTATGCGATTCTTCAGCTGCGGGAAGATGTAGACGATAATATCCCGCTCATGTTTGCAAATTACAGCTACCTTCAGAAGAAAGAAATGGAGCCTGAGATTGACCGTTACGAGGTGGTCTATCATGGCTCCATTTCTATGTCCGAGGATGTGAATCGGCAGCTGGAAGATTTGTATGTAAAGTTCAATATTGACCACCCGGATGATTTCCGTGGTCACAGTATGTCGGTCAGCGACATCGTAGCCTTAAAGGTAGTCGGTGAGGTATCCTTTCACTATGTAGATTCTGTTGGGTTTCAGAAGCTGGAAAACTTTATGAAGTCCGAAAACTACCTGAAAAACGCAGAGATGGCAATGGAAGATGATTATGGGATGATTGACGGTATCATCAATAACGGAAAAGCGTCCGGATTAGAGGAACGTCCTTCGGTGTTGGAGCAGTTAAAGGAAAAGCCCGTGCCGGATGTTTCCCATAAGCCGCCCAAGAGCCACCCGGAAAGGGAGATTGAATGATGGATTTCACACAGGATGAGCGGAACATGATGATGCTTTACAGCCCTGGCACAAGGTCAGGGCTGTGTGAAGCACTGACACTGATGAAGGAACAGCTTTCGGAGGACGAGTCAGAGCTTTTTGCTTTGGCAGACTCGGTTCTCCGTAAAGTTTCAGCCATGGACGATGCCGCCTTTGAGAAGCTGAACCTTTATCCGGATTGATAGGATTGGAGGGATACAATGAACGCAAAAGAGCGATTTTATTCCGGATTAGCAAAAGAAACGATTGGGAAAATCACCTCGAACACAGATAACTGGACTTCGTTTTTGAGAACGATGTCCCGCAACTATGAGTTCACCTATCCGGAACAGGTGATGATTTATGCTCAGCGCCCCAATGCGACCTTTTGCAAGCCCTATGAGGACTGGAACGCTGAAAATTACCGCAGATATGTAAAGCGTGGCTCTACCGGCATTGCTCTGTTTGTGATGAACAGGGATAAACCGTATCTGCGCTATGTGTTTGATGTGGCGGATACCGGCGTTCGCCGTTCTTCCCCGGAACTGAAACCGTGGGAGGTGACGCCTGAAAACCGCTCCTATGTCATGGAAGCGATGGAGCGTACCTTCGGTGTTGCCGCTGACGGGGTACTGGAAGCACAGCTTGAAGATATTGCATCCGCACTGGCGGCTGAGTATTGGGACGATTACAAAAAGCAGTTCCTCGACATCGTTGCCAACAGCTTCCTTGAGGAGTATGATGAACTCAACATCGAAGTAGCTTTCAAAAATGCGGTGGCAAACAGCGTATCCTATACGATGTATTGCCGGTTCGTGGAAAGTCCCGACAACTACTTCGAGCATGAGGATTTCCAGAAGGTGTTTGATTTTAACACCAGACAGACGGTAAATGCCCTTGGTACTGCGGTGAATGCCATCAGCACAAGGATGTTTCAGGAAATCGAAAAAGCGATTGGAGAACATGAGCAGATTAAAGCTACCGAAAGGAGTACAGATTATGAGCGAGATGACTTACAGACAGGCCGGAGATTATCAGATTCCGAACCTTCAGTTGGAGAACGAGGGAGAGAAACCTCTGGGCAAGTACGGCAGGATGCGTCGAGCATTTTTGGAACAGAACAATCCGATGCTCCTGAACGACATGATTCTGACGGAGAGCCTGTTCCCGCACCTGTGGGAGATCGAGGAAACAGCGAAAGCCAGAGTGGAGTTTCTGATGGAGCAGTACCTGAAGGACAGCCCCGCACCGGACAAGGAAACGCAGCAGATGGCGTGGGTGCAGCACATGAACAGCCTGAAAGCACAGGCGGAGGAAGTCGTGATGACGGAGCTTATCAACAGCTGAGTCTGAACCTTTTCCTCTCCGAAAATGAACAAATCAGTTTTATCGACCGAGCAGAGAGCTTTACGCCCTCTGCTTTTTCTTTTGCCCAGGAAGAAATCGACCACTTCCTTCTGCTTGGTAGCAATACCGATGAAGCCCGAAAAGTCGTAGCGCTGGAATATATGAAGCAGAAGCCGTTGGAAGAAATCGTTCAGACCTTAAAGCAGGTCTATCACGGCGGCTATGGTCTGAAAGAAGATAGCGGGAATATCTGTGCGTGGTATGCCGAGGACGGTATCCACCTTGCCAAAGGTTCCTCTGCCATTGACAGCCCCAGAGCGCAGATCGTTTCTTGGGAAACGGTTGCCGAGCGCATTGGAGAACTGCTTGAAAATGGTCGGTTCGCAACTAATGTGGAACTGGTAGAAGCATCCGGATATGAGCGTCAGAAGTTGGCAGAATCCCTGTGGCATCTTTATCACGATTTGAGTGAAGAAGCCCGTTCCAGCAACTATCTGGCAATTCTTCATCAGGAACCGTTTCGTGGTTTCCCTGACGAAACCGCAGACTTGGCTGAAAAGTTGGATGACCCTCGTTTCCACGCAACCTTGGTACAGCAGTATTCGGAATTTAGAAAAACCCTTGCGGAAAATCCCGATCTGCTTCGTTTTCACTATCACAAGCTGAATCTCATTCAGAAACAGCTGTATGAGTTGAATATGCCTTTGCGTGAGTATCAGACCGATATGATGCAGATGCCCCTTGTCCGCCAGTTCATTACGGATGATGAAGTCAATGCAGACTTGACCCGTGGAAGCGGCTTTTCCGGTGGTAAAGCCCGTATTTATAACTACTGGCAGGAGAATCATTCTGCCAAGGAAAAGATGGACTTCCTGAAGCATGAATACGGAACCGGTGGTCATTCCCATGCCTGCTCTGGTGCAACGCACAGCGGTCAGGATCACGATGCCAAGGGTGTTGCTTACACCAAGAGCGGTTGCGATAAATTGCAGATGTCCTGGGCGCAGGTGGTGCAGAGAATCGACGGTCTGATACGAAAGGGACGCTACCTCAGCCCGGAGGAAGAAGCGGAACGACAGGCTATCGAAGAAGCTAAAACTGATCCGTTGGAAGATGTTTATGACCGTTTCGCAGTGATTGATACCGAGGATGGCGAGTATGCGATCTGGGATAATCAGACCGATGACTACTATGTAGACCCGGAAGGCGTTACGGAATACTTCACGGACGAATGGCTTGCCAATGACTATTTGGAGGAAGTTCGTCAGTCCGTAGCTGCGATGGAGTCGGTTCAGCCAGAAGCGCCTGTGGCAGAGCCTGCCGAAGTTGTGGAAGCATCTGCTTCCGAGGAACCGAAATGGAATTATCAGGTCGGTGACACGGTATATCTGGACGATACAGCTTTCCGTGTGGAGCAGATCACGGACAGAGAAGTTCAGCTGCGTGACCCTACGCTTGCTTATCCCATCTTCCGTGCCGAGAATCGTGAGAATTTCGAGCGTATGCTCTCTCAGGACGAAAGAAACCATGCGGTAAGGGTTGATGCCCAAACCGAAGAAAAGCCCGTTACAGAGGATTTTCTGGGCAAAACCGAACCGAGGGACTACACCCCTGAGTATCAGCTGTTAGACCGTCTGCGTATGGACTGCGAATACTTCCTTGGTGCAGGACAGCACAGCGAAAAGCATCTGTGGGCAGGCAACCGCCATGCACAGATTGCCAAGATGCGTGAGCTGTATGAAATGATTCCCGACAAACCAGAATGGCTGACACCTGAGATGATTAACAGCTACGAGGAGCGCATGGCTCCCCGCTATCTGGTTGCCGCCTACCATCACTTTGAAAACGGCTTCGATGATAAACTGGACTACTACACTCTGGAAGAAGCGGAAAAAGCTGCCCAGGGCTATGTGGACGGAACCATGGAGGATGACGGATTCAAGTACGATGGTGCTGCCGTTTACGATCAGCAGGAGCATAAGTGCATCCGTATCTATGGGGACTACCCTGACGAAAAGGCACACGCACAGGTCAGAGCCAGTGCGGAACCCGAACAGCAGGAACCGGAACACTTCATCGATCATTTTTATGTTGCCGAGGACATTCAGAAGCGGGGTGCGCTGGACATCAAGGAATACAGTTCCTTTGATGATGCCCTGCGAGCCTACTATGCACTTCCTGACACGCAGAGAAAAGCCCTGGGTGCAATGAATACCAGAGATCTGCCGGGTAGTCTGGACTTCGTACAGTGCGTAGATGGAAAGGACACCATCATTCAGGATTATGCCCAGGTGGACGGATGGCAGAATGCCGAAGTCATGGACATTATCGCTCAGCTTGAGCAGTCCATCACCACCAGAGAAATCCCACCTGTTCCTGCGGTGAACTTCCACATCACGGATGACAACATCGGTGAAGGTGGACCGAAGCAGAAATTCGCAAGAAACATCGCAGCCATTGAAACTCTGTTCAAACTGGAAAGCGAGAACAGGAACGCCACTACCGAAGAACAGGAGATTTTGTCGAATTATGTCGGTTGGGGCGGTCTGGCAGATGCCTTTGACCCGGACAAGGGAAATTGGGCGAAGGAGTATCAGACACTGAAAAACCTGCTTTCCGAAGATGAATATGCTGCGGCAAGAGCTTCCACCCTGAACGCACATTACACCAGCCCTACGGTCATTCGCTCCATCTACGATGCGGTCGGACAGATGGGCTTTGAAACAGGAAATATTCTGGAGCCTGCTATGGGTATCGGCAACTTCTTTGGTATGCTCCCTCCTGAAATGCAGAGCAGCCGTTTGTATGGTGTGGAACTGGATTCCATCACCGGCAGAATTGCTCAGAAGCTCTATCCCAACGCAGAAATCAAAGTAGCCGGTTTTGAAACGACAGACCGCCGAGACTTTTACGATCTGGCTGTGGGTAATGTCCCTTTCGGCAACTACAAAGTGTCCGACAAGCCGTATGACAAGCTGGGATTCTCCATTCACAACTATTTCTTTGCCAAGGCTTTGGATCAGGTTCGTCCCGGTGGTGTGGTCGCTTTTGTGACAAGCCGTTACACCATGGATTCCAAGAACTCTGACGCAAGGCGATATATGGCGCAGAGGGCGGAACTGCTTGGTGCAATCCGTCTGCCAAACGATGCCTTTAAGAAAAACGCAGGCACGGAAGTCGTGTCCGACATCCTGTTCCTGCAAAAGCGTGACCATCCGATTGACATTGTACCGGAATGGGTAAACCTTGACCGCACCGAAGAAGGACACACCATGAACAGCTACTTTGTCGCTCATCCTGAAATGGTTCTGGGCGATACGGTGGAAGAAAGTACCGCCTACGGCATGGACATTACAGTGCGTCCCATTGAGGGCATGGAACTGTCCGAACTTCTGAAAGAAGCAGTTTCCCACATCCAAGGAACCTATCAGGCTGTGGAGCTTCCCGAAGCTGACAAGGGTAAGGAAATCGAAACCATTCCTGCAACCCCGGATGTAAAGAATTTCTCTTATACCGTGGTGGATGGCAATGTGTACTTCCGTGAAAACTCCCTGATGCGCCGTGTAGACCTGAATGAGAAAGCAAAAGACCGTGTGATGGGCATGGTGGAACTTCGTGGTATCGTCAACGAGCTGATCGAATATCAGCTTGAGGATTACCCGGATGAAATGATTACTCAGAAACAGGCAGAACTGAATGATGCCTACGATGCGTTTGCCGCAAAGAACGGGCTTATCAATAATCGAGCCAATGGTCAGGCATTTGCTGACGATTCCTCCTACTATCTCCTGTGTTCTCTGGAAAATGTGGATGAGGACGGCAATCTGAAAAGCAAGGCGGATATGTTCACCAAGCGAACCATCAAGCCGGAACGCAGAGTGACGAGCGTGGATACGCCGTCCGAAGCTCTGGCAATCTCTATCGGTGAGCGTGGCAAGGTGGATTTGCCGTTTATGGCACAGCTGCTTGGAACACCTGGAGAATACGATGCGATTCAGGCAGAGCTTCGAGGGGTGATCTTCAAAGACCCGATGGCTCCCGATGCTGTGGAAGTTGGATGGCAGACTGCCGATGATTACCTTTCCGGTGATGTAAGAAGCAAGCTGCGTGTCGCACAGATGGCGGCAGACAGGGATTCTTCCTTCCACATCAATGTGGAAGCCTTGCAGAAAGCACAGCCGAAGGACTTGGATGCGTCCGAGATTGATGTGCGTTTGGGTGCAACATGGATTGATGCCGATTATATTCAGCAGTTCATGGAGGAAACCTTTGAAACGCCGTATTACTTGCGCCGTTCCATTGAGGTCAAGTTCTCCGAGCTGACCGCAGAGTGGCGCATCAACGGTAAGAGTTCTCCCAACTACAACGATGTGGCGGCGTATGTCACCTACGGTACAGAGCGAGCCAACGCATATCGGATTCTGGAGGAAACGCTGAATCTGAAGGATATTCGTATCTATGATACGATTGAAGATGCAGATGGTAAGCAGAAGCGTGTCCTCAATAAAAAAGAAACTACCCTGGCACAGCAGAAACAGCAGGCAATCAAGGATGCGTTCCGAGATTGGATTTGGAGAGATCCGCACAGACGAGAAACCCTTTCCACCAAGTACAACGAACTTTTTAACTCCACCAGACCTCGTGAGTATGATGGCTCTCATATCCGTTTCGGCGGCATGAACCCGGATATTACCCTCCGTGAACACCAGAGAAATGCTATCGCTCATGTGCTATATGGTGGAAATACGCTGCTTGCACACGAAGTTGGTGCGGGCAAGACCTTCGAGATGGCTGCATCGGCTATGGAGAGTAAACGGCTTGGATTGAGCCAGAAATCCCTGTTCGTTGTGCCGAATCACTTGACCTTACAGTGGGCAAACGAGTTCCTGCACCTCTATCCGAGTGCCAAGCTCCTTGTTGCCACCAAGAAGGATTTTGAAACAGCAAACCGTAAGAAGTTCTGCGCTCGTATCGCAACGGGTGACTATGATGCAGTCATCATCGGTCACAGCCAGTTTGAAAAAATCCCGCTTTCTGCCGAACGACAGGAACGGCAGCTGCGGGAGCAGATTGATGAGATCGAGGGTGCGATTGCGGAGCTGAAATGGCAGCGTGGCGAAAACTTCACGATCAAGCAGATGGAGAAAACACGAAAATCATTGGAAGCCAGACTGGACAAGCTCCTTGCCGCTGACAAGAAAGATGATGTCATTACCTTTGAGCAGTTGGGTGTAGACCGGCTGTTTGTGGACGAAAGCCATGCGTTCAAGAATTTGTTCCTCTACACAAAAATGCGAAATGTGGCAGGTCTGTCCACCTCCGAAGCCCAGAAATCTTCGGATATGTTTATGAAGTGCCGCTATATGGATGAGCTGACCGGCGGGCGTGGTGTGATCTTTGCAACCGGTACTCCAGTAAGTAACTCGATGACCGAGCTTTATACGGTCATGCGCTATCTCCAGTACAGTACGCTCCAGCAAAAGAACCTGACCCATTTTGATTCCTGGGCATCGACCTTCGGAGAAACAACAACTGCGATTGAGCTTGCACCGGAGGGAACCGGCTATCGTGCCAGAACCCGATTTGCGAAGTTCTTCAACCTGCCTGAACTGATGAATATGTTCAAGGAGGTTGCCGACATCAAGACCTCTGACCAGTTGCATCTCCCTGTTCCCGAAGCAAAGTTTGAAACGGTTGTGGTTCAGCCCTCTGAGTACCAGAAGGATATGGTGGCTTCCCTTTCAGAGAGAGCAGCAGATGTTCATGCCGGTATTGTAGACCCGTCCGTCGATAATATGCTCAAGATTACCAGCGACGGACGAAAATTGGGACTGGATCAGCGGCTAATGAACACCCTGTTACCCGATGACCCTGACAGCAAGCTCAATGCCTGCGTGGGAAATATCCTGCGTATCTGGCAGGACGGTCAGGCTGACAAATTGACCCAGTTGGTGTTCTGCGACCTTAGCACACCGAAAAATGATGGAACCTTCAATGTCTATGATGATGTCAAAACCAAGCTGATTGCAAACGGTGTGCCTGCGGAAGAAGTTGCCTTTATCCATGATGCAGATACCGAGGCAAAGAAAAAAGACCTCTTTGCCAAGGTTCGTACCGGGCAGGTGCGAGTGCTTCTTGGCAGTACGCAAAAGATGGGTGCAGGAACCAACGTCCAGGACAAATTGGTGGCAGTTCACCACTTGGATGTGGGTTGGCGTCCGTCTGATATGACCCAGAGAAACGGTCGTATCATCCGTCAGGGCAACCGGAACAAAGAGGTTCAGGTGTATCAGTATGTGACCGAGGGAACCTTCGATGCCTACCTGTATCAGACCTTGGAAAACAAGCAGAAGTTTATTTCTCAGATTATGACCTCCAAATCACCGGTTCGCTCCTGTGACGATGTGGATGAGCAGGCGCTGTCCTATGCGGAGATCAAGGCGCTGTGTGCCGGCAATCCGCTTATCAAGGAAAAGATGGACTTGGACATTGATGTGGCAAGGCTGAAGGTGCTGAAAGCTGACCACCAGAGCCAGCAGTACCGTATGGAAGATAAGCTTCTGAAATACTTCCCGGCTGAGATTGAAAAGCAGACAGGCTATATTCATGGCTTTGAAGCTGATATTAAAACCGTGGAAGCACACCCGCAGATTGCCGATGGCTTTTGCGGCATGGAAATCATGGGCAAAGCCTACACCGAAAAGGCAGATGCCGGTGAAATCCTCCTTGCGGCTTGTAAGGACACGAAAAGTGCCGATCCGGTTCCTCTTGGCAGTTACCGTGGCTTTCAGATGGAGCTTTCGTTTGACAGTTTCCGGAACGAGTTCGATGTGACCCTGAAGGGCGCTGTGAGCCACAGAGTAGCCCTTGGAACGGACGCACGAGGAAATATCACCCGACTGGACAATGCCCTTGCAGGCATCCTTGAGCGCTTAGAACGAGCCAATGAGCAGTTGAATAATCTCTACAATCAGCAGGAAGCAGCCAAGGCGGAGGTTGGAAAACCGTTCCCGCAGGAAGCAGAGCTGACAGCCAAAAGTCAGCGACTGGCAGAACTGGATGCAGCCCTGAATATGGAGGACTCTGTGGAAAATCGTGACGAAAGAAGCGAGTCAGAGCGTCCTTCTGTGTTGGCTGATCTGAAATCCAAAGCGGAGCATATCCCGCCTGCAAAATACTCTGAAACCCGTGAGGAGGTGTTGTAATGGCAAAGCGAGATCAGGATGTTCATTTCCTTGCATCCAAGGAGGAGGTCGAGCGAATCCATGAGAAGATGGACGAGCTTGGCATCCGCAGCATGGGAGCCTATCTGCGGAAAATGGCTCTGGATGGTTACTGTATCAGACTGGATTTGCAGGATGTGAAAGCCCTGGTTTCGCTCCTGCGAATCTGCTCCAACAACCTGAACCAGTACGCAAAGCGAGCGAACGAAACAGGCAGCATCTATCGTGCTGACATTGAGGATTTGCAAAAACGGCTGGAGGAGATCTGGACGGACATGAGAGAAGTTCTTGTTCGCCTGTCCTCAATCCAGTAATCCGACAACTTGTTGGGAAGTCGCAGTTTCGGCTGCGGCTTTTACATAAGGGTTGACATCATTGCGTTATGGCAGATACCCTTGTACAATATAATTAAAAGAAAGGGGTTGAGCCTATGAAGCTGGTATTGAAGATATTGGCACTGCCGGTGCTGTTCGTTGTAAAAGTGATTTGCATTCTTGGAAATCTGCTTACAAATGTTGTGTCCTATGTAATTGGTTTATTGCTCTTGGTCATTGGCGGATCTGCGATTTACTGCATTGTAAAGGCTTTGTGGCAGTCCCTGCTTATTCTTGTGGTTCTTGGAATTGCGACAATAGCAGCGGTGTTCTTGCTCGTCTGGGCTGTTATGAAAGTCGAGAATATTGGAGAAAGTCTGGGAGCATTTATCAGGTCATAAGATAATATCAGAGAAAAGTCACCGACCGGTGGCTTTTTCTTTTTGGGAAGGAAGTGATGGGAATGGCAGCGACAAGATTGATTGCACTCCATGTGAATAAGGGAAAGACGGTCGCTCAATGTTTGGCAGACAGAACCGACTACTCACAAAATGCCGCAAAAACCAATGATGGCGAATTTATCAGTTCCTATGAGTGTGATCCAAAGACAGCAGATGAGGAATTTCTGCTTTCCAAACGGCAGTATCAGCATATTACCGGCAGACAGCAGAAGAACAATATCATCGCATACCAGATACGCCAGTCCTTTAAGCCGGGAGAAATCACCCCGGAAGAAGCGAACCAAGTCGGCTATGAAACAGCGATGCGATGGACAAAGGGAAAACACGCTTTCATCGTTGCGACCCACATCGACAAATCCCACATTCACAATCATATCATTTATAATTCGACCTCGCTGGATGCCACACGGAAATTCAAAAACTTCTTTCTTTCCGGTCTGGCGGTGCAAAGACTCAGTGATATGGTTTGCCTGGAACACGGGCTGTCCATTATTACACCGAAGCCGTATCGGGAGCGCCAGAAAAGAACTGTTTATCCCAAGAAGCGTACCCAGCGTGACGAATTATGTGATGCGATTGATGCGGTGCTGAAGCAGAAACCAAAGAGCTTTGATGGCTTTGTTCAGGCTCTGGCTGACATGGGATTTGAGTTCAAGGATGGAAAGCAGCCTGCGTTCAAGGGCGAGAATCAGAAGCGTTTCATTCGGCTGCGTTCCCTGGGCGAAGGATATAGCAAAGAGGAAATTCAAGCGGTTATCTCCGGCAAGAACCTGCACAAATCAAAAGGCGGCTCTGCCAAGGCTCCTGCCCCGAAGCAGTTCCAGATGCTGATTGATATTCAGGCAAAGATGGCCGAGGGCAAGACGGTCGGTTATGAAAAGTGGGCGAAGAAGTTCAACCGAAAAGAAGCTGCCCGAACGGTAATCCTACTGAAAGAAAAAGGCTTGGGCAACTACGACGATCTGACTGCTCATATTGAAAATCTGTCTGCCCGGTTCGATGCGCTTTCTGATTCTATCAAGGTCGCAGAGAAACGTATGGTTGAGGTTCAGGCGTTGCAGCAGCACATCAAAAATTATCGCAACACAAGGCAAATTTATATCGAGTACCGCAAGTCTGGATATAGCAAAAAATTCTTTGAAGAACACCGTCAGGAAATCACAATTCATAAAGCGGCGAAGCAAGCCTTTGATGAATTGCAGATTACAAAGCTCCCGTCCATGCAATCATTGTATGAGGAGTTTCATCAGCTGGCAGTCCAGAAAAAGCAGGACTACGCTGAGTACCGTCAGATCAGAAAAGAGAAAGAAGAACTGCTGATTGCCAAACGGACGGTTGAAACGATTTTGAATATCGACAGGCAGAAAGAGCAGGAAAAAGAGAAAGAGAAAGAGGAAAAGAAGAACTTCCGTTAAAGCAAAAAGCCACGGTCTGCACTCCCCAAAGGGTGCGGATCGTGGCTGCTTTTTTGCTTTTCGATTTCGGTGCTTTCAACCATGGGCAAATTTTTATTCTACTGTTCTTTGAGAAACGATTGAAAATCGTGTAGCCATCATCGGCAGATGATGTTCAAAGGGGATTGGGGATGCTTCCCCAACAAGCAAATTTGCGAAGATTGCACCGAAGGGAAAATCGAGAAAATGAGTGAACCTGTACAGGTTTACACTGCTTGCCAATTTGTGAGATTATGAATTTAGTATCGAGAATAGGGTACACCTAAATTTTGCAATGCTGCAACCCTATCATCGTTGCATGGATGAGTTGAGTAT
>ERZ791868.508-NODE-508-length-31148-cov-5.774194_pt1 | contig 31148 bp, 17 predicted proteins | sample MGYA00510281_ERZ791868 | MGnify/ENA primary metagenome ERZ791868 (study PRJEB30046, sample SAMN00792046) | human gut metagenome | study: EMG produced TPA metagenomics assembly of the A metagenome-wide association study of gut microbiota in type 2... | reverse complement strand
AATATATGAACTTTTCAAGGTACTATAGAGAAGCTTTTGACCCCAACATCATGGTATTTTTTTATATGCCGTCTCTAATTGTCCAATTCCTGATTGGACAATTCCAAAAGCCTGTTCAAATTGTCCAATTCCCGATTGGATAATTTCATTCTCTCTGTCTTTGTAAGCCATATAGAACTGCCGCATTCCCGCAACATTGCTTCTTGAGAAACCTCTTCCGTATTCTTCTGTCAAATATGATGACAAGGAATCCAGGACTTTTGCTCCATACTTAGCTCTTTCTGCTCCCTGTTGTTCCTGCTCTACAATATATCTTCCCAGCAAAAAACTGGTAAGAACCGTAATTGCATTTGCCATTTGTCCCATATTACTTCTGGCACTGTCAATCAATTTCTTTGATTTATCAAATAGACTTTGAAACTCATTACTTTCTATGATTTCCAATTTTTCGTTTTTCACACTAAGACCTCCAAACTGTCTATGATTTCCAATTATTTTTTATAAAATGTTCATTTATCTAATTTCAAAACGCATACAAAAATTATAACTTACCCAACGATTTTTCACAATCAATTTTATGATTGTAAAATAAAAAGCAGGTAGCCAGCCATTGCAACCGACTACCTACCCACTTACTACTGCTATTCTTCTGCTGCTTCTAAAGAAATTTTCAAAAATTCCTTATCTGTCATTCCATCTAGCCTTCTCAACACCTGCCCAGCAAGCTCCTCCATATCACTGTCCTTTATGTGCAGCATTACCCGTCTGATTTCTTCCATCATTTTCATTCTGTCTGATGTCCCAAAAACACACATGAAGTTGATTTCTTCTACCGTAAATGGATGATTCATATTCCTATATTTCCTCCCTGTTCGTCTTTTTAGTCTTATCCTGTTCCTTGGCATCTTTATTCTTTCCCTGCGCCACTTCTTTCTGTTTGGCAGCAAGCCGCTCTTTTAGAGAAGAACGTGCCTGTGGCTTTTCCTGCTGTTCTTTCTTTTCTTCCTCACGATTGAATTTCTCCACGCCATTGTTGAGCCTGTCATCAATCATGTTATAATTCTGCTCCTCAACCTCCTCGATCTTGGCAAGCGGTTTATACTCAGCCAGCTTTGCAAGCAATTCCTTTGCCTGTCTTTCGCTGTCCTCGTCTGTTCCTTCCTCTATGGCAATCTGCAAAAAATCCCGAAGCGGTTCAATGTTGCCATTTCTTATATCATCAACAATCATAAGTACCTGTGCTTCTCTATCTGCTACGGTGTCGGCATAACCATACGGATCAATGTCCTGAGATAACTGGTCAAGCTCTGCCGCAAGCGTCTGTATCTTCTGCTCTTTTGTCTCCACATCAATCACATCTTTCTCCGGATATGCCACAATCAGCTTTTTAATTGCATCCTGTACCTTTGGAGTATCACGAAACCCCGGTGCATAATTCAGGAAATCAACATCAATGCTCTTGCCGCTTACAATGTCTAACTGCTCATCTTCCCATTCTTCTGTCCCCTCAATGTGCATATTTACACCAATCGAAGGAATCCCATGCATACGGGAAGGATCAATGGCATTATAGAGATTCATTGCTTCCTCAATCGTTTCGATGCCCTCATGGTATTCGCCCATATTATGAAATTCTCCACACTCCGCAACTGTAAATGTGATATGGACTGTCTCCGGCTCAATCATAGGTTCTTTTTCCAGTTCAGACAGCACTTTTTCTTCTGATGCAAGTGTGTTTTGTTCCTGCATCACTTCTTTCCCCTGCGTGACAAGCTGATTGTTGATCTGTTCCTGCTGTGCCTTCTCCTGCAGATAAGTTTCCACCTCCGGCAGATATGTCTCCAGCGTTCCGGTTTTTCCCTCTGTAATCGGGTTAATATCTACCTGAATGCCTGCAATATAAATGCTGTCCTCATGCAGCATATTGAAAAGGTCATCTTCTCTGGTGGAACCGGTGTATTCCACAACCACATCCAAGTCCGAATTTTCCTTTTCAATACCTCTGCACCGGCTCCCGGCTACTACCACATCCACAATTTCTGCATCCAGACCGTACTCGTCAATCTGCGACTGCACATAAGCATATACCGTCTTTTCTATATCCTCTGCGCTCTGTCCGTCCAGACTATGAAACAATTCTTCTGTCTTTGCCCGGAAATCTGCAACCACATCCGGATTGTTCTCTCTAAATTCTGCCTGCTTTGCTTCCAAGTCTGCCCGTTCCGCTTCCTCCGCTTTTTCTGAAAGCTTCTCGTAATCTACAATCTCAACCTCTGAACCCGCATATACTTCACCCTGCAAATACTCATCACGATAATACTGCTCTGTAACCGCTGAAAAGCGTGGTTCTTTCAGGTCTGCAATTACCATATCCATTGCTCTTTGAATGGTAATATCCGGATTGTCATATACACCGCCATCCAGTAAATGATACTGCTCATTCAGAATGGAGTAATCGTATCCATCATCACATTCGTGCATAAGGATATAGCGATCTGCGATATGTACCGCAAGCTCTGTCTGTATTTCGTTCTCCTTGCCCTCCAATATCAGCATAAACTTCGGCAGTTCTGTAAATCCAAAAGAATCAACAAAGTGTGCGCTGTTCTCGCCGTTCTCATGCAATACTACAATATCGCTGACGGAAAGCGAATGAGCCTTATAATCTGCGGGGTGGTCAATATTGAACTTTGTATAGATTGCTTCCAATGTTTCCGATTGTGTCTGCCCCTGCAATTCTGCCAGTTCTCCCATATACACGAGCTTATAATTTTCCGGCAATACTGCATCAAAATTATCTTTGGTAATACCCATACGTTTCAAACTTTCTGTTCCAGTAAAGCGGAATTTATCCAGTTCTGGATCATCCTTTAACTGATAAATACCATATTTATCGGTATTCCCATACAAAAGCTGTGCTTCCCTGTTGGAATCACTCTCTGCAAGTTCTTCCTGCATCATCTGGATCTTTCGTTCATTCATCCAGTCCTCTTTTTCAATACCACACATCCCGTCATGTTCTGTAATCTGTTTTCTGTCGGATACAGTAGTCTCTGAACCGTCTGTATGCAGAAGATACACAGGCAAGTCACCGTCGAACAGTTCCAATGCCCTCTCCTGCGTCAACGGAAGCATTTCATTCCATGTATAGCCATATTCCTGCATTTCAGATACACCTACCATGCTATCCGGAAGTGCGTCGATCTCTGCCTGTGCATCAATCATTGCTAATGCAACATCCTGATTTCCATCCACTTCCTGTGCATAGATATGTTCTGCAAGCTCCCTTGTTTTCTCCACATTACCCAACTTATAAGCATAATTTACAATCAAATTTCTTTCATCATCGGAAAAGGCAGGCTGTCCATGTTCCAACCGGTTAATGATATGCTCTGCCTGTTGCATGGCAGACAGTTCCTCCACATCCGTCAGACCTGCATCAAAATCGTATTCATAATCCCAAAAATCCGGCAGATTTCCATTCAATCCCTTACTACTAGACGCAAGTAACGTGATTTCCGCTCCCTGCTTTTCCATATATGAAAGGTAATTTCCATCCCATTCATTTTCATCAAGAGAAGCCATATCTTTGAGCATTTTTCCGACATCTTCCTTCGACATATTTGTGATTTTTAAGACCTCCCATTCGCTTTCAAAGGCGGAAGCGAACTTGACAACCACATCATCGGCATTGATTGGCTCCATTGACTTATCATAGACTGCCTTTCTCTCCTTCATATCAATCAGCTCATCCGTATCCGTGTTATAACGCACATCCAGATGATACTCTCCATACTCTCTAGAATCCTGATTGCCGATTTCCGTTGTCCATGCACCCCTGCTTTCCAAATACGCCTGTATGCTCAATTTGTCGTCATCCGTCATTTCTGATAGTGCCTGCATCAGTTCCGGTCTGTCCATACCATAAACATCAAGCAGACTAAACTCTGAAAGATCAGTATTCTGTATGAGCAGAATACTTTTCTTTGTCTGTTCCTGTGATACTTCCCTGTCCCTTTGCAATTCCTGTAATTGTTCCTCTATCCCGGTAATCAGCTCCGAAGCGGTTCTCCGTATCGTGTCCATGGAAGATCTAAGTTCTTTGGTGTCTCTTCCGCTGCTCCATCCTGCAATATACCCAAAAGAATAATCAGAGGTATCTATACCAAAATGCTGACAAACGGTGTACGCCACACTCTCTGCTTCCACCTCTTTGGTATTGCGGTCTTTTCGCTTCTGCTCATCCTGCTCCACTTCCTTGCTGTGCAGCTTGGAATGTGCCACCTCATGGATCATGGTCTTTAAGGTCTGGCTCTCGCTCATGTTTTCCTGCACCGCAATCCGCTTTGCTTCCCTGTCATAGTAGCCTTTGGAATCTCCGGCTATCTCCTCCAGTTCAATCGGTACTGGCGAAATGGCTTCTACCGCACGAATCATATCCTGATAGCCTTCCACATCTGAAAGAAGCTCCTTTGCTGTAAGTTCCGGTATCGGCTTTCCGTCCGTCTGAGATAGGTCAAAAACGGATACTGCCCGGAATGCCGGAATTGTTATCTCGACTTCCTCTTTCTGCGGATTTCCGTCTTTATCAAGTAAAAGTTCTTGTGTGACCGGATCAATCTTGTCCCTCTCCTCTTTGATTTTATAGGGTGCAGGTGCAAGGATACGGATTGCCTTTTCCCCTTTATTTACATGACGCTCAAAATTTTTCTGCCAAGCCTTGTATCCGGCCACTAACGTAGCGTCAGGCTTTTGCATCGCAATTAAGAGCGTGTTGTTAAAACTGTAATTATGAAATTTTGACATTGTACTAAGATAATTGCGGTAACTATCGCTGTTGAATAAGTCCTGCAATCCCTGCTCCAGTTTGTTCGTAAGCTCCTGCACACGCTGTTTTTCTGTATTGTTGTCTGCCATAAACGACCTCCATCTTGTACGATAAAAGGCAGCCACTACGGACTGCCCTTACATCAACTGCTATAACATTTTTAATAATCCTGCTTTTATTCCCAACCCGAATAGTGCTGACAGGTTGGGAATAAAGTTGGGAATAAAACTTTTTTTATAAAATCTGATCTTTCCCCTTTGCCTTATCCACTGCATCCCTTCCTGCAGGTGTCCCGGACACTCTTGCCTTCATTGCTGCGAGTTTTTCTTGCAATGAAGTCCGTTCTGCCGGTCGGTCTGACAACTTACCATCCGTAACCAATTTTCTAAGATTACTCTGCTTCACCGGCATATCAGCGACCTCATCCTTTTTGTTATCCACTGTTTTTACATCTTCCTGTGATTTTTCCGGTTCCGTGGCTTCGTCATCCATGCCAATCGCATCATCACCCTTTTCGTCCATGTTAAGCAGGGCATTAAGCTCTGCAAGACGCTCCAGCTTTTCTGACAGCTCCACTTCCTGTGGAAATGGCTTGTCTACCTCTGCTTTTGCTGTTTCAAGCTGATGTTCCACATTGGATAACTTTGTCTGTGCTTCCTCAAGCTGTACTGGCATGGCTTCCAGTACATTGTTGATTCTTGTGATATTTCCAAGCGGATCAGAGCCGACTTCCATTGGGTGGCTCATGGCACCTTTGACATTCATCACAAACTTATTGTTAAAAGAATCAAAGGTTACATTCAGCTTAAATCCAAGATATTCACCCACATCCGCACTGGCATTGATACCTTTAATCTCCTTACACATGGCTATGATTGCAGTTCCGGCTTCCTTTTTGTCGGTGTATGATTTTCCACCCACCTGCATAAAGAACTGCTCCTTATCCTCCGGCTTATTTTTCACATATTTATCCATATCAGCGGTAAAGCCTTCGATACGCTCCTTGAAAATGGCGATCTGATGCGGATAATGTTGTGTGATGTTATCCTCCAGCCTGTACTTCTGACTGGTATGGTTTGCCTTCATCAGTTTCAGCTTCGATACCTGAATATCGAGATCCATTTTTTCTTTTATGTAGGGATTACCTGTGGCAAGTGCCTTGACTTCTGCATAGGAAAGTGCCGCTTCGTCCACATCCTCACAGCTTCGCACCGGGGATTTGCTGGTCATGATCTGTCCGATAAATTTCTGTTTATTCTCGATGAGCTGCCACGAATAACTGTCAAACGTACCTTCCGTAACATAACGAAATATCTTGACCTTATCATTCTGGTTGCCCTGTCGTAAGATTCTTCCCTCCTGCTGTTCAATATCAGAAGGACGCCAAGGCACATCCAGATGATGCAGTGCAATCAATCTGTCCTGCACATTCGTACCGGCTCCCATTTTTGCTGTGGAACCTAATAAAAAACGAACCTGTCCGCTTCTTACTTTTGCAAACAGCTCCGCTTTTCTAAGTTCTGTATTCGCATCATGGATAAATGCGATTTCCTGCTCCGGCACTCCTTTTTCCATGAGCTTATTTTTTATATCCTCATACACATTGAAAGTGCCATCACCCTTCGGTGTGGAAAGGTCGCAGAAGATCAACTGTGCTGACTTCTGCTCTTTGGTATCCTGCCATATCTCGTAAGCTTTCTCCACACAGGTTGCCGCTTTGGAATTTTCCTCATCCGGCAGCATATCGTTGAGCAGCCTCTGGTCAAGTGCCAGCTTTCTTCCGTCATTCGTGATTTTTAACATGTTATCCTCATAAGGCTGCACCTGTCTGTCCCGGACTGCTTCGGCACGTTCCGCAAGGGAAGCTACCATTTCTTTCTGAAATTCACTCGGCTTTAATACCACATTTTCATATTCCGCTTCCGGCACAGGAAGTTTTAACATATCCGGTGTCTGAATATCTGCACTCTCCTTGAAAAGTGCAATCAGCTCCGGCAGATTAAAAAACTTCGCAAATCTTGTCTTTGCCCGGTATCCGGTTCCCTCCGGTGCAAGCTCTATGGCGGTCTGTGTTTCTCCGAAAGAAGCCGCCCACGCGTCGAAATGTCCAAGTCCCAGCTTTTGTAATGTTCCATACTGAAGATAACGCATATTCGTGTAAAGCTCCGTCATGCTGTTGGAAATCGGTGTTCCGGTTGCAAAGGTCACTCCTTTACCGCCTGTAATTTCATCAAGATACTGGCACTTGGCAAACATATCGGAGGACTTCTGTGCTTCCGTCTGAGCGATGCCTGCCACATTTCGCATTTTTGTATAAAGGAACAGGTTCTTGTAATTGTGGCTCTCATCCACAAACAGCCTGTCCACACCCAACTGCTCAAAGGTTACGACATTATCCTTACGGCTCTGGTCATTTAATTTATCAAGACGCACCTGCAATGCTTTTCTTGATTTCTCCATCTGCTTAATGGTATATCGTTCCCCATTATCCTTTTTCGCCTGTTCAATGGCAAGTTCGATCTCATCAATCTGTTTTTCGATAGTTGCTGCCTGTCTCTCCTGTGATAACGGGATTTTTTCAAACTGGCTATGCCCGATGATAACCGCATCATAATCGCCTGTGGCAATACGGGAACAGAACTTTTTACGGTTGGCAGGTTCAAAATCCTTTTTCGTTGCCGCAAGGATATTTGCTCCTGGATATAACCGCAGGAAATCACTTGCCCACTGCTCGGTCAAATGGTTTGGCACTACGAATAGTGACTTCTGGCATAGTCCTAGACGCTTGCTTTCCATTGCCGCCGCTGTCATTTCAAAGGTCTTTCCGGCACCTACACAATGGGCAAGTAATGTATTATCTCCATACAGCACATGGGCAACCGCATTTTTCTGATGCGGCTTTAATTCAATGTCCGGTGTCATGCCCGGAAATTTCAGATGTGAACCATCATATTCTCTTGGTCGGGTGGAATTGAAAAGTTCGTTATATTTTGCCACAAGCGTCTGCCTGCGTTCCGGATCACGGAATACCCAGTCCTTAAACGCTTCCCTTATTGCTTCCTGCTTCTGGCTTGCAATCATGGTTTCCTTTTTATTGAGAACTCTCTTTTCCTTTCCATCCTCCTCAATCGTGTCATATACTCTCGTATCTTTCAGATTCAAGGAATCTTCCAGTATCTTATAAGCATTTACCCGGCTTGTACCATAGGTCATGTTTACAAGCGTATTTCCAAAATCAGCATTTTTACCTTTAATGTTCCACTCTCCAGTCACACCCGAAAACTGCACACCAATCGTATCCCTGCGGAATAAATGTTCCAGTGTCTGGAAAATATCACGCATAAAATCATTGATATACTTTGGTTCAATCCATGTGGCACCGATACGCACCTCAATCTCCGATGCGTCCAGCTCCCTCGGCTGTACCTGCGTAAGAGCCTGTACATTCGGGGCATATTCCGGGTGATTTTCTGCATAAGTGGTTGCTATGGCAAGTTTCTCACGCACATTTCCACTAAGGTACTGGTCTGCTGTCTCCCAAACATCGGTAAGCGGATTCTGAAATATAACACCTCTAAGCTCCTCGGTAAGCATATCCTTGTCCTTTCCGGTAAGCTCTGCCATAAAATCAAGGTCGATTTTAGCTTTCTCTGCTAAAGATACTGCCAGTGCTTCACTTGCGGTATCCACGCTTGTGACTACCTCTGCCCTTTTAATGGTACGCTTCGTGAACATATCCGCTTTGCCCTTGAAATTGCCCTCATCATCGAGTTTTTCCAAAGAACACAGCAGACAATAACTGCTGTCCTGATTAAAGGCTCTCTTATTCGTCTGTGAATTGATCAGACCATATTTTTTCGAGAAGGAATCGTATAATGTGTTTAATTCCGCCTGTTTTTCCTTGATTACCACATCGGAATATTCCTCAAGCTGCATATCAATCAATTCCTGCGTACAGTTACGAATTGCCACCATTCCCTTGATACGTTCTTTTGCAGTGTCTGATACTTCCACAGGCTTCATGACAGAGTTTTCACGGTAATACACTTCATTCTCAACTACGGTATAGCTGAAATTCTTGACGGACGGATCAGCCGGAATACTCTGCCTGCTCATTTCATCCGCAAGCTCCTCATCCAGATCAATCGTATCAATCTGTCCGTTGATGTTTTGAAGTGCTTTCGATAACTGTTCCTCAAATGGTCTGCTGTCATCTGCCTTGCAGGTACTTTCCATGCCATAAGGACCGGATACCATTTCCATTTTTCCTACGATCTGCTCCGGGTGCTCTGCAAAGTAAGCGTTCATTGCAATGCCATTTGCATCCTCTCCCAGATGTACCCAGTCCGGCTCACGCTCTACCATGCGGTCACGCTTCTGGAAAAATAATATATCCGAAGTCACTTCTGTTCCTGCATTTGCCTTAAATGCGGTATTCGGAAGTCTCACCGCACCTAGCAGGTCTGCACGCTGTGCAAGGTATCTTCTGACCTCCGGACTTGCCTTGTCCATGGTTCCTTTGCTTGTGATAAAAGCAACCACACCACCGGGACGCACTTTATCCAACGTCTTTGCAAAGAAATAATCATGGATCAGGAAATTGTTTTTATCATACTGCTTATCTGCCACCTTATACTGACCAAAAGGCACATTTCCGATTGCCACATCAAAGAAATCATTGGGATATTCAGTCTTTTCAAAACCTTTGATCTGCACATCTGCCTGCGGATAAAGCTGCCTTGCAATGCGTCCGGTAATGCTGTCAAGCTCCACTCCGTACAGTCTGCTCTCTTTCATGGAATCCGGCATCATACCGAAAAAGTTGCCGATGCCCATGGAAGGCTCCAGTATGTTTCCTTTGGAAAATCCCATTTTCTCCAATGTTTCATACATCTGACGGATAATGACCGGACTTGTGTAATGGGCATTCAAGGTACTCTCCCTTGCCATGCGGTACTCCTCTGGTGATAACAGTTCCTTTAACTGCTGGTATTCCGCTGACCAGTTTGATTTGCTCTCGTCAAAGGCATCAGCAAGACCACCCCAGCCGACATACTGGGATAAAATCTGCTGTTCCTGCGGTGTAGCATAACGGTTTTCGCCCTCGATCTGCTCCAACAGCTTGATTGCTGCAACATTTCTCTGGAATTTCTCTTTTGGAGAGCCTTCGCCTAAGCGGTCATCGCTGATATGGAAATTGACAACGTTGCTTTTATCCGGTACTGGTTTATTTTTTTCCTGTGAAGGAAGAGTAATCGGTTCCCAGTCTCCTGTAAGCACCTGTGACAGCATTTCCTCTGTCTGTCGGTCTGCTTCACCATTCTCCAGACGCTCACGGGCAGACTGCGTATCTATACTGTCCAGTTCATCTTCTGTATGTTTTGTAACAACATTCTGTTCCTTTTCGTCAGAAAACTCCGCTTCTGCTTCCCTGCCACTTTCTGCTAGCTCATTCCCCCAATCCATTGCTTCCTGCAAAGTCGAAAATGTCTCCAATGCCGGACGGGTGGTGTCTGCCGTATCATAAATAGCATATCCGTCCACTTCCTTATCAATCCAAAGGAATATTCCCTCTGATAAGGTTGCACTCCACTGTGTCGGATTGCCATATTCATCATCTGCATCATGTACCACATGCCATGATAATTTCTGCGATTCCTCTTGTGAAAATTCTTGTTGTGGCTCAGTTTCATCCGGCTCTGCGATACCATCCGTCCCCTCAAACCTTGAAAACACCTCTGCTTCGTGTCGGTCAATATCTTCCTCTGCAATGGCATTGATATAATCGTCCTCTACCTCGCTACGCTCCGGCTTATGGTCATATTCAAAGGTTTTCCCATTGACCTGTGCATAATAAAAGCTGTTATCCGCAATGTTATTTCCAAGCAGATATTTTTCTTCCTCACTGCCCCACTGATCAACCAGAGCACACTCATATCCATCAATCGTAATCTTTTGCTGTGCTTCCTTTTCTTTTTCCCGAAGCACATTGATATATCTTCTCGCCTGATTGGTAAATCCGTCTAGCACTGCCGGATGTGAGCTTAGAATCAGATCGTTGTTCTCCCACTCATTTTCCGCAACAATGTCCTTTGCCCAGTCCTTATTGTTCCGTGAAAAACGACCATCATAATCAAAATGCGTGACGGTATTTGCAAGGACAAATTCCACACAGTCAATGCCATATTTATCGACGATTTCATCTGCGGTATTCCTCGGAAGCACAAAACCGTTGAATTTCTCAGCAATCAGGGCTTCGATGTCCTTCTTACATTCAAGCCGTTGTCCATGCTCCAAACGGGAAAGTTCTCGCTGTCTTGCTTTCTCTGCCTGTTCTTCCTTGTAAACCTTATAGTTTTCCTTCCCCTGTGGAGATAAGTATTTATCCTCTTTGATCAGCTCACGAAGCCTTTTCTCCACAACATTCCAGTTCAAAAGCACCTTTGCATACGGATTGCCATAACTTCCCTTTTCCAGCCGGATACCTTTTCCGTCATGTTCATTATGGGAATCATCATTGCCCGGCAGTCCACCGGAACCGCCACCGATGCCATATTCTTTTTTCAGAAAGGCTACCGCTTCCTTCTGGTCATGCCCTTCCATGAAATACTCATAGATACGGAAAGCTCCATGCTCATAGCCGCTTCCTCTGCCAAGTGCATAGTCGATTTCATCCTGTGTAATAAAATCTTCCTGCTTAACCTCCACCTCATCCGGCAATGGGAACTCCAGTCTCTCTCTGCCAAGGTCTGCGATCTCTGATAACAGATATTCCGGTAATTTTACATGCCGCCATTTTAGCGTGGCTTCACCAGACGCAAGACGCTCTGCAGCATCTTCCAAGATATTTTTAATCTGTTCCCTGCCCTCATGGGTAGAAAGAAGTTCCATGAGCTTTGCTTCACTCTCCGGATAATTTCCGGCTTTTAAGCCAAGCTCCTCCGGCATTTCATCCATGCCATCCCGAAGAAAGAAAAATATCTGATTAGCAACACGATTTCTCTCCTGCGTATCTACAAGAAATGCTTCGCTGGCACTCATATAAGTGCCATTTTCAATCATAGAGCGGATATAGCTCTCCACATCTTCCCAGCTCATGGTAACGATTGGTGTTTCCTTTGCCTGTGTTCCATAGCCGACACTCATGCCATGTTCATCAAACCACACCGACACCGGATTTCCATTGATTTCAAAGCCTTTTCCGGTCTGTCCGTACTCATTTTTCAGAAAATCTACCATCTGCTCGGCATTTCTGCCCTCTGTGTACTTTGCAAAGATACGCTTTCTGCTGTGCTGTTTTCCTCCACCACTGCGAAGAATGGTTTCAAGCTCATTCTGTGGCAAAGAAAAAGCAGCGGGCATGGTATATTTCATACTTGCTTCCGCTGCTGCGACTGTTCCGACCTGCTCCTCAAAAGAAGGAAACAGGCTGAGTTGTGTAAAGGTGGGTTCCGGTGCTTCTCCCCAGAGAAGATCATCGGTATCTGTTACAGGCTGTAAACCAACTCGCCCAGAACTACTTCCTCTGCTCGGTTCCGGATGCTGTTCATCTTCGCTACCCAGAGCATCTGATTGGCTTCCTTGAGCTGTTCGGTCACTCCCTCTGTTGCCGCCATCTGGCTTATCAGCTTCTCCATTCTCTCCTCTGCCTGCTTCTGAATGGTCAGCAAGTGTTCTTTCAATGTCCCTTTCAGAAGAAACGCTGAGTACACGCCCCTGTGGTTCTCCTTCAGATATGTCTCTCTCATCATTCCGTACTTCGTTACGGTTCCCTCCGGCTGAATGTCCGCCTGTAATGTCGGGATCAGATAATCCCCGTTCTTTTCGTATGTCAGATTCATTGCTATTGCCCCTTTCTACGCTGTTTTGGTTCTTGTCTATCTGTTCTTCATGTTCTCTATCGCTTTTACGCTTTAACGCATTGTAGTCTATTTCAGAAGTATTTGCAAGTCCTTTCTGCGTTAAATTTTGCAATTGTTCCTGTTCGTGGCTCCTGTTATATGCCCTTATGGTTCTTCCAATCTCTAAAAGTACCGGTTTTGCAAGCTCATTGGCTGCATCACCAAGTACCGCAAGCGTATCCATAGAATTAAATTCATGAATAAAATCAAAAGCAAACTCCGAAACATACTCCTGCATATCTGCACCGCAGGCAGATAAAAGTGTAAAAGAAATGCTGTCCGATAATGTCTCACGCAAGCGGATACCGACATTCTGCTCGTCCAGTCCCTCTAAAAAACTGCCCTCGATCATGTACTGCAGATCCGGCAGCAATTCCTCATAATAATCTGCCGCAATCCTCTCAGCTATCTCCATAAGTCTTTCTTCAAACAGCTTCTTATCATCTGTGGCACCATAGGTCTGCTCCAGACGCCTAATTACATCTTCCTTATGTTCCTCATGCAATTTCCAAAGTTCCGGATAGCGTCCGATTCTCCTTGCCGCATGGACATCTGAAACATCAAAAACATATTTCAGACGCTTGCCATGTGCTTCGTCCTCGTCCAGAAGTGCAATACCCTTTGCCCCTTTGTTTACCCAGCAGTGCATCCGCTCGTTCCACAGCTCTATGGAAGCACACGCTGTTGCATCCGGTCTTTGTGCATAGATCAAAAGCTGTTCCCGGAACGGATATTTATACAGTCTTGCCGCTGTGGTCAGGTATTTCATCCATTCCTCACGATTTTTGACAACCTCGGCTGCTGTCTCTTTTGCCAGAGCCGATATAAAATCATATTTTCTCACACAGTTCTCCTTTCTTTTTTCAAATAGCAGAAAAGCAGCCCTTACGGACTGCTCTTTGTTATCTTAATTATTAAATTTCTGTTTTGCTAAATGACATAATCTATATATTATTTTCTATACTCTCCAAAGCCATGTTACTATTTAATACTATCCCCTTAAATCAATAATTTTCCAGTCTTCATCAAACACCCCCTCACTTTTTTCATATGTCTTTGCTTGCATCGCTACGCATAACAATTTCTTAGGTCTGCTCATACCCACATAGGCAAGTTTACGACTATAATCATATAAATTTGATTTTCCTATTTTCCCAACTCCATAATATGGAAGAATTCTATTTAAATCTGATGCTCCTTGCCTATCTGTTTCAAGATAAAGGGTTGCATCATGTGTTTCACCTTTAACTCCATGAATTGTATCGAATTCTATCTTTCGCCCCCTAATTGGATCAATAAAAATATTTCTTCCAACGTTATCGGTTTTGCTTATAGTAGTATCTTCATCAAGAAAATGCTTTGGCAAACAATCAAAAATATCGCTAGCTTGAGAATTCATAGTTTTATAAAGCCCATTTATCTTTTGTCGCATAAAGCAGTCAATAGTTTCTCTTTCGATATCTTGTAACATTAACAATTCTAAATACCATTGACGATACATATTCTGATATTCATCATTTAGAAATTTTTTTATTGTTATTACTGAAAAATCTCTGTCTGATAGCGGATGCTTAACTTTAGCATAATGAAATATCCTACATAATAGTTTACGAATGATGCGTTCCGTCTTGTACAGCTTTCCTTCTAACAAACTTCTAATAATATCATCTACTAATGTCCAATAATTATATTCCTCTTTTTTCTTTACAGAACCGTCAAATTCAGACCAGTAACTCCCTATTTTGAGACCAGCCGCATTCTCTTTTTTAACAGCACCTATAGCTTTATATATCCCTTTATTATCATAAAGTCCATGCTTCTCCAACACATCAATAAATTCACCAATTACTTTATCAATCTTTTCTGGAGGAAAAATAAGTAACACTGGCTTAACACCAGTATTTCCCATTAATGTTACAATGCTATCTTTACCTTTCTTTAGTTTACAAATCGCATTAGCAATTTCTTGACTGTATCTGCAAGATGTCATAATAGGTAAAAATCCATCATTTGGCACCCAATCTGGTATTTCATTTTCTGAAGAGTTATAAATAGCTTGATCTGAATCTCCTATTTTTATTACTACACAGTTTTCTGCATTAAATATTGCATCTATAGCTCTTCTTTGAACATCGTCACAATCCTGATATTCATCAATAAATACATACTGAAATCGCGAAGAAAACAGCTCCGTATATGTTGCAGGCAACTTATCAACAGCAACTGCGGCATAATAATAGGCATCTCGGTATGTCATTATCCTCTCATCTTTAAGTAGATCTCCTTTTAATATCTTATACAGTTTAGAGGATACTTTGTCTGCACCAGCTAAAGGGCTTTTTTGTTTTCCTACACAAAGAGCGCCATCTTCTCGTAAGTACAATGCTTGAGTATGTTCAAGCCGTTCAATAAATTGTCCACCAGTTGTAAAATTCCTGTTTGCCACATATTCAAGAGCACTATACTTTTTATTATTCTGCATTCTATTAAGCATATGCTGTGCATAAGTAAAATCATCAACCGCTTGTACATTTCTCCCTGTAAGATTTCGTAAATATGGCATCGTCACAAATTTATCAACAAATGATTGAATTGTACCAATGTAATTGGGATAACTAAGAAGCTTATCTGCATAATTCGAAAGCCTTGCCTTGATTTCATCTACAGCAACATTTGTGTGTGATAGAACACAAATCCCAGCACCATTTCCAAATGGCATTCTATCAGCTAATAACTTTAACTTTGCAAGAAGAACTGTTGTCTTTCCACTTCCTGGACAAGCTGCAACATCCGTTGAATGCCAACAACGTATAACCTCTCTTGCATCCTCTGAAAATTGTGCTCTGTCTGGCAAAAGAAGTCTCTCTGTTGCTTCTATATCACTATCAGATATTTCCCATTCTATCATAGACTTCCCCCTTATCTACACATTTTCTCCTGCTGCATACTTGATAGCTTTCACTATATAACTTAGAAATTGATCTTCCTCTATCTTCGATTTCAATTCTGCTTTCTTTTGAGCATCCGTTCTCAACCTGTATAAATCAAGATCAAACATTTTTTCTTGTTTAATTTCCTCTGGTATAATACTTGTTTTCCAACGAAGAATTGATGCTAAACATTGAGCAACAATAGCCTTCAATCCACTCTTTCCATCTTTATCAAGCATCAAACTATAAATTTCATACGCTTTTCTCCACGGTGGTAACTCCTTCCACTCTGCCACTTCTTTCGTAACCTCTTGATCAGCCTCGCTGATTTTTTCGTCAGTCAGTGAAATATGCTCTCTTGCGTTCAAAATTTTCTTTCCATAGTGAACAGATTTATGAAAATCTTCTGAAAGGCAACTCATGGCAATACAATATTCCAAAGTCCATCGTGATGATGTAAATCCTCTAACTGAACCGCTAGTATATTTTTCATTTTTCTCATTTTCAATTCGAGTTGATTCCAATGTTTTCTCGTTAAAAACTTTTTCATTTGTGTCTTCAGCAATGTCATATGGTCTTACATCACAATCCGTAATAACTGAAACAGGGATACCAATACAGCTTCCATCTTTTCTTATCATAATCCTACTATATCGTAAAAAGGCTGTACTCCCGACATTTACAATAGATACCCCATATTTTTCCAATGGATACCCTAAAATATCGGCAATTATTGGTACGAGAATATTTTCTGCATCACCTTCGACCATTATTATACCTTTAGCAAAAAATAAATTAGCTTTTGTAGAATCCAAAAATCGCTGAAGAAATAAATAATCTCCTTTTTCGAGCCCAGTGTATCCCTCTGCCAAATCATAACCAACACCATCTTTCATTAAAATAAGATTCTTAAGGTTAATTTTGGAAGCAAGGATTGGACTATGCGTAGATACTATAATTTGAACATCATTCTCGTTATATTCATTTTGAAGATAACTAATCAATCGAAGTTGAGCCTGCGGATGCAGATGAGCTTCCAATTCCTCAATTAAAGCCAGTTTTATTCCTCCATCAGAATCATCCTTAAGGAGCAATAATTCTGCTGCAATAAATAGCAAATTCAATTCTCCTAGTCCTGGATTGAGCTCTGGAGCATTCAATGACAAAGATTCAAGGATTGCCTTGAGTTGAATATTTGATGTTTTCAGTTCTGCATTACTAGCCTGTCCTTTGTCATTAAATGCTTCCAAATTATCTCGAATTGTTTGGAGAATATCCTTCCCTTCCTCATCCTCCGTAAAGAAACTTTCTATTTTTTCATTTGCTTCTTGAAAAATATCTAAAATTCTGTGTTCCTTTTTATCTTTAAAAACAGGATGATTTAGAAGTATTTGTGAAATCCTAGAGCTACGACCAGAATTCATCTCACGTTCAGCATCTCGAAGAGGTTTCAAATAGACAGTTTTCAACAATTCTCTAACTTTTCCATCAATTGAAATACCATCATCTACATCACCAACACGAAGTTCCTGAAAGATTTTATTACCCTCTTTCCATGCACGATAATGCAGTTCAAGAGTATATTCAACTTTTTCATCGCTCTTTTTGAACATCAAATACTCGATAAAATTCTTTGCTTCGTTTTGATTAAAATCTGTAATTGTACAATCAATCTTAAATTCAGAACAAGCGTCACCATCAATGGGTTTATAGAAATCTTCTTCTAATGGTCTTATGTATTCATTACTCTGAGTTAGAAGAACCAATTTAAGTGCATCAATCACTGCCGTTTTTCCAGAATCATTCTCTCCAATGAGAGCATTTAATCCTCTATGAAAAGTAATTTGTAACCCCGGAATGCCATCCACCGATTTAAATTTTCTGAAATTATATAATTTTAATTCAGATACGATCATGTATTTCTTCCCCCTCTCTTTACTTTGCCAAGCTAACAATGAAAAATTCAAAATGTCATCTCTCATAAACACTGTGTTTTATATTTCACTAAATATTGCATTTATTTATTAACTATACCATAATAACGCCTACTTTCCTACCATTGCTTTCTTCTGTGGAAATTCCATTTTAAATTTATATTGAAATCCCTTGATTTCCTTTCCATCTTTCATGTAAGAAAATTCTTCAATGTTATCCGGAATAAGGTACGCATCATAGCTACCTTTCTTGCCTTTCAGACCTTTTACTAGTATCTTCTTCCCTTGAAGCAAGCTCTTAACCTGTGTATCTGAAAGCGTCACTCCAAGTGCCTTGCCGACATTCATGCCACATTTCCCGGTACAGTACGCTCCGAACTTCCCCTTGACTACATCCCCGCCACATTTCGGGCATTTTCCAAGCACCTCCTGCCCACTCCTGCCTGCACCAAACATGTTTTTCTGCTCATCACTAACACTATGATAAGTCTTTACAAGATCAGTTACCATAGCTTCAATGCCCGTCATAAACTGTTCTGCAGCAACTTCTCCTTTTGACACAAGAGTAAGCTCATTTTCCCAGTCAGCAGTCAGTTTCGGAGATTTTACTACATCCGGAAGTATCGTTATCAGCTTCATTCCGTCCTCTGTCGGAATCATCTGCTTTTTCTCACGTTTTACGAATCCGTCTTTTACCAGTTTTTCTATTATATCCGCTCTGGTGGCGGGTGTACCAAGTCCTTTTCTCTCCACATCGTCACTCATGTCCTCATTTCCGGCTCGCTCCATTGCCGACAAAAGGGAATCTTCAGTATAATGCTTCGGTGGCTGTGTGAAATGCTCGGAAACCTTTGTCTGCTCCACTGCAATCATCATGCCCTCATGAAGCTCCGGCAGCTTCTTTTCTTCCTCTGCATCCAATTTATCCTCTGCGGTTTTATAGGAATTTTTGAAGAAATCCTCAAATTCCTTCCATCCATTTTTCCACACTTCCTTGCCAGATACCTTAAATACAGCATTGTTGCAGGTAATCACTGCCTTTGTGGAATTATAAATGTGCTTCTCCCCGGTCGCACACAGCAGACGGTTTGCACAAAGGGAAAGTATCTTCATTTCGCTCTCCGGGATTGCCTTTAAGTCCTGCTTGATGATCTCCATGGTAGGAATGATTGCGTGGTGGTCCGTCACTTTCTTGCTGTTCAAAATTCTTTTAATCTCTGGATTGAACATGATATTCTGCTCAAATAACAGAGAATTGAAAATCGCTTCGATCACATTTTTTGCAGTACCTTCCATGTCATCGGAAAGATACTGGCTGTCTGTTCTTGGATAAGTCACTAACTTTTTCTCATAAAGGCTCTGCGTATATTCCAATGTCTGCTTGGCAGTAAAGCCAAACAGACGGTTTGCATCCCTCTGGAGTGTGGTAAGATCATAGAGCTTCGGTGGTGCTACCCACTTTTCTTCCTTTACCACAGAAGTGACAAGAGCCTGTCCGTTTTCACAGGCTCCTGCAATCCTCTCTGCTTCCGTTTTATCACTGATATGCTCTGATACCGCATCCAGACCATTTCCCATGATGTGAGCCATATAATAGGCTTCTTTCTTGAAATTCATGATTTTACTTTCACGATCCACCAGCATGGCAAGTGTCGGTGTCTGCACTCTGCCAACCTTCAATGCCTTACCGCCATATAATACCGTAAAAAGTCTTGTTCCATTGATACCCACAAGCCAGTCTGCTTCCTGCCTGCATAATGCTGAATGATACAAGTTATCATAGTCGCTGCCTGGGCGAAGATTATGGAAGCCGTCACGGATAGCACTCTCCTCCATAGAAGAAATCCATAAACGCTTCATCGGTTTTCTGCATCCTGCCATGTTGTAGGTCAGGCGGAAGATCAGCTCACCCTCCCTTCCGGCATCAGTAGCACATACAACGGCATCTACCCTGTCATCATGCATGAGCTTTTTCAAAATCTGATACTGTGCTTTTGTATCACTTTTCACTTCATGCTGCCATTCCTGCGGAATGATCGGAAGGCTCTCATAGCTCCATTTCTTCCATGCTTCCTCATAGCTTTCCGGCTGTGCCAGTTCTACCAGATGTCCCACACACCATGATACCAGATACTCATTGCCTTCCAAATATCCGTCCTTACGCTGTGTGGCACCAAGAACTGCCGCAATGCTCTGTGCCACACTCGGCTTTTCTGCAATAACAAGCTCCATCTCTATTCCTCCCCATTTTCTTCATCATTATTGTTGTTATCTTCATTGTCATATTCCGTATTGTCCTCTGATTCTGCATCGCTCACAGTATCATCTCCACCATTTAGGAAAGCTTCGTCGGAATCCTGCTCGGCTTCGTCCTCGTCCTCATAATCATAGTCCTCATCAAGTTCGTCCTCATCTTCATCCTCATCAATAAAGTTTTCCTTTTTCTTCTTGGACTTCACAACATATACCACTCCGATCACAGCTACCGCAGCAATTCCCATTAAAATATATGTAAAGCCGGAACCATCTGCTTTTGCGGTATCCTCTTTCGGCTCACTTGTATCCTCCGTGCTATCTTCGGTGCTGTCCTCAACACTTTCTGCTCCCTGTGTTTTATCTCCTGTGGTATCAGCATTATTGTTTGATAATGCGCTGTCTTTGGTAGGGATTGCAGATTCCAAAGCCGCAGAGTTTTTCGGAAGTATCTCGCTGTTATCCGTTGTGGTATTCAGCAGGTCGTTTTCACTGACTTCTGTAAGGAAATACACCTTTTCATCTTCCCCATCACGATCAATCACAAGATAAAATACCTTTTCTGATGCAGTCTGGATTGTGTAAAATTCCTTGCCTTTTTCTGTGGTCTGGCTGTCACTGCTCTGGTCTGCATCCTTAGAAATATCTCCCGTACTTGGAGATTGCTTTGCTGTTGCGGAACTGCTTGAAGTTGTTCCACTGCCTGTCTGGGAAACTGTATTTCCATTCCCATCCGTTTTCGTATGCTCTGTGACTTGTGCGGTTGCAGATCTTGGCTTGGTTGCAGACGCATCCACCGGAAGCTGCTGTGCCGGATCTTTTTCACTGCTGTCCTTATTCTCCGGATCGGTGTAATACGGATTGGCTGTTTTATAGATTTCAGAGGTATTTCCTGCATTATCCATGGCAGAAATCGTGAAATACTGATACCCTGCATCGAACTGTTGCAGACGGATATTCAAGGCTCCATTCGTATGCTCTGTAAACTCATAGCCATTGACATAGATTGCCTTGATACCGGAATCCGTATCATGTGCCTGAATACTCAATAGACCATCGCTGACTGCCGCATTTAAGGTAGGCTTGGTAAAATCAAAGCACTTGATGTAGCGATTTTTCTCGTAGGTCTTGCCCTTCTGGTCTGTGACCTGCACATAAATGGTGCTGTTTTCGGAAATCTCTATGTACATATCCTCGGTAATGTCTGTCCAGCTTCCATTCTGCCCAACTTTTGCCTTTACTGTCTGAATGGTAAAATTGCCAGATACAATAGTATCCACCACCTTGACTGTTACTTTCGTGGTATCGTTATGCCACCCAGAAGGTGTATTGATTGTAATTTTCACACTCGGATTGATATAGGCACATTCCTTGTAATCCTTTGCACACATCTCACAATCTTCATCTACTGCATACTGACTGCATTTTTCCTTGCAGGTGCATTTTGCGGCAGGCTGTGTCTCCTCAGTTGTGCCTTCTGTGGAATTTTCTGTTGTATTCTCCGTGGACTGCTCTGTATGATTTTCTCCACTACCGGAACTGTCCTTGTTATCAGTGCCGGACGCTGTGCTTTCTACACTGCCTTCCTCTGCCGCACTCTCTGTTTTCTGCTCTGCAGTATCCTCCGCATGAACCTCTATCGTATTTGTTCTGTTGGCAAAAAATGCCCCAATCGGCATACAAAAAAGTATTGCCGACAGCATAAGGGACACTACCGCCCTAGCCGATAATTTCCTGTTTTTCATTGATTGAAACCTCCTTTTCCTGTTCCCGTTTCTGTAATAAATTTCTGACTTCATCCTCACTGAGCTTGTTTAACATCTGCAAACGCTCCGATGAGATTTTATATTTTCGTATGATCTTCATGGCTTCGGCATCCTCCGCCATCTGTTTCTGTTCTGCAAGGTCTTTTTCCTTTGCCTGTAGCTGTGCTATCTGCTCTCTGACCTTTTTAAGCTGTGAATTGATTCGTTCTACTGACAAAAATAATTCCTCCCTTCGCTAATTCAATCTTCCAAAACCATAGAAATGGCTCTGCCAGTAAGAAGTATTGATTGATGTGTACTGAATTGGATCACCGCAATGCACCATCGTACCGTTTCCACAGTAGATACCAACGTGTGTAACCGGACGTCCTGCATTATAGGTTCCTGTAAAAAATATAATGTCCCCTGCTTTTGCATCTGCCGCTGATACCGGAGTACACTGGTCATAAATGCCCTGTGCTGTGGTTCTTGGCAGGTTATGTACGCCACTGTTTGAAAATACCCAGCATACAAAACCGGAACAGTCAAAACTAGCCGGAGCTGTGCCGCCAAAAGTATATGGCATTCCCAGATACCTGTTTACTTCACGCATAAGCGTCTGTACGGTTGCATCATCATAGGATTCCGGCGGTATCACATTGCTGGTTCCTCCTCCGGTGCCGCCCGTTGTTTCTCCATAAATGGTCTGCTCTCCTGCTTCAAAGTAAAATAACGGGTTATAATACTCCCCGTTATACAGACATTCAATATGAAGGTGGCTTCCGGTACTACTTCCCGTATTGCCACTTTTTCCAATGTTAGCACCCTTTTTAACGCTCTGCCCTGCGGATACATTTAAGCTGTCCATGTGGGCATATTTTGTGGTATATCCCTTGTTGTCCGTAATCACCACATAATTCCCATAGTAGGAATCGTAAGTCGCTTCCGTAACCGTTCCGTCATGGGCTGCATACACGAGCGTTCCTGTCGGTACTGCTATGTCCACACCCCTGTGAAGCTCCTCGGCTCCTGTGTTTGGATTTTTCCGGTAGCCATAATAACTGCTGATATAGTAATACCAGTAATAATCAACCGGAGAAGCAAAGACCTGTAAGCCACCCTTTGTCTCCGTATAAACTCCAAAAATTTCCGTCTGTTCGCTGTCCATGCGTCCAGCTACAATGCTCTCAAGCGGTGTGACCGTAAGTGTGACACGAAGAATTGTTACGGTATATTCTTCTTCCTCCTCGTACTCATATTCCTCGGTATGGGTAGTCCCGTCCGGATTTGTTACTGTTCTGGTTCCGGTCTTTGTGACTGTCCTTGTCCGTGTTTCCTCTACTTCCTCAGTAGTGAGTGAATACATGGCATCAAATAATTCCTGAATCTCACTCTCCATTCCTGCGGCAGTAAATTCCGTATGGACTGCGGAAAGATAACTGATCAGTGTGTACGGATCATGCCCGATTGCACCAAGGTTATAATCGTATTCATCATATCCCGGATAATCAGTTTCAATCCGGTCAATCTTGTTTTGCAGCTCCATTTCCTTTTCTGTAAAAGATAAATCTGCTGCATCAATCTCTGCCGGAAGGCTCAGATATGTGCTTGCCATCGTTGTTGTCACAGTTCCGGTAAACATGGAACCGCAGCTTGATAATGCCGACATGATCATAATAAGCAGAAGTGCAAAAATACCCACTGTGATAATCAGTGTTTTATTTTTCGTGGCAATTTCCTGTAACTTCTTTGCAATCCCGGTTGCAGCATTGGCTGTCTTTGTAAATGTTTCCTTTGCAGTCTTGGCTTCTGCTCCTGCCCGCCTTCCCTTGGCATACTCACGCTTGATACGCTGTTTCTGTAGCTGCCTTTGCAACTGCTTCTTTGGACTGTTGCCCTTTAGATGTGGATTTTCACTGATGAATTTCTCATACTCCAGCTTCATATCCGCTGTAACCTGTTTTTTCTGCAATCGCTCTAAGCGGTCATGCTTTCTCTGTGCCTTGCTCTTGCGGTGATACTTCATATAGTGGTAAATATCCTCGGCTCGCTGTTCCGTCTTGTGTGCACCCTCAACCGCAGAATTATCCTTTTCTGTCTCAGCAATCTTGCGATGCACAAAATACATATTTTCGGTCTGGAGCTTGTGAACCGCAGCTTTTCCAAGTCCATCCGGTTTAAATGGCTTCTCCACATCCACCGGAACCACAACATACTTTGCTTTTCCGGTCTGTTCATCAAAGACACGCTTCATCTCATACTGCCGCTTTGTCGGCATCTTGTCCTTTGCTTTCTGCAACTTTCGGCGGTTCTTTTCCGACTTATCAAAAGCCTTCTGTACTTTTTGGTCTGTAAATTCGTCCGCCTGCCCCTGCGAAAATGTGGCGTCCTTTGTCTGGAAATCTCCATAGTCGGACTTTGCATTTTCTGACTTTGCACGCTCTCTATGTGCGTGTTCTCTCTGCACACACCTTTTGTGATATTTTCCTTTTTCCTCAGACCGTTGGTAGGTATTTCTAACGTGGTAATTGTCCTGAAAACTGTCTGCGTCCTCTGTATGGAAATTTGTAGCATTACCGTTTTCCTCATTGATAAAGCTGTTTTCCTTTAAGAATGTCTTTTCCGCTTCGGCTTCCGACTTCTGGACATTGTGACCAGAAGTTGCATTTCTTGTACGACTGCCATGGTTTGCATCCCGTGGCAGATTACTCACAGGCTTTGTATTGGCATTAAACTGGTTTTCCACAGAAAAGGTGTTGTCCTGCCTGTGTTCTGTATGATTTGCTCCAGTCACTTCCTTGTCTTTGGAAAATGCCTCTTTTTCAAATGCCTTTACCGCCTGCTTCTTCTGTCTTTTTTCTGCCATTTTATACTGCGTCCTCCTTCTGCACCGATTCCTCCGGCTTGGTATTCATAATTCTGTAGGTCTTGGTGTCTGTCGGGTATTTATCCACGAAGGGAATTACCACGTTATCAAACAGTATCAGACCACTTCCCGGCTCAGAGTTGGTGACATAGGAAAGCTGCTTATCAGAAAGTCCCAGCTTATCAGCGAGGATTGCCTGATCTTTTGCATTCTGATTTAACAGATACACAAAATCGCTGTTACCCAAAATACCCTCAATCTCCTCAGAACGGAGAAAATCGCCCACATTCTGCGTCAAACCTGTCGGAATACCGCCCCATTTTCTGAAACGCTTCCATATTTCCACAGAATAGATAGCGGTCTGCTTTTCCTTCAGAAGAAGATGGAACTCATCACAGTAATAACGGGTAGCAATCTTACGCTCCCTGTTCTGTGACACTCTGTTCCACACCGCATCCTGTACAATTAACATTCCAAGTTCTTTTAACTGATTTCCCAAGTCTCTGATGTCAAAGCACATGATACGGTTGCCACTGTCCACATTGGTATGGTGGTTGAAGTAATTCTGGGAACCATGCACATACAGCACAAGGCTGTTTGCGATACGTTCTGCCTTTGGATTCTTATGCTTCAGAAGTGCATTATATAAATCCTCCAGTATCGGCATATTTTCCGGCACCGGATTTTCAAAATACTTATCATAAATATGACGGATACACTCGTCGATGATACCTTTCTCATCGTTCTCCAGACCGTCCTTGCCACCTGCGATCAGGTCACATAATGTTATGATAAAATCCGATTTCAGTTTTAATGCTTCCTTATCCCCCTTATGGCTCAACTGAATATCCATAGGGTTCAGATAGTCTTTGGAATTGGTAGCAAGTTTTACCACCTGTCCATGAAATGCAGCTACAAGTGCAAAATACTCTCCCTCCGGATCGCAGATGATAATATCGTCCTTTGTGATAAGGAAACAGCTTAAAATCTCACGCTTTGCACTGAAACTCTTACCACTTCCCGGTGTTCCAAGGATAACCCCATTTGGTGTACGGAGCCTTTTTCTATCTGCCATTATCATGTTGTTGCTGAGTGCATTTAATCCGTAATAGATTGCCGGAGCTGGCATAAATAACTCCTGCGTACAGAATGGTACTAAGATTGCGGCACTCTTTGTGGAAAGGGTACGCTCAATTCCTGTTTCATTGCACCCAATCGGTGCAGATGCCATAAGGCCCTGCTCCTGTAAATACTGTAAACATCTAAGGTCACAGTTTGCCTGCTGAATGATACCGGACACCCTCTGCATTAAACTCTCCAGTTCCCGCTTGGTTCTGCCATAACAGGTAATAAGGAATGTCATGTTGATCATCTTCTGATTGCTCGTATTCAAATCATCCAGAAATTCCAGCGTATCCTTTTCATATGTCACAATATCCGTTGGAAGAATATCCATATCGTAACCGCTCCGGACTGCCTTTTTCTGCTCCTCAATCTTCATTTTCTGGATATTGGAAATGACCGCTTTTAACTTCTTGATTGCCTTTACCGGATCTTCCGTCTGCATGTGCATGGAAATCGTAAGGTTGGCATCAATATCAAGAAGCTGCTTGATCAGCTCGTCCGTAAACTTCGGTGCGATAATATCCAGATAGGACACACAGCCATACATATTTCCCGACTTGAATCGGTTCGGATAGCGGAAATCAAATCCCGGCGGTGCAATATAGTCCTTGACCGACTTACCGGATTCTGCCAGATCCTTAAATGAAAAACGGAAAGGCTCCATGGTATCCTGGTTAAAATACTCATGCAGGATACGCAGTCTTTCCTTTCCGTCCAGTCCCCTCGCAAGGGTTCCTATATTGTTTAAGTTCCGTATAACATCTTTTTCAATGTTGTTAAGGCGGATCTTGGCTTCCTTGTAGCCATTGCTCTCCACACCAAAAATCAGATATTTTGATTTGATGATGCCATTGTTTCCCTTTGCCGCCTGTTTCTTTAACATTTCCGTATATTCTTCACGAATGTCGTTAAAATCATCCTCCTGCCACGGAATGTCAAACTGTTCTGTAAGCATCTGTTCGTTGACCTGCCTGTTGAAAAGCACCAGTTCAAACCTCACAGACGGATCAAAATAATTGATGAGCTTACTGTACTGTGCCAGTATATCCGCCTGCCCATCCACTTCCAGTAGCGAATAGTTTATATCAAAAAATTCCACCATCTTTGTATAATAACGGTGGCTGACCTGACAGACACCGTCCCGGAACATCTTTTCAAAAGTAATCGTCCTTTGTGCGGTAGTCGGCTTTTCTTTCTCAATGCTCTTTCCCGATAAAATATGCTTTAACTGTATAAGACGCTTCTTTTCTGAAAAGGTAAGACCGCCACTTTTACTGTTGTTCCAGCTATTGCCTTTATAACTGCTTTTTCTGCGGCTTTCCGGTTCTGCCTTTTGCTTTTTCTTCAAGATAACGAACCTCCCTTCGTAATTTTTCTTTTTCTTCCAACTGCTTGTATAAGTTCTCTGACCGGTATGGTCTTATGCCCGGTGTGAGTATCTTCTGCCGGAGCATAAAATACAAAATCTTCTCCGCCGGAAACCCGTTTTTCTCATACATCGCAAAAAAGAAGAACGGAAGCATTGCTCCCATCATAAGAAGCGATGCAGCTGATGTTCCGATCAGTCCCTTGGTTAAAAAATACAAGGGTACCCCGGCTACTGCCGCGCCGCTGAAACAGATGATCTGTCTCTTTGTCAAGTTCAGTGCCACTTTTGTCTTGATACCGGACAAATCCTTTGGCACATGCACAGATATTGCCATTTCGTTCCTCCTCTAGTGGGCATTCCAGATAGATTTAGACAGCGAACCTGTCTTAAAGAGTGAAAAACATAAGATAACCGTATATGCTGCCACCGACCAGAGTGCCGTATGCAGGTTGTCGGCTACTGCCACACCAGCCACAAGCACTGCATAGATAGCGACACACACCATCATAAAAAATCCCTGAAATGCAAGGGCACAAAGTCCCTTAAAATAATTGGTTCCTATCGTTCCCCATTCCCGGTTGGTTACGGTTGCACAGGGAACTGGTGCTACTGATACATAAAGATATATTTCAATCATTCGCCCATAAAGAATGACGGTGATAAGGACTGACATGATTTTCATACATAAACTGACAATCATGGTCTCCATTCCCAGTCCCAACAGCTCTCCTATGCTCATTTCCGAAAACTGCTCATTGAACATCGTCTGCAGCGTACTTGCCACATCAATACTGGTGCTTCCGGTAATCGCTGATGCGGCAGAATTTACGATATGGCTTCCCACATCAAATACTGCCATTACAATGTCAAAAGTCTTGCTAAGAAGCATGACTGCAATACACGCTTTCATAAAAAAGCGGATAAAAATTGCCGTATTGAAGTCATGCAGGTTATTTTTGTCAATGACCATGGAAATAAGCTCATAGACGAGTACAAAGCTGATGATCATTCCCGCTATGGGAATCATCACGTTGTCGGACAATGTTTTTATCATATCAAAAATGCCGGAGTTCCATGTGCTGGGAGTTTTGCTGACCTCCCCTGCAATCGTGCCTACCTTGTCATTGACATCGGTAAACATGGTTTCAAAATTGGTCAGCACCCACCCCTGCAACAGTTCCTTTATGAATTCAGTAATCTTATCAATGATCCCGCCCATGAATTATGAGAACAGAGTGGTAAGCTGTGGAATTACCGTCTGTGCCACAATGATGATGCCACCGCCACTCATAAGCTGCTTGATGCCCTGTGATTTTGCACCGGGATTATCGTTTCCATATCCTTCGAGAAGATTGATAACTCCCCACACGCCTACACCTGCTCCGATTGCGGTTACTACTGTTTTAAGTCCTGTTACTGATGTTGTAAAAAAGCCCATTTGTTTGTCTCCTTTTTCTTGAAAAATGAAATAAAAAAGGGAGATGTTCTGATTTGTGATTTTTCAGAAAAACTCCCATGACAATAGTTCCAATATTTAGTTGTAAAGTCACTTCTGGACATTGTGACCAGAAGTTACTCAGCAATTTCTCCGACATCGCATACCTCATCGACCACATCATTCTGCTTGAACCGCAGCTTGTTAAGGTTTTTAACGTATTTTTCAATGTCAAATTCATTCTTTTTGTCATAATCGGATAACAGCGGGTACTGCTTATGCTTCGTTATATCAAACTTATCTGAGAAAAATGGTCTCACACCTCTAAGCTGCATGATACATTTGCTGCCATCCATGACTGCAATCTCATCCTGACTCATTAACTCCTTTCCGGTCTTTTGGTAATTCAGACCGTAGGACTGGCTCGTACCTCTCGTATCCGAGGTATTATAAAGGTCAATCGTTTCTTTTCCAAGGATTTCTGCCAGATCTTTCAGAGTATCTTTCTCTTTTCCTCCTAAAAACAGGGTTGTGTCGCAGTTTCCTTCAATCGTGGAAGCGTTATCCCGATACAGAGCCTTTAGCTGTGACTTTGACTGCAAAATAATAGAAGCTGATATTTCCCGGCTACGAATGGTAGCAATCAGCTTCTCAAACTGCGGAATCTGCCCGATGTTCGCAAACTCATCCAGTAAGCACCGTACATGGATCGGCAGTCTCCCGTTATATACATCATCTGCCTTGTCACAGAGCAGATTGAATAACTGCGAATACATGATACTTACAATGAAATTGAATGTCGCATCGGTATCGGAGATAATGACAAACAGTGCTGTCTTTTTCTCCCCCAGTGTATCAAGCTCCAGTTCATCATAAGCAGTCAGGTCACGCAGCTCCTTGATATCAAATGGTGCCAACCTTGCACCACAGCTAATCAGAATAGATTTTGCTGTCTTTCCTGCGGCAAGTTTATATTTCTTATACTGCCTTACCGCAAAGTGGTTCGGGTTCTTCTGCTCCAGCTCCTCAAACAGCAGGTCAACCGCATTTTTGAAATTTTCATCATCTTCCCTTGCTTCACTGGCATCCACCAGATCAATCAGCATGGAAAAATTCTGTTCTTCCTCCGGTGCTTCGTACCAGATATATGCGATCAGTGCCGTGTAATAGAGCTTTTCGGCTTTCACCCAGAAATCCTCAGAGGCTTGCTGTCCTTCCCCTTTGGTATTTACAATGATTGTGTTTACGAGTTTCAGAATGTCCTTTTCGCTCCGGATGTAAGCGAAAGGGTTGTAATGCATTGATTTTGCAAAGTTAATGGTATTCAGCACCTTGATCCGGTAATTATTCTTAGACAGCATTTTGCCACATTCCACGAGGACTGTGCCTTTGGGATCAGTCACAACGTAGGAACTGTGCATCTGCATGAGGTTCGGCTTTACAAAAAATCTGGTCTTGCCGGAACCGGAACCACCGATTACAAGAATGTTTTTATTTCTCGCATACTTCGGCTGTTTTGGTCTGCCCGACATCATAAGCCGCTCCGTTGCCGTTAAAAGCACGTTGTTTTCAAATACCGGATCGACATAAGGCTCTATGTCTTTGGCAGTTCCCCACCTTGCCGAACCATATTCTACTCCCTGCCGGAATTTCTTTGCATTTTTCGCTTTATAATATACTACCATACGAAATCCTATCCCGCATCCCACGCCAACCAGTAAATCCCTCGGCATAAAACTGGGAAATGGGTTTGCAAACGCACCTCCCATCCCATTGATCGTGTCCAACACCTTCTGTAACGTGTTATCTCCTGCCTGCTGTCCGTACAGCCATGAAACCTTATTAAAGACATATCCAAATATCACATAGGGAGCGCATTTGAGGGCAAGCTGTTTCCCATTTACCCCTCTGCACTTTTCTTTGACAGTTTTCGGGATTGACTGCAAATCCTTTACAATCCCGTCAATGACCTTGCTTATAGGCTCTGTCCCCTGTCCTTGTTTTTCTCTCTGCTCCGCTCCCTGTTCTTGTTCTGTGCGATTATCTTCTGAAGTCCTTTCAGTTTCTGCCGTAATGACGGACGCTGTTGCTTTTTCTCATTAACTTTTACAAATTCCTTGAACGCCTGTGCAATCACATCGGCATCCTTACCCTTAAAAAATACAAGGTATTTTGGCGGCTCCGTGGTCTTATCCCGCTTCACAGCGAAATCTACATTGTACTTTCTTGCAACACGCTCAAAAGCCTTAATGTTATCATCCGTGACCTCTATGGACTTCGCACCCGCTCCTTGACCGACCAGCTTTTTCACCGGTATTTTCCCGTGGGAAGGCTCTTTATTCTTCTGATGCTCCAGATACATCTTCATCGCCTTCTGGAGAACACTTGCGGTCAGTTTGGATGTCTTGATTGCAAGGGCAATCGTTTTTTGTGTTGTTTCCTCCTGCACAGTGTACCTCCTTCCTGATCTGCATCCTTTTTATCAGGGCGGAACCAACAGCCTGTGGAGCTGTATTTTCATTCCCATATCTACAATTCCTCTCCTTCCTCATGTTCCCTGTCCCACCAGTTCAGTTCTTCCTCATAAAAATCATCCAAAGCAGTCTTAAGTGCTTCCTCCTGCTTTTTTGTCTTGATGACATCACGCACTGCCTTTATAACAACTGCCCCTACTGCAATCACAATCAATAACTTCTTTCCATTTTTTCGTAAACGGTAGAACCTGAGTACCTTTTTATTCACTTCAAGTTATGCCATAATCA
>ERZ791868.507-NODE-507-length-31240-cov-6.061696_pt1 | contig 31240 bp, 30 predicted proteins | sample MGYA00510281_ERZ791868 | MGnify/ENA primary metagenome ERZ791868 (study PRJEB30046, sample SAMN00792046) | human gut metagenome | study: EMG produced TPA metagenomics assembly of the A metagenome-wide association study of gut microbiota in type 2... | reverse complement strand
ATCCAGAAGAGCCTACTCTACCGGAGGATACAGGACAGAGAAAGAACAAGAATATGGAGGAACTTATGAAGATGATCGTTAGAAGAACAGCGTTGGCTGTCTGCACCCTTGTCCTGGCATTGATCCTGCCCACAGCTGCTTCCGCTGCCTGCACAGGCTTTGATGACGTACTGGAGTCTGCGGACTGCTATGAAAGCGTGATATATCTGGCAGAATGTGAGATCGCTGCCGGAACGGGAAATGACTGCTTCTCGCCGGAACAGCTCATCACTGTGGAGCAGTGGGCTGTCATGCTCTGCCGCGCCTATGGTGCGGAAACTATCGGTGACAGCTGGCAGGATGTAGGTCGAAGCAGCGTCGTGGAAGCCTACCGGCAGGGCTGGCTGAACGAAACCGCACTCTCCGCGCCGCGCTCACCGATGTGTCGCAGCGTGCTGGTTGAGAGTGCTTTTGCCGCCGCGGATGTTCCGGTCTATGACAGCACGCTCTACGAGGGAGGGGCATCGCTCAGCACGGCTGACAACATCCTGCGCGTGGGGCGGGAGCTCGGGCTGTGCTCTGATGATGCGGATACCAATGCGCTCGTGACGCGCGGAGAAGCGGCGATCATTCTTCATGCTGTCCTGACACAGAGCTTCCGCATTGAGGCTCCGCCCGCGCCGGTGGCTCTGGTAAACGCGGCAGGCGTCAACATCAACGACTACCTGCTGGCGCTGCGGCAGGTGCCAGAGCCGGTGCTTGCCACCTTTAAGGTGGCCGGCTGGATATACCGTATCGACTTCGACTACATCAGCGAACTCAGCAAGCAGCTGGACATGAGCTGCATTGGAGCCACCAACTACAGCCAGAAAACCATCTACATCTCGGAGGCCAGCGCGACGCTCCATGAATTCGGACATTTCCTCGATTGGACGCTGGGAATCCCTGCGGAGCATGAGCAGCTATATCTGGCGGAGGCACAGAACTCCGGGCTGCGGGATTACGCCAAAACCAACGCCAGGGAATACTTCGCGGACTGCTTTGCCTATTGGGTGAAGTACGCAGGAAATACCAATGCCATATCGTTGCTGCAAGAATGCGCTCCGATGACGTATCGGTATATGGAAGATTTGATGAGGATAGCAAACTGACTCTAAAATACGTGTCAATAACAGATGGAATCCCAACTTACTTCGAGGCATTTATGGTTTAAACCATAAACGCAAATAATTCGGATTTCACTTGCTCACAATGTTTCCAAGATTCTATGCAGAAATCGTGCCTCATTATAGGACTTGCAGAGATAGGCAATGCCGTAACCGCTTACTTTTCCAGATCATGTCTGCATGGGGCACAGAATTTTTCATTTCCCATTTTAAACGATTTTGATTCGCGTCGTAGGCAAAGCTACTCTCGAGATTATTGCAGCTGCTTCAGCACGTGTAATGGTGTCAGATGGTCTGAATGCTCTGGTTCTTTCATCTCCGGTCGAGATGCCTGCTCTGTAAAGAGCAAGTATCTCATCAGCGTATTCGCTTCGTTCGCTTACGTCAGGAATATAATCATAGTCAATGTCGTTGACAACGGCAAAATCAGATGTTGCTTTCGCGAAAATATGTGCTATTTGCGCTCGTGTTGCGTAAGCATCGAGGCTGGAATATTCGTCGCTCGAGACAATTCGATTTTTTACACAATAGTTCAGATAGGCATCATACCATTTACCACCATCTGATGCTGAAAAAGAGATTGTCTGGTTATTACATGTGGCATGGACAACAGCAGCCATTTTAATTGCTTCGCTCAGTGTGATATTGCCTATAGGGTGAAATGTACCGTCAGTATATCCGTTCATAATGCCCAACTGGACAACTGACTTTATAACGCCCTGTTGCTGACTTCCATACCATGCTGACTCATCCGCGTCCAGGAAGCCATAATAGTCGGTAGACGCACTGAACTTGCTGTCGGTATCTGTAAGGCTATCCGTATCAATGCAGGTAATGCTATTCCGAATTGTCTCTGACCATCCCCATAGACGGCCGAGGTTGTCCCTATACTGCCACTCTGCCGGCAAATATATAGCCGTATTGTCGCCGTCTTGTTGGAAAGCCCTTGCTTCGGTGATTGTGTCTGATTTAATAGACAGCTGTTGGTACTCTTTCAGCTTGGAATTGTCGGAGAAACCGTTGGTCATATAAAGCTGCACAGAATCATCATTTTGCTTCTTGGCATGAACGATCAAACCGGCAGTGTCTCCCAGCCTTTTTCCGTCGCTGAGCCTCACAAGGCCGCCTCTGTTCAGACTATTGCTCTTTTCCGGGCCGACAAGATACGACAAGTACACCTCGTTACCGCAGCTTGTCATGGAAGCGTAAAAGTCTACAAATTCTTGGGGCAAAACCTTATTATCGCTAACTGGGATACTGTACTGATTGATCCATTTTCCATGTTCATTCAAAAGGAATACCTTGCCAGTATAGGCATCTACAAAACATGGCCTGCCATTCAATGCTGAAATCGCATAAGGCTCTGTGTCAGCAGGAATGTCCACAGATTTGACAATCTCGTCGCTATCCCAGTAGCACAACGAACTTCCATTTTCCCATAAGGCAATATTTTCGCAGAGGACAACATTACTGGCCGCAGCCACATTAACATTGTCTTGAAGAATAAAAAGGCTGTATTGCAAACCCTTTGGATTCTTCGGATAGAATAGGTCAAGCCAAACTGAACCATTTGGTTGGACAGACATATTCTGAATGATCATCTCATCTTCTAAATCTTCGCCGCTTCGATAGCAAGCCTGCAATTCAAGCGTCTTTTCATTTATACAGGCTACTGCATCTTTGCCTATCGAGTTATCATGCAAAAGAAGCCATATATGATTATCTTGAGCTACCATGTCTTTCACATAATAGGAATCTATTCCGCAGCTCAGTTTAGAATTGTTCTCACGATCAATAGCCGCAACACTGGAATTGAATATGACCGCAACGACCAACGGGAGTATTATGCTGACCTTTTTGAGTTTGTCTATTCCGTTTCTTTCCATGAGCATGCCTCCACTGCAAAATCATTTTGTTTTATCAATAGCCATACTAAAGGAGCTGATGGGATAAGTCAATAATTCTTTTAACGTCTGATATATAGATGTAAAAAGAGAACACATTCTTACAAGGAATAACGCGCCATTCATTTTTCGACAAGTTAGCCAAATAAATATTTTCAGCTATGTGCAAAATGTTCTTCAAGTGGTACATCAATGTAAATTATAGGTTGTTTTCCGTGCCAAACCATACACGTACACTATAGATATTTCGAAATCCTTCAAGGGTTTGATATCCCCGCACATCTGTTATAGAATGGAACGAAAACCGGCCTGGGTGAAGAAACGAGATCTTGCTGGTCGTATTGCTTTTTATGTTGGGACAGCAATACGACAGCGGAGAACAGGAAATCTTCCAAAATTCTCGATAAAAATTCTTGCTTTGATGTAGTATTTCACCCCAATTTGCAAGGTAATAAATAGAAGGGTGTGATTCCTTGTGGATGATATTAAGATCATTGATTTGTTCTTTGCACGTTCTGAGCTTGCAATCGAAGCGCTGGACGGCAAATATGGGGCGATTTGCCATAATCTTTCCCGCAGCATTTTGAAGGATCAACAGGACGCAGAGGAATGCGTGAATGATGCCTATCTCGGCGTTTGGAATGCGATTCCGCCGCACAGGCCTAATCCGCTGGTTGCATTTGTTTGTAAACTTGTTCGGAATATTTCTATCATGCGTTATCGGGCCAATACAGCTCTCAAGCGAAACAGCAATTACGACTCGACAATGGAAGAATTGGAAGATTGTCTTGCTTCCTCAGCTTTGGTCGAGGACTCTCTTGAGGAAAAAGAGTTGATTGCGATCATTGAAGACTTTCTCAGGGACTTGTCACAGGAAAACCGCGTGATCTTCCTGCGGCGCTACTGGTTCTCCGACAGCTATGCAGAAATTGCGGCTCGAACCGGTCTGACGGAAAAGAACGTCTCTGTCCGGCTTTCCCGAATCCGTAAGCAATTACAAACGCATCTTGCAGAAAGGGGTGTTTTGGCTTGTTGACATTGGCTCAGAAATTCTCCAGCGCAATGAATGGGATCGACGATGAGTTCATCGAAGAGGCGCTGACCTATGAACGGTCCAAAAAGCGCAAGCCTTCCCGCGTACTGCGAATCGTCCTCGTCGCGGCCCTCATCTCCGTGCTTTTGTTCACGTCGGCGCTGGCGTTCTCGCCATCGCTTCGTGAGAACACGCTGAATGTCCTGGTTGAAATCTTCTCCGACCACGCCACGTTCCGTGTCGAGGGAGAGGAGCCAGCCGGATCCTATATCGCCGGTAAAATCGACTACTCGGCGCTGGAAGAGACCTATCGTCTTGATCCGGAAGGCTGCTACCGGGTCGATTTTGCCAGTGGCGCCACATTTTTCGGCAACAACGGTGAGATCATTTCAATCACCGTCGTGGCCATTAGAGACGGCTTAGTAGGAGGCTTTGAAATTGCTGACGATGCAGAGTCAAAGTCCATCACGCTTTACGGTAAGGATGCTACGCTTTACTGGGGTGAGGACCAGGAATGCGCGGGAGAAACCGGTACAGAGGCCTACATCTTTCAGATTGATGAAGAAAACGGTTGGCTCATCAACTTTCGGAGCTTCAAGCTCTCGCCGGACGAGCTTGTCTCCGTCGCAGAACAGGTCAAAATCTCATAGTCCGCTTACATTGCGTGCAATGAGCAAATCCTTACACTCAATGTTATCGATGCAATGAGTTATCAGGAATGGCAGTATCAAACATCACGCGGCATATCGGCCACATTGGCGCTCGGCCCTGGCAGAGCACTGATTCTGGCTGATTTGCCGGACAGCTTTATGACCATCATTATTTTGGCGGGAAGTACCGACGGCTTGACGCGGGATCTGCTTGAAGAACTGGCTGACAGCTTCGATATTTCAAAGCTCACTCCGATAGTGCTGCCGGGATCTCTCTACATTCCATCACCTTAATTTTTCATTTCAGAATATGCAGGAGGCCTTTTATCATGCGCCAAATTTCGAGACTTTCGGTCATCGCCGTAAGTATTGCTCTTCTTATGACACTAATTTCATGCAGCAGCACACAGAGCACGCTGGAAGCCGATGACCAGCCGTCCACTCCAATAGAAAATAGAGAAATGACAACCGATGTGCAGGAGAACAAAGCCAATGGCGATTCTCCGCAGGGATCTGTCACCGATGCCGCAAACTTTGAAATAACGGAAAACGAGGATGGCACAGTTACCATTAGCCGGTATATCGGTACTGAAACAGATATTGTGATTCCCTCACAGATCGGCGGAAAAACTGTTTCCGCGATTGGAAACGTCATGGGTACGACGGGAGCGTTTGAAGGCTGCACGAATATAACCGCCGTGGTGATTCCGGAGGGTGTGACAGAAATTCAAGATAACGCCTTTTACGGCTGCACTTCGTTGGAGACGGTGACGATCCCTTCCAGCGTTACACTCCTGCGCAACTGTGCTTTTTGCGACTGTCCAAACTTGCGTGCGGTCTACTTCAAGGGCGATGCACCGCAGCAAGCCAATTATGTATTTGATTCCACCGAAAATGTCACCATGTATTATCAGGACGGGACCTCCGGCTGGGAGAATCCTTGGCACGGACGTCCTGCGGAAGTATATATCCCCGAATAAAAAGTGCAAGGGCCATGCTCAAATCTAACATCAAGAGGACAAGCACCATGATGAAACGTCTATTTTCCACCGCGATTGCGGTATTGCTCCTGCTGCTTGCAGGCTGTACAGCAAAGCCGGATACATCCGATCAATCAAAGCCTACAGATTATTATTTGACCGATACCGACCTTCCGCTGGATGATGCTGCGCGGCTTCGCGCCGCGCCGGATTTCCTGACGGCGGAACAGCAAACACTTTACAGGCAGGCGTTTGCGCTCTATAGCGCGATGTTTGACGGCGAAACGACCGGCATCGACGACGCCTTCCCCGCCGCAGGCGGCCAAACCGAGTACGACGAGTACACGCCGGACGGCTCCGACTATACCTATATCTGCTCCCACAGCCGTTGGCAGTCCTGGGCTGACTTTGACCGAGTAGTCCACGCGGTGTTCACCGATACGTTCTGGTCTACCTGCAATGACGACGGCAACGCACCAATCTACATTGAGCATGACGGCCGACTTTTTATCCTCGACTGCGCCTACGGCGACCAATATTACAACAGCAACATTCCCGACGAATTTACTCTGACTGCACGGACGGATGATCGTATCGACTTCACGGTGACGGCGCACTACTCTTATCCCTATCCTCGTCAGGACGAAACCGAGGCCGAGCGCGACAAGCGGCTGGAAACAAGCTACGAGTACACGCGCACCTATCCGGTCACTCTGATCTATACTGACGCAGGCTGGCGTTTTGATGCGTTCACCACGCCGAATCAGGCAGATATGCAGCTCCTCGGCGAATGGGACGGTGTAGAGGAAACTGATTTCTATAACGCACGTACTTCTCTTTCCGCTGCCGAACTGCCCGTCTCCAAATAGCTTCGTACAAATTACGCCGCACCCGACTTTTTGACCGAAGAGCAGCAGGTGCTTTTCTATCACGCACTCAGCTTCTATTTTTGCTTCCGCGGTGAGGCTGGCAGTATCGATACATTTCCCCTCGCTCCGGAGCAGGAAAGCTTTGACACTTCGTACACACCAAAATACCCGGACGGTAAGGACGCCCCTTGCTAATCAAATAATCTTTCCCTCGAACGCCTGTGAAGCTAAGCGCAGCCGACCGATCTTGAAAGAGAGCCTGTCGGCATCGGCTGCAGCGAATGGATGCCAGTCGGCACGATAGTAAAATTGAGGTATAATGTCGTGCAGCGGAAATGGGTATAAGAGGGCGGGAACATCTTGCAAGGATGTTCCCGCCTATAATTTGATCTGACCGAATATGGAAGAATTCATAAAGATTGAGATCTTTCACCAACGCGCGTTTTCACTTTCAGTGAGCAATTAGGCGCTAATATCTTCTGCATTTAGCAGTCAATACAAGCGGCATTAGCATCTGAGATAAGTGCACCCTACTTATTGTAGGCATTTTTATTTTCCTATTTTTAACTAAAAGACGTTTCAGCCGCATGCAGAGCCTCTTGATATGTTAGGCCAAAGCTTTCAGGAAAATCTTCATCCTCAAAAAAGGCTTCAAGCACAGCATCAAGTCCATGCTGCTCAACTAGATAGTCAACGACGAGCATCGCCTGATAATAGGATAGTTCATTGCCGTTCTCTTCGGTGAAGTTTCCTCCGGAAAGTTCATTCCGCCGCTCGCCACAAGAGACAACGATGGGGCGGAAATCCTCCGCTCCAGCCTCCTCCGCCGCCTCGCGGAATAATCCCAGCGCGCGGTAATATGTCAACGGATTATAGCTCTCCTGAAGCCAGTGCGTGTGATAATACTCGACCAACTGGAGTGCGATGGTCTTACTCGGACTATCCGCTATTTTGCTGTAGTCCAGCGTTAGCAGCGCGTAATAATTGTCGCCATCAAATGTCTGTCCAGTCAAGCTAGAAAGATATGTTGTCATTCCCTCCTGCGTCCATGCAGGGTCCTTTCCCGTCTCGCGCTCCAGAAGAAAATGTATAGTTTCGTGCAACCAGTCCATTGGGCGGGCAACCATCACAATGCCGCCATGCTTTTCCTGACTTTCCCCTACAGCGGTAAAACTCGTCGTCATCGGCAGCGCCCATTGTGTGCGAATGCGTTCACAAGTGGACGGTGCATATTCAGCAAGATGATCCCACAATGTTTGCATTCCCTCCGCATACTGTGACAATGCTTTCCAGACTTCCACAGGCGTTGCAAAGCTGCGCAGGGGGAGAAAGTTATACTGATGAACGCCGTGACGCATAATTAGCGGATACCGATAGTTTTCCCGATAAATCGCATCTTCGAGGAATTCCGTACCGTAGAGGTTACGGTATTCGGCTGCAACATCGATCGTACGTAGCCATTCATTGCGGTCACTCTCGGAAAACGGCGAAGCAATCACACGATCTAAACCGCCGTTTTCCAGCAAATATCCGACAAACTCCCCTGCTGTGCACTCTGCCATTTCCACAGTTTCTCTATTGGTGAAGTCGTCTATAAAATATGCCGCAAACAGAGAAAGCACAGATAGGTGGTCCTCATCTGCGTAGTACGCTTTGAAATCGGCACCCGTGCTTTCAGGATCATAAACAGCACGGGCCAGTCCGACAAGCGTGCCGTAATCATGCAAATCGTAAAGCTCTTCCAAAAGCCTCTTGCGGTAAGCGCCGCTTTGTATCTGCTGAGCAGAACAATACCACTCGTCCGCATCCGCGTAATAGCTTGCGGTCGCTGAATCCGCAATGCAGAGCAAGACATCTGCTCCACCGCAGCCAGTCCGCTGCACGGCAGTTTCCACATCGGTGTCAAACTGCTGAAGAATCTCTTTGCCAATCTCCTCGGAGTATGAGGACGCTTGTATATACAGCGTACCATATTCTGACGCAAGCTGGACGGTTTCAAACGGAAAATCTTCCTTGACTCCCTCCACAGTCTTTCCTGTACAACCTGCGGCAAAAAATATCAGGCAGATTATCTCCACAATCACAAGACAGCGTATCCGCACCGCACAAAAATCATGAATCTTTAAGCCCATCTCAACCCTCTATATCATTCATTTTACCATTTTATTATCCTCTGCAGAAAGTGTTGTAATGATATTTAGTGTACTTTTTTTCCTTTGCGAAGTATCAGCAACACTTGCATTTTTACCAATATAAGCCTCTTAATTAATCTTAATTAAACAGCCATCCACTTGCTCGAATACGACTCGTTTTGGACTTACTCCCCTTAAAAGGTCAGGGAGACGCTATTCGAAACAACATTCCCATCGCATCATCAGAAGATAAAGTACCAATTGGCACTGACAGCATAAGTTCATAGTAAATGTCATTCTCGCTGAAGTATGCGAAATAGAAATCAGTCCGTGAGCTACTATCCTGCCTGTAATAAATGCAACGATTATCACATTCCAAAAATTGCAAATCATTGCTATCGTCTATAATCAAGTCTATCGTACGGTCGTAATCTGCAAGGAAACGCAATACACAGCCACCCTGAAGTTCGTACCGCGCAGAAATATGGTCTAATGTTGTTTTACTCTCATCCGTATAGACAAAACCCGCGCAATAATTCTCGACATCGCGTTGCCGCAAGTCTGGCAACCATATTTGCCCTTCTATGTGTGCTCTGGTTTCATCTATGGAAGCGTACGATGTTGTAATTTCCTTGCCGGAGTAGCCGTTGATCAGCCGCATTTCCAGCGCCGAACGGTAGGTCGGGGGAAGTTGAGAGAACAGATGGACAAGCTCGTTATAGCTTGTTGGATCGCTGACATCTGCTGAAAAAGTATCCCAATTCTCTTGCGGCAGCTCTTTCTGTTTGCGTCTCAGAATCATAAGTGCTTCGTTTTTCACTATAGAGATGATCCAGAAGCCTAATTTCTTACAAGGAATTTCGGAAATCTCATCAAAATGATGGATCACCTGCAAAAAAGCGTTCTGCACGGCATCTTCGGCATCGTGAGGATCTCTCAAAATACGGAGCGCCGTCTGCTCAGCACGCACATGATTTTCTTCGTATAATTCTGTAAATCTGCGCTTATCTTCTTCGCTTTCCAGCGCAGCGAGTAAGTACGATAGCATGGACAACCTCCTCACGAGGTGAAATACCCCGCGAAATGATTATAAGCATCGTTTGGCAGATAAAACAAGTCCCAGAACTCAAGTTGAAACTTTGCACAAAGAGGCAACGCTCTAATTGGCTGAAATGTCAAAAAGCAAAAATTATGTAAGAAATCGACCGCCTGATGCATTTATAAAGCAGCAAAACCAATTGGACGAACGATGAAAGGGGGTGTTTTGCAAAAGTAAAAATCAAGGTCCAACAACGATCGAAAACTTGTTAAGTACTAAAAAGCAAGTTACAAACAGTACTACTGAAAATGCGACAGAACGAAGAATTGTCAAAAATAGCTATACAACGAGGAGGTTCAAGCATGAAAAATAGGATCATTCAGTCTTTACTTGCAATAGCGTGCTGCGTTACGGTGGCCTTAAGTGTCATTCCAACCGCTGAGGCGGCAATGCGCGCAAGTGTTGTTACCGGTAAGGTAACGCTCAACGGTCAGGTCATTGATAATAAAACGGCCAAGTATCCGCTTCTGATTTACAGCAACATCACTTACTTTCCCATGACATATCATCTCAGCCGATTCATGGGTGTAAGCGCTGACTGGAACAATGGAAGCAAGACATTGGATATCACAGCCGGCGGCGCACGCACGGCTTATGCTGCTGAGACAGGAAAAAAGCAAAGCGGCAGCGTTTCTGTTACGCTTCCCAGCTATAAGATCAGTGTCAACGGCGCACAGATCAATAACAAGGAAGAAAAGTATCCCATTTTCAATTACAACGGAATCACTTATTTCCCGCTCACGTGGGCTTATGCGGTCGACTCTTTCGGCTGGAGCTACCAGTGGGATGCTGTGAATGGACTGCGTATCGATACCAGTTCCGCCCCGGCCCCTGCTCCAGTTGAACCAGGAACTGGCGACGCCGCGCTCGACAAGGCACTCACGATCCTCAACAGCAAATACGCCACGGGCGGCAAATACCACGGCATGCTTGAAGGCGGCGGCAAGAAGACAGGTTTCGACGCCACGCTCGACGTCAGCAGCACACCGGATGTCACCACCGTGAAATTTACTGCCGAGCCGTTCCCGTTCTTTGATAACGGTGTCAGTTATTTTGCAAATTACTATGCTGTCAAGGGCGGTTTTGCAAGCGATGAACAGATTGGCATCTCTGGCAACAGCCCGGAACTAGGTGATGTTGGCTATCCGATTTATGCCGAGGTGGATGTATGGGCGGAGAATAGCTACATCGGCAAATGCTTCCTTGACTGCCAGTTCACAGGTGCGCGCAGCAAGCACATCACGGATTTCAAGCGCACCGCCGCTGTGGGCAGTGCGGAAACCTGGACGCTGCATGTCTCCTATGCGGAGGACAGCTTCACCGGCTACACCGCCGAGCTCAGCGTCGACACGGCGAAAAGCATCGTAACGCAGATCGTGATTCGCACCGCAAATTATACGCTGACGATGACACCCGCGTAAGGAGGCATCGATGTTTTACGGAAGCTGCGCTGTAAAAGTGTCTTGAGGCGAAATACCATAACAAGATCGGGAGGGACATATGAAGGAGTATTCGGTGTGGATAGATGAGGCGGCGAAAATCGTCTCATTTCACGAGGTAGATAATAGTGAGCTTATCTATTTTGATCAGCGCGAAATATACCTGGCCTACCTCAGTGCGCTGACCACGCAGGGCTACCGGTTCCAGTAAGCCCTTTAGCTCATGCTATTTTGAAAGCAGAGATTATATGGAGATTGCAAATGAAACATTACCTAAAAGCATTGAAGCAAAAGAATTCTCTGCTCTTTTCTGTAGGGATCGTCATGCTTCTGGTACTCACATTGTGTTTGAGTGGATGTTCGGGAAAAAACGAAGTACAAGACCAAACAAACGGAGCGGATACCATCCCAAATCAGTCTGCATCGGCAGAGGAACCATCCTCAATTCTCTATGTGAATAATCAGCTGGGTTTTTCTATGGAGATGCCGCTGAATTGGATGGGGCAAGTTGAAGTTGAAGAAGAATATGGCCTTCACCACCAAAACGGGGGAAATTGTATCACCTTTTATCACAAGCCAACCCATGATAACGGCGAGGGCGGCATTCTTTTCTTTATTGACTGCTACCCCGGCGAATGGAGCGAGGACAACCCGCCGGTCATTGCAGGGCACAGCGTTGTCGTCGCGCAAACGGAAAACTATACCTATCTGCTCAGAACACCGAGTGATGTCGAATATAGCGAATCAGATCCTATGCTGGCAGAAGCCTATCAGTCTCTTATTGCACAGCAAGACTTTATTATCTCCCATATCTATGCAACCGGTTAGACCGTGATCTCGCCGAACGAGTAAGCGAATATTAAACGAAGTTCTTGCCATATCGATTCCAGTAAGCCTTTTCAGTTCGCAGCGTTACAATAAGTTAGGAGGAACGAACATGAAGTATCCTGTGATATTCAAAACCTTTTCCGTGCTTTTCTCATTGCAGTCAGATGAACGATGGATCGTCCCCATCTTTGGGGGAACGATCATCCTACTGCTTGCGTTTTCTGCGTGGCGGCTGTATACGGAGAAAAAGGACAAGTGGCGTTACCGCAGAATGATGCTGCTTTCGCTGATCCTATGGGGAGTTGGAGAACTTCTGTGGCAGGTCAATGTGTCGCAGATAATGATAATTTCCTCGATTTTAGCCTTTGCTTCGATGTGGCTGTTTATATGTCAAACGGTGGTGTATGTCGTATATAAGGGGTATGAGGTATTAAAGCAGTTACCCGCGAAAAAGCTACAGAGAGGAGATACTACGTGAAAGCTCAAAGAGGAAAAATCATCCTTCTGTGTCTTTGCCTTATTTTTGCAATGCTGATCATATCGGGAAAGGCCTCCAAACTTGGAACCTACCTGTATGTCCGATGCAACTATACGCATCTTTAAGAATTCGCTGCAGAAGTTATTCAGACAGGGGCTATCCCTGATGACCGATACAAGAGGAGAGATGTTCGTTATTATCCTGAATGCGGGATGATTGAGTTTTCCACATTCAGCAGCGGATTCGGTTCAGAAACCGTCTATGAAGGCTTTTATTACTCCGATGAGGATGTTCCGTTCGGGTTCCAGGGGACAAGCATGAGCTTTCAATCTGACGGCGGCGGTTGGAGCTGGCATGAATCCGATGGAGATAACTTCGAGTACACGGAAAAGATCCTCGGGAAATGGTACTGGTATCGTATGCATTTTTGAAAAGCAGTTTGTGTAAGAATAAAAGGAGAAAATAAAATGCTCAGAAAATGTTTGACGATGTTTTTAGTGGCTGCATTGACCGCCTCTTTATCCATCTGTGCATCTGCGGCAAACAATCAAGTTGCTGTTTCCATTCCAAGCTTTTCCGTATCACTGAACGAGCTGAAATTTGACAATAATGATCAGGCAAAGTACCCCTTATTGGTATATCGGGATATCACTTACTTCCCGATGACGTATTATCAGTCACAGCTGCTGAACCTGAGCACTGCATGGACTGCTGAAGGCGGTCTTGTGATTGAAAAGGAAGATCCTGAAACGCCAAAGTTGTTCTCATATGAGTCTGTTTCCTCACAAAAGAATAGCAAAAAACAGAATGCAGCTATCATCGACTCAAAAGTTACGGTCAATGGAAAGGTCATTGACAACAAGACCGAAATGTATCCTCTTTTGCTCTTCCGCGATATTACCTATTTCCCGTTGACATGGAGATTCGCTGTAGAAGAATTCGGATGGAACTATTCTTTTGACAACAAAGCAGGGCTTCGTATCACAGCAGACAATCTTTTCTATACGACGAACGGCGATTCACTCATAAAGAATTCGGGTGAATTTGTATCGGTCGATAATGAAACACATTACATCAAGGGTAATTTGAGAGTTTATATCAAGACTGAGACGAACAGATTAGGGCCTGTTCCGCGGAATCTTCATATCATAAATAATGGCGTTGAGACGACGCCGGAAGGATACTTCGGCTACTACCAGAAAAATGGCCCTCTTTTTAGCATTGACGGTAGTCGTATCAGGACGACGTATTATACGGATCCTGATGCAAGAGACCCGAAGGGCTGTAGCGTGAACATAGAAACAGGTCAGATAGAGACGTACGGAGCCGACCTAAATGCGTCATAAATTTTTAGGAGGCAACGTGAGACTACTTTTCTACCCATGAGAACGGTAACGATGTCCTACAAAAGTGCAGATACCACAAGTAACGACCGTATGCCGTCTCTGTAGTATCAAAGGCGGCGATAAGCACGATTGCTTACCGCCGCCTAATTTAATGCCGCTATTATTCCTTTGTGAGCTCGTCGGCATCCTTACAGAGCCGTATGTATTTGGCCGCTTCCTCTGCGCTCATCCCTGCAAAGAACGCCTTGACGCAGGATGGAACATCACCCTTTGGCACTACTCCGATCAAAGCATCTACACTGATCTCCAAAGAGCGTGCAAAATGCGCAACCGTGTCCAGCTTCGGATTGGTCTTTCCGCGCTCCAGGTCGGAAATGCTGCGATCCGTCGTCCCGAGCTTTTCGGCCAGTTCAACTTGTGTCAGACCAAGCTCATGCCGTGCCCTGTTCAGGGCAACTCCAAAAAGATTGCAAATATCGTGCATACCTTCACCCTTCCTATTGTTTTCATTCTAATTGGAACCACGCTTCTGATGAATGCTGTTGAGCTTCAAGATATTAGAATCGTGGTTCTAATCACTCGTAGAAATAGCGAGGTATTATTATGGACAAAGGGAAACCTCGGGAGGTTCCGTAAAAAAAGGACCCGGCGTTTGGAGTCCTATATGGCTTTTCAGTCTGGAAGGATGCGCCGGGTAAAGGGGACAAATACGAAGAAGAATTAGAAGTAAAGCTCTATTCTTGCGAAGTATATTTCGCCTGCACGGCGATTCATCATTTTATCGATAAAAAGGCAAGCGTACAGCCGCAGCTGTACGCTTGCACTTTTCTTATCCAACGGCGATCACGTCCTGACTGCCGCTGCCGAGATCCACCGTTTCTGAAATTTTGTCCATTTCAAAATTTTCAGAACACGGAGGACTTAAATATGAAGAAGCGAGATGCATACCATCCCGACTACTTGACCATGTATCCCTGCCTGAAGGAGCGCCCGGACATTTTGAAGTTCCTGAAACAATGCGACCGAAAGCAGGAGTATCTGGAGTACGATTTGAAGGTAAATCGCACTCGAACGAACAAAAGGACAATGGAAACCGTGATCTGGCCGCAGAGAGAGCTTTCCTACGAACACCTCTTAGAGGAGCACCAATTTGCTCAACAGGAGCCTTCTCCGGAGGAGACCTTGCTTCATGAAATCGAGTTGGAAAATCTGCGCTGCGCGGTAGAACGACTGCCAAACGATGAGAGGCTTCTCCTTCATTTGCGGTACTGGTGCGATTTCAGCCAGGCGGAAATCGCCCGACACCTTGGCGTAACGCAGCAGAGCGTCAGCTATCAGGAGCGGTGTATTCTGAGGAAATTAAAAAAACTTCTGAAGAATTGAAAATTCTTTTTGTAGAAATGCGTCTGTGGCGGGTACTTAAGTGAAGGGATCAAATACTCTTCTCCCTGCCGGTCAAAGCGGCAGGTTTTGCTCTTTGAAAAATGCCGAGACCATGCGGCCATATCCGGCGACGAATAACGTCGGCTGACGGTCCCCTGACGAGGGGGAGCAGCGATGCGGCGGGTGCGCGAAGACCACCTGCATCGGACAAGCCTCCGATGTCAATGAACGGCCTTTTAAGGTGCCAAGCGAAACTCACCCAGCCAAAAGCAGGCGTGGCAGCCTGTTTTGCAATGATCCCGTCAGCCCTGAACAAACAGCCTGTCCAGCCACAGTCTCAAGCAATGGGGGCAGCTCGGAGAGATCCTCGGAGGGGTGAGATTCCCGTTGGGCGCTGCCAAGCGCCGGTTCGTTCAGCCGCCCGACAGTCCGGGAAGTAGTGTCGAATAGGACTGAGCAAAGACAAATTTCAGAAACGGCGAGGGCCGCTCCATATCCGGTTATAGCAGTATGCTTCCAACCAAGACAGGAGCGGCCCTCTGTTCTTTCCTCCCTTAATGTGCTATATTTTTTTAAATAGATCTTATTTTGCGAGGGGGAGGTTATTCAGTGAGAAACTACAGTTTAAACCCTACGGAGGAAAACGCGTATAAACTACTGCGGGAAAATCCTATACAACGAAATGAATATGTGTTCCAATTTGTCCGGCTGTTGACACATATGGAGGATAATTGCTATTCCGTTGCGCTGAATGGGGATTGGGGCAGCGGTAAGACCTTTTTTGTGAAACAGGTCAAGTTGATCTTGGATGCGCACAATCCGCAATTTCGTATGGAAGATGAAACTCGCAGAGAAATTCGGACATTGTATAAAGCAGACGAAAAGCCAAACTCCTATGCTACCGTATATTATGATGCATGGACCTATGACAACCATGACGATCCGATTTTGTCGCTGGTTTATGCTGCCAGTCAAAGTGGGCAGAAAGCTGATTTAAGCGATAGTCCATCTCATGTACTCGAAGCAGCTGCCGCCGTTTTTGATGCGTTTACAGGGAAGAATTTAACCTCCCTAGTCAAAGGCCTTGGAAAGGTGGAAATCAAGGATCGCCTTTCAGAGATCAGGGATACAGAAGAACTGAAAAGCAAAATACATGAGTTTATCGACACGCTCACCGCAGAAAAGGCAAACCGGTTAGTGTTTTTTATTGATGAGCTGGACCGATGCAAACCCGACTATGCGATACGCTTTTTGGAGCGTATCAAGCATTATTTCGACGATGAGCGTATCACCTTTGTATTTTCAGTAAGCCTTACGCAACTGCAATGGACGATACGGAATTATTATGGCAATGGATTTGATGCTACAAAATATTTGGACAAGTTTTTTGACCTTCGTGTTTCAATTCCAAATGCCGACTACGAAAGATTCCTTCGAGATCGACTGGAGATTGGCTCGGATGAAACCGCAGGCATTGTTTGCCATGAGGTTGTACGGCAGTTTAACTTTTCGCTTCGGCAAGCTGAGCGATATGCACGGCTGATAAAAATTGCTGAACCACAATTTGATTGGCTGCGTAGGAGCACAAGTTTTGACCTTGATAGAGCCTTTACGGCAAGTTATATTATTCCAATCATCATAGGACTTCAGATGTATGATTTGGATATGTACCACCGATTCGTAACAGGAAACGACTCCACCCCAATGAAAAAAATCCTTATGGGAATAGGCATACTTGAATGTACTCCGTTCTTAGCCAGGGAAGAATCTCTCATCCATAATGGTGAAGATATCGAGATACGCGATGAATCGGGCGTAAACCTTGTGAAAGTTGCAGATAGACTGGAGGAAATCTATCAGGCAATATTCGGAAGAAAAGATGTCTTTGGAGATCGAACAAAGTATATAGGAATGATGCGATTTACAGACAGAACAAGATCATATGTCGAGGGCATCACAGCAATGCTTTTCCCTGGTGCGAATTATAACTAAAAGACACATAACGAGAACTCCCAAACTCGCTTGTAAAGTGAGCTTGGGAGTTCTTGCTATAACTTAAGTTGGGTCACAAAAGAAGTGTGATACACTTTCAGCAAAGGTAAAATCTATCGTTTTATCTCTGAGCCAGCAAATGTGTTTTCAGCAGCGCGTTTTGCAGCGCTCTATGATCCTCATGCGACTGCCACCAGCAGGGCTGGAGGAAGTCCAGCGCCTTTTCTGCCCACCGGTAATCCTCGCGCCGAAGGTCACCCCTCGCGGCGCTGCGCTGGAATTTTCGATTCTGCTCCCGTACGGCGCGATCAACGCTGTCGCGGTTTAGGTATAAATCCAAAAAGCCGCACACGATCGCGGCCTCCTCTGTCGTATAAAACATTCTTCCTCCTCCAATCACAAACGCGTTCCATTGTAGCATGACGTACGCACTTTTGAAACTGACTGTTTCCACAAGATTCCTCGCAAAAGTTTTATACAAACAGTTGTTCGATTTATAGCGTTATGATATACTGGTAGACACTAAAAGCGAGGAGGTGCACCATGCGGCGGACATATATCGCCATTGACTTAAAATCGTATTATGCGTCTGTCGAGTGCATGGAGCGCAGCCTTGACCCGATGACGACCAATCTGGTCGTAGCAGATCTTAGCCGCACGGAGAAAACCATTTGTCTCGCGGTATCGCCTTCTCTGAAGGCATACGGTATTTCCGGCAGAGCGCGGCTCTTTGAAGTGGTTGAGCGCATCAAGGAAGTCAACGCCGAACGGCGGCGCAAAGCAGGCGGCAATCTTTTTGAAAAGAGCTGCGATGCCCACAAACTGGCGACTGACCCGTCGCGCGCGGTGGGTTATCTTGTCGCGCCGCCGCAGATGGCGAAATACATTCAGATCAGCACGCAGATCTACAATGTCTATCTCAAATACGTCGCGCCCGAGGATATCCACGTCTACACCATCGATGAGGTGATGATGGACGTGACCAGCTACCTCGAGACGTATCACATGACCGCCCGCGAGTTGGCAAAGACCATGATCCTCGATGTGCTGCACACCACGGGCATCACGGCCACGGCGGGCGTCGGAACGAATCTCTACCTCTGCAAGGTCGCCATGGACATCATGGCAAAGCATGTCGCGCCGGATGAAAATGGCGTCCGCATCGCGGAGCTTGACGAAATGAGCTACCGCAGGCAGCTCTGGGCGCACCGTCCGCTGACGGATTTTTGGCGCGTTGGAAGGGGTTACGCCAAAAAGCTCGAGGCCATCGGTATCTACACCATGGGCGACATTGCAAAATGCTCCATCGGCAAGCCGAGCGAATACTACAACGCAGAGCTGCTCTACCAGATGTTCGGCATCAACGCAGAGCTGCTCATCGACCACGCCTGGGGCTGGGAGCCGTGCCGGATGCAGGATATCAAGGCATACCGGCCGGAAACGAACAGTATCTGCTCCGGACAGGTCTTGCAATGCCCCTATTCCTTTGAGAAAGCACGGCTGGTGGTGCGCGAAATGGCAGAGGCTGTCGCAATGGACCTGCTTGAAAAACGCCTCGTGACCGACCAGCTCACGCTGACGGTCGGCTACGACATTGAAAACACCGCAGGCGGCAATTTCCGCGGCGAGATCGTGACGGACCGCTACGGCAGGAAAATCCCCAAGCATGCACACGGTACAGCGAATTTACCGCGCAAGACGTCCTCTGCGCGCAGCATCATGGATGCCGTTCTCAGCATTTATGACGAAAAGGTCAACCCCAAGCTGTCCGTCCGCAGGATCACCATCACGGCGAACAAGATCGTGAGCGAGGACGATGTCCCGCAGGAAGCCGAAGTGCCGGTGCAGTTCAACCTGTTCGACGATATCGCGGCGCAGGAACAGCAGCACAAGGACGAGGAAATCAGATTGGAACGCGAGCGCAAAATACAGGAAGCGATGCTGGGCATCAAGAAGAAGTTCGGCAAGAACGCCATTTTGAACGGTGGGAGCTATTTAGACGGCGCGACCGCCCGAGAGCGCAACGGCCAGATCGGAGGGCACAAGGCATGAGCGGCAAATACGACGATATCATTGACCTCCCGCATCCGACCTCGCAGAACCATCCGCGCATGTCGCTGCACGACCGCGCGGCGCAGTTTTCCCCCTTTGCAGCCCTGACCGGCCACCACGCCGCCATCACGGAAACAGGTCGGCTGACGGACCGGCGCATCGAGCTCGACGAGAGCGAGATTGCGCGCGTCGACGCGGAGCTGCAGCATCTTCAAGAACTGCTCCCGGAGAGGCCAACGGTGTCCATCACCTACTTCGTGCCGGATGAGAGGAAAAATGGCGGGAGCTACCAGACCGTCACTGGCGAGGTCAAGCGCATCGACGCGGTCGCTGGGATGATCCAAATGACGGACCGGAGAGAGATACCGATCGAGGATGTTTTCAGCGTCACAGCTGAGAGTGTGTGATTTGATACGCAGAACATTTCAAGGAGGTTGTGTAATGCTTAGTTCGGATTTACCTATCGCAAAGTTGGAGGAAGACGAGCTGAACCGAGGCTCATTTGCAGAGAGCCTTGCAAAGACTTTAGTGCAGTATTCGTTCCCATCGTCTCTCACGATTGGTTTATATGGCGAGTGGGGAAGCGGTAAGACATCACTGCTGAATATGGTCTTTGAAAATGTAGAGCAAATCGATGACGGCGTGGTTGTTCTCAGATTTAATCCATGGCTATGCTCCGATTCGAAGCAACTTGTCACGCAGTTTTTTAAGCAGATGGCAACGGCAATCAAGCTCAAAAATAAAAAGGCTGAAAAAGTATGGGAATTGATTGACCAGTATGCGGATGTATTCGATGCGACGAGCCTTATTCCGGTTGTAGGAGGAGGAATTGCCGCGTTTTTTAGGGCTATTGCAAAAAAGGCAGGAAAAAAGGTTGAAAAGCGCACAAAAGACTTGCAGGAGAGCAAAAATCAGATCATCGAAAAGTTAAAAGATGAAAAGATGAAGATTATTGTTTCCATCGACGATATAGATCGACTTTCTGAGGAAGAGATCGTAGCAGTTTTTCAATTGGTCAAATCATTGGCAGATTTTCCCAACACCATATACGTCTTAGCTTTTGATTATGATGTTGTGGTTCGTGCGCTCGGAAAAGTGCAGCATGGTGATGGCAAGGAATATTTAGAGAAAATCGTCCAAGTGCCGTTTGAGATTCCAGCGCCGAATATTGATGATATCCATGAAGCGCTTTTTTCAAAGTTAAATGGGATTCTCGGCGATATTCCGGAAGAGGATTGGGACAAGGAGACATGGGGTGAATTGTTCCAGCAGGGAATCAAAAACTACATTAGATCGATACGAGATGTGATTCGGTACACGAATGTATTCTCGCTCAAATATGAGCTTTTGAAGAATGAGACAAGTGCTGCTGATTTGCTGGGGCTTACATGTCTGCAAGTATTCGAGCCGACAGTTTACTCAAAACTGCCGAGTTATAAGGATATACTATGCGGGGAGAGGCGCAGCTTCTCACATGAGCGCCAAAAAGAGGCGGAAGAGAAAGTCGAACGTGCGATTAACAGAATAGCTCCGGATGACGGAAGCGTTACAGATTTAGAAGCAGCAAAGAATATACTTGGCACTCTATTTCCGGGAATTAAAACGAATATGAGGTGGCCGTATGGCGTTGGGAGAGGATACTCCCATAGAGATTCCATTATAAGAAATAGTATTGCTGCTCCAGAATGCTTCGACAGGTACTTTGCATTGACGCTTGAGAATGGAGCAATTCCCACTGCTACAGTTAGACGTATGGTTTTTGAATCGAGCGAAAGTGAGCTTGCAGAAGAAACTATGCAAATCTATCATGAGGGGAAAATCGTGCGCCTTCTTGAAGCGATAGCGGTGTACGCAGGGGACGGAGGCAGACGAAGCATTGACGCGGAAAGGGCATCTATAATTATCAAAGTTCTTTCTTGCAATTGGAGCTCCTTTGAGGTTGAGGATGAGGGCTTTTTTGCAGTTCCGTTTGCATGGAGGCTTTTGTATTGTGTTGATCCGTTATTAAAAAGGATGGATTCGGAAGCAAGAGCTTCTCTGATGTGCTCAATTTTTGAAAACGAAAAGGTCCAGGTATCGACAGTGGCTTTGTTGCTGCAAGATTTCGAAAACCAACTTGGCCGATGTGCAGAAAATGCCAGAGAGTCTGCTGATGCAGTATTGCCCCTTGATGCGGTCCTAAAGCTGGAAGCAATCTTTAAGGAGCGCGCGGTGAAGGCAATTGATTCAAAAGTGGTATTGAGGCAATATCACGGGCTGAGATTTTTGTGGCTGCTTGGACAGATTGATCCAGAGACCGCTGCGGATAAAAAGAAATCAATGGTTACAGATGATGTTTCCCTTGTGAAGATTATAGATGAATGTACTTCTCGTGGAAGTGTAGCGGTGAGAATAGTTGCGAAAACGAGAACGGTGGATCGGGATAGACTTAGTGAGTTTGTTGATCTCGGTGAGGCGTACCAGCGAGTCAAGAAGTTTGCAACAGAAAATCAATTCTTTGATCTTCCTCGGGATGAGCAGATGAGCGCTGTAGCATTTATCCTCATTGTGGAAAGAGGACCTGTTGAGTCGTCATTGAAGGACTGCATAGCAGAGGACGCCATCATGAAGGCCTTAGATCAGATGGGGAGCAAAATAGAGACAGATGATACCAAACGAGACTAAAAGTAAGGCGGCATAGTAACAACGATAGAAGCGTGTAGTGAGAACACCCGAGCCCATTTGACAAACGGGCTCGGGTGTTCTCGTTACCAAAATCAAAAAGGAGGACTTCAAATGAATCCCAACGCAGATTATCTTGGCATCGTCACCCTGCTCCGCGGTCTGCGGGAGCGCGGGCTTGTCAGCGGCAGCGAAGCAAAAAAGATCGCCGCGCGTCTGATGGTACAGCTTGGCGCGGACATCATTATTTCTCTCTGATTTCTCGCTTTTGGGTATAGCTATTCCGGATGCTTCATGGTATTGTGTGTTGCTGAAAAAGGAGGTGTCAGCGCAATGAACGACAGCGAGAAAACCACAGGCTCTCTCGCCCTGAAGCCAAAGCCGCAGATCATCACCATCCCTGCCACCGGGCAGGATCTCACGCGCCCCCTCCGGGTGGCGGCATACGCCCGCGTCAGCTCGGACTCCAACGATCAGCTCCACTCCTATGCAGCCCAAACCGCTTACTTTGCAAAGCTCATCAACAGCAATCCAAACTGGATATTTGCAGACATCTATGCCGATCAGGGTATCACCGGCACATCCGTCGAAAAGCGGGATGACTTCCTGCGGATGATGGAAGATTGCCGCAGCGGCCGCATTGACCGTATTCTTGTCAAATCCACCTCTCGCTTCGCACGCAACACCAAAGAAAGTCTGGAGGCCGTGCGAGAACTGAAGTCTCTCGGTGTCAGCGTCTACTTCGAGGAGCAGAACATCGATACCGCACAAGCCACCGGCGAAGCCCTCACCGCAGTATTCTCGGCGCTGGCGCAAAAAGAGAGTGAAGCCATCTCAGAGCGGATGCGTCACAGCTATCAGATGCGGATGCAGCGCGGTGTCTTCTCTACCCACTGCGCCCCCTACGGCTACCGGCTGGTCGATAACCAACTGGAGGTCATCGAGGACGAGGCCGTTGTCATCCGGCAGATCTTTGACCGCTACCTCTCCGGCGTCAGCATGGAGGATATCGCAAAGGAGATCACGGCGTGGGGTATCCCTACCAAGCAAAATACCCCCTTCTGGCAGGTTCGCAGTATCCAGTACATTCTGCGCAATGAAAAATACATCGGAAACTCACTGGTACAAAAGACCTATGCCACAGCCACTCTCCCCCACCGGAAGAAGGAGAATAAGGGCGAGGAGGATCAATACCTTATTGAAGAAACCCATCCGCCTATTGTCAGTCAGGAGGTGTTCGACAAGGTCCAGCAGCTCTTATCCCGAAAAAGCGCTTTCATTCCGCCTCGAGCCAGTGCTCCCCACCCGTTCTCCTGCAAGATCGTGTGCGGACACTGCGGAGCGATCTGCAAGCGAAAGGTATGCCGCGGCACCGCCTATTGGGTATGTCAGACGCATGAAAAAAGTGGCGAAAGCTGTCTCACCATGCAAACGCCCGAATCGGAGATCACAGAAGCCTTCCTCCGTGTATACTTCCGTCTCAAGCGGTACGGGGAGGAAGTTCTCACACAACTCATCCAAGCTCTCCAGACTGCCAAGACCGGAAGACTTCTCTGGAGTGAGGATATCATTTCACTCAACAATCGAATCGCAGATATTGCAAGTCAGGAACGATTGCTGGCCCAGCTCAAGCAGCAGGCCATCGTCGATCCTGACATTTTTATATCCCGCAGCAACCAACTGGCTGAACAGCGCCGCGAGGCAAAGCTGAAGAAATCCCACATTCTGCGCGCCGAGGACGATCAGACGATCCAGCGCACGCAGGAACTTCTGGACATTCTGGAAGAAGGGCCGGATTTGCTGATGACCTTTGACGGGGCGCTGTTCAGCGAGTTGGTTGAGAAAATCACCATTCAGAATAACAGCACAGCAATCTTCCGGCTCATCAACGGGCTGGAACTTCCCGAACACTTTGAAAGGAGAAAATAACGACATGGCATCCAAACGAAAAATGGTCTTCGGCTACCGCATGGAGTTTGGGGATATCGTCCCCTCCCCCAATGAGGCGGAAACGGTGCAGTACATCTATGCAACGTACCTCACTGGCGCATCCTTCCAGCATCTTGCAAAGGAACTTGATAAAAGGGATGTTCCTTACGACGCAGGCAAACACTGGAACGTAAATATGGTGGCTCGAATTTTGGAGGACAGCCGCTATATCGGAACGGAGGTCTACCCCGCACTCATATCTGCGGAGCAGCTTCAGGCAGTACAGGAGCGTCGAAAGCAGAAACGCTCTATTCCCTCTCGAACCCCTGCGCAGGCTGAGCTTTACAGGCTGTGCGGCGGCACAGTCCCCGACAGCGTTGCGCGAAAAGTCCTCAAGATATTGAATCAGGTGGTAGGCGATCCGCAGCTCATCAAGATAGAGGCATTCGGTGTTCCCAGCACAGAAGATATTCGTCGGCTCCGACTGGAGCTGGACAGGCTTCTGCATACGCCGCCCGTGGATGAAGAAGTCGCACGGCAGAAAGCGATGGAGCTTGCGGTCTTGACCCTTATAAGTGTCCAGATGGAGGAATATGAAGCCCACCGCCTCCGCAGCATCTTCGGGCGAAGGTCAAAGATGGTCGAACTGGACGCAGAACTGTTGCGGCAGGGAGTTCAGAGCGTCGAATGTCAGGACGACAATGTGCGCGTTCATCTGAAAAATGGTCAATGCCTAGAAGCATAGACCATTCCTAAGATTTGCGAAAGGAGTGTGACCGCTCATGGCAGAGCCTCGTCCGAAAAGAAAAATCATTATCATTCCAGCTAAAAAGGAATCCCCGCAGGAACAGGCAAAGAAACGAAATCTGCGCGTCGCCGCTTACTGCCGCGTATCCACCGGTGATGAAGAGCAGCTGACCAGCTATGAGAACCAGAAAGCGTTCTACACCGAGAAGATCATGAAGAATCCTGATTGGACGATGGTGGACATCTTCGCAGATGAGGGCATCACAGGAACCTCCACCTGCCGGCGCAAGCAGTTCCTTCGCATGATCCGCCAATGCCGGCAGGGCAAGATCGATATGATCCTCGCCAAGTCTGTCTCCCGCTTCGCCAGAAATACGCTGGACACCATCAGCTATACCCGTGAGCTGCGAAGTCTCGGCATCGCCGTGATCTTCGAGGAGCAGAACATCAACTCCATTTATCCGGAAAGTGAGTTCCTCATTGCGCTCCACGCCGCCTTCGCCCAATCCGAAAGTGAATCCATCTCCGCTAATGTCCGCTGGGGCAAGCGTCAGTCCATCAAGGACGGCAAGGTCACATTCCAGTACAAGACCATGCTGGGCTACGAAAAAGGGCCGGATGGCGCCCCCGTGGTCATCCCCGAAGAAGCCGAAATCATTTGCCGAATCTTTGAATGGTACCTTGCCGGAAGAAGTGTCCAAAACATTCGACAGGCGCTGGAGGCCAGTGGTGTCCGCAACGCTGCCGGAACAACGGAATGGACTACCAGCAACCTGCGCTCCATCCTCACCAACGAAAAATACTGTGGGGACGCCCTGCTTCAGAAAACCTTCATCAAGGATTGTATCAGCAAAAAAGCAATATTGAATACAGGGCAGCTTCCCAAAGTCCTCATCCAGGACAACCATGAAGCTATCGTCAGCCGCGAGATGTTCGATGCTGTGCAGCTTGAAATTGCGCGGCGCCGTGCACAGGATGGACGCACAAGGAAAAGTGCTCCCACCGGACGCGGCAAATTCAGCGGCAAGTACGCGCTCAGCGGACTGCTATTCTGCGCGGAATGCGGCACAGCCTACCGACGCGTCGTATGGACACAGCACGGCGAAAAGCGCGCGGTATGGCGCTGCACGAGCCGCCTGGACTATGGAAAGAGATACTGCCTGCATTCTCCGACGCTAGACGAGGGGCCTCTCCAACAGGCCATACTGAGCGCCGTCAATTCTGCCATGTCCGATCACGGCACTCTGACCGCGCAGCTTATTGACACAATGGAGCAGGAGCTTGCCCCTATCCCCGGCGAGAGCATGAGTCTCGGAGATATTGACCGAGCCATGGAAGGCTTGGGACAGCAGTTCAACGATCTCTTGCGAGAAGCCGCCGATGCGAATAACGCTGACAGCTACACTGCACAGTTCCAATCCATCTCCACGGCAATGGCAGAGTTCAAGCGCCGCAAAGCCAAGATTCTGCAAATTCGTCAGGAACAGGAGCAGACAAACCGCCGTGTGCAGGCGGTCGCGTCGGTGCTGAAAACTTCGTCAAGTGAGCTTACGGAATGGGATGATAATGTGGTCTATCAGCTCTTGGAGAAAGTCACCGTCCTGTCCCGAGAGCGCATTCGTGTGATCCTGCGGGATGGGCTGGAAATCGAGCAGGCTGTGGAACAGCCGAAAAGGAGGAAATTCACATGATTTATGCGACTGGCGATTGTCACGGAAACTTCCGGCGCTTCCAGCCGGAATACTTCCCGGAGCAAGCTGGGATGACGAAGAACGATATGGTCATCATCGCCGGCGACTTCGGCGGCGTGTGGTTTGGCGACAGCCGCGACGATGAAACGCTGGACTGGCTGGAACGCCTGCCTTTCACACTTGCCTTCGTCTGCGGCAACCATGAAAACTATGACGCGCTGGAACGATACCCTGTTGCCGAGTGGCACGGCGGCAAGGTACACCGCGTTCGCCCTCATGTGCTGCACCTGATGCGCGGTCAGATCTTCGAGCTGGAGAGTTACCGCTTCTTCACCATGGGCGGCGCAAAAAGCCATGACACCAATCATCGGATCAACCACATCTCATGGTGGCGGCAGGAACTTCCCTCTGATGAGGAATACATCGAAGCCTTGCAAAATCTGGAGAGATACAACTGGCAGGTGGACTACATCATCACCCACTGCGCTCCCACCAGCATCGCCCTCGCGGGGAGCCGACACAACGAGGCAGATCGGCTCACGGACTTCCTGCAGGAGGTGCGGGAAAGAGCAACATATCACTACTGGCTGTTCGGCCACTACCACGACAACCGAGCCATTGATGAAAAACACATCCTGCTGTGGGAGCAGATCGTGCGGGTCATATGAAACAAGTCAAAGCAGAGAAAAGCACGGTGACATCGCCGTGCTTTTTCTGCTTTGAGCGTTGATCAGGCGCACCGCGCCGGAAAGGAGAAAGCCCATGAATATCCGCAAGCCCGCAGACTACAGCAACCTGTTTTCTGAATTGGACAAGCTTATGACAGCACAGCCTTCACAGATGGAATTGTACTGCGAGATCGGCCGAGTGGTCAGCGGCAGGAGCGAAAAAGGAGCGGCTGTCGCGGCGTCGGAATACCTTCAAGCGGCCTATCCCACAGCCGAGGGCTTCTCTCCCCGCAATCTGCGCCGTATGCGGGCGTTTTACGTTGCCTATGAAGAATCCCCTGAAATCACACGGCTGGCGATGAACCTCGGCTGGACGCAGAATGTGGCGATTTTAGAGCGGTGCAGCAGCAACGAGGAACGGGCGTGGTACATCCGAGCTGTGCTGCGCTTCGGCTGGAAGAAAGCAAAACTGCTGGAAGCCATAGAATCTCAGACGTGGCTATATTCTTCTCTCGACGAACAGATGATTTCCTGCTATACTGGTGAAAAAGAAATAACGCAGGAGAGCGAATGGAATGAAAAAGATACTCTTTGTGTGTCATGGAAATATCTGCCGCAGCCCCATGGCCGAGTTTGTGATGAAGGGCTTGGTGAAGAAGGTGGGGCTGGCGTCACAATTCCATATCGGATCGGCGGCTACCAGCCGGGAGGAGATCGGCAACCCGGTCTATCCTCCGGCGCGGCGCAAGCTATCCGAGCACGGAATTTCCTGTGGCGGTCACGCGGCGCGGCAGCTCACCAATGCCGATTACGAGAAATACGACCTGCTGATCGGCATGGACAGCGCGAACCTGCGGAATATGCAGCGCATCTGCGGCGGCGATCCGGACGGCAAGCTGCACCTCCTGATGGACTACACCGACCGCCCCGGCGATGTTGCCGACCCGTGGTACACGGGCGATTTCGAGGCAACGTGGCAGGATGTGCTGGCGGGGTGTCAAGGGTTGTTGAGAGAATTAACTATGAGGAGGTGCGGCGAAAATGGATAAGCTTGTCGTTCGCGGAACAGAAATCAACGTGCAGTGGGACCTCAGGCGAGATGATTTCCTCAGCTTGACAGACATTGCAAAAATCAAGGATAGTGATAATCCACGCTACATTATTCAAAACTGGCTTCGCAACAGAAACACCATCGAGTTCCTCGGCGTGTGGGAAACACTCTACAATCCGAATTTTAACCGTGTCGAATTCGATGCGTTTAGAAGTCAGGCGGGGTTGAACAGCTTTGTGATGACGCCGCAGAAATAGGTAGATGCGACTGGTGCCATCGGCATTGTTTCCAAGGCTGGTCGCTATGGCGGGACCTACGCACATAAGGAAATCGCGTTTGAGTTTGCTTCATGGATCTCCGTGGAGTTTAAGCTCTACTTAGTCAAAGAGTTTGAGCGCCTCAAGACCGAGGAAATGAAGCAGCTTGGCTGGGACATCAAGCGCAACCTTGCCAAGATCAATTATCGGATTCATACGGACGCTATCAAGGAAAATCTGATCCCGCCGAAGCTGTCTGCGCGGCAGATTTCGCTGGTCTATGCCAACGAAGCCGATGTTTTGAATATGGCGCTGTTGGCATGACCGCTAAGGAGTGGCGTGATGCCCATCCGGATCTCAAGGGTAACATTCGGGACTACGCGAATGTATCACAACTTGTGTGCCTGTCCAATCTGGAAAATCTGAATGCAGTGTTCGTCAACGAAGGAATCCCGCAGGCGGAGCGTCTGGCAAAGCTCAACGCCATTGCCATCAGCCAGATGAAGGTGCTGACGGAGGATCACAGGCTGCTGCAGCTCGATGCGGCCGAGGATACGCAGTCACAACACAATTGAATTTCTTGAACTGTGAGAGCGATTCGACACCCTGGAATTTAACCCCGTCGAATTCGACGGGGTAGCGCATAGGGCAGACTCGAGCGCTTTCACCATGGAGGAAAAGAATATGCTGATGAATTCCAACGAATATCTGAATATCGTCGAATCGATTAAGCAGGAGATCCGCACGGCCCAATACCGTGCGACGGTCAGCTTCAATCGTGAGCTGCTGGTTCTCTACCACTCCATCGGCGAGGTCATCAACGAGCACAAGACATGGGGCAACAAATTTGTTGAAAACCTTGCTGCTGACATTAAAATTTCTTTCCCGGACACCACTGGCTACTCGGTGAGAAACCTGAAATATATGGCGAAGTTCGCACTGCGTTTTCCAGAAAAGGAAATTGTGCAAGCGGCGCTTGCACAAATTACTTGGTATCACCATATTGCCCTGATGGACAAGGTGAAGAATGCAGATGAGCATATTTGGTATGCCGAACAAGTTGCTAAAAACGGCTGGTCCCGCAACGTGCTGGTCCACCAGATCGAAAGCGGGCTGTATCAGCGGCAGGTGCTGGCGGAGAAGGTATCTAACTTTGAAAGCCGTCTACCGTCTCCGCAGAGTGAACTCGCGGCCCAGACAATGAAAGACCCGTATATCTTTGATTTTATCCCATTCAAAGAGGACATGGTAGAGCGTGACATTGAGCAGGCTCTGGTCAAGGATGTGACAAAGCTCCTGCTGGAGCTGGGAACCGGCTTTGCGTTCCTCGGCAATCAGTACCACCTCAATGTGGGCGGCGATGACTTCTACATCGACCTGCTGTTCTATAACCTGAACCTCCGCTGCTATGTGGTGATCGAGCTAAAGACCGGCGAGTTCAAACCGGAATACGCCGGGCAACTTAACTTCTACCTCTCTGCCGTGGATGGTATCCTGAAAAAAGAGCAGGACAATCCGTCGATTGGCCTGCTGCTCTGCAAGAGCAAGAATGACCTCGTGGCGGAGTATTCGCTCAAGGATATGAGCAAGCCTATCGGCGTCAGCGCCTATCAGATCACCAGCAACCTGCCGGAAGAACTGGAGCGCCAGCTACCGTCTGTGGAGGATATTCAGAAGCGGATCAAAGGTTCAAAATAGAAATATCTTTGAAAAGAAAATTCTTCTTTACAATATAACAATACTGAGGTCTATTATGGACAATATAGAGTCTTCTCCCAATTCTGCTCACATCAATGACTACATATCTCCGCTCAAATTTCACGAAACCTCCCAAACAGTCGCTTGCGTCGGAAATAATGGTGGAACCTATGACGAGTGGATACGCGATGGATTCTTCAAGACCGTTGACTTAATCTACACTCAAATCCGTCAATGCCATAATGAGGATATTTATATCTACCCTATGTTCTATTGCGCAAGACACAGTGCTGAACTCGGTTTAAAGATAGTCATTCGAAATATTTTAGAAATTTACAGGTTAAAAAAATGTACTATACCCGAGGACGCAAATATATCGTATGCTACACATGATATTGCAAAGTTGTCAGACATCCTGAAACTACTCATAGCTGTCGATAATCGACTCCTTGCAGAGTATCCAAAAGCATCAATATATTTAGCTGACTATCAGGATGATGAACTGAGCGACTTATTTCGTTATGCAACATCAGTTGATGGTAGTCCCAATCTTGCATCAGCGAATATATCTTCTATTGACGTTGACATTTTATATCAACATTGTTGTGCAATAACCGATGACTATTCCGCGTATATCGCTCTATCTGAGCAACTGATTGAGGAATATCGACAAGGGACTCACACAAAAGAACTGTCACGGAAACAGATTGAAGATATTGCTCACATTCTGCCACCGTACTCGCAATGGCGTGATTCGGTTTTTGACGAGAGGAAAAAGCAAATTATTCAGGAATACCATCTGCCTTCAAATAAGTCCTTCACTAAAGCTGTTGGCCTCATTCGTAGCCACCGGGAATTCAGCGCAATCATAGGTAAAGAAATTCCCGTTCCCTATCTGAATGAAGACGCTATTTTATCCTATAGTTCATGTGTAAAATATATCTCACAAAAATCTTTGGTAGATAACATTGCTCATGATGATGACGATAATGATATCATTCAGAAATTGAAAGATATTCCGTCCAAAACAAGAACGCTTGCCAGTTTATCTGCCCCCTTAACCGAAGAACAGATTTCCACCTTGCTTGCATTCAAAGACATTGGCAAAGAAGGTTACTACTCTGAGCAGTTTGATGCTGTCTATAAACATATGCAAACATCGGTGTACAAGGGGTACAAACAAGATAAAATAGAAATGAGGGGCGATA